>Ga0181556_1000714_pt1 | contig 35156 bp, 43 predicted proteins | sample 011ome_14_FD_148651 | JGI IMG/M metagenome (GOLD analysis project Ga0181556, IMG submission 148651) | Coastal salt marsh microbial communities from the Groves Creek Marsh, Skidaway Island, Georgia - 011505AT metaG (spades assembly) | ecosystem: Environmental > Aquatic > Marine > Intertidal zone...
TTTTTGATGGCATCGAGCTCAGGTGTTACCGCTGTCATCAACTGCATGATGATGGAGGCAGAAATGTAGGGAAGAATACCTAGCGCTAAAATACTCATGCGCTCGAGCGCACCACCAGAGAACACATTGGCCAAGCCAAGGATCGTGCCCTGATTTTGATCAAATAACGCAGATAGCTGCGCAGGGTCGATGCCCGGCACCGGGATGTGGGTCCCGATTCGGTAGATAACCAACGCTACTAGAACAAAACGGAGGCGACGGAATAACTCCCCCATCCCCGCATTATTCATTGATGGCATACCGTTAGCCATGCTTACGCCTCGACGCTTCCGCCAGCGGCTTCAATGGCTTCTCTCGCACCCTTGGTGACTTTGAGGCCTTTGACGTTGACTGCCTTACCAATCTCGCCAGACAAGAAAACACGTGCGCGCAATACGTCGTCTTTCACAAGATCCGCCGCCTTCAGCGCTGCCAAGTCAACAGTGTCACCCTCCACACGATTAAGCTCGTGGAGTCGAACCTGTGCCGTGGTGCGACTGATACGCGATGTAAAACCATACTTTGGCAGACGCTTCTGCAATGGCATCTGACCGCCTTCGAAACCGGCGCGTACCGTGCCGCCAGAGCGTGCCTTCAAACCTTTGTGACCACGGCCTGCTGTCTTACCAACACCCGAGCCAATACCGCGTCCAACGCGCTTAGCATCTCGCTTTGCGCCAGGTGCAGGACTTAAAGAATTCAAACGGAGTTCGTCACCCATTACGCCTGCTCCTCAACTCGAACCAAATAGTTCACTTTGTTAATCATGCCTCGCACTGACGGAGTGTCTTCGACTTCGACGGTGTGCCCGATGCGACGAAGACCGAGTCCGCGAACGCAGGCCTGGTGATTCTTCAGGCGACCGTTAGTACTTCTAAGCAACGTCACTTTGATCATTTCTTTGCTCATCACCTAATTCCTCTTAGCTGAAGATTTCTTCAACTGACTTGCCACGCTTAGCAGCAACGTCTTCGGGTGAAACCATGTCGCGCAAACCGTTGTAGGTCGCTCGCACAACGTTGGCGGGATTTGTTGAGCCGTAGCACTTCGCTAAAACGTTCTGAACACCCGCAATTTCAAGCACCGATCGCATCGCACCACCGGCAATGACGCCTGTACCTTCTGATGCTGGCTGCATGTAAACCTTTGACGCACCGTGACGCGCTTTGACGGGGTACTGCAGCGTGCCGTTGACGAGTTCAACTGAAATCATGTTCCGACGCGCGGCTTCCATCGCTTTCTGGATCGCTACCGGCACCTCGCGCGCCTTACCACGACCAAAACCAACGCGACCATTGCCATCGCCAACAACGGTCAATGCAGTAAAGCTCATGATGCGGCCACCCTTCACAGTTTTGGCAACACGGTTCACCTGGACCAACTTCTCCTGAAGATCGCCTTCAGTGCGCTGATCACCCTGTCTCTTATCGTTTGCCATAACTTAAAACTCCAATCCGCCTTCACGCGCTGCGTCAGCAAGCGCTTTCACTCGTCCGTGATACTTGTATCCCGATCGATCAAATGCCACTTCGGTTACGCCCGCAGCCTTGGCGCGCTCTGCAACCAATTTCCCGACGGCAGCCGCTGCCTCCATGTTGCCGGTTGCACCGCTGCGGAGGTCTTTATCGAGCGTTGAGGCTTGCGCCAAAACACGATCGCCTTCACCGTTAATAATCTGCGCGTAAATGTGACGCGGAGTGCGATTAACAGTGAGACGCACGTCACCTGCGGTACGCATACGAACACGCGACTTGCGTGCGCGGCGCAAACGCGCCTGAGTCTTATCATTCATCGCTCTACCCGTTACTTCTTCTTGGCTTCCTTACGCCGTACGTACTCGTCGGCGTAGCGGATACCTTTACCCTTGTATGGCTCTGGCGGACGGAAGCTGCGGATCTCCGCTGCTGCCTGGCCCACCGCCTGCTTGTCTGTACCTCGAATCACGATCTCAGTCTGAGTAGGTGTCTCTGCAGACAAGCCTTCAGGCAGCTCGTAATCAACTGGATGCGACAGGCCGAGGTTCAAGTTAACCGTCTTACCTGACGCCTTGGCGCGATAACCAACGCCATTCAATACCAGCTTTTTCTCCCAACCATCGCTTACGCCAACCACCAGATTGTTTAACAACGCTCGTGTGGTCCCGGCCATGGCACGGTTGGTGTCAAAGTCGTAAGTAATCTGTGCAACGCCTTCGTTGACATCAATACCGATGCCGTCCGTTAACGTCATTTCCATGGTCCCTTTGCCACCCTTCACGGAAACGCTGCTGCCATTAATATTGACTTCAACGCCCTTGGGGAGGCTGACGGGGTTATTCGCTACACGTGACATGAATCGATTCTCCCGCTACCAATTAAAAGACTGTGCAGAGCACTTCGCCGCCAACGCCCTGCGCCTTGGCCGCACGATCAGTCATCACCCCTTTAGAGGTTGAGACAATCGCAACGCCGAGGCCACCGCGGACACTTGGCATGCCGTCCTTGCCCGCGTAGCGGCGCAAAGAAGGCTTGCTGAAACGCTCAATCTCAGCAATGACTGGCTTACCGTCGTAGTACTTAAGCTCGATGCTGAGACGAGGCTTACCTTCACCTGCTTCAACACGATGACCGGCAATGTAGCCCTCATCTTCTAGCACCTGCGCTACAGCGGCTTTCAATTTCGATCCAGGCATGTCGACGAATTTCTTTCCCGCCATCTGCGCATTGCGCACGCGAGTCAACATGTCACTGATGGGATCTTGCATACTCATAGTCGTTCGTCTCCGTTACCAGCTTGACTTAACTAAGCCTGGTACATCGCCGCGCATCGCAGCTTCACGTAACTTGTTTCGGCACAACCCGAACTTGCGGTAAACACCGTGCGGACGGCCAGTGATCTGACAGCGACGCTGCTGGCGAACCGGGCTCGCGTTTCGTGGCAACTTCTGAAGCGCAACTTGGGCTTCCCAACGCGCATCATCAGTCGCATTAACGTCAGCGATTGTTTCTTTCAACTTGGCCCGCTTAGCCGCGTACTTAGCAACAGTACGAGCGCGCTTATTCTCTCTGGCCACCATCGATTTCTTAGCCATAATTCTGCCTCAGCCCTTAAATGGGAAGTTAAAGGCGCTCAACAGCGCACGCCCTTGTTCGTCGTTTTTTGCCGACGTGGTGATTACAATGTCCATGCCGCGCAACTTATCCACCTGGTCGTAATCGATCTCGGGAAAGATAATTTGCTCAGTAACACCCATCGCAAAATTACCGCGACCATCGAACTGCTTACCGCTGATGCCACGAAAGTCACGAATACGAGGGATCGCAATAGCAATCAGGCGCTCCAAAAACTCGTACATGCGCTCGTCACGCAGAGTGACCTTACAACCGATAGGCCATCCGTCACGGATTTTGAAGCCCGCAATCGATTTTCGCGACTTGGTTACGACAGGCTTCTGGCCTGCGATCTTCTGCATGTCCGCGACTGCATTCTCGAGAACCTTCTTGTCTCCGACTGCTTCACCCACACCCATATTCAAGGTGATTTTGGTGACGCGCGGTACTTCCATCACATTTGCGAGGCCTAGCTCCTCTTTGAGCTTTGGCGCAATCTCACTGCGATATCTATCTTTAAGCGTTGCCATTATTAGCTACCTCAAGAGCCTTCGGTTACGCGTCAATCGCGTCGCCGGTCGACTTGTAAATTCGAACCTTTTTACCGTCTTCCACTTTGTAGCCAACACGATCACCGCGACCCGCGTCTGCGTTGTATATAGCTACATTTGAAATCTGAATTGGCGCTTCCTTCTCAACGATGCCACCTGCAACGCCCGCCTGAGGGTTGGGCTTGGTGTGCTTCTTGATCATGTTGATGCCTGACACGATCAACTTGCCTGTATCCAGCACCTGGCGAACGGTTCCACGCTTGCCCTTGTCTCGACCCGCAATGATGATGACCTCGTCGTCGCGCTTAATCTTTGCCATTACCTTCTCTCCTAGATACCGGCCGCTCAGATTACTTCTGGCGCCAGTGAGATGATCTTCATGAACTTCTCGCCACGCAGCTCACGTGTCACAGGACCGAAGATACGAGTGCCGATCGGCGCATCTGAGTTATTCAACAATACCGCCGCGTTCTCATCGAACTTGATCAGTGAGCCGTCGGGGCGACGAACGCCCTTACGCGTGCGCACAACAACAGCTCGCATGACTTGCCCCTTCTTGACCTTGCCGCGGGGGATTGCCTCTTTAACAGTCACCTTGATGATGTCGCCCACACGCGCATATCGGCGCTTCGAGCCACCCAACACCTTGATGCACATCACGCGACGCGCACCACTGTTGTCTGCTACTTCCAAATACGATTCAGTCTGAATCATTTCCCCACCTCATACCGCGGCTACGTGCCGCATTGGTCCTTTAACTCAAGCGATATCAGTCGCTGTCTCAACAACGTCAACCAGTGTCCATGACTTGGTCTTGGACATCGGGCGCGACTCGGCAACTAACACTGTGTCACCCATGCCCGCACGGTTATCTTCGTCGTGAGCGTGTACTTTTGACGAACGAGTGATGTACTTACCGTAAACGGGGTGCTTCACGCGTCGCTCGATCAATACAGTGATCGTCTTGTCCATCTTGTCGCTGACAACGCGACCCTGGAGCGTACGAGCTGTGCTTTGCGCTGCTTCCATCACTGACCTGCCTTCTGCTGCAATACTGTTTTGACACGCGCAATGTCACGCTGTGTCTGCTTCAATAAGTGTGTTTGACCGAGCTGACCCGTCGCCTTTGCCATTCGGAGCTTGAACTGCTCTTCACGCAAATCGAGCAACTGCTTGTTCAGATCGTCAACCGACTTCTCTACTAGTTCACTCGCTTTCATCACATCACCGATCGCTTAACAAATGTTGTCTGTACGGGAAGCTTGGCCGCCGCAAGCGCAAACGCCTCGCGTGCCAACTCCTCAGAAACACCCTCGACCTCGTACAACACACGGCCTGGCTGAATCTGGGCTACCCAATACTCAACGTTACCCTTACCTTTACCCTGACGAACCTCGAGAGGCTTACCGGTGATCGGCTTATCGGGGAAAATACGAATCCAAATTTTTCCACCACGCTTAATGTGACGCGTCATGGTTCGTCGAGCCGCTTCGATCTGGCGCGCCGTAATCCGGCCACGGCCAGTCGCTTTCAAAGCGTACTCACCAAAACTTACCTTGCTGCCCCGCTCTGCAAGACCGCGGTTACGGCCTTTCTGCATTTTGCGGAACTTCATTCGCTTGGGTTGCAACATACGTCAGTCCTCGCCCAATTAGCCCGCGGTAGCGCGACGCGGCGCTTCCTGGCTCTCATCGTTATCACCGATGATTTCGCCCTTGAAAATCCATACCTTGACGCCAATAACGCCATAGGTTGTGTGTGCTTCGTACGTTGCGTAGTCAATATCAGCGCGCAGCGTGTGCAGCGGCACACGACCTTCGCGATACCACTCGGTACGCGCGATTTCAGCGCCGCCAAGGCGGCCGCTTACTTGCACCTTGATGCCTTCGGCACCCTGACGCATCGCGTTTTGGACCACGCGCTTCATGGCACGGCGGAACATGACACGACGCTCGAGCTGCTGAGCCACGTTCTGAGCAACGAGACGGGCATCCATATCAGGCTTGCGAATCTCTTCGATGGTGATGTGAACAGGAACGCCCATTCGAGCACTCAGCTCCTGACGCAGTGACTCAACATCTTCACCTTTCTTGCCGATGACAATGCCTGGACGCGCAGTGTGGATAGTTACACGCGCTGTCTGTGCAGGACGCTCAATCACGACTCGACTAACTGATGCGGCATCCAGACGCTTCAAAATGTACTCACGTACTTCGAGGTCTGTTACCAGCTGCGACGCGTAGCGCTTGCTGTCTGCATACCAAACCGAGTTGTGGTCCTTGACCACACCTAAGCGGATACCAGTCGGATGTACCTTCTGACCCATGCGGCCTTCTCCTTAATTATCGTTGTCAGCAACGCCTACCGTGATATGGCAGGTGCGCTTAAAAATTCGATCGCCACGACCCTTTGCTCGGGCACGCATACGCTTCATCGTCATGCCCTCATCAACAAAGATCGTTGACACGCGGAGCTCATCGACGTCAGCACCGTTGTTGTTCTCAGCGTTTGCGATAGCTGAGTTCAATACTTTGCGGACGAGCTGCGCACCTTTTTTTGTGCTGAATTCGAGTAGCGTCAAAGCGTCACCAACAGCCATACCACGCACCTGGTCTGCGACCAGGCGGGCTTTTTGAGCTGAGATGCGTGCGCCGCGCAATTTTGCTGAGACTTCCATCATCTTTCTCCGTAGGCCTTAGCGCTTCGCTTTCTTATCGACAATGTGGCCTTTGAAAGTCCGCGTTACCGCAAACTCACCAAGCTTGTGACCAACCATGTCTTCGTTAATGAGTACTGGAACGTGCTGACGACCGTTGTGAACAGCGATAGTCAGACCGACCATATCGGGCGAAATCATCGAACGACGCGACCAGGTCTTAATGGGGCGGCGGTCGTTACCCTCTAGGGCTGTCTCCACTTTCTTCATCAAGTGAAGATCGATGAAGGGGCCTTTTTTCAGTGAACGTGGCATCTGCTATCTCCCCTTACTTCTTGTTACGACGACGAACAATGAGGTTGTCCGTACGCTTGTTCTTACGAGTCTTGTAACCCTTGGTTGGAACACCCCAAGGCGTTACTGGGTGACGACCACCCGAGGTACGTCCCTCACCACCACCGTGCGGGTGGTCAACCGGGTTCATGGCCACACCACGAACCGTTGGGCGAACACCACGCCAGCGTGATGCACCGGCCTTACCTAGCTTGCGGAGGCTGTGCTCGTTGTTAGACACCTCACCCAGCGTTGCACGGCAATCAACTGGCACTTTGCGCATCTCTCCAGAACGCAGACGAACCGTCGCGTACTGACCTTCACGTGCTACCAGCTGAACCGATGCCCCGGCAGAGCGCGCCAACTGCGCGCCTTTGCCTGGCTTGAGTTCGATCGCATGAATCACTGCACCCACAGGGATGTTACGAATCGGCAGGCAATTACCTGCCTTGATGGGCGCGGCTGCACCGGACTGCAGCACGTCACCGGCTGAAACACCCTTTGGCGCAATGATGTAGCGGCGCTCGCCATCAGCGAACAGCAAGAGTGCAATGTGTGCTGTGCGGTTTGGATCGTACTCGATGCGCTCAACTTTGGCGGGAATCCCGTCTTTGGTGCGCTTGAAATCGATGACACGGTAGTGGTGCTTATGACCACCGCCAATGTGTCGGGTTGTGATTCGACCGAGGTTGTTACGTCCACCTGACTTCGAGTTCTTCTCGACAAGAGGCGCGTAAGGCCCGCCTTTGTGCAGCTCCTTGTTCACCACGCGGACGTGATGACGGCGGCCTGCTGATGTCGGTTTACTTTTTACGACTGCCATGACCTATACCCCTTAATTGATCGTCGCAAAGTCAATCTCTTGACCCTGCGCCAAACGCACGTAAGCCTTCTTCCATGTCGGCTTCGTGGTCCAACCAAAACGGTTGCGCTTCGTTTTACCTTTGACGCGCAGAGTTTTGACGTCGTCTACAGTTACTTTGAACAGCTGCTCTACCGAGTGCTTGATCTCGTCCTTGGTCGCATCAACGGCAACTTTGAACACGTACTGATTGTTAGCGTCGGCAACAATGGCTGCCTTCTCTGACACATGAGGCCCCATCAAGATCTGGAATACACGCTCCTGATTCATGCCAAAGCCTCCTCAAACTTCTTCACTGCATCGACAGTGATAACCACCTTCTCGTGGGCGATCAGACTCACAGGGTCAACACCCTCAACATCCCGGACGTCGACCTTGTGCAGGTTGCGCGATGCGAGATACAAGTTTTGATCTACCTCGGATGCCACAATCAGCACGTTCTCAAGTCCGTAGCCTTTGAGCTCCTCAACCAACAGCTTGGTTTTTGGCTGCTCTAGGCTCATGTTCTCCACGACTACCAACCGCTCGCTTCGCGCCAACTCAGAGAGAATTGACCGCATCGCTGAGCGATACATTTTCTTGTTCACCTTCTGGCTGTGATCCTGCGGAGTCGCCGCAAACGTCACACCACCACTACGCCAGATCGGTGAGCGGATCGTTCCCGCACGCGCACGACCTGTGCCCTTCTGGCGCCATGGCTTCTTACCACCACCCGCAACCGCTGAACGGTTCTTTTGTGCTCGCGTCCCTTGACGCGCGCCCGCGAGATAGGCGGTCACAACTTGGTGAATCAATGCTTCGTTGTAGTCTCGGGCGAATGTCGCCTCTGAAACCTCAACCTTGCCTGGCTTCTTCTTACCGGGCTTAACTACACTTAGTTCCACAGTAAGCCTCCTTAACTTCGCGACTTGGTTGTTGGTCGAACAATCACGTCGCCGCCAGGAGCACCGGGGACCGCGCCCTTGATGAGCAGCAAATTGCGCTCAACATCGACACGCACCACCTCGAGGCCCTGCGTTGTGACGCGCTCGGCACCCATGTGACCCGCCATCTTCTTACCTTTGAAGACGCGGCCTGGTGTCTGACACTGACCCAGCGAACCAGGCGCTCGGTGTGACAGCGAGTTGCCGTGCGTGGCGTCTTGCATACGGAAATTCCAGCGCTTAACAGCACCCTGGAAACCCTTACCTTTCGACTGACCCGCGACATCGACCTTCTGGCCTTGCTCAAATCGCTCAACGGTTAGCTCGGCGCCCACTTCGAACGCTTCGTCAGAGCCATCCAAACGGAACTCCCAGAGTCCTGTTCCGGCTTCGACACCTGCAGCGGCAAAATGACCCGCTTCTGGTTTGCTAACTTTGGAGGTCTTACGGTTGCCCGTTGTGACCTGAATTGCACGATACCCATCGGTATCTTGCTCTTTGATTTGAGTGACGCGGTTTGGAACTACTTCCACTACGGTCACTGGTACTGATACGCCGTCTTCGGTAAACACTCGTGTCATACCGGATTTACGGCCGACTATTCCCACAGTCATGGTACTAACCTCTCCGTGTACGGGGCTTAACCCTCTATGGCCGAGTAAGTCTCTTACTCGTTACACACCCAGCGAACTGGGCAGGCTTATTTCTAAATTGTCTCTATCCCAAGCTGATTTGGACTTCTACGCCCGCAGCAAGATCTAGCTTCATCAACGCGTCAACGGTTTTTTCCGTTGGCTCGATAATGTCCATGAGTCGCTTGTGTGTGCGAATCTCATACTGGTCCCGTGCATCCTTGTTCACGTGAGGTGAAACAAGAATGGTGAACTTTTCCTTCTTCGTTGGAAGTGGGATGGGTCCACGGACCTGCGCGCCGGTGCGGCGTGCCGTCTCGACAATCTCCTGAGTAGAAGCGTCGATGAGTTTGTGATCGAACGCCTTGAGGCGAATTCGAATACGTTGATTCTGCACAAGCAATCTCCTAAAAAGCCGGTACCCGCATAGGGATCCCGAAAAAAAGAGAGCGAATTCTAGGTGCGAGGGTGGGTGGTGTCAACTGCAATTTCTTGTCAGTTATTACCTTTTCACGAGCTTTCCTACGCACAAAAAAAAACGGGCCTATTGGCCCGCCTATCTAGCGTCACATTTAAGAGAGTCTTATGGGCAAATCTCTCACGCGCTTTCCGGTAGCTGCAAAGATCGCATTACCGATGGCAGGCGCCACCGGAATCAGCGGTGGCTCGCCCATCCCACTCGGAAACTCATCGCTATCGACAAAGACAATATCGAGCTCGGGCACGTCGCTCATACGCAAAGGCGTATAGCGGTCGAGGTTTTGCTCTGCCACTTCACCGTTGGCGAACTGGGCTCCCTCATGGAGTGCCAGGCTGACTCCCCACAAGGCTGCTCCTTCCGCCTGTGCCATGGCACCATCAGGGTTCACCACGGTGCCCACATCAATGGTTTGCCAAAGCTTCTTCAACGTTACGTCGCCAGACGAGGGATCGACCACCACGTGCGCCACGCAGGCAATCCAGGTGGGCATGCCCCGCTCCTGACCATGACCTACGGCGACGCCCAAGCCCTCGTTAGCCGGCATCTCGCGACCCCAGCCAGCTCGCTCTGAGACATCCTTGAGCACAGCCGCAAGGCGCTTGGCTCCACCCACGGTACTGCCCTCGCCGCCCGCATTCTTACCAGCACCATCGAGCAGGCCCATTCGCATCGCGACAGGATCCTGACCCATCTGGTCGGCAATCTCGTCGAGGAAACTCTCGACACCCCAGCTAATCCATCCGGGTCCTACGGCACGGAGCCAACCGGGTAAGAATGTCTGTTGTGCGAGTCCGTTGTTAATCGCTCTCACGCGATGCGCTGGCAGGCTGTACCAATGATCGGAGCCATTGATCGAAAACCCATCCAGCTCCCCCTTTCCATCAATGCCGGGGCCAATAAAAAACGGCGCCATACTCTTGGTCGGCCAACCAGCCGCGACGGCGTGATCAACGCCGCTCAATACACCGTCGGCGTCAAACGATGCCTCAAAGGTGCAGACCGACGGTGAACGGACACAGTCAAATCGGCTGTCAGTAGCACGGTCGAAGATCAACTTAACGGGCCGCCCGAGCGAGCGCGCTGCCAACGCGGCTGGGATCATCTGATCACCAAATAGCCGTCTACCGTAACCGCCCCCGAGGTAGTACTGATGAATAATGATGTCCGTCTCGGGCATCTCCAACGCTTGCGCGAGGTAAGGGAGAATTAACGATTGCCACTGGTTACCCGCGTGAATATGGCATTTCCCATCCGCGTCAAACTCGACCAATGCATTCTGAGGCTCCATCGTAAAATGCAGTGCTGTACCCGTGGTGTAGGTTGCCGACATTGTCGATGCCGCGTTTGCTTTGGCAGCACCCACATCACCCTCATTCACGAAGAGCGCACCCGCCTCGGGGTCTGCAGTTAGCCGCGCACCCTCAGCAAGAATCGCGGCCTCGGTCACCGATGCGGTGGGCCCCGGCGTCCAATCGACGCTAATCGCCTTCGCTGCCTTCAACACCGCAGCCATGGTCTCGGCGGCTACAACGACATGCCCCTGGACGGTTTGACTAGGGTCATTAATCTCTATGGCACCGATATAACCGGGAATCGTTTTGGCCGCTGATTCATCGATACCATTAACCGTGCTGCCATAGCGCGTCGGTGGCAGTAACGGCATGGCATAGGCCATTCCTGGCAAGTCCGCATCCAATCCATAGACAGCAGCCCCGCCCGACTTTGCAGCGACATCAAGATTTCTCAAATCACGACCAATTACGGTTCGCTCAGCCGGCGCCTTGACGGGCATCGCCGCCAACTCCTCCTCCGTAATTACGCGCGAGAATTCACCGTTAGTGATAACTTCAGCGAAGGTCAGTGACTGATCACCCGACCTGACCACACCGTTTTCAACACTACACGATTCTGCCGGGACCCCCATGAGCTTGGAAGCCGCATCAACAATGACGGTTCGTCCGGCAGCACCTGCTTGGGACAGCAAGGTAAAAGACGTATGCACTGACCATGATCCGCCAGTCACCATGACGCCCCACTTAGGGTCGGTATCGACATGCTTAAATGAAACCTTGGACCAGTCAGCACCCAGCTCATCAGCCACGATTTGAGCCAATGACGTACCGACGTGCTGACCCATCTCCGCACGGACAATATTGATCAGAACATCGCCAGCGCCATTGATCTCAAACCATATGTTGGGCGAAAAAACCTTCGACAAATCGCCACTGGCTAGCGCTTTAGATGCCTGGTCTGAACTGCACCCAGACACCAGGGAGCCCATACTCATCATGAGAGAGGAGCCGGCAACGCCTGCTATGAATGATCTTCTGGAAAGACCTTGTCGCTGATGCTTCATGACATTGCCCCCCCGTTTGCAGCCGTTTTAATCGCTTTCTTGATACGGGGATAGGCCATGCACCGACATAGATTGCCGTTCATTGCCTGCACAATTTCTCCGTCAGAGGGGCTCGGATTGCGCTCGAGCAGACCAGCGGCCTGCATAATTTGGCCGGACTGGCAGTAACCGCATTGCGGCACCTGCGCCTCGGTCCATGCAGTTTTCAATGCCTCTCCCACCGGAGTTGCAAGGCCTTCGATAGTGGTCACCGAACGCCCTTCAACCGCACTAACGGGCGTAACGCATGAGCGCATCGGGTTACCATCAATGTGAACAGTACAGGCACCGCACTGCGCAATGCCGCATCCAAACTTCGTTCCACGTAGCTTCAGCTCTTCGCGCAACACCCACAATAGTGGCGTGTCAGTATCGCTCTCAGCGCTGACTAATTCACCATTCAACATGAAGTTGACCATGATTGACCCTCTTTTTCTTATCTTTATGACATACCGCTGCTACCTATCTTGTACCAAACCGCGAGGACTTTGCCAAAAAAAAAGCCCGCGAATTGCGGGCTCTTTTCACTATTGGAGTAAGACGAGGTGAGGACAGTAGTTGCAGCTTAGAAGCTGTTCTTCCCAATAATGGCGTCCGCGACATTAGCAGGCGCCTCGGAGTAGCGAGCAAATTCCATGGTGTAAGTAGCTCGACCCTGCGTAGCTGAACGAAGGTCGGTCGCATAACCGAACATCTCAGCCAGTGGCACATCAGCATCAACGATCTTACCTGATGAACTATCACTCATACCCAGTATGAGACCTCGCCGACGATTTAAGTCTCCGACGACATCGCCCATATTTTCCTCGGGCGTCACAACCTCGACCTTCATAATTGGCTCGAGCAGGACAGCACCGCCCTCATCAGCGAGTTTCTTGGTTGCCATACTGGCGGCAATTTTGAAGGCCATTTCGTTGGAGTCGACGTCGTGGAATGAGCCGTCATACAACGTCGCTTTCAGGCCGAGCAGCGGATAGCCGGCGAGCACACCGTTCTGCATCTGTTCCTCGATACCTTTATTAACCGCTGGAATGTATTCACGTGGTACCGCACCGCCCACAATCTCGTTCACAAACTCGAGGCCTTCGGCGCCCTCGTCCTCGGCTGGCTCAAATCGAACCCAAACGTGTCCGTACTGACCACGACCGCCCGACTGACGAACGAATTTACCTTCGATCTCCGCGGTGTTCCGGATGCGCTCGCGGTAGGCAACCTGCGGCTTACCAATATTTGCCTCAACACTGAACTCGCGGCGCATGCGATCGACAATAATATCGAGGTGCAGTTCGCCCATACCGGAAATGATGGTCTGCCCCGTTTCTTCATCGGTCTTAACGCGGAATGAGGGATCTTCCTGTGCCAGCTTGGACAGCGCCAACCCCATCTTTTCTTGATCGGCCTGAGATCGCGGCTCGACAGCAACCGAAATAACCGGCTCCGGAAACTCCATTCGCTCGAGCACTACCGCATTGTTCGCATCACAAAGCGTGTCGCCCGTGGTGACGTCTTTGAGGCCAATCGCGGCCGCAATGTCACCGGCAAGTACTTCTTTGATCTCTTCTCGGCTGTTGGCGTGCATCTGAACCATTCGACCAACACGCTCTTTTTTACCTTTCACCGAATTGAAAACCGCATTACCCGATTCGAGTTTGCCGGAGTAAACACGAAAGAAAGTCAGGGTCCCGACATAAGGGTCGGTCGCAATCTTAAACGCCAAGGCCGAGAAGGGTTCGCCATCGTCAGACTCGCGAGTAATAACGGTCTCGCCATCCAGCTCGGTTCCTTCAATGGCTTTCACCTCGGTAGGCGATGGCAAATACTCAACAACCGCGTCGAGTACGGCTTGCACGCCTTTATTCTTGAAGGCACTCCCGCCGAGGACAGGGACTATCTCGTTAGCGAGTGTCCGGGCTCTAATACCCGCTTTAATCTGCTCCTCAGATAGCTCGCCGGTCTCGAGGTAAGCATCCATCAGCTCGTCATTGGCTTCGGCAGCGGCTTCCACCAGATACTCGCGCATCTCGTCACACTGATCGACCAGATCATCGGGCACGGGTCCGTATTCGAAGGTTATGCCTCGGTCCTCTTCGTTCCAGATAATGGCTTTGTTTTTGATCAGGTCAATGACCCCGACGAACTCTTCCTCGGCACCAATCGTCATCTGGATGGGCACCGCGTTACAGTCGAGTCGATCTCGCAGCTGCTCAACGACATTCATGAAGTCGGCACCCGCACGGTCCATCTTATTCACGAAGACCATACGGGGGACGGCATACTTGTTCGCCTGCCGCCAGACAGTCTCGGTCTGTGGTTGAACACCTGAAGAACCACAAAGCACGACTACCGCGGCATCAAGCACGCGCAGCGAGCGCTCAACTTCAATCGTGAAATCTACGTGCCCGGGCGTATCGATGATGTTGATACGATATTCATCAAACTGGCTATCCATGCCGCGCCAGAAGCAGGTGGTCGCAGCGGACGTAATCGTGATGCCGCGCTCTTGCTCTTGCTCCATCCAATCCATGGTGGCAGCACCATCATGCACCTCACCAATCTTGTGGGAGACGCCGGTGTAGAAAAGAACGCGTTCGGTTGTGGTGGTCTTACCGGCATCAACGTGGGCGCAAATTCCGATATTGCGATAGCGGTTAATCGGGGTTTTGCGAGCCACGTTAATACCTCGTCGCTGTGGGCAGCGAGCTTAGAATCGGAAGTGCGAGAACGCCTTGTTGGCTTCAGCCATACGGTGAACGTCTTCACGCTTCTTAACCGCATTTCCTTTGCCTTGTGACGCGTCCATGATCTCGCCAGCAAGCCGCATCCGCATAGACTTCTCTCCACGGTTACGCGCGTAATCCACCAACCAGCGCATAGACAGCGCAACGCGGCGGGCAGGACGAACTTCAACAGGTACTTGATAAGTCGCACCGCCGACTCGGCGAGACTTTACTTCCACCATCGGTGCAATGTTCTCAAGTGCTTCGTCGAACACTTCGATTGGATCGCGATTGCTGCGCTCTTGAACTAGGTCAAGCGCACCGTAGACAATTGATTCAGCGACCGACTTCTTTCCGCTGATCATCACGTGGTTCATGAATTTAGCGAGGGTAGTATTTCCGAACTTGGGATCGGGAATGACTTCACGTTTTGCAACAACGCGTCTTCTTGGCATGTCTTTCTCTCTTCTTCAGGTTGTGCAACCACACTCGGGTTGCCCTTACTGTCACACTCGGTGACCGGTTGGCTGAAACTCAGCCGGCATTAACTTTAGGTAAGTCTCTTACTTTGGTCGCTTGGCACCGTACTTCGAGCGGCCCTGGCGACGGTTTGCAACGCCTGACGTATCGAGGCTTCCGCGAACCGTGTGGTAGCGCACACCGGGCAAGTCCTTTACACGACCACCACGGATCAGCACAACGCTGTGCTCCTGCAGGTTGTGGCCTTCACCACCGATGTATGAGGACACTTCAAATCCGCTCGTCAAACGAACACGACAGACCTTGCGAAGCGCTGAGTTAGGCTTCTTTGGTGTCGTTGTGTAGACGCGAGTGCATACGCCTCGTCGCTGTGGACACGCCTGCAATGCAGGTACGCCACTTTTCATTACTTTACGCTTGCGCGGCTTACGCACTAGCTGGTTGATTGTTGCCATTCGGCCTTAACTCCAAGTCGTTAAGGGCGTCCCATACTGGGCGCCATAAAAAAGAGCGCGAAGTCTAATGACGGGGCGGTGCCCCGTCAAGTTCGCGCGGTTTAATTACTCTGCATCGCCTTCCGCAGCGGCTGCGTTCTCGAGCTCTGCCGCGAGTGCATCTGCCAAGTCGTCAGCTGCCTCCGCCTTTTCGAGTTCTTCAGCAAAACTCTCTGAGAACTCCTCAGCCGACATTTGAACACCCGTGTCGCTGTCCATCGCCCGCTGACGACGACGCTCTTCGTGGTGTGCAAGGCCGGTACCCGCAGGAATAAGACGACCCACAATCACGTTCTCTTTGAGTCCGCGTAGGTAGTCGCGCTTGCCGGTAACCGCAGCTTCGGTCAGTACGCGTGTTGTCTCCTGGAAGGAGGCTGCAGAGATGAAGCTCTCTGTTGCCAGTGATGCTTTGGTAATTCCTAGAAGTTCACGCTCAACCGTTGGTCGAACCAGTCCTTCTGCATCAATGCGATCGCATTCTTCAAGGTAGGCGTTCCACTCGATTTGCTCACCTTTGATGAAGCTCGACTCGCCGGCAGAGACCACGTTGGCCTTGCGCAGCATCTGACGAACAATCACCTCGATGTGCTTATCGTTAATCTTCACACCCTGAAGTCGATAGACTTCCTGGATCTCATTGACAATGTACTTCGCGAGCTCCGGAATACCCTTCAAACGCAAGATGTCATGCGGGCTCAGTGGTCCCTCAGAAACAATCTCACCTTTCTCGACTTGCTCACCCTCGAAGACAGATAGCTGACGCCACTTAGGAATCAACTCTTCGTAGTGATCAGAACCATCCGGCAACGTTTTGCCATCGGTTGGTGTGATCACCAAGCGACGCTTGCCCTTTGTTTCCTTACCGAAGCTAACGGTGCCCGAAATCTCGGCCAGAATGGCTGGCTCTTTAGGCTTACGTGCCTCGAACAGGTCAGCAACGCGAGGTAGACCACCCGTAATGTCACGCGTCTTAGAACCCTCTTGCGGGATTCGCGCAATAACATCACCCACTTCGACCTTGACACCGTCTTCGAGGTTGACCATTGCGGACGCAGGCAAGAAGTAGTGTGCGGGTACGTTTGTACCAGCCAGAGACAGCTCGTTCCCGTCCTTGTCCACCAGAGTCACGGCAGGTCTTACATCTTTACCCGCGCTTGGACGCTCAGATGGATCCATCACGGAGATGCTGGAGAGTCCTGTGAATTCATCGGTCTGACGCTTAATGGTCACACCTTCTTCCATGCCACTCAGCTTAACGATACCGGCGACTTCGGTCACGATTGGGTGCGTGTGAGGATCCCAGGTCGCAACGACATCACCTGCCGCAACGGGAGATTCGTCCCCAACCTTGATAACCGCACCGTAAGGCACCTTGTACCGCTCGCGCTCACGTCCAACACTATCCATAACCGACAGCTCTCCAGAACGAGACACAGCGACCAGAGATCCGTCAGCCCGGTCGACAACCTTCATGTTGTGCAGGCGAACCGTACCTTCAGAATTGACCTGAATGTTGTCCTGCGCCGCCTGACCGGATGCCGCACCACCAATGTGGAAAGTACGCATTGTTAACTGTGTACCAGGCTCACCAATCGACTGTGCTGCAACGACACCGATGGCCTCGCCCATATTGACCTGATGACCACGACCAAGGTCGCGCCCATAACAGGTTGAACAGATGCCGTAGCGCGTCTCACAAGTGATAGGTGATCGGACTAAGATCTCGTCGATACCCATCTCCTCGATCTTCAGAGTCCACAGCTCGTCTACCAGCGTTCCGGCTGGTACCAGCACTTCATCTGACCCTGGCTTAATAACATCAGCCGCCACGATTCGACCGAGAACTCGATCCGCCAGCGTCTCAATAATGTCACCGCCGTCAATCACCGGAGTCATCAACAGGCCACGCTCAGTACCGCAATCCTGCTCGACAACAACCACGTCCTGGGCCACATCAACGAGACGTCGTGTCAGGTATCCCGAGTTCGCCGTCTTCAGCGCTGTATCAGCAAGACCCTTTCGAGCGCCGTGCGTCGAAATAAAGTACTGGAGAACGTTCAGACCCTCACGGAAGTTTGCCGTGATCGGTGTTTCGATAATTGAGCCATCAGGCTTGGCCATCAGACCACGCATACCGGCCAACTGACGAATCTGTGCGGGTGAACCTCGCGCACCTGAATCGGCATACATGTAGACCGAGTTGAACGAATCCTGCTGCTCTTCCTCACCGTCTCTATTGATCACGGTCTCAGAGGAGAGATTCGCCATCATTGCCTTGGCAACCTGCTCATTAGTACGTGACCAGATGTCGATCACCTTGTTGTACTTCTCGCCTTGTGTCACCAAACCTGCTGAGTACTGTCGTTCTATCTCAACAACTTCTGCGTCGGCTTTCTCGATAAGCTCGTTCTTAGCATCCGGAATCTCGAAGTCATTCACGCCAATAGACGATCCCGACTTAGTTGAGTACTCGTAACCGGTGTACATCAACTGGTCAGCAAAGATACAGGTTTGCTTCAGACCAACGGCTCGGTAGCACTTGTTGATGACTTTCGAAATCGCCTTCTTGACCATTGGTCGGTTGATAAGGTCATAGGACAGACCCTCGGGCACGATGTTCCATAGCAATGCGCGTCCAACCGTGGTTTCAACAATACGCGTTCGCGCCACAGCAGCTTCACCGTACTCGATGACCTCTTCGTGGATACGTACCTTTACGCGCGCCTGGAGGTGAACGGCACCACTCGCATAGGCACGAGACACTTCTTTCGTGTCAGCAAAGACCATACCTTCGCCTTTCGCATTAATGCGCTCACGGGTCATGTAGTACAAGCCCAGTACGACGTCTTGCGAAGGCACGATGATGGGATCACCCGATGCTGGCGACAGAATGTTATTTGTCGACATCATCAAGGCACGCGCTTCAAGCTGCGCTTCGAGCGTCAGCGGCACGTGAACCGCCATCTGGTCACCGTCGAAGTCAGCGTTGTACGCCGCACACACAAGCGGGTGAAGCTGAATGGCCTTACCTTCAATGAGCACGGGTTCGAACGCCTGAATACCCAGACGGTGGAGCGTTGGTGCTCGGTTAAGAAGAACCGGGTGCTCGCGAATCACTTCGGCCAGGATATCCCAGACCTCGGGTGGCTCACGCTCAACCATCTTCTTGGCAGCCTTGATGGTGCTCGCTAAACCGCGATGCTCGAGTTTGCCAAAGATAAATGGCTTGAATAACTCAAGCGCCATTTTCTTGGGCAGACCACATTGGTGAAGTCTCAGCGTAGGACCTGTCACGATCACAGAACGGCCAGAGTAATCCACTCGCTTGCCCAGCAGGTTCTGACGGAAACGGCCCTGCTTACCTTTTATCATGTCAGCAAGCGACTTCAATGGGCGCTTGTTCGATCCAGTAATAGCTCGTCCACGACGACCGTTGTCGAGCAACGCATCAACCGACTCTTGGAGCATACGCTTCTCGTTACGCACGATAATATCGGGCGCGTTCAGGTCAAGCAGACGCTTAAGTCGGTTGTTTCGGTTGATCACGCGTCGGTACAGATCGTTGAGATCCGATGTCGCAAATCGACCGCCGTCCAGGGGAACCAGCGGGCGCAGATCAGGTGGAAGCACAGGCAGTGCATTCAACACCATCCACTCGGGGCGGTTACCTGACTTGTCGAAGGCTTCCATCAACTTGAGTCGCTTGGACAGCTTCTTAATCTTGGTCTCTGAGTTGGTCTGCGGAATTTCTTCACGCAGGCGCTCAATTTCACCTTTCAGATCCAACTGAATCATGAGCTGCTGAATCGCTTCGGCACCCATTTTGGCGGTGAATTCGTCGCCGAACTCTTCCATTGCCTCAAAGTACTGCTCGTCATTCAGCAACTGGCCGTGATCCAAGCTCGAAAGACCGGGATCGGTAACCACGTACGACTCGAAGTAAAGAATGCGCTCAATGTCACGCAGCGTCATATCCAGCAGCAGGCCAATACGCGAGGGTAGTGACTTGAGGAACCAGATGTGTGCAACAGGGCTCGCAAGCTCAATGTGTCCCATACGCTCGCGACGCACCTTGGCAAGTGCAACTTCAACGCCACACTTTTCACAGATCACACCGCGGTGCTTCAGGCGCTTGTACTTACCACAAAGGCACTCGTAGTCTTTCACTGGACCAAAAATCTTGGCACAGAACAGACCATCGCGCTCAGGCTTGAACGTACGATAGTTGATGGTCTCAGGCTTCTTAACTTCGCCATAAGACCAAGAGCGAATCATCTCTGGTGAGGCGAGGCCAATACGGATCGCATCGAAATCTTCAGACTTCTCGCGGTTCAATAGGTTTAGCAAATCTTTCACGTAGTCTCTCCCCTCAGAAGCCTGATGACTCGGACTCGAGATCGATATCGATACCGAGCGAGCGGATTTCTTTGATCAATACATTGAAGGATTCGGGCATACCCGGATCCATGCTGTGATCACCATCGACGATGTTCTTGTACATCTTCGTACGACCTGCAACGTCATCCGACTTCACAGTCAACATCTCCTGCAACGTGTGCGCGGCACCGTAAGCTTCGAGGGCCCACACTTCCATCTCACCGAAGCGCTGACCACCGAACTGCGCCTTACCGCCCAGCGGCTGCTGAGTAACCAGGCTGTACGAACCGGTTGATCGTGCGTGCATCTTGTCGTCAACCAAGTGGTTGAGTTTCAACATGTACATGTAACCAACGGTCACGGGTCGATCAAACTCATCTCCCGTTCGACCATCGTGAAGCACCAACTGTCCGCTATCGGGCAAGTCAGCCATACGCAACAGCGCCTTGATGCTCTCCTCGCTCGCACCATCGAATACAGGCGTGGCCATTGGCACACCAGCACGAAGGTTTTGAGCCATCGCCAGCAATTCGTCATCCGACAGACTATCAATGTCTGCATCTCGACGGCTGTCACTGGTGTGTGCATAGATCTCTTTGAGGAACTCACGCAGCTTGGCCACCTTGACCTGCTGATCGAGCATCTCGTTGATCTTCACACCCAGTCCTCGTGCTGCCATACCGAGGTGGGTTTCGAGAATCTGCCCCACGTTCATTCGCGACGGCACACCCAACGGGTTGAGCACGATATCGATTGGCTCACCGTTCTCGTCATAGGGCATGTCTTCGACGGGCATGATGACCGAGATCACACCCTTGTTACCGTGACGTCCCGCCATTTTGTCACCCGGCTGGATACGTCGCTTAACGGCCAGGTAGACCTTAACGATCTTAAGCACGCCAGGCGCGAGATCATCACCGCTTTGCAGCTTCTCTTTCTTCGCCTCGAACCGCTCTTCAAGGAGCTGATTCTGCTCTTCGAGCAAACGCTGCGCAGATGCCAACTGATTGTTGAGTTCTGAATCAGAGAACTTGAGCTTGAACCACTGCTCACGATCAAGGCCTGCCAGTACATCCACATCGATCTTGGTACCCTTTGAGAGCCCACCACCAGAAACAGTTGTCTGACCACTCAGCAAGCCCGCGAGGCGCGCAAACGTTGCTTCCTCATAAATGCGGAGCTCTTCTTTGAGATCCTTGCGGTAGTCAGCGAGCTGAGACGCTTCAATCTGCTTCGCTCGCGCGTCTTTCTCAAGACCGTCGCGCGTAAACACCTGAACGTCAATGACCGTGCCTTTGTAGCTCGAAGGCACACGCAACGACGTATCTTTCACGTCAGAGGCCTTCTCGCCGAAGATCGCACGCAACAGCTTCTCTTCTGGTGTCAGCTGAGTCTCACCCTTCGGTGTCACCTTACCGACCAGAATGTCGCCAGCATCCACCTCAGCACCGATGTAGACGATGCCTGACTCATCGAGTTTGCTCAGTGCGCCCTCGCCCACATTCGGGATATCCGCAGAAATTTCTTCAGCACCCAATTTGGTATCGCGAGCAATACACGTCAATTCCTGAATGTGGATAGTCGTCAGACGATCCTCCTCAACAACGCGCTCGGAAACGAGGATTGAGTCCTCGAAGTTGTAGCCATTCCATGGCATGAATGCGATACGCATATTCTGTCCAAGTGCCAGCTCTCCGAGATCAACCGACGGTCCGTCAGCGAGGATGTCGCCGCGGGCAACCGTGTCGCCGGGGCTCACGATCGGACGCTGATTCACGCACGTGTTCTGGTTGGAACGCTTGTACTTCGTCAGGTTATAAATATCGACCGGTGACTCGTCCTGACCCACTTCTGCGGGGTTCACGCGAACCACGATGCGTGACGCATCTACCGAGTCGACCACACCACCGCGCGATGCAACCTCACAGACACCAGAGTCTCGTGCTACGTAGCGCTCCATACCGGTACCAACCAGTGGCGCCTGCGTCTTAAGCGTTGGCACTGCCTGACGCTGCATGTTTGAACCCATGAGGGCGCGGTTCGCATCGTCGTGCTCGAGGAACGGAATCAATGCCGCCGCAATCGATACAACCTGCTTTGGCGATACATCCATGAAGTCCACTTCGGAAGCAGGCTTCACGGTGAATTCGTTCATGTGACGAACGTTAATCAACTCATCCACAAATCGATTGCCGTCATCCAGAGTGGCTGATGCCTGTGCAATGACATGGTTTGCTTCGTTGATCGCTGACAGATACTCAATCTCATCTGATACAACGCCATCTATCACCTTACGATAAGGAGACTCGAGGAAGCCGTACTCGTTGGTTCGCGCATACGCCGCCAATGAGTTGATCAAACCAATGTTTGGACCTTCCGGTGTTTCAATCGGACACACGCGACCGTAGTGAGTCGGGTGCACGTCTCGCACCTCGAAGCCTGCGCGCTCACGCGTTAGACCACCTGGACCCAATGCTGACACGCGACGCTTATGCGTCACCTCTGACAGCGGGTTGTTTTGATCCATGAACTGAGACAGTTGGCTGGATCCGAAGAATTCTTTAACCGCGGCCGATACAGGCTTGGCGTTAATGAGATCCTGCGGCATAAGGCCTTCGCTCTCCGCCATGGACAGACGCTCTTTGACAGCACGCTCAACACGGACAAGACCGACACGGAACTGATTCTCAGCCATTTCACCAACTGAACGAATACGGCGGTTACCCAAGTGGTCGATGTCATCAACGACGCCCTTACCATTTCGAATATCCACCAGCGCCGTTAGCACCGCGACGATGTCTTCTTTATCCAGTGTGCCGCTACCCGTCACCTCATCGCGACCCAGACGACGATTGAACTTCATTCGGCCAACGCCAGAGAGATCATAGCGATCCGCTGAGAAGAACAAGTTTTGGAACAAGTTCTCGGCCGACTCTTTCGTGGGCGGCTCGCCCGGGCGCATCATGCGATAAATCTCTACCAGAGCCTCAAGCTCAGTCCGCGTACCGTCATTCGCCAACGTATCGGAAATAAACGGACCGCAGTCGATCTCATTGGTGTAGATCGTTTCGATGGTCTCGATGCCTTTATCACGCAACCCGTTCAGTACTTCTTCTGTCAGCTCGCCGTTGCACTCGAGCAGGACTTCGCCACTGGCGGTATCAACAACCGCTTTCGCAACACGACGGCCAACAAGGTACTCATCAGGTACTGCAAGGAACTCGACGCCCGAGTCTTCTAACTGACGGATGTGGCGCGCAGTGATTCGACGACCGCGATCCACGAGCACGGTATCACCGGCCATGATGTCAAATGCCGCCATATCACCCTGCAGGCGCTTTGGTACCAGCGTCATCGTTGCTAGGTGCTCGTCATTAAGCTGGAAGGTTGTGGTCTCGTAGAACATCTCGAGGATGTCCTCTGACTCGTAACCTAGAGCTCGCAGAAGGACGGTCGCAGGCAACTTCCGACGACGGTCAATTCGTGCAAAAACCTGGTCCTTTGGATCGAACTCGAAGTCAAGCCATGAACCACGGTAAGGAATGATTCGCGCGCTATACAGCAGCTTACCGCTTGAGTGCGTCTTGCCGCGATCGTGATCGAAGAAGACACCGGGTGAACGGTGAAGCTGAGACACGATGACGCGCTCGGTACCATTAATGACGAAGGTACCGTTGTCGGTCATGAGCGGAATCTCGCCCATGTAAACGTCCTGCTCTTTAATGTCCTTGATGGACTTCGAGCTCGCCTCTTTATCGTAAATAATGAGACGGACCTTGACGCGGAGTGCGCAGGCATACGTCGTGCCGCGCAACACACATTCATCAACGTCAAATACGGGGGTGCCCAGAGAGTAATCCACGTACTCCAAAGCCGCGCTTCCACTGTAACTTACAATAGGAAAAACGGACCGGAACGCTGCGTGCAGACCGTGGTCGCCGCGCTCATCTACCGGGGTGTCAGACTGAGTGAACTTCCGGTAGGAATCCAGCTGGATGGCCAGCAGATAGGGGATATCCATCACCTTCGGCATTGAGCCAAAATCTTTGCGAAGGCGCTTCTTCTCTGTAAACGAGTAAGTCATTGATACTCCTCAACGAATCGGGTCGGCCAAGACCGACACTAGTGGCTTAACGCCATAAACAACCGGCTGCTATAACCGGGAAAAGGCCGGTGCGCATTGCGCACCAGCCCGGACCTGCAAATCTGCAATCCTGAACGGATCACTTAAGCTCGACTGAACCGCCAGCTTCTTCGATTTGCGACTTGATGTCCTCAGCGTCTTCTTTGCTAACGCCTTCTTTGATAGGTGATGGCGCACCATCAACCAGGCCTTTCGCCTCTTTGAGGCCAAGACCAGTGATCGCGCGAACCGCCTTGATCACATTGACCTTCTTCTCGCCCGCAGAAGCGAGGATGACGTCGAACTCAGTCTGCTCAGCTGCTGCTGCGCCACCTGCATCGCCACCCGCTGCTGGCGCTGCGACTGCAACGGCTGCTGCAGCTGATACGCCAAACTTCTCTTCCATCGCTTCAACCAACGCAACGATATCCATCACGCTCATTTCTGCGATTGCATCAAGGATTTCTTCCTTTGAAATTGCCATGTTTATCTCTCCTAAAATGTGTAGTCGAGCACTCGCTTACGCGGACTGCTCTTTCTGATCACGAACCGCCGCCAATGTACGAACGAGCTTGCTTGGTACTTCATTCATCGTACGAACAAGCTTGCCGACAGGCGCCTGCATAACGCTCATCAACGTTGCTAGTGCTTGCTCTCGAGTTGGTAGTTTCGCCAACACGTCGAGCTGATCTGCACCCAGCAATTTACCGCTGACAGACAATGCTTTGACTTCGAATTCGCCGTTTTCTTTAGCGAAATCTTTGAACAACCGAGCCGCTGCACCGGGATCTTCCATTGAAAATCCAAAGATGGACGGACCTACCAATGTGTCAGTAACGCATTCGTAGTCAGTACCTTCCAATGCACGCTTAGCGAGTGTGTTGCGAACAACACGCAAATTAATTTGATTCTCGCGAGCGGTGGCGCGGAGAGCCGTCATGTCATTCGATGCCACGCCTCGGGCGTCAGCAATAACGAGTGACAAAGCACTGGCCGCCGTCTCGTTGACTTCAGCGACGATCGCTTTCTTCTCTTCGAGTCCAATTGCCACGGATCTACTCCTATGGTTTATGCCAAGGTCATAACACTGCTATGACCACCCTAGGTGAACGGATTCACCATCTGCGTAGGTTGAACACTACCGGCTTCGTTTAAGGAGACTGGCTCCCCCTACGGTCTTTGATAGTCCCGCGTCCTGCTAGGGGCTATATGCCCACACACTCTGCTTAAGACTTCAAAGTGGAGCGCTCAATTGCCGCACTCCAAACTCGTCAAACAGCGACGAGCTCGCCCCGAGCTAAGCCCGGAACAAATTCTCACTTCATTACAGTTCGATCGCGCCGTGATCGATGGTCACGCCAGGCCCCATCGTGGTCGACAACGTTACCTTGCGGAAGTAAACACCTTTTGCCGCCGCTGGCTTCGCCTTTTTAAGGTCTGCCAAAACAGCAAGGAGATTTCCTTCAATCGCCGCAGGATCAAAATCAATCTTGCCAATACCACCGTGGATAATGCCGTTTTTGTCAGTACGGAAACGCATCTGACCCGCCTTGGCATTTTGTACCGCCGCCGCGATATCAGGCGTCACTGTGCCCGTCTTTGGGTTAGGCATGAGACCACGAGGACCCAAAACCTGCCCCAGCTGACCCACAACGCGCATGGCATCAGGCGATGCAATCACGACATCAAAATCCATCATGCCGCCTTTGATTTGCTCAGCCAGATCTTCCATGCCAATCAAATCAGCGCCGGCTTCTTTCGCCTTATCGGCATTTTCACCCTGGGTGAAAACGGCAACTCGCACTTCAGATCCGGTGCCGTGTGGAAGGGTTGTCGCCCCTCTAACGCCCTGATCTGATTTCCGTGCATCAATTCCCAGATTCACTGCCACCTCGACCGACTCATTAAACTTAGCCGTCGCGGTCTCCTTAAGGATTGCGATCGCCTCGTCCAGAGGGTAGCTCTTGTTCGCGTCTACACGCTCACGAAACGCTTTTACACGCTTAGATAACTTAGCCATGTTAAACAACTCCCTCTGTGTCGATACCCGCTGCTCGAGCACTGCCTGCAATGGTTCGAACCGCCGCATCCATATCGGCTGCAGTCAGATCGGGCCACTTTTGCGTTGCTACCTCTTCCAACTGAGCACGCGTAACCTTCGCGACTTTCTCGGTGTTGGGGCGACCTGAACCGCTCTTAATGCCCGCAATCTTCTTGAGAAGCACGGAGGCAGGTGGTGTCTTCTTGATAAATGTGAAGGACTTGTCGTTGTAGACAGTAATAACCACCGGGATAGGAAGCCCTGGCTCAACACCCTGAGTCTCTGCGTTAAACGCTTTACAAAACTCCATGATGTTGACGCCCTTTTGACCCAGTGCTGGGCCTACGGGCGGCGACGGGTTCGCTTGACCGGCAGGGATTTGCAGCTTGATGTAGCCGTCAATTTTCTTTGCCATGTTGTTAACTCCTGGGTGCAAACGCCGTTGTAGTCAAACTACGCGGGCTCCCCAACTAAGGCCGCTATGCGGCGTTTATCTTCCACTGCTTTCGCAGTGACTGCGATCAGCCTTTTTCGACTTGACCGAATTCCAACTCTACGGGCGTTGAACGACCGAAGATCAAAACAGCCACGTTCAAGCGGCTCTTTTCATAATTCACACTCTCAACGACACCATTAAGTCGTTGAACGGACCATCGATAACGCGAACCATTTCCCCTGGCTCAAAGACAGTCTTGGGCTTAGGCTGATCAACGCCTGCCTCTACGCGCTGAAGAATGGCATTCGCCTCCGCTTCAGTAATTGGCGCAGGTCGATCCGCTTTTCCGCCAATAAAGCCCAGCACTCGAGGTGTGTCTTTCACCAAGTGCCACGTATCGTCATCGAGCTCCATTTGCACCAAGACATATCCTGGGAAAAACTTCCGCTCACTTTTACGCTTCTGGCCGCCTTTCATCTCAATCACTTCCTCGGTGGGAACAATGATCTCGCCAAAGCGATCCTGCATAGCGAAGCGCTCAATACGCTCTTTCAGAGCAACGGCCACTTTTTTCTCGTACTGAGAAAATGCGTGTACTACATACCAACGTAAAGCCATGCTCTATTCCTAACCCAGCAAAAGTGAAGCGATCCAGCCAAGGAAGCTGTCCAGCGCCCAAAAGAACAATCCACAAAGCACCACAAATATCAGAACGATGATGGTTGTTTGTGTCGTCTCCTGTCGCGTGGGCCAGATCACCTTGCGGATCTCTGTACGTGCACCCTTGATCATCGACCAAGCAGAGGCACCTTTTTCGGTTGTTACCGCCACGGACATCGCGACTCCGGCTACGACCAGCATTGCGATTACGCGGTACAGCAACGACTCGTCACTGAAATAGCTATTGCCGTAGATACCGGCGCCCAACAACAGAACGACGAGTAACCACTTCACGCTATCGAGCTTATTGCTCGCAGCTTCACTCATATCTAATCCTTGTCAGAGAGCGAAACTCGCTCTCGTAAATACTGCGCCACCCTCGTATTGGATGAGAGTGGCAGGCCAGGAGGGAATCGAACCCCCAACCTGCGGATTTGGAATCCGCTGCTCTGCCAATTGAGCTACTGGCCTAACACATCTGCTAGCCGCCCTCACCGAATCGGCAGAGACGACAAAGCCGAACACGCCAAAGAGGCGGTTCGGCTCAATTCGGAGGCGCGACGAATCGCGCCCCACTGTCTCACCGATTACTCGATGATTTTTGCTACAACGCCAGCACCCACAGTTCGGCCACCCTCACGGATAGCGAAACGGAGGCCTTCCTCCATCGCGATAGGCGCGATGAGAGTTGCCACGAAGTTCAGGTTGTCACCTGGCATGACCATCTCAACACCAGCAGGAAGCTCAACGGCACCTGTCACGTCAGTTGTACGGAAGTAGAACTGTGGACGGTAACCCTTGAAGAATGGTGTGTGACGACCGCCTTCATCTTTTGACAGAACATAAACTTCTGCTTCGAACTTGGTGTGAGGCTGAACTGAACCCGGTACTGAAAGAACCTGACCGCGTTCGACGTCATCACGCTTAGTGCCTCGCAAAAGAACACCAACGTTCTCACCTGCACGACCTTCGTCAAGCAGCTTGCGGAACATCTCAACACCCGTACAAGTCGTCTTGGTTGTCTCACGAATACCAACGATCTCGACTTCGTCACCGACGTTGATAATACCGCGCTCAACACGACCAGTTACGACCGTACCACGGCCTGAGATTGAGAATACGTCCTCAACCGGCATCAGGAACGGCTGGTCGATTGCACGCTCGGGCTCAGGGATGTAAGAGTCGAGTGTCTCAACCAACGTCTTGACCGCTGTCGTACCGAGTCCGTTATCGTCTTCGCCATTCAACGCCATCAGCGCAGAACCGCAGATGATGGGTGTGTCGTCACCAGGGAACTCGTAGGTATCGAGCAATTCACGAAGCTCCATTTCGACGAGCTCTTTCATCTCCTCGAATTCTTCTGAATCAACACCACCACAGTCTTCCGCAAGCAGATCGGCTTTGTTCAGGAAGACAACAATGTATGGAACACCTACCTGACGAGAAAGCAGGATGTGCTCACGCGTCTGAGGCATTGGACCATCGGTTGCACCACATACCAGGATAGCGCCGTCCATCTGCGCCGCACCTGTAATCATGTTTTTCACGTAGTCCGCGTGTCCGGGACAATCTACGTGTGCATAGTGACGATCATTAGACTCGTACTCTACGTGCGAGGTCGCAATCGTGATACCACGCTCACGCTCTTCGGGTGCGTTATCGATACCATCGAACGCAACCGCCTCACCACCAAATACTTCAGAGCACACACGTGTCAACGCTGCAGTCAGAGTTGTCTTACCGTGGTCAACGTGCCCAATTGTTCCCACGTTTACGTGGGGTTTATTACGCTCAAATGCTTCTTTAGCCATTGCGACCCTCTCCTGGTCAATTTCGCATTACTTCCCGACGCCAACGCGCCTTACTCAATTAAGCACACCTACCGCTGTGCACCTCACTCAGTATAGGCCGTGGCCTCTACTGCTTTGACCGCCGGGGCGGTCGAACAGCCGTCCTAAAACGCCTGCTCAAATTGGAGCTCATAACCGGATTTGAACCGGTGACCTCTTCCTTACCAAGGAAGTGCTCTACCGACTGAGCTATATGAGCAAAAACTCATCGCCGGATCTTGGAGCGGGCAGCGGGGATCGAACCCGCATCATCAGCTTGGAAGGCTGAGGTTCTACCATTGAACTATGCCCGCAGCATTTAACCGCCGAGGTGGTCAAACCCTAAGCCTACCGTCTACCGACGGCTCGTCGCTTTCGCGACAGGGCTCATCCGGTTCAGCCCCCTTTGTTCCACTCATAAAACACTGTTACCAGCGTCCTATCTTGTCCTTGGTGGAGGGGGGTGGATTCGAACCACCGAAGCTCGCGCGTCAGATTTACAGTCTGATCCCTTTGGCCACTCGGGAACCCCTCCAGAAGGGCGCACATTCTCTAGATGTCAAGGAAGGGTGTCAACACTAAATTTTACCCGCAAAATACCGGTTTGAGCCCACGTTTGTCCTTGATTTGAGAAATGCAGGCGAGCGGCTTTAGTTTTCCCTTCTGGATCCTCGCAAAGACCCCGGCTCGACAGCCCGAGAATTGGGTGGCAGTAATCGACTGAGCTTGGGAGAAGAATGTTGCTTGATACCAAGACGTCAAGCACCACGCGGGACGCCAAACGCAAGACATTAAAACAAAAAATGGAGCTGGCGAGAGGAATCGAACCCCCGACCGGCTGATTACAAATCAGCTGCTCTACCTACTGAGCTACGCCAGCTAGACGTTGGGTGAGCGGGTCACCCCGAAAGGGCGCACATGATCGTCAAGAGCCGCCCTCAGGTCAAGCCCCATTTAACCAAAAATCCAACCCATCAAATACGAGCCCATCGACACGCTCACCCCTGACCCCGAGTGCCCCGAGTTCTTTGGCTGAGCCGCCTGTAAGATAGACCTTGCTGTCAGGGAATCGGTCGATCACATGTTGGCAGGTGGCCAATAACGTCAGCCACACACCAGACAGCACACATCCCGCAGTGTCGGTTCCGGGCGATATCGATGGGTCAGGCTGCTCGGAGAAGCGGATTTTGTCAGTGTTCGACACCAGCGCATCGCGCGCAAGGACCATGCCGGGGAAGATGTAGCCTCCGAGGTGCTGACCGTCGTCCATAATATCGATTGTGCACGCAGTACCTACATCGATAATGACCGCCGATTCCTCACCGCGCGCTTTAATAGCCAATAGTGCAAGCCATCGATCCACGCCCAAGCGATGAGGCTCCTCATACGCATTGCGGACGCCGGCAAACGCCGCTGAACTGGCTGCAAAGTGAAGCTGGTCTGGGCTCACCGAGTCAAACGCTTCATTGAGCTCCAAGGCGTAGGCGTCATCCCTTACACATGACACAGCAACCACGGAGTCACGCACGCCACCGAGTGCCGATACCCAGGCACGAAGATCCCGCAGGTCGCCCTGCCCACCATCCACCACATTACCACCATGACGCAACTGCCACTTTGTCGAGGTGTTACCGGCGTCCACTAGGATTCGCATATCAACAGTGCTCACTAACGTACCTACTGAGTATCCACATGACCTAGACTAACCTCACCGGCATAAACAGTCCTTCGTTTACCGGCGAACTCTACCTCCAGACCGCCGTCTGGTGAAAGACCACGCGCAATGCCAACGCCCTCACCCAGCGCAGACACTGCCACTCGCTGGTTTAGCAGTAAGTCACGCCTCGGCCAAGACGACATGACCAATGCCTGAAGCTCATCGTGAGATAAACGGCACAGTTCAACGATTGCAGGTGCAATCACATCAACAACCATCGAGAGGTCAAGTGCACTTTCAGTGTGCTTACTGAGGCACGTGACTGGCCGCTGCAGTAGCTGAGGATCAGGATGTGAAGCTATATTGAGACCTACCCCAATCACCACCGCGACACCATCATCCGTCAAACTAACGGTCTCCAAAAGAACACCACCCACCTTCATCCCAGCGAGATAGAGGTCATTGGGCCACTTGATCTTGCAGTCAAGCGACAGCTCGCGCTCCAGCGCATCGGCGGCGGCGACAGTGATGCCGAGAGACCACAGACTGAGCTCGTTGATCGGGCGGCGCGAGTGAACACAGTAAGACAAGTATAAATTTCCCGAGGGTGGGCTCTGCCAAAGACTGCCTCGACGTCCAACCCCGGCTGTCTGTTCACGCGCCAAAAACAAGGTCTCATGCGAGCTGGCAGCCCGCGCTTTCAATTCGGCATTCGTGGACCCAATCGTATCGACAACTTCCAGCCGAATGCCAGAATCCAACAGCGAGGCTAATTTAGCGCGCAGCACTGCCTCTTGCTTCTTCAATTCTAGTGTCGTCATGGTCAGGGGAATAATCGTGAGATTCGCGGGCTCGTCGTTACCGTATATGGTATACGTTTTTCTTTAGCTTCGTTCGGAGTACCGCACCTGTATGTACACGACACTCAGACTGGTTGCCGTTTGTTTTGCCGTCGCCATTGGTGCTGGACTTATCGGTCAGTTATGGGTTGTATCGCTGGATATCCTGAGTCTCTCGGAGGCAGCGAGAGGGGTTCTGTTTTTATTGGTAGCGCTTGGCCTTATGGGCTATCAAAGGCTGAGCCTCGTGCTGAGCGCCATTATCTGCCTGCCAACTGTTTTGACCCACCCCTTGACGCTGAGCAACAATCTCCTTGTGACGGCACAGTATGCACTCCTCGCACTCAGCCTCGTGCTACTGGTTTTGCACACACGACACATGCCTGATGATGCGTGACTGATGCAATGAACATTCATGCGTTAGATGTGTCGAGTCCAGTGGGAATACTCCAACTTGTGAGTAACGAGAAGCACCTGCTAGAACTCAATTGGCCGTCTGCTCACAGGCAACTCAGCACATCCAACCACACGGTTGCCATCCTCACCGCCGCTGCCGATGAGCTCAGTCAGTTCTTCAGCGGAGCGCGGCGCAATTTCTCTGTGCCATTGCAGCCACATGGCACTGGCTTCCAACTCAGCGTGTGGAGCGAATTACAAAAAGTGGGATGGGGCGAGACCTGTACATACCGTGAGATTGCAGAGCGCTTAGGAAAGCCAAAAGGGTTCCGCGCCGTTGGCGGTGCCGTGGGTCGCAACCCAATCCCCATCTTTATCCCCTGCCATCGAATCGTCGGGGCCAACGGTGCTCTCACTGGATTTTCAGGCGGTCTCGACAACAAACAGATACTGCTCGGTTGCGAGGGGCACTAGATTCGCCAGACGCCTTATGCGTCCAGATCAGGAATTAGCTCGTCTTTCAGGCGCTCTATTCCATCGCGCAAACGCAATTTTTCCTTTTTCATGCGCTGAATAAGTAGCCGATCACCCCACGGGTGAGCCTGGAGATCTGTCAACTCCTCGTCGATAGCCCGATGGCGCTCGATCATCAATGACAAGCGCATTTCCGCTGTCATTGGCTCGTTAGCCGCCGGCTGATTAAGCTCCGTCATCATGCGCATGCTCCCCCAAGCACAGCTTTTACCATCAACGCATGTTGTCGCAATTCAAGCAAGCGACAATTTACTCCAATGACCTCCGGTTCCTGTTCTGGTCACAAAAATCACGGGGCTCTAAGCGCTGGGCTCTCTTAAAATAGCGGCATAGTCGATGTGGGCGTCGCCACCGGCGATGAACGACTCCGCCAACAACGACGGACGCTGATTGTATTTTATCGGGTCACCGTTGAACTTAGTGACGCGACCACCAGCCGCACGGACCAGGGCATCACCGGCAGCCACATCCCATTCGCTGCAAGCTGAGGTGCGAGGGTAGACATCGGCACTTCCGGCTGCCACATCACAGAACTTGACTGCGCTGCCAGAGTTGCGACGAACCACATCGCCGAAGTGGGACGATAGGCTATCGGTAAGCGCTTGCACCCGCTTAGGTGAATGCCTGTGGCTCGCGAGCATGACCAATGGCTGGTTATCTTTCCTGTTTTGCGTTTTCACCACCGTGCCGCTTAGCAAGGCTTCTCCCTCAGTGAAAACGGCAGCACCGTTGTGAACAACACCGAGCCAATGCTCTCTCCGGCAGGGGATGGAGATCAGCCCCAGCTCAGCTACCCCATCGCAAACGAGTGCAATGTTAATGGTGAATTGATCGGTTTTTTCGATGAATTCTTTAGTGCCATCGAGAGGATCCACCACCCAGCACGTGGGCCAGTTCAAGCGATCCGCTATGTCCGCACCCTCGGATTCCTCCGAGAGTATGGGTATGCCAAGCATTAGCGCATCCAGCCGCTCACAGAGTAGTTCATGAAGTGCCGTGTCGGCGTCAGTTAGCGGCGTAGCGTCCCCTTTCCTAACCACCTCCAGCTCGTCGACTTTTTCGTAAAATCCTCGCGCGACGGTGGCCGCCTCATCCACAATCGTTAACAGCGATGTTATGAGAGCAGTGAGCCCGACCTCACGCTCTTCGAGAAAAGCCCTTAAACTCTCATTGTTATTCGACTGATGCCACCACATAAGAGAAGACTAACACCACATGAAGATAGAGACCGACAGCGGAGCAAATCTTAAAACAGTAGATTGGACACAAGTTGACCACGTGCTGTTGGATATGGACGGCACCCTGCTAGATCTCGCCTTTGACAACGACTTTTGGGGGCACCGAATTCATGAAAAGTACGCCTCAATCCATCGAATCAGTGTTGATCAAACCGTTGCACAATTTGAGCCCCTGTTCCAGCGCGTTGCTGGCACCCTGAGCTGGTACTCGACTGATTTTTGGAGTCAGCAATACGGCTATAGCATTATCGAGCACTCGCGAGATTATGCGACCGGGATACGCTGGTTACCCTTTGCAAAAGAATTCCTTCATGCTCTACGTCACCGGGGTGTGAGATCGACCATCGTCACCAATGCACACCCCGACATTGTGAACCTTAAAAACGAAGTAACGGGAATCACGGACTTGGTAGATCGCACCATCAGTAGCCATACAGTGGGCTACGCTAAAGAGTCGCACAAGTTTTGGAGCGCATTGCAGGCTGACTTGAAGTTTAGTCCGAAATCAACGCTGTTTTTTGATGATTCACCCTCGGTGCTATCAGCGGCTGTAGACTTTGGTATCGAGCGATCAATTGCCATTTGCCACCCCGACAGCACGCGACCTAAACGAATCCATGTGTCCTCCTGGGCCATTGATAATTTCGAACATCTCACTGCGAGTCTTAGCAGTAAAGGTCAGCGCTAATGGATCGTTTACGGGTGGACAAGTGGCTATGGGCGGCGCGCTTTTTTAAAACACGCTCCATTGCCAAGACGGCCATAGAGGGTGGGAAAGTTCATTTAGAGGGGCAGCGAGTCAAAGTGTCTCGAGAGATCTCAGTTGGAGAAATACTGGTCATCAAACAGGGGTGGGATGAAAAAGAGGTGATAGTGCGCGCCTTGAGTGCGCAACGAGGCCCTGCGCCCATTGCTCGAGAACTCTACGAGGAGACGGCGAATAGTATTGAAAAACGGGAGCGAGAAGCCCAAGCCAGAAAAGCCGCGGGGGGCGCGGTTGCACGGCCAGCTCAAAAACCCGGGAAACACCAGCGCAAGGCTTTGGAGCGCTTACGCAAACAGTTCGATATCTAAGATTGCGTCTCGTCTTCTAACTCGCCACAGGTCACGCGATTACGGCCACCGGTCTTACTCAAATACAGTGCGTCATCCGCCACCTTGAGTAGTGCATCAAACTCCAGCTCCCACTCGGGTACGCAGGAGACGACACCGATGGAGACCGTCACGTACTCGGCAGTCAAAGACTTCTCATGGGGAATTTTTAGCCCAAGGACTTTCATACGAAGTTCTTCTGCCAACTCGAGTGCCGCCATTCGATTGACGGTCGGGTAAAAGAGAACAAACTCCTCTCCACCCATCCGCGCCGCAAATTCA
>Ga0181556_1000716_pt1 | contig 35129 bp, 34 predicted proteins | sample 011ome_14_FD_148651 | JGI IMG/M metagenome (GOLD analysis project Ga0181556, IMG submission 148651) | Coastal salt marsh microbial communities from the Groves Creek Marsh, Skidaway Island, Georgia - 011505AT metaG (spades assembly) | ecosystem: Environmental > Aquatic > Marine > Intertidal zone...
ATAAAAAAAATTATAAAAAAAAAAAAGAAATGAGAACATTAGAGGAAATAATTGAATTAGAAGGATTAGAAACAAATAGTAAGAATTTAAAACAATTCTTCTATGATAAATTCATTAGAATAGATCAAATAGATTATTATTTTTTTGTAAAATATCCTGAACTAATATCACTTTTCAAAAATTCTAAAAAATTAAATCTATATAATTTAAATTGGTCTAGAATTTCATCTAATCAAAAATTAAGTGAATCTTTCATTAGAGAATTTAAAGATAAAGTAGATTGGTATAATATTTCATCTAATCAAAAATTAAGTGAATCTTTCATTAGAGAATTTAAAGATCAAGTAAATTGGACTTATATTTCATCTCGTCAAAAACTTTCAGAATCTTTCATTAGAGAATTTCAAGATAAAGTAAATTGGTCTTGTATTTCAAATCAACAAAAATTAAGTGAATCTTTCATTAGAGAATTTAAAGATCATGTAAATTGGTCTATTATTTCATTAAATCAAAAACTTTCGGAAGAATTTATTAGAGAATTTAAAGATAAAGTAAATTGGTATGAGATTTCAAAAAATCAAAAACTTTCTGAATCTTTCATTATAGAATTTAAAGATAAAGTAAAATGGAGTTTTATTTCTAAATTTCAAAAACTTTCAGAAGAATTCATTAGAGAATTTAAAGATAAAGTAAATTGGTTATGTATTTCAAAGTGTCAAAATCTAAGTGAATCTTTCATTAGAGAATTTCAAGATAAATTAAATTTATATGAAATAGAAGATAGTTGGATGTACAAGTATGAATCTTTTAAAAAGAATAAAATTATAAAATCTGGACTATATGAATGTTATGATGATCATTTTATTGCATATAAAGGTATTCGTTCAAATAGATATAGTAAATTTAACTTTCAGTATCAATATTTAAAAGGAGAAACATATACATGTCATGCTGACCATTCTGTTGATGAAAATTCATTTGGTCTTTCTGTTTGGACTAAAAAAGAAGCAACAAGATACTGTAGTGAATTAGTTGTAATGGTAAAAGTCTATTATAAAGATGTAGCAAGAATGGTTCACTATAATGGTAAAATCAGATGTACAAAAATTAATATTCTAAATTAATTATCATTAATAAAAAAATAATTTTTATATTTGTAAAAAAAAACTATGGAAAAAACTATAGATCAATTCATCATTGAATTACAAAATTTAAAACCAAGTTTAAGAAAATTACCTGTAAAAATTGTAGCACCAAATGGAATATTATTTGATCCTGTAGCTAAAATTTTATTAAAAGATAAAGAAACTATCTTTGACGAACCTAAAGAAATGGTTATTACTTATTAAAAAAAAAAAAAATAATAAAAAAAAAAAAATTAATATCTTTATTAAATAACTTATTAAATAAAAGTAGAACATATACTGGTTTAGAGGTATATGAATTAATTACTAGTAACTTAACAGTACCGAAAATTCCTAAATCTAATTTTGAAACAATTTTTAAAGAAAAAAATACTGTAGAATTATCAAAATTAACACAAAAAAGATTATTTAATTATTACAAAGCCGAAAAAAAACGTTTTTATAAATGGGTTAGTAAATATAAATTTAGTGATAGTGAATTATATTTATGGGATGTTTTTGAAACAAAAGAAACATTAGATATATTTAACAACGAATATTTAGTTTGGTCTAATTATTTAAAAAATATTAAAAAAAATATAAATATACAAAGTAAATAAAAAAAAAAGAGAACTAAATTTAGTTCTCTTTTTTTTTATTTTTTATTTCCATTTTACTGAATGTAAATCCAATAATTTATTTCCGCCACCATAGGATATAGAAGATTGTAAACATTCTATTAGAAATTTCATTTGTTCTAGAACTGTTTTATATTTAAATTCTACTAGTTTCTTTGTACCTTCAATTCTATTAGTTTTATTAGATTCAAATTGAGAAGCACTACCATAATATTCTTTATATTTAATTCCATTTTTTTCAATTACATCACCTGGAGAGTCACTACAACCACTAATTAAATTTCCACACATAACCATAGTAGCACCTAAAACAATTGATTTAGATACGTCTGATGGATGTACAATTCCACCGTCTGCTATTATAGGAATTTTGGTATCATTAACACATTCTAAAATAGTTGAAGCTTGACAATTTCTAGAACCAAATCCCGTCATAAATGCAGTTGTACAATTATGCACTATTTTATTATCCATACCAACGGTATAAGAATGGTTATTTTTTACTGTTAAATCATTAACCTTTACATTTGTATAATTAATTTCTTCTTTAATTATATCTATAATTTTTATTTTTGATATTTTTTCCATAATTTATTTATTTTTAATAATATTTCTAAATCTTTTGATTCTTTTTCTTTAACTCTAAATAAAATATAACCATTATTTAAAGCTATATCATTTTTTATTTTATCATTTTTTTTAGCATTTTCTGTAGAATGCCAATAATCTCCATCATATTCTATTAATATTTTATCACCTAATTTAAAATCAAAGTATTTATTTTCTAATCTAAATTGTTTTGTTATATTTTTTGAACCAAAATAATAAGATAAAATAAAATATAAATTCATTTCTGGTTTAGATGAATTTCCTAATTTAACCAAACTATTTATTTTATCTTTACCAAATGTATCACATAGTTGTTTATATAAAACATATTTAGTTTCTTTAATATTAAATTTAGTCTTAAGATTAGTAATTGTAAATAAATTAGGATTATTAGACATAAATGAAAATATATTTAATATTTCTAATTCATTTACTAATATTTTTTTATTTTTATTACTCCAATATCCTTGATGTTTTTTATTTATTCTTTTAAATGTATCTTTATTATCAATAAAATTTAATTCATTCCACCATTTATATAATGTTCTTTTATCTATTTTAATTTCTTTAATAATATTAGACATTGATATTTTCATTTCACAATAATCATTATAATATTTTTTTAATATTTCAGTATTTAATTCATATCGTTTTAATTTTTTATTTATATCATAATAATCAGATTCTCTTTGTTTTTTTATTAATTCTTTTTGTTTGAATTTAGAATGATCTAAAATAAATCTATAAAATCCTTTTTTATCATTCCAATTTACTTTTTCTCCACAACCGCATTCACAAACTGGATGTTGACCGGAATATTTAGTTAAAATAACATATTCTTTTTTGTTTAAATTATGTTCATTTTTTATATGATACGTTAATTTAATATTCAAATCAAATTCTTTATTACATATTTTACAATTAATCATGTTTTATTTTTATATATTAATATGTATAACTTAATAAATTAAATAAATAAGTTATACATATTATATTATAGAAATTATTTTATGTTTTAGTGTATCAATATTTTTTGCTTTTTCAAAATAACAAAAATCTAAATAATTATCATCTGTTATTTTTTCTAAATCTAATATATTTACTATATAAAATTCATGATCTTCTGTACATATTTCATTATTAATTTTTAATAATTTTTCATCTGTAATATATGATATTGTATTAATAACTTCTTGATATGTTCCATCATGTGTTACTACCATATCATTAGTAGTAATTTTTTCAATATTTTTATATCCTTCTTTAGTTAATACTTTTGTTCCATCTATAAAACAAGCTGATCCTGGGGCTATTCCGACTTTAACAGCATTTGCACCATTATTTTCTAAATATTTAACACCATCAGATGTAGATACGTTACCAGCTATAATAAAAGTATTATCAAACATTGATCTGATATATTTAATAATAAAACCCATTCTTTCACAATGCCCATGTGCAATATCAATAGTAATAAAATCAGGTTCTAATTTTAATGTAGATAAAGTTCTTAATACATTAATAGAATCATCATTTACACCTATAGAAATAGATACTATTAATTTTTTTAATCTCATTTTTTTAGCAAATGCTACTGTATCGATATTAAATCTATGCATGATATAAAAATATCCTTCAGATGCTAATTTAATAGCTAAATCTTCATTCATAACAGAAGACATATTAGCTGGTATAATTGGTGATTTAAAATTATGTTTTCCTAATTGAACATTAGTACTACATTTACTTCTTGAATCTACAATTCCTAATTTTGGAATTAGATTCATATCATCGAAATCAAATTTTGTCATTAATTTATTTTTTTATTATTTATATTTTATTTTTTTAAGTAAGTTTAATAAAACATTGATTTTACAAATTTATTCATGGCATTATTACACCATCCGTCTCTATTAGCATTATTTGATTTACCTGGTTGAGATATAGATAAAAAGAAAAGAAATCTAGCAGATAATAATGCACAGCATTGGGTTTTTTCATCAAAATTTCTTAATTTACCTTTTAATATTTTTTCTGCTATTTCTACAGTTCTTCCTTTACTACCACCCCATGCAAATGAAACTAATAATGTATTAACTGATTCATATTGACTACTTATATTTTTATTCCAATATAATTTATCAAATATACTTAACCAATCTTCATGTGACATATTTAAAAATCTATTATCTTTATTTTTTCCAAATCGGTTTACCCATACTGAATATGTAATTCCTTTATTTGTATGATACCCATATTGTCCGTTATATGGTGTAGGACAAATATTTTCAGAATTTTTTGAGGCAGCATCGGTTTTAGCTCTAGATAATCCACCTTCTAATTTTAATTTAACATCTATAAGTGATTTTTTATTTAATTTAGGTTTAGGCATATTATTTGGATTTATTAACATTTCATATTTAATATCATAATATAAATTTTTCTTAATATTTGGCCATGATTTATTATTATAATTATATGTTAAATCTGTATTTGTTATTTTTCCATCATATGGTGTATAATTATAATCTGTATCTGTTGTTTCGTCATTGATTATACCTGATCCAATAGTATAATCTATATTTTCATCTGAATCATCTTCAAATATATCTATATTTTCATCATAATTATCGTATGTTTCTTCATCATTTCCAAAAAAGTCATCTTCTTCATATTCTTTTTCTATAATTGTCGTATTATCTTCTAATTCATCCGTTTTAGTTTCTTTTACATCAACAATAAATTTATTTACTATTATATCTTCTGTTTCTATATTATTTGTTCCTGCTAATGTTTTAGGAATATTATTTACTACTTCATCTTGAATTACTACTATTTTAGATTCTTCTTCTTTTATTAATTCTTCTTTTTCTTGAACAAAAATTAATTCTTCTTTTTCCGATAATAATCCAGAATTATCAAAACTATCACCAACACCTAATTCTAACTCTATGTCATTTATAGTATTATCTGTATTATCATTACTAAATACACTAGTTGATATAAATGTACTTCTTTTAGATTTATATTCATTTAATAAATTAATTAATTTAGGATTAGGTGCTATAGGTGCACCTAAATTTCCAATATACGCGTCTAATAAAGTATTCATCAATTTATCGAAGAAATTAAAATAATGTTCACCATTAACAAATGGTTGATTTGCATTTTCATTTCCTAATTTAATTTTAACACTAGAATCTCGTTTTTTTAATATTATTTCTTCTTCATCTATATTTATACCTGATTTTTTATAATACATAGATAAATTTTCATTATCAAAAAATAATTGGGTATTATAATTATAACATATAGCAACAAATTTTGTATAATCATTTCCTTCATACGATTCTATTTTTTTTTGTAAATTTATATTTAAATGTTCAGCATTTTTATATACTGGAAAATATAAATTTCCACTAGGAAAAGTTACATTTATAATTTTATTTATTTCTGGTATAGAAAATGTTAAACCATTATTATCTCTATACGGTTGTGCCCATGGTATAGCTTCAGTAGGTATTTCTTCTTTTGATCCATGTAAATATGGTACACGTATTTTTACTCTTTGTTTTTTTTCTGGATCATTATTATCTTCTACAATACCTATAAATTCTATTCCTTTTATTTTATCCTCTAATGTTCTCATATAAATTATATATTATATAATCAATTATTTCATTTATTAAAAAATAATTTATATAATTGTAAAAAAAAAAATATTGAAATGCGAACATTAGAACAAATAATAGAATTAGAAGGATTAAAAACAAAATCGAAGAATTTAAAACAATTCTTCTATGATAAATTTATCAAAAATATAAATTATGATTTTCTATCTAAATATCCTGAACTAATATCAATTTTCAAAAATTCTAAAAAATTAAATCTATCTAACATAGATTGGTATGTAATTTCATCTTATGGAAATCTTTCAGAATCTTTCATTATAGAATTTCGAGATCATATAGATTGGTCTAGAATTTCATCTTATCAAAAATTAAGTGAATCTTTCATTACAGAATTTCAAGATAAAGTTAATTGGGTATGTATTTCAACTTATCAAAAACTTTCAGAATCTTTCATTATAGAATTTAAAGATAAAGTTGAGTGGTCTTGTATTTCAAATTATCAAAAATTAAGTGAACAGTTTATTAGAGAATTTCACGATAAAGTAAATTGGATGTATATTTCTAGGTATCAAAAATTAAGTGAAGAATTCATTAGAGAATTTAAAGATAAAATAAATTGGTATAATATTTCAATGTATCAAAAACTAAGTGAATCTTTCATTAGAGAATTTAAAGATAATGTAAATTGGTATTGGATTTCTATGTATCAAAAACTTTCAGAATCTTTTATAAGAGAATTTCAAGATAAACTAAATTGGTATTGGATTTCTATGTATCAAAAACTTTCAGAATCTTTCATTAATGAATTTAAAGATAAATTCCAAGATAAATTGGATTTGAATTTGATAGAGGATAGTTGGATGTATAAGGATGAATCTTTTAAGAAAGATAAAGTTATAGAAAGTAAATTATATGAGTGTCATGATGATCATTTTATAGCATATAAAGGTATACGTTCAGATAGATATTCAAAATATAACTTTCAATATCAATATTTAAAAGGTGAAACATATACTTGTCATGCTGACCATTCTAATGATGAAAATTCATTTGGTCTTTCTGTTTGGACAGAAGAAAAAGCAACAAACTATTGTAATGAATTAGTTGTAAAGGTAAAAGTATTTTACAAAGATGTTGCTAGAATGGTTCACCATAATGGTAAAATTAGATGTACCAAAATAACAATTCTAAATTAATAAAAATATTTTTTGTATATTTGTAAAAAAAAAATAATGCGAAGTAAAATACTACAAGAAATTTTAGATAATACATCTTCAGATGTTTACACTGAATTAAGAACCAAATTAAATAATATGGAATTAATAAATAAATATATTTCAGATCCTAATATTTTAAATATTTATCCACTTGGGTCTAGAGTATATAAAACACATACAGAAAAATCAGATCATGATTTAATATTAGTATGTAAAAATTTTTTTGAATCTAATAATATAGATGTTCATGTATATACTGAATCAGCTTTTGAATTAGCATTAAGAAATCATGATATTCAAATATTAGAATGTATATTTTTGCCTAAAGAATTGATTTATAAAGAAACAAATAATTATTCTTTAGAATTAGATAAATTAAAATTACGTCCAGCTATATCTACAATATCTAATAATAGTTATGTTAAAGCTAAAAAGAAATTAATTATTTCTGGTGATTATGACTTAAATTTAGCTTTAAAATCATTTTTTCATTCTTATAGAATTATTGATTTTGGTATTCAAATAGCGTCTGAAGGAAAAATTACAAACTATTCTAGTTGTAATTGGTTATTAGAAGATCTTTATAAGATGTCTAATGACGCACAACGTGATCAATTATGGTCTAACATAGAAACCAAATATAAAGAAAAATGGAACAAACACGCGTCTTTATTTAAATCTTTATGTCCTAAAGATAATAATAAAAATATACAAATTGAAAAAATAAATACATTATTTCAAGATAATAATTTAAATATTATCAAACACAAAAAATTAATTCAAGAAATATACAATATATTTAAATAATTTTATTATATTTACATCATGGAAAATAAATATTTAATTGAAGTTAAAAATCATTAATATAAAAAAAAAAAATGTTAGAAACAATTGCACTAGTTTATTTATTAATATCATTAGGATATTTAAGTATTATTTTTAAAAACAAATTATTTATAGACAGATTTTTAAAATACTCATTATTAATAGGATTTTTTATTGGTAGTTATGATTTTATTCATAGTATTAAATATTTAGGTTCACATAATGAAATTTTATTTTTTATGTTATTTATTTTAAATACAAGTGTATCTGTATTATTTTTATTTAAAATAAATAATAATTTTATAAAAATAGTATCATTATTAGGATTAATTTCATTAGGATTGTATTATATTTAAAAATTTTTTGTTATATTTGTAATGTTCAATTAATAATTAAAAATAATACTTATGTACAATCCAAATGATATTAAAACTTTTTTAGAAAATACTACAATATATCCAAACAAATCAGCGGTGTTAGTTGAAATAGTTCATGGTGATAATTCTATTAATAAAATATCAATAGAAACACCTGAAGCAGAATTATTGTTATTTTTAAAATTGTCATTAAAAAATAAATTAACTACTGGACAAATGTCTAATTTAGTTACATTAATTGAAAATTATGGTCAAATGATGTATGAAAATGGTAGTAATAATAATTCGGATTTATAATAAGAATTATATTAATCCGAATGTACCATTTATTACATGTCCTTGTGAAAATACGCCTGTTTCAAAACTACCTGAAATAAATAAACCATTTAACCATAAACCAGCTTTCCAATTTCCAGTAAATTCAGAAGCTAAAATTGGATTACCATCTGGTATATTATTTATTGTATCTTCTGATTGATATGTAGTATCATCAACTGATCCATCTAAATATACATTTAATTCTGTATCAGATGCTGTTCCATTAATGTATGGTTTAGTAACATATGGTGTATTTCCATTTAGAAAACCAGAATTTATAAATGCTGTATAATTGAAAGGTTCGTTATTACATATAGCTAAAAAATAGAATGAACTGTTTTCTAAATGAACGTTATGATTTAAATTTGGTTTATAATTGAAATTTGTATTTAATCCTAATATTTGATCATATTGTGTTGGTATAATTGTTATTTTTTTAACAGTTGTATTAATTGTATTTTCAATTGTACATTTATATCCACCAAACCATACACCGTTTGTCCATGTAGAATTTTTAAATTTACCATATATAAAAGAACCACCGTAAAATTTAGCATTTTCAAATAATCCATTATAGAAAATCGAACTATTAAATTTATCAGGATCTGAATAAAATTCGCCACCAATAAATTTACCAGTTCTCCATATTGCTCTATCATTAAAATCTGAAGTAACTTTAGAATTTATACCAAATCTAGCAGGATTAGTTACACTTAATTGATTTAATATACCATTTTCCCAAACTCCAGTTTCAAAGTCACCACCTGTAAATAATCCATATTTCCAGTGTATATTTCTTATAATACCACCATTAAAAGTACCATTTTCCCATAATCCTGTATATATTACACCGTTATTAAAAATACCATTATACCATTGTATAGTAATTACAATACCACCATTAAAAGTACCATTTATCCAAATTCCACTATCCCATGTTGATAATGTATTTATTTGTATAGGATTATATGTTATAAAAATATTATTATTTTGTATATCATTAGCATTAAATATACCATTATACCAAATACCGGTTATCCAATGACCTTGGATCCAAATACCATTACACCAACCACCTTGCACCCATGTACCGGTATACCAAATTAAATCACCTGTACCAGTACCAAATTCTTTAGTACAACCAACTATAGCATTTTCTGTTATAACATCCTCATTTAAAATCCATGAATATTGTCCTTGTCCATTAATATTATTTAAAATATTATATTCTGTTAAACCATCTATAAATTTTATTTTATTTATATTGTTAATACCTATTTGTATATTTATAAGATCTTCTTCTAATTCTGATAAATCATATTTTGTATTTATTTTTTTAAAAGGTTGTGTTTTATTATCAACACCTAATTTAGCTATTTCTATAGGTATTAAAGACAATCTAGGATCGGATTTACGTCTATATATAGATTCATAAAAATTAATAGGACTAGTTCCATATAATAAAGGAATTTCGTAATATATTGTAAAATATTTATTACTTGAAACAGTACCATATTCAGTATACCAATAATTTTTTTTATTTAAATCATTATATCTAATTAATTCATTACCTGAACCATTAAATATATAAATACCATTTTCAGTATTATCTATTTGATCTTTAACAATTATTAAATCATCGATAAATAATGTGTAATCATTAATTATACTTGGTGCTGATAAAATATTAATATTAGTTACAGTACATACTTTAGTAATTATAATTTCATCATCACTAAATTTAAATGATTTATCTCTTTTAGTAAATGATATACGTGGTTCATTATATTCTTTAAAAACTACTCCAGATATTTTTGATACTATTGAATTTTCGTTTAAAGAAATATAAGCAGTTTTCGCAGTATTAATATTATATGGTGAAAACGATTGTAATGGATTATACACATCAAATATTTGATGTGTATGTAATTCATCTGTAGTTATTTTACCTGAAGTTACTTTTTCAAATATATTTTTATATATATTTGAATATATATTAATATCATTTCCTTGTTCAATAACTAATTCTTCACCATTATTTAATATTGGAATATATTCTAATAATTCTATATACCCAATTTCTGTATCAGAATTATATCCGTAATTATTTACCCATACATTAAATATAGTATATGAAGATATTAAATCTAAAAAATCTAAATATAAATATGTATCTTTTGTTACAATAATATCAAATATAAGTTCTTTAAAATTTTTACCGAATTTAATTATATTTCCTCTATTTGGTATTTTTTCACTTTCTATAATTTCAAAATAATTAGGATCATTTTTATCATTTAATCCAGTAAAAGTATATGATAATATATCTACAATATAGCTATTAGCATTTACATCTAAATAATCATTTAAATATTTTTTAATAGTATAATCTTTATTATAAATAGTTATATCAGAAGATAATTCATGATTTAAATAAAATGTTTCTGTTACTATATCTTCTACATCTAAAATAAATTTAGGATTTTCATATATTAATATATTATTTTGGTTAATATTATTTAATAAAAAAGTATTATAGTCAAAACTAAAATTATAAATTTTTCCTAAAATTGTACTGTTTATTTTATTTTTTAAACTATTAATATTATCATCTGCATCACCACTTATAGATCCATATACAGATAAAAAATTAATATCTATACTATAATTAGTTAATAAATTAACATGGTTAAATAAATTTTCATCTAATTTAGGAAAAATTTCAAATTCTAAATCTGATGTAGTAATACTTAAATTTGATATTTGAAATGTCATATTTAAAATTAACGTATTAGATATATTATCTGTAATTTTTAAATTAATTAATGACCCATCTTCTATAGTTAATGATGTTGGTAAAATATCTTGTACTAAATCATACTCATAATTAATTAGTGTAGTATTAGTTAATTGTGTATATGTATAATTTGTGTTAGTAATAATAGGATTTAATGTTTCACCTGCAGAATAATTAACATATTTAAAAGATATATTATCTAAAGTAATTAATGAATTATTAAAAAACAAATCAAAATATTTTTTAATTACATTATCGTTATTATCTTCATCTTTATTATAAAATGTATATTTTTGATCGCAGCTGCCTAATGATATATTTGAATTAAACACATATTTAGCAGGACCTGTAGTTCCAGATAAAAATATTTTATCAGTTTCATTATAATCTGTATATAATAGTCTAAATGGATCCGTTGTATAATTATGTGGTCCAGGTCCAGTTGGGTGTTCTATACTTGTATCTATATTTTGACAACCACAACAAGTAGGAACTAATAATGTACCAGATGTTGTTGTTGTATTATATGATAATTCACATTTAACTAAATACGCACTTCCTTCAGAATAATATAATGGATTTGAAATACCAGATATAGGGAATTTAGTATAATTAGAATCAAATTTAATTTCATTTCTTCTTAAATAAAATTCTTTATTTGTATTTGTTAGACCTTGATAAGTATAAATAATTTGATTATACATTTTATATTTGTCATACATAAAATCACATAATACTAATTGATTATTTTTATATTCATAAACACCATTTTCTGTTTGTAATGTGTTCATTAAATACATACCTTTTATTTTATCACCTACTGAAATAATATTAGATACAATAATATTATCTTGTAATTTGATAATTAAATAGTCTATACTAGAAATTGTTGTATATGATAAATTTAATATTTTATTTTCAATAAAAATATTTTCATTATTTTTCATTATTAAAATATTATTAATTTCAAAATACATATTTTCATTATCTGTTATTTCAATATATATTTCATTGTATGTAGAATATATAGTATCTATAAGAAACATATTTAAAGTTTCATAATATTGATTCTTAAGCAATATCTTTTCATTCTCATGTATTTCTACATTATCAATAAAAAGTGTCTCTAAATCGTTAAAATTAGTAATAAAATCTTCACTTGATTTATAATAATTATTATCATCATTATAATATTTTAAAGTTTCTGTACTTGATGCTTTAACTTCTACTAAATTTGGAAACCATCCTTTTATAGATTCACCTCTAGATTTATCGAAATATGCGTGTATAGCAAATCCATATTTATCTTTATTATTAGTATAAATATATGAATCTTTAAAAATTCGATACCATTCATAAATATCATTTATATTATGCACTGGTAAATAAACTATAGATTGATTCAAATCATCTATAAAATTTATTGTTTGTAAATTTTCTTCATAATAATTATAATCTATATCATTAGTAGAATAAATATATTCTTTATTTATATTATTTATTAATTGTGTCATATTATTTTATTAATTCTAATTTCCATAAAACAGCATCGGTAGTGTTTATTATTGTATCACATGTAACTTTAATTTTAGATCTTTTTAAAATAGATCTTATATTTTCACGGAAATAACTTCTAGCTTTAGGTTTACAATATAAATCTAAATTTATTTTAAATATGTTATTATCTGAAAATATAAGATCATAAATTAATTGTTCTTGGTTATTTAATTCATTGTTAATTATTTTTTTAGTATTAACTATCATTGTTTCCATATTAAATTAAAATATATGTATTATTAAACATTAAAATGTTTATTTTATATATTAAAAAAAAGTATGTTATTAGAAAGATATAATTATTAAATATATAATTATGTCTTTATGGCAATTAAAAATAATAATTATTTATGCAAACTAACAAAAGAACGAAAAAAAGAAAAGGATTAGCTAATTATGAACAAGAAGATATTGATAATTATAAATACACATCAGATATATCTTTAGAATTTATTAAATTAAAAAAATTAGAATTTAAATTATCTGATAAACAATTAGAATTAATTGATTTAATAAGAAATAATAAAATAATAACAGTTACTGGACCTCCTGGAACAAGTAAAACATTTTTAGCCTGTTATGCTGCTTTAGAATCATTTATTAATAAAAAATGTAAAAAAATAGTTCTTTCTAAACCTACAGAAATTTTATCAGGTACAAAAGATATTGGTGCTTTACCAGGTACATTAGATGAAAAAATGCAGGTTTATGCCGAATCATTTTTAGATTCTTTTGATGACTTATTATTATCAAAAGATTTTAAACATCTTTGGGACAATAAAGTTATAGAATTTAAACCTGCTCAATTTTTAAGAGGTAGAACATTAAAAAATTCGGTTATTATTATCGATGAATACCAAAACTTTGATATTCAAGCACTTAAAAGTATTGTAACACGATTAGGAAAAGGATCAACTATGATTTTTATGGGAGATACAAAACAAAGTGATATTAAAAAACAATATGTTGCTATTGAAGCATTTAATAAAATTTTAAATGGTATTGATAGTTGTGCTAATTTTACATTTAATAGAGAAGATATTGTTCGTGAAAAAATATTAATTGAAATTATTGATAATTTTGAAAAATATGAAAGTGAAAACGAATTACCAAAAACTATAAGAAATAATTAAAAAATTATTAAACTTATTTTTATTTTTCAAATATAATGTATATATTTGTAAAAAATATCAAAACAGAAACAAAAAAAATAATATATAATTAAAATGAAAACATTAAGTCAAAATATAAGTAATAGTTCTAGATCACGCTCGAGATCGAACAAATCTTTATTGACTAAAGTTTTCAATAAATTAAATATTAATGAATAATATTTAATTATATAATATTGATTTCTCGGTCATAAAATCTGAGAAATATAAACCTCAGATTTTAATCTGAGGTTTTTTTGTTTAAAATAAAAATGGAAGTGTAATTCAGCTGGCGCTGGACCTAGTCTTGAAAACTAGAGGTACTGAAATATGTATGGGGATCGATACCTCACACTTCCGCAAAAAATATAAAATGCCTGTATGGTGAAATGCATATCACAAGCCCCTTCTAAGGGTTTATTTCTGGTTGGAGTCCAGATACGGGTACAAAAAATGGAAGATGAATGTATCAGGTGGTACACACCGTTTTGAAAACGGTTGGCTCTGAAAGGAGTTGGGGTCGGGACCTACTTCTTCCGCTAAAATAAATAAAACGCATCTGTAGTTCAATGGACAGAATAGGGAGCTTCTACCTCTCTGATGTTGGTTCGATTCCAGCCAGGTGTACAAAATAAATGGAAGGTTGACAGAGATGGATTATTGTGCCGTTCTTGAAAAGCGGTGATCGTGTAAAAACGATCCGTGGGTTCGAATCCCACACTTTCCTCCACATAAACTTATATTTTTTTAATATATAAATAATAAACAAAATACAAGTTCGAAATGAAAATAATAGATTTAAATAAATATAATTGGAATGAAATACAAGAATATCATAATGGTAATAAAACATTAAATGATATTTATTTAAAATATAATATTAAACAGTGAAATAGATTTTACTAAATTTGGTTGGGTTGGTAAAGTTGCTGTAATTATTAATAAACAACCACAAAAAGTAAATTCGTGGATGAAAAAATATATGAATGATTTTTATACAGAAAAATGTTTTAAATCAAATAGATAATCTGACGATTATGAGTTCGATTCTTACTAGGATCTCTAAATTATATGCTTATAGTTTAATGGATAAAACACTCGGCTACGAACCGAGAAATTTGGGTTCGAATCCTAATAAGCATACGGAAAGTAAAGAAGATAGGTGTCTTCAACTGTTTGCTAAACAGATTGTACTGAAATATGTATGGGTTTCGATTACTCTGCTTTCCGCTTACTATTTATAATACGTTACGTAATACCATATGTCTTACACCATCAACAACTTTAACGATATATTTACTATTATCTTTAGCGACTTTTTTATTTGATTTTTTAACAGATTTAGAAGCCGAAACTGTTAATGAATCACCAGTTTTTTGTTTACTTAATTCTTTAAATGAAAATCTTTCTTTGTCCATGGTATTTTTTTTTACAAATATAACAATAATATTTGATTTGTAAATATTATTGTTCTGTTTTTATACAATATTATTAGATTTTATTAAATTATCAATTTTTTTTTCATGTATTGAATTATTTATATCTTCATATAAATTTATATCTTCTAATATTTGATTTTTTACTGGTAAAGTATTATTTACATTATCATTTAAAATAATATCTTTATTTATAATATTATCATATACTGATATTTCTTTAAGATCATTATTTATATTATTTGTTTCTTTATCATATACAGATAAAGAATTTAGTTCGTTATTTTTCATATTATTTTTTTGAATCTATTATAATTAATATATTATTTTGAAACCATTCACTGGTTTTATTTTTTATATATGATTTATTTAATTCATATAAATTTTTAAAATATGATTTAATAACATCTGAACTAGATGTAACAAATGTTTTTCTAATTTTATTTATTACATCAATAATTTTATTATCATAATCATTATCTGTTGGATAATCTAAAAAATCAAATATTAATTTTTTATATTCATTATCTGTCGTTTCATCTTTTTTTTCTTTATTATTAAAAAATGATTCTTTTTGTAAATTTATTATAGGTGTTTTAATTATAGGATTATGTTTTTTCTTTGATTTAATTTTTTTATTTATTCTTTTAAAATCTTTAGTAACTATTTCAAAACCTATTGTGTTATTTGGCATAGTGGTAATATCACCAGATCCAGCCGTACCTAACATACCAGGTGTAGAATTAACACCAGCCATAGATACTGAACCCATCCCATCTTCAAACATAGCAGTAATATCATTTTCTTTTACTATTCTATCTATTAATGTTCCTATAATATTTTTTAATTCTATAACATCAATATTACATGTTTTTATAAAAGATTTTTCTTTTATATCTTTAAATAAATTTATATCCAATGCTATTTGTCTATATAAAAAAATATCCTTTTTTGGATTTTCTTTATATTTAATTCTAATAACAACAGTACCATCTTTAATATCCATAATATCAAAATACCATTTATTATTAACATATAGTTGATCTCCTATTTCCATATAATTATATATTAAATAATTAATTATTTCATTTAATAAAATATAATTTATATAATTGTAAAAAAAATATTGAAATGCGAACATTAGAGGAAATAATAGAATTAGAAGGATTAAAAACAAAGAGTAAGAATTTAAAACAATTCTTCTATGATAAATATATTAGAATAGAAAATATAAATTATACTTTTCTAAATAAATATCCTGAATTAATCCATCTTTTCAAAAATTCTAAAAAATTAAATTTAGAACAAGTTGATTGGTATAATATTTCATCTTATCAAAAACTAAGTGAATCTTTCATTATAGAATTTCAAGATCATGTAGATTGGTCTAGAATTTCATCTTATCAAAAACTTTCAGAAGAATTTATAAAAGAATTTAAAGATAAAGTAAAATGGTCTTATATTTCTAAGAATCAAAAACTTTCAGAATCTTTCATTAGAGAATTTAGATATAATGTAGATTGGTATAATATTTCAGAATATAAAATCTTATCTGAATCTTTTATTAGAGAATTTAAAGATCATGTAAATTGGTATAATATTTCTAGGTATCAAAAACTTTCAGAATCTTTCATAAGAGAATTTAAAGATAAAGTTGATTGGAATTGGATTTCAGCTTATCAAAAAATTTCAGAATCATTAATTAGAGAATTTCAAGATAAAGTAAATTGGTCTTTGATTTCATTTTATCAAAAATTAAGTGAATCATTCATTAGAGAATTTAAAGATAAAGTAGATTGGACTTTGATTTCATATAATCAAAAACTAAGTGAATCTTTCATTATAGAATTTAAAGATAAAGTTGATTTAGATAAAATAGAAGATAGTTGGAATTATGTTGATGAATCTTTTAAAAAGAAAGCAATTATAGAAAGTAAAATGTATGAATGTTATGATGATCATTTTATTGCATTTAAAGGTATTAGAAGTAATAGATATTCAAAATATAACTTTCAATATCAATATTTAAAAGGAGAAACATATACTTGTCATGCTGACCATTCTAATGAACGAAATTCTTTTGGTCTTTCTGTTTGGACTAAAGAAGAAGCAACTAATTATTGTAATGAATTAGTAGTTAAAGTAAAAGTTTACTATAAAGATGTTGCTAGAATAGTACATAAAAATGGTAAAATCCGTTGTAGCAAAATCAAAATCCTAAATTAATCAAAATTATAATTTATTTATTTTTATATTATATTTTTGATCTATTTTATCAAATTCTACATTAGTGTCAGAAATTCTAACCATTTCTAATTTAAATCCTTTAAGTAAAGTTAAAGATGGAGATGTATATAAATATTTATCTATATTTTTTAATGTATTTGATGGTGCATTTATAATATCGGTTACTGTATCATAATCTGTTAATATTTGAAATAATTCTGAATTAGTAGTTATATTAATAGCAAAATCTATTCTTGTAATTTGTTTAGTTATAATACGATAAGTCGCACCAGAACCACCACCAGCGGCATTATCTGTTATATCATAAGTTCTATATTCATATTCATTACTACCGTTAATATATTGATACTCATTTTTTGAAGTATACCCAGTAGCATTTAATATTTCACCTGAAATTACTTCACCTGATGAATTTGTATTAAATATTATTTGTACTGTAGAATTAGGAATATTAATATTTGTTTCAATTGATGATATTAATTCTGTTGAACTAGTATATCCTGTTCCTTTATTAATAATTTCTATATCTATAATTTCTGATCTCATATATATAGGGTCAGAAAAAACTTCATATTGACCTGAAATATCTGTATATGTATTTGAAGGATTAATTGGTGTTGTTTCTAATAATAAATTATTGACAAATATTCTTGATAATTTTTCAATATTTGATTTATCATTTGGATTTATTTTATTAATTAAATCATCTTCAATTATAAGAGAAAATACTCTATCTGATGTATTATTAATACTATAGAATACATTTCTTATTTTCCATTCAGGAATATTATCATTATATTTAACAATACTTTCATCTTGAGTTGTTGTACCATCATGATATTTTAAAACCGGTAAATCAAAAGTTTTTATTAATCTTTCAGTTATATTATTACCATCATTATAATTTATATAAAATTCTATTTTTTTATCTAAAAAAGGATATGGTATAATATTAGAATTTAAAACAGTATTAACTTTTGGTATAATTAATATATCCATTTTTTGTTTATAATTTAAATCTTTTTCAAGAACTATTTTTAATTTATCTTGTTCAATTGTTGTATCATATACAACACTTGGATATGAATTATCATTATTATTAATTACAACTAAAAAATCTTTACCATTAGTTACAGGAATGGTTTTTTCTACTTTTGTTATTTGTGTTTTAGAATTTGAATTTAAAAATTCAGTATACATATCTGTTGTATTATATTGATAAATATACCCATATTGTTTATCAATACTATTTAATTTAATCATAGCGGGATTGGAACTAGTATCTAATTCTGCTGTTATGGTATCAGAATTACCTATTTGTAGCGTAGAATAAACATTTAATAAATATTCTAAGTTATTCATACGTGTTCTAATAGATTCTAAAGATTGTTGATTATAAATTAACCCAGTTAAATCATTTACTTTTTGATTTATATTTATATTACCTTGAACTAAATCTGTTAATTTATCATTAAAATATGTTAATCTTGTTAAAGCTTCATAATATAATTCCATACCAAATAAAGAATATACTTTGTCTGGATCAAATGATGGTGGTTGTGTACCAGATTCAACTGATAAATTAGTATCTATTGAAAATGTAAAAGCATTACCATCTTGAAAACCATTACTAACTAATTTAGTTTGTTCTGGTATTTTTGTTTTTAATGAATTTAAATCATTTTCTGGTGTATCTAAAAATTCAACACCATATAAATTAGTAGCAGAAATTAAATTATTACCTGTAACATCTTCAATAGTATAATACCATAATACAGCATTAAATTTAAAATCTTTAGGTGCTATATTATCAAATGCCGTTCCTGAAAATTCACTAAAAGATTCAATTGGATAAATATATGACATAGCTTTTTTATAATCACTTATATTTAAATTCATAGTTAATCCATCAATTTTATCAGAATTAAATTGTGGCCATTTTAAATTTACATCTAAATTTGATGTAGCATAATTTCCATAATAATCACCTGTTCTTTTTAATATATTTCCGTTTACTGTTGTATATTTATAATTTCCATTATCAAATTGTGCCCAAATATCTCCTGGATATAAAGATGGATTTAATAATATAGGATTAGTTGGATTTTCACCTCCTTGAATTTCTAACTGTATTTCAGATGGTAATATAGGAAATGATGAATTAGGTTTATAATTATTATCTTCTTTTAAGTTCCATAACATATATGGTACTTGTCCATGTTGGTGTGAAATAATTGCATATGATTCAGTATATGCTTTATCAGGTAATTGCACATTATTTACTCCTTGTATTTCACTAACAAATTGTACAAATCTTTCATAACTATTATATAATTCTAATTGACTAATAGGTTGAAAAAAAGAATCATCATATATTGTATCTGGTACCATAATTTCTATAGTATCATTTAATATATTTGTAGTTGTAATATTTGTAATTTCTAATAATGATTGTGTAGTTGAATATGGTAATATATCAAGTCCTGCCTTATTTATTAATATCAAATCTCCCACTTTAAAATTAGATGTAGTATTTAATACTAATTGATATAATAAATTAGTACTAGTTGGTGATGTAGGATCAGGTCCAGTAATAGATGTCACTGAATATGTGTCAGTAGTTCGTTCTTTCCATAAATATTCTTTAAAATAATCTATATTTCCTGATGTACCATTATTATTATATTTTGGATCATTACTAAAATAATCATTATTAATATCTGCTACCTCAAAATCTATAATATTTAATTCTTTTGCCCATTTCCAAAATATTTTTTCAGTTGTTGTATATGGTTCAAATGTATCATAATAAAATGTAGTTGAATTTATTTTACTATTTCTAATTGTAGTTTCGTAATTAGCCACATAATTTCTTAATGACTCAACCAATTGATCTTTAAATGATGTAGGAAATGTATTTGTATTAGTTTCAAATGTATTTTCAAAATCTAATACACCTGGATCACTTTCTGTTCCTATAACTTGTCTAGGAAAATTAACTAATACAAAATGTGATAAATACATTTTATAATTATCATTTTGTGTTTCAAAGTTTTTATCTTCCGCTACTCCTGGAAAAACATAAAATGTAGTTCCATTTTTTTTTAAAGATTTATATGTTGGTGTTAACATTAATTAGATTATTTTTTTTATTTATATTATAGAATAATATTATTGTTTTATATATTAAAAATAATTATCTTCAATAAAAAAAAAAAAAATTAAAACACAATTATTTATTTAATAATTTAAAATATTTTTTACTATATATCATATGTGGTCAAAAAACTTATTAACAATTATTAAACTTTTCTAATATTTTATAATATAAGCAAATTTTTATTTTTAAAATATTATTTATATAATTGTAAAAAAAAAAATATATGAAAAATATTAAAACAATTAAAGGAATTATTACTACATTATTTTTATTAGGAAGTGCTTGGATTTCTTTTTTGGTATTTGAATATGAATTTTCTAAAAAAGTATTAATTCATACCGCTGATTTAAATTCAACAGAAAATTTATTATTAATTTTATTATTAGGTACAGTTTTTTCTGTATTAGGTATTTTATGCATGGGTGTTATTGCATTATTTACTAGATTTGTTTTTGTTAAATTAGTATTGGCTGATGAAATTAGAGAAGCTGCATATTTATATTATATAGAAAAGAAAAATAAAAACACAGATGATAATGTAACTACTGATGATTCAACAAGTGAAATAAAATCAATTAATTCGTGAATTAATTAAACATTAATTCATTTATGATATAAAAAGAGTATGAAATTTTTTATACTCTCAGATGCACATTTAGGTAAATATGGAATGGATTCAGATAAATGGCTGAATAATATGCGTTCCTATTTTTTTGATTTCTTTATTCCTATACTTGAAGAAAATGTAAAACCTAATGATAAGTTTTTTTTCTTAGGTGATTTATTTGATAATAGAAATAGTATCGATATGCGTGCCATTACATTAGGTGTAGAAATATTTGAAGCTATATCTAAAATAATTGAATGTCATGTATTATTAGGGAATCATGATCAACGTATGATGACTGATCCTACAATTAATAGTGTTGTATCTATTAGAAATATTAATAATGTTACAGTTTATGATAAAGAAACAATTATTAATATTGATGACCATAAAATATTAATGATGCCATGGGTTCATGGTAAAGATACAGAAAAAAATATTTTAGATAAATATTCAGGATGTGATTTATTAATGTGTCATTCAGATTTAAATGGCTGTCGTACCCAATTATACCCAACTAGACCATTATCAAAATCTATATTAGATATTGAAGATTTTTCTGGATATGATAAAGTTTATTCTGGACATATTCATATCGTACAAGAAATACAAAACTTTACCTTTGTAGGAAGCCCATATCACTTAGATAGGAACGACGTAAGCAATCGAAAAGGAATTTATGTATATAATACTAAAACACGTAAAGATATATTCATAGAAAACGATTTTTCACCTGAATTTATAAAAATACATATAAATGAAGAAAAAGATCTTTTAATATTAAAAGATCGGGTAAAAGAAAATAATTTTATAGATATTTATATTTCAAATAATTTAATTTTAAATAAACCACATGTTAAATTAGAATTAGATAAAATAGTAAATAAACATAAAGTGGAAAATATATTTTTCTTAGATGATATAGAAAAAACTGAAACTGAAAAAAAAGTAAATAATATACAAACTAAATCAATAAAAGAAATATCTTATGATTGGTCTGATCAAATTAAATATAATGATGATTTAGATATGTTTACTGAAATAGAATTAAAAAATAAATTAAAACAAACTATCGAAGAATGTTTTAATTTACATCAAACTACAAACAAAAAATGAGAATTAATAATTCTCATTTTTTGTTTGTTTAACTTCTTAGCATATAAGGATTTTTCCATGTAGAATTAGATCTTATTTCTAATACTTGTTCGAATTCTAAATTTGATTTATCCCATCCTCTATCATTACAATAAATAGAAACGAATTGTTCTCTTAATTTAATTACTTCTTCTTGATTAGAATTAAGTAATTCATTTGTTTTAGTTGAAACTAATTGCATATTTTTAAATTTTATTTTTTTATTCATATTTAATATCTTTAAATATTTTTTATATATTTTGTTTATTTGTTTTATTTTTTAATATTAAAAAAAATAATATATAAAAATAAAATGTAATAATATATGTTAACTACTATTAATCAATATAAAAAATTTGTCTATGAATCTTTATCTAAAGATAGATCAATGAATTTTAAACAAAAACAATTAGAAGAATCAGCTAAACAATTAATTGACGCTATGAAAAAATTAGATATAGCTCAAGTTGCAAGAAAACAACAAAATGAAGTAGTTAAAAATGTATTAGAAGAATTAAATACACATTCAATAACATGTCAAGGTGTATTGATTCAAATGGTTAATGGATTTGAATCATCTACAACTAATATGAAGGATTATAATAAATTTGTATCAGAAAGTGTAGATATATTAGGTGATCAATATATTGAAATGCATAATAAAATAACTTTATTATCTACAGAAAATAAACCAGATACTACATATATTAAAACATTAAAAAATACTAAATCATTACCAAATGGTATTGTTAAAGAAGGTATTATCGATGGTATTAAAAAAGGATTTAATACTATTGTTTCTTCTATTAAATCTTTTTTAAGTAAATCAAAAGTAGAAGTACAAGAAATTCAAAATGAACTTGATCTATATGTTAGTAAAAATGATCAAGAAACAGATCACTTCGTACCATATTACAACGAAGCGAAGAAAACAAGAGCTTTAAATTATACAAATGGATCAGATTTGTTTTATATCACAATTGAAAATGGATTATATTATGCATTAAATGATAGTAATGGAAAAATGATAGATATAATCGGAGCTCTTGAACCTAAAAATATTTTATTAAAAAAGCATAATTTAAAATTAGTTCCAAAAATGCAACAAACTTTCATTACAGTTAATGAAAGTATTGAGAATGATCCTAATTCTCAAGCTATTGCAAATGCATTGATTGAAGCTAAAAAATTAATTGAACAAACAGAAGAAGAAAAATATTATGAAGAATTAGTTAAATCTAAAAAAACAGAAATAATTAAATTATTACAAGAATTCGATGCTAAAAAATATGCTATTGATGATAAAATGTTAACTCTTGTTACACTTACTGGTGGACCTAAAATGTCTGATGCTGAATACATAAGTAAAATGTCTAATGCTGAAGAAGTAGGTGAACATGTTGCAGATATGGCTCAATCATTATTTTCATTATATACTAAAACTTTTCAAGTTTCAGGTAGTTTAAGACAATATAGTGATGATACAAATTTACCAGATGGTACATTAGGTGCAACATTTGATTATGTATTTAATACTGTAATACCACCAGATAATAACGTTACAGAATCTATTTCTAATTTTATTACTAGATCTATCAGAAAAATTAAATCATTCATCAGTCGTTTTAAAATGGCATCTAAACGATTTGACTTTGCTTTAAACCAAATATAAAAATAAAAACTATTAAAAATAAAAATGGTAACTACTATAGAACAATTTAAACAATTTAATGAAAGTAATGACGATACTTTTAATAAAATCGCAAATAAAATAATAAAATCAGTATCTAATACTATTAATGATAAAATGGGTGGTAAAATCGATAAAACTATGGATTTAAGAGATATGGTTTTAGATTTTATGGGATCACATGGATATATTGAAGATAAAAAAATGGTATCTTTTATTGTAAAAGAATTAAAAACTAAATTTAAAAATAAATTAAATGAAAATAATTTATTGGATAATGATGAACAATTATATCATGAAATAGATTGGAATGATATGGAACAACAATTTAATACATTTAGTAGTGTATATGAAAAAGAAAATTATAGAGTTATGAGACAAACTTTTAATTTTATGAAAAGTGAAATTGAAAAATATAAAATATTAAATTAAAAAAAACCATCTTTATGATGGTTTTTTTGTTTAAACAGATTAATCATATTTTAATATAAATAATATGATTAATATACAAGAAGGTGGATATGTTATAACATTTCCTATGATAGAAAAATTAGTAAATGATATAAACACATGTAATAAAAATAAAGGCATGAATTTTGAAATACCTTCAATAAATGTTCCAGGTTTAGGTAATGTAATTTATAATAAATTATTATTAATTGATGCTGGATTAACCGCATCATATAAACCTGTTTTAGAGTTGAAAAAAATATATGATAATTATATAAAACCATCTATTAATAATCCTACTAAATTAGCGGCGGCTTTACAAAAATTAGCAGAATATGTAAATTCAATAAAAGATTTATTAAATAATCCTATTGAATTTATTATTAAAGAAATAGTTAAACCTATTAAAAATTTATTATTACCTTTATCTATAGATTTTAGTAAATATATTCCAGGTTTAAATATAGATTTAAGTGAAGGATTTAATAAATTATCAGATAAAGAAAAAGAAAAATTAAAAGGATTAAATAGTCCAGCTTGGTTAAAAAATATATCTGAATTTTTAATGCTACCTATAAATATGATTATTGGTTTATTTAAAAAAATTGTAGAAATGATAAAAAATGCAGTAGATCCAACTAAAGCTATTATAGAATTACCAAAAATGTTTATTAAATTACTTACTAATTTTTATGATACTATTATAGAAATTATTACTGATTTAATGGAATCTATAATGGAACCATTAATAACAATGATATTACCAGATCCAAATTTTCCAGAATTAAATTTAGCTTTAAAAAGTATGTTTAGTGATATTTTTAATAAATTACCTTTTGATAGAATTAAATATAATTCATTATCTCCTGATTTCAGTAAAATATTTTATTTCATATCTTTAATTGGCTGTTTTATGAATTCTTTTCTTTCTATATTAACAGATTTTCCTAAATTAGCTTTTTAAATTTCATCATTTCTATATAATTTACCATCCACTTCTGTATATTCTTTTTCTGTATCATGTTTACCTATATTATTATAAAATTTAACTTTATATTTATTTGCATATTCTATAAATAATTTTTCTAATTGGTTTTTTCCTAATACTGTATATTGACTTGTAGATATTTCATATCCTTTTAATTTAGCATGTTTGAAAAGAGCATCACACATCAATCTAGAATATCCAGAATATCTATAATTTTTATCTATTGAAAAATATGATATAGAATAATTATTTTTATTATATGCAGATAAATTAAAATATCCTATTTTAGAAACCCCTATAATTTTATTAGTAGTTTTTTCAGTTAATACTACAAAAAAAGCATTAACATCTTTTTCATAATATGAAAAATCTGAGTTATCTAAATAGATTATACGATCAAATACAGTATAATCATTAGTAGATTGTATAATATTTAATAATGAAGATGAATCTTCAACATTAACCAAAACATTATTAGATTCGTATATTTTTTTAAATTCAATTATATTAGTTATCATTAATAATATATATATAAATAAAAAGAAATAAATATTAATGATAACAAAGATAAATGAATTTAAAATTTACTTTATAAATGAGGCTAGTTATGATCAATTAAAACAACAATTCGTTGATTCTAACAAACTATCTTTAGATGTGTTTGAAGATATAAAGAAAAATATATTTAAATCAGCTTACGGTACTTGGATCATTAAAATGATTTTAAATAATATAATTCTTTCTGAAGATGTTTACAAATACAAAGAGTATTTCGATATTTTTGATAGAAACAAAAACAAATATGAAAAGAAAGATATAAATCAATATAAAACTTCTAATGATTTGAAAGAATTTTTATCTAAAACATTAGAAATTAAAGAGTTAAATGAAAAAGATTCTAGTACAATCAAAGGTTTAAACAAAGAAGACAAATATTCTAGTTTTAAAATTGGTTCTACTGACGGATTTAATGTTTATATGTTACCACAAAATGATTTAAATAATTATAATGTTAGTTGTGAGTTAGGATCTGGAACGGAATGGTGTACCAGTACCGGTAATACAAATAAATATTTTGATGATTATATCAAAAAAGGACCTTTATTTATAGCTATAAAAGGAAATGAAAAATACCAATTCAGTTTTGAAGATGATATGTTTATGGATAAAAACGATAATGATATATTTGATGATAATGATTTAAAAAATAAACCTTATATCTATAATTTATTTAAACTAATTAATTCAATTTATCCTAACTACAAAATACCAATTCAAATACTATATATATTTGAACCTGATTCAATAGATTATGATAATTTAAATGAAAATGAATGGTCTAATATTTCTAAAGTTGGATCTTTATCTGATGATTTTATAAGAAAATTTCAAGATAAAGTTGATTGGACTAGTATTTCAGAAAATCAAAAACTAAGTGAATCTTTCATTAGAGAATTTCAAAATAAAGTATTTTGGTATAGTATTTCAGAATATCAACAATTAAGTGAAGAATTTATTAAAGAATTTAAAGATAAAGTAAATTGGCATTATATATCAAGTCAACAAAAACTTTCAGAATCTTTCATTAGAGAATTTAAAGATAAAGTAAATTGGTCTGGTATTTCATCATATCAAAAACTAAGTGAATCGTTCATTAGAGAATTTAAAGATAAATTAGATTGGTCTAGGATTTCATCTTATCAAAAAATAAGTGAAGAATTTATTAGAGAATTTCAAGATAAATTAGATTGGTCTAGGATTTCAACTAATCAAAAACTAAGTGAATATTTAATTAGAGAATTTAAAGATAAAGTTACTTGGAATTGGATTTCAGTTTATCAAAAACTAAGTGAATCTTTCATAAGAGAATTTAAAAATAAATTAGATAAAAATTATTTATTAAGAAATACAAATTTATCTGATGAATTAAAAGAAAAAATAAAAGAAATTTACAATATATAATGTATGATAACAAAGATAAATGAATTTAAACGATACTTAATTAATGAAATGATTGAAGATCCAATGAATGGTGAAAAAGAAATTAATTTAAAAAAATATGAGGATGAAATAGCATATTATAATTCTAATAAAGAAAAATTTAAATCTATTTTCACAAAAGCACAAGAAAAATGGGAAGAAGACGCAAATAAAATTATAAATGGAAATAAATATTTAGGTCTTAAATGGAAAATGGATAAAATTAATCAAGATATTTTAGTTCAAACTGAAAAATTAAAAAGTGAAATATCAGAAGAAGATAAATCAGAAATTCAAAATACAATTAAAGATAGTAAAGATAAATTATTAGAAGTACAATATGAATTAAACAAATCTATAAAAACGGATTTAGAAACATTAAAAAAACTATAGAAATATTTCTATAGTTTTTTTTTTATGTGGTATTAAATTATATTTAATATATACAATATGGCAGATCAAGAACAAGACTATTTAGATTCATTACATAATATATCAAAATCATTTGAAGCATTAGTACAAAGTATTAAAAATAAAATAGAGAATGAAAAAGAGTCTGTAAAAAATAGTACAATATCTTCTAAAGAACAAACACAATATTTTTTAGAATTCGCCTTAAAATTAGAAGAAATATCTGAAGAAGTTACATCAACAAAAGAAAATACTGAATTAATCTTATATCATATGAGAAGAGATTCAAAAAAAACTACAAAAAAAGAAGGTTTATTTTCTAAAGCAAAGGATAATGTATCTGGTGTATTTGATGGTATTAAAACTATAGCCTTAATGGCTGGATCAATTGTGGCTATGGGTATGGCCTTTAATATTATAGGTGAAGTAGATTTTGCATCTGTTGTTGCATTATCAATAGCTTTACCTTTATTAGCATATGGATTTGCAAAAGTTAAAGATGCAAAAATATCTATTAAAGATTCTTTAGAACTTGGTGTAGTTATGACTGTATTATCTATGGCTATTGTAACATCTGGCTTAGCATTATCACAAATGCCGACATTAGGTTTTAGTCAATTTTTAAGTGCATTAGGTGTTGGTATTGCTATGGGAGCATCAATGATACCTTTAGCTTATGCAGCAAATCAAATAGGTAAAAAAGGTTTAATAGGATTAAGTGTAATAGCACTTAATATGCCTTTAATTGCCGCAGGAATTATGGCATCTGGTTTAATATTAAATAAAATGCCTACATTAAATCCTGAAAAATTTATTAGTGCATTAGGTGTTGGTGTTGCTATGGGTATGGCTATGATACCATTATCGATTGCTGCTAAATTATTAGGAGAAACTGGTACAACTGAAATATTAAAATTAACATTAACTATGCCATTAATAGCATACGCTATAGTTTTAAGTGCTGGTTTATTAAATAAAATGCCTGAATTAGAAACATTAAATATAATAGAAGGTTCATTTGCAATAGCTTCTTCTATGATAGTTTTATCTGGTGCATTATGGGTAATGGATAAAATGGGTATCAATATTAAAACAGCAGCTTTAGGGACATTAAGTATGGTAATTATGTCTGCTGGGTTAATGGCAATGTCACATATTTTATCATTAGGAAATTATTCTAATGGTTCATATCCTAGTTTAGATTGGGCACAAGGTGTAGGTTTATCTATGTTAGGTGCATTACCATCAGTTTTAATATTAGGTGCATTAGGTGCAACTGGTATAGGATTTTTAGTAATTGGTGCAGGTATTGCAGGAATGTTAATGATGGCTACCGGTTTAGTAGGAGTAGCGGCAATATTAAAAGGTGGAAATTTTACTGGTGGACCAACAAAAGAATGGGCAGAAGGTGTAGGTTTATCTATGGTTTATTTTGGAAATGCTTTAACATATTTTAAACCAGGTATATTAAGTATGTTTACTGGTGAAACAATGGATGATAATATTGAGGCATTAAAAACTATAGCAGAAAATATGGGATTAATGCCTTCTTTATTAGGACCAACATCAAATTATTTAGGAACTGGACCATCAAAAGAATGGGCAGAAGGTGTAGGTTTATCTTTAGTATATTTCGCAAACGCTATGAAAGCTTTTAAACCTGGAGTAATGGATATAATATTAGGTAAAACATTTTCAAAAAATGTAGAATCATTAAAACATATAGCTAGAACAATGAGTTATTTACCACCTTTATTAGGACCAACTTCAAATTATGAAGGAACTGGTCCAAATAAGGAATGGGCAGAAGGCGTAGGTTTATCTATGAAATATTTTGCCGAAGCTGTTGCTAGTTTTAGTAAAGGTACATGGGGTTTTTTAAGCGGTAATAAATTTCAAGAAAATATGAATGGTTTAATACAATTAGTAAGTATTATGCCAAAATTACCACTAATATTAGGATCATCATCAAATTATGAAGGAACTGGTCCAACAAAAGAATGGGCAGAAGGTGTAGGTGGTTCTATGAAACATTTCGCAGAGATAATTAGTACTTTAGCAGATGATGTTGATCCAGAAGATGTATATAAATGGATTAATCCATTAAAACATATAGTTGCATTAATGGCATGGATTCCTAATAGAATAAAAAATGTCGCATTTGGTTCATATCCTAGTACAGAATGGACTAATGGTATAACAAATTTTATGAAGTCTTTTTCAGAATTTACTACAAACGGTAATGATATAAACACAACAGTATCTAATATTAAATTATTATCGGATTCATATTTAACCTTAGCTAATTCTATTAATAAATTAGGAAATGCTTTATCGAATTTAAATGAAGTACCAGATATGAATAATTTATATGGTGGTTTAGTAACATTATCTTTAGTTGATTCTTCTAATTTGAAAAAAGTATTAGAACAATTAAAATCTAAAGATGATATTTATACAAATATGTCTAATAAATTAACTAGTGCATCTACTTCATTTTCTTCAGTAATACCACAGATTGTACAAAAAACAGATAATGTTAAAAAACAGAATATTACTAATTCTAATAAACAACAAACATCTAATAATAAACAAAAACAAGTATCTGTAAATCCTGTATATAGATCTAATCAATTATTAAACGATATTTATCAAATTAATAAAAGATTAGAAAAAGTATTAAAAGAAATTTCAACTAATACAAAATCTAGTAAATCTTCTAGTATTGGAAAAAATTAATAAACTTTTTTATTAATATCATATATAAATTATATGAATTATTTTAAACGTAGAAAGTTATTTAATACATATAAAAAAAATTTAATAAAAAATAAGGATTTTTTATTAAAAAAATATGGATTAGAAATAAATATTTGGTATGATTTATATTCAACATATAATTTCGCTGATGCACCAGAAGATTTAATAAAAAAATTAGATTTTTCTTTTAAAGAAACAGAATTAAAAAAATATTTTAATTTTATAAATAAAGATTTAGAAAAAATAGATTTAAGTGAAATTTGTATTTTAAAAGAAATAATTAAAATAGATGAATACAATTATGGTATAAGTTATGGATATTCTTTATGTAATGATAATAAAAGATTTAAAATATTAAATACTATAATAGATTTAAGCATTACTGGATTAGCTATTTTTTTAGGATTTCTAGTATTTTAATAAAAAAATAAATAAATAAACATATATATGAGCACAGAAAACGAAAACGAAAGTAAGTATTATGACTTACATGAAGATACTTTAGAAGTAATTCAAACTATCATTGATAAAATGGCATTACCTTTTAATATTAAAATCAAATTTTTAGGTAATTCTAAATTAAAAACATTATGTAAATTACAAAAAATTAATGATATTTTTTCACATATTACAGGTATTGATTTAATCATTTTTATTAATGAAGATTATTTTATTTCTTTTGATGAAAACAAAGCAGAAATTTTAATTTATCAAGAATTAGATAGATTAGAATTTGATTTAAATAAAGGAACATTTAAAATTGCACAATATCCATTACAAACAACAATTGGTGTATTAAAAAAATACGGTATTGATGCGGTTGCAGAAGCAAATCAATTAATAGAATTATATTCACAGCAAAAATTAGAAGCCGATCAAGAAGCTGCAGAAGAATTAAAAAACTCTTTAAAAGATAAAGTAAAATCAGTTAAAAAAGATGTTGAATTTTTAAACTAATTAAAATAAAAATAATATAAAATAAAAAACAATATAAACAATATGTCTAAACAATTATTTGAAGAAAAAATCATAGATAAATTATCAAATATCGCAGAATTATCAAAAGATAATTTTATGAAAAAAATAACAGAAGATCAACATAAGTTTTTTGATAATCAAAAAAATTCTATTTTAGAATATTTAAAATCTAATACTGATTTTGAAAACTATACTGAAGATGAAAAAAATGAAAAATTTAATTCTGTTATAGAATTATTTAATATTTATTCAAAAGATATTAAAACATGTGAAAGTATTATTTCTTTTACTGGATTTGAATTAAAAACAATAATTAAATTATTAAATATAAGTGTTAAATATGATTCAACTAGTATTTATTATGGATTACATTTAAAAAAATATTTTTTAAGTAATTTACCAGAAGTTACATCTGATTCTACTCCATATGATATTAATATTACATTTTCACATGCTGTAACATTACATCATTTATTATCAACTATTACTTTAAAAGGTTTAACAAAAGATTCTATTGCGTTTGCTAATATTATTTTTGAATTAGGTGAAGTAATTAGAATTTATGATCATTATAACGCTATTTCTTCAAATGTATATAGTGATATTGATATTTGGAATCGTGAATTATCTAAAGATAAAGCTGAAGAAGTTAAAAAACTTGTAGCACAACAATTATTAGATGAAGAATTAAAAAAACAATAAAATAACAACTCTATCATATAGAAGTCTCTTATTATAACTAGTAAGAGACTTCACTAAAAAATAACAATAATAATGGAAAATAAATCAGAAGTAAAAAATTTTCAAGAATGTTCACATTTAGAAATTGAAGATATTTATACAAATTCAACAAATACATTAAACGATCTTTATATGTTACAAAAGAACATACAAGAAACTGTTTATGGATATAATTTCACAGAAATGCAAAATGGTCCTTTAAGTGAATTAGTTAAATTTTGGCAATGGAATATTCATGCACAAATTGATGAAATTCATGAAGGTATGGACGCTTTAGGTGGTATTAAAGATGGTATTGGTAATGCTGTATGGAAACCATGGAAACAAGCAAATAAAAATGTTCCGAATATGTCATATTCGAATCATACAGAATCAGATAAAAAAGAATTAAAAATGGAATTAATAGATGAATTACATTTTTTATTCAATAAAATGCATAGTGTAGGAATGACAACTCAAGAATTAATGAATTTCTATTTTGCGAAAAATGAAGAAAATCGTAACCGGCAAAAAAATAATTATTAATAATTATTAAAAAAGAATATCACTATAAAAAATGAACGCTTCTGAAACATTATACACTAAATTAAAAAATAGAGATATAGATTTAATTATATCATTAGATTTTTTTCGTACATTAATAGATGAACATATGTATGTTAAATATTTATTTAATTTAAATCTAAAAGAAGGTTCATTTTATGCTGGTAATGTATACGGATCTTCTATATATGTTGATACATCATTACCATATAATGAAATTATAGAAATATAAAAATAGTCATCACCAAAATAGTGAAGGACTTCGGTAAATGTATATTTTCATTCACATTCTGTTAAGATGTGGTCTTTAATCACGCATTAAAGTTAAAAAACTAGAATTGTTTAAACAATTCTAGTTTTTTTTTATATAAAAAATATAATAAAAAAAAAAATATGATAGTAAATTACGAATATTTAAATAGTAAATTAATTGTTTCATATATTAATGAAAAAGGTAATATGAAATTTAAAAATTATGATTGGAGGAATCCATTAGATTGGACTATTTGTTCTAATACAGATGTATCTAGATCTGATAAATTTACAACATGGGATAAAAAACCTGTAAAATTAACATCATGTAGAAACCCTTCAAGGTATTCAATTTATGAATTTTTTCATAAATTACCTGAAAAAGAAAAAGAAGAAATTTTTGCATACAATAAACCTAAAACATTTTTTTGTGATATTGAAGTAGAAATAACACAAGGCTTTCCTGAGGCTCATTTAGCGAACAATCAAGTGACAGCTATAAGTTTTATATACGAAGATAAAATATTACTTCTAGGGACAAAAGATATATCTAAAAAAGATATAGAAAAAATGGAAAAAGATATTAATGAATATTTTAAATCATTTAATACTAATTATAAAATAGAGTGGTTATTTTTTGAAACGGAAAAAGAAATGATGACATATTTATTTAATGATCTTATTCCAAATATGCCTATAATCACTGGATGGAATTTTGTACGATATGACTGGGTATATTTAGTTACACGTGCTAGAAAATTAGGAATAAATCCTGATGTAACATCACCAACCGGAAAATTAATTAAACCATGGAAAAAAACAACAGGAAAAGATTTTAAACCAACGTATGAAGAATTACCATTACATAGATTAATAGTCGATTATATGGATATTTTTGGTAAATGGGACACTTCTATTAAAATTTTAGAGTCTTTATCATTAGATTTTGTATCAGCCAATGTATTAGGAGTTAAAAAATTAGAATATGAAGGTTCATTAAAAGATTTATATGAAAACGATTATTATAAATATATGTTATATTGTTGTATAGATACAGCTTTAGTTCAATTAATAGATAAAAAACAAAGAACATTAGAAATTATGTTATCTATTTCTAATTTAGCAAATATTGAAATATCACAAGCATTATCAGCAATTAGAGTAACTGAAGGTGTATTATTTAGAGAATATTATGATAATGGTATCATAATGTGTAGACAAAAAACATTATTTGGTGGTGAAGATAAAACTGATGAAGAACAAGAAGATGAAGAATTAAGTGGTGGATATGTTAAATATCCAACAGTTGGATTATATATATGGATAGCAGTATTTGATTTTGCTTCATTATATCCAACAACAATGAGACAATTTAATATAGCACCAGAATCATTTAAAGGTATGAAAATTAATGATTCTGAAGTTATATTAAATGGTATTAAATCTAAAATATTACCTAATGATATTGTACTTGTAAATGGTGCTGTTTTTGCTAATAATGAATCAC
>Ga0181556_1000723_pt1 | contig 34974 bp, 32 predicted proteins | sample 011ome_14_FD_148651 | JGI IMG/M metagenome (GOLD analysis project Ga0181556, IMG submission 148651) | Coastal salt marsh microbial communities from the Groves Creek Marsh, Skidaway Island, Georgia - 011505AT metaG (spades assembly) | ecosystem: Environmental > Aquatic > Marine > Intertidal zone...
GGAACTGGTGATATTGGAGCAGGTTGGCAAATCATTCAAGGTGGTAAAAAGGTTGGTGTTATTTCTCACGTTCAAACCGTTGAAAGTGGAATAGCACTTGATCCTTATAGATACTATTATTATACCGACCACTACCATGGTTACGAGCCAATTCTTGTTTCGGGTGAAACTGCTGAAGCTTCCGACCTTACGTTTGAGCCACCTAAAGACGATACACTTGGCGGGCAAACAGTAACCACTTCTCTTACACCAGATGCTAAATACGAATCTTCATATCAACAAGGAACGGGTGACGTGGTTTTTATCGACAACCGCGGGACTATTATTCGAGCTGAAGGTCAAAACGAAGAGCTTAAACTTGTAATTCAACTATAATGGCAATCACCGCTTATACATCAAAATATCACGATGACATTAATACACCGGATTCTTCCGGCTTAACGCCTCTTGATAAAAACTACTTAAGGATTTTATTCCAGCCAGGACGAACGGTTCAGGCAAGGGAATTAAACCAGGCTCAGTCGCTTCTACAAGCGCAGGTGGATCGTTTAGGCCAAAGTTTATTCAAGCCTAATAGCGGCATTATCGGCGGGGATTGTAATTTTGATACTACGTCAAACTTTATTGATGTTACATTCAGTACTGGAGAAGACGCTGCTTCTTTTGGAAAATTGATTGATGAATTGAGCGATGTTACAATAACTTCTCAGAGTTCTGGCGTAACAGCAGTTCCAATAAAGGCAGAGGTATCAGGGGACCTTTCATACCGCATCTTTATTCAGTATCGCCGCGGTGACGGTGGTTCCATAAATGAAATCAGCAACGGGATAATTTCTATTGAAGGTGTTACTGCTAATGTCACAGGAGAAGTTACCAATAACGGAAATGCAATTAGTGCAACTCTTTCCAACGGTATTTTCTTTGTAAAAGGGTGTGTAGCTACTGCCTCAGAGCAATCTGTGATACGCGCTTTAGACCCGGATGAACTTTTTGATGGATATGCAATATTAAAAATCAGTGAAAATCAAATCACCGCTGGTGCGGATAGAACGTTATTTGATAATGCAAATGGCCATCCTAACTTTGCTGCTCCCGGCGCGGATCGGTACCAAATCAATTTAACACTTGATCTTGTCGAGAATTTTACTGATGAAGACAATGTTGTGGTTCTTCTTCAAATCAAAGACAACGAGGTTATTATTGTTGAAAATCCTCTTGATGGTAGCGACAGCACCCTTGAAAATATTCTCGCAGAGCGTACATTTGAAGAAAGCGGGAGTTACGTTGTAGAGAATTTTGACATTGAGATTCAAGAGGTTTTAGGCTCAGATTCGTTCCTAGCGCGCTATAAAAATAGCACCGCGGCAAACGGTCTTTCTCAGTCTGAAGCTGATACAAAATACGCCGCAACGCTTTCACCGTCAGTGGCCTATGTTCGTGGTAAAAGAATAGAACTTGTTGGACCGCTTACGCTTTTAGAAGATAAGGGAAGAACAACTGCGGCCGATCTTCGCGAAGGTATTTTGGAAGATGGTTCAACCGTTGCCGCTATGGGTAACTATGTTGAAGGTGTACTTAGAAATGCTGATAATTTGTTTTCACCTGCTAGTCCCAATTCAGATTATAGCCCAGAATCGGGATATGGTGTAGGTAATGGCGAAGGTCTGCCTTACTTTGATAATTACAGCCGAACCTATAACCTTTTGGATTCAGGCGATATATCTATTGGTACATGCAAAATTCTCTCGTTTGAACTTATAGACGGGGCCAAGCATCGACTCTTTCTTCATGCTATTTCTCTCAATACTGGGAAAAAATTCAATGATGTAGAGACAATTCAAGGCGCCGCTGTTACCGATTATGGCACTCTTAATTTTAGCGTCGAGCAAAAGAATGGCGTTAAGTTGCATGATACTCAATTTAATTCTACACTTTTTCAACTTCCGTATAAAGCGGTGAAAACGTTTAATTCTATTCAAGTTACTGAAAGGATTAACTTATCTGCGGATATGCCAGTTTCAGGCACCGAAGTAACATATCAACTTACCGGAGTAGCATTTGACAAAAGCCCTTCTTCAATTACAGTTTATAATGCTGATGCCGATAAGGTTTTGCTACCCACTGATTTTTCTGTGGTATCAAGCGCCGATGCCGATTCGCTAACGTTGAACATCCCGGGTGCAGAGGCCAGTGATACTATTAGTATTGTTGCTACGGCGGCTTTAAACCTTGATGATCTTGGTATTAAAACAAAGACGACTGAAACAATAACTTTGAACGAAAGTCCTTTGCCAGCTGCTGGAGATGTCGTTGAATTACCTGGTGTTTATCACTTGATTAGCGTTGAAGATGATAACTTTGAACTTGTTACTGACGGTCAAACTTCAACACAATATGAACTTGCTAAGGTTCGTTGCCTTAAAGCTGGCGCATCAACCGTTGATGTTGTGCATTGGAAATTTAGTGGAGGTAACTATTATACAGTAAATAGCTACAGAAACTCTGGGGGCGGGCAAGCCTCTCTTGATGATATTCCTTTCTATAAAGAAAATAATTTGGGTGATTTCTTTGACATTCGTCCTTACCCAGGCACAACAGATATTCTCGCGCTTGATCCTTACAGCCCAATTACTGGTAAAATTGATTACTATCTGCCAAGGGTTGACTCTTTGGTGATTTTACCTAATGGCGATTTCGCGGTTGAAAAAGGAACACCCAGTCTTACTCCATCTTCTCCAGAAACTTCTGCGAATGGCTTGGTTCTTTTTGACTTAGCTATTCCTGCATATACATTTGAAGCAGGTGATATCCGCGTTAGGAAATATAACCATCGTCGCTATACAATGCGAGATATTGGTGAGATTGATAGGAGGGTATCCACACTTGAATATTATGCAACTCTTTCGCTTTTGGAAAAGAGCGCTAATGATAAAAGTATTTTTGACGATGATGGTACCTCACGATTTAAGAATGGTATCGTGACAGACGGATTTAGAAACTTTACAATCGGGGACGATGTAAGTATTGACTTTCAGTGTCATTACGAAACTGACCGTGGGCATCTTTATCCTACATTCACCGCTTATAGCATTCCTTTTGAATTAACGTCATCGAATAATATTATTCCCAGTGCTGGTTCGGGATTTACAAAAAGCGGATTGCATAACGACACCGTGACACTTCCTTACAACGAAGTTGATTATATTGATCAACCTTATGCGTCACAATTCATGAGCCTTGTTCCTTATGAATATGCTGATGTTCTTGGCCAAATGACACTTGCTCCAGAGGCTGATACATGGAATGATACAATAACAGCGCCGCCAATTAATGTTGATCTTTTTGGAAATACTTTAGTTCGTCTGCAGAAGCAAATACTTCGCCTTGAAAATCGAAAGGATATTGAGAGGGCCAGAAAAAAGGGGAAATGGAAGGTTGTGAAGCGTTTGCAGTCGGATAGAAAACGTAAGTTAAAGTTACTCGAAGAACAAACCATCACCACTACTGAGGTTGTTAATGAAACGATCTCAAATACCCTTGGTGATTTTATAACAGATGTTCAAGTTAAACCATACGCAAGGTCAAGGGCGGTATACTTTAGGGTTGAAGGTCTTAAATCAAATTCTAAGTTTTACTTCTTTATTGACGATGTTGATGTTACTAATTACGCTCATCAATTGACCCGGGATGATCTCATAAACAGCCATGATCACACCGAAACATCAATTCTTTCAAATGATATTTCCACTGAGGTTACCAAGTTTCTATCCGATGGAATTGAGCTTCCAACATGGTTTAGTACACGCTGGTATCCTTTAAAGGCATCGGATAGAAATGATATCCTTGGCAGTCTTGCCAATGGTCTCAGCACTGGCGGGAGATTCTGGAGATATGTTGATACAATTATAAAGGCAGTTAATTCAAGTGGCCTCACGGGCGCTGAAAGGCTAAGGAAAATTTATGAGCTACTTCCAGGCTTTGACCAGACCAGCTTAACACACTATGATGGAGCTGATGAGGCCTCACTCCTTCAAGCGTTTCCTCCTTCCACCATTACCACTGATAGAAATGGCACGGTTGAAGGTATTCTTGTTATTCCTAATAATGAAAACATACGATTCGCTTCTGGTGAAAAGACTGTTACCATTACAAACTCGCCCCGCAATTTAGAAGATGAGTCTACAAGCAGTGCATCCGCAAGATTTATTTCAAATGGTCTTCAAACAGACCAGACGACGGTAAATATCAGTGCTACACTTCCTCGCATTGTGAGGAAAACTAAAACGATTCAGCGAATTCGTTATCAGCATACTGATCCTCTTGCACAAACCTTTACAGTTACAGATGATACTGGCATTTTTGCCACCTCGATTGACCTATTCTTTGCGGAAAAGGCACCGACGACTGGGGGGAACGCGAATGTTCCTGTGCGGACATATCTTGTATCAACCGTAAATGGTTACCCAAGCGGAGAAGTTATCCCTGGTAGCGAGGTTACTATTAACTATGATGATGTTAGGACAAGCGCGGATGGATCTATCCCAACCACATTCAACTTTTCCTCTCCGATTTATTTGTCACCAGATACGCAATACGCAATTGTTGCTTTCTCGACATGTCCGGATTATAAAGCTTTTATTTCAGAGGTTGGAGGAGATAAGGTTGATCTTATCACAGGTCAGATTATTAGTGCACAACCAACGGTTGGGACACTTTTTGCAAGTTCCAATAAGCGTACTTGGACGCCATTTCAAACCAAAGATTTGAAATTTAAGCTGCGGCGAGCGTCGTTCCCCGCTAATCAAACCGCATCGTTTACAGCGAATCCTCAAGTTGGAACTCATCTTGGTGAAATTGAAGCCAGTTTAATTCAAAATAACTCTGGTTGGAATGCTCTTACAACAACAGTAACCGTTGAAGCGCCATTCACCACGGTTATTGATTCAGAAGGTAACTCAACTAAGGTTGCGTTCCCGGGTGGAGTTACAGCCACGGCAACTCCAGTATTTAATCCTGATGATAATTCTATTGATTCAATTGTAATTACTAAAAATGGATTTGGCTATCTTGAAGCTCCAACGGTAACTATTACTGATGGTACAAAAACCGAAACAATATCTGGAACGCTTAACAAGTATAACGTTGGCGCATTTAATCTAACTCAAAAAGCAATTAACCTTGGAGGTAAAACAAATATTCGTAATGAAGTTTATTTTGGAGAAACTAAGTATGATGTTGAAGTTGGTATTCCAGTTGAATATATTACAAACCAGAACCACAGCGTTCAGGGAGATAATTTCAGCGATACACGACTCCAAACGTTCTTTAGTTCAACAGATGAAAGGTTAACACCCGTTATTAATCGAGAGATTTCATTAGAGACACGAGACTATTTCATTAATGAAACAGGTGATACCTCTCAATATATTACCAAGGAAATCGCTCTTGATAATCTCAGTGATCAGATTGATATGTATCTTGACATTAGTCGACCAAGTTCTACTTCAAATATTGAGGTGTATGCTCAACTTAAAGATACAAACAATTTGATTATCAGTAGCACTGAAACAGATACTGATTGGCATTCGCTTAGTGCAATTAATCCTACCGTGATTCCGATTAATACCAACCGGAGTAAATTTAGTGAAGTACGATTTAACCTTAATACCGAACCAGTTGAATTTAGTTCGTTTATAATTAAGATTGTAATGCGAGGAGAATACTTCAGTGATGCGCCATTCGCAAAGGATCTGAGAATAATTGCAACCGCTTAATATGGATAAATCAAAAAGGCAGGTGGCGGACAATCCGCATTTAGTTAAAAATCTAAATACCGGCATTATTTCAAATACCGACCAAGATGGTTACAAAGCCGCGGTTGCTAGAAAGAAACGTAACAAGGAAATCAAACATCTGCGACAAGAAGTTTGTGATTTAAAAGAAAGAATCATTAAATTAGAAGCTGTTGTATACAGTGATAAATAGATACTATAAATAAATTCATCTATGGCCTACGACTTTAACCTAACACAAATTGATAATACCGACACATTTAAGGAGTGGGCGGATAAATGTAATGCTATAATTGAAGGTCTCAATACTACCGACTTTGTTACGAGCTCGGATAGTATAGTGACTATCGGAGGGACCCAAACAATCACTGGTTTAAAAACTTTTCAACTTAGACCAACCTTTACCTCTGGGATTCGAAGTACTGGGGAGTATATCGGTATTGGGAACTTTACCAATGATGGGAACTTTACCTTTAATGGAGGTGCAGCGGAAGGAATAATTAATACGCCGACGTTTAAGGTTAATTCTGGTAGTTTTACAACAGGCGATGGGTTTCAAGTGATTGGCTCAAAAGGTATCAGTTTCAAATCCTCTTCTACTTCCAGTGTTGCTTCTCTTAAATTCGAAAATGCTGGTACCCCCGAAAAGATTGTATTTGATTACACTGGAACGGGTGAAGGTACTTTCGAGATAGCGGACGGTAATAAACTTTCTCTTGCAGGTTCTTCACCAACCATTGGTATTAACAGTTATGAATGGGACTTGCCTGCAACATCACCAGGAACTACACCATCGTATTTAAAATGGGTTGGTAGCGGAAGCGCGGTTTCTTGGTTCTCTCAAACCGACTTGGCTTCTGCTATTGTTACCGATGTTAGAGATCTCCTTGCAGCCAGTAACTTTACTCTTCCAGTAACGCTGATTCCTGTTGGAACAATGATTGCGGTTGATGCAAGGATTCTTGATTCTTGGGCTGTTGCCGGTAGTCCTGAAGAATATACCATTTGGAGTGGAGCACCTGGCTGGCTTGTGTGTAACGGGCAAACCCTTTCTTACGACGAAAACTCAAGTCCTGTAGATACAACTTATCAGCAACTTGTTGAACTTCTTGAAGGTATTGACAGTCCTAATGGAAGTACCACACTTCCTGATACGGTTGGTTCGCCTGGCGAGGAAGATCCTATTGGTGGCAATAGTATTGTTTATCTTATTAAATATAAGGAAGATGCTACAACTGCATTCGCGATTTCTTCAACAACAGGAGTAGCCGGAGCTGCGGGAATCAACCTGTTTGATACAACTAATGCAAATGTTTCTTCCTTTGATATCGAAGGCGGTAAAATTGGATTAAACATTAACACTGACGATTTTGAATTTGGCGTTGGCGGAGAACTTTCACTCGTAGAAGAGATTGCTACTACAGCAACCGCCAATACACTTGCTAAACGAGATTCTGGTGGTACACTTGCTGTAGGCACTCCAACCTCGGACGAGCATGCTACGACAAAAGCATTTGTTGATACTTCGGTTGTTACTTCGGTTAACGCTTTAGAAGATAAACTTACAAACGAACTTAAAGGAAGCGTTCGAGCGTTTCCAGAGCTTCTTGACGGACATCAGTCCTATTCTGACGGCAACACACCCTTTTCAATGTCCTTTGTAGATAAGTATGGAAGGGGTGTATTTCACGGCCGTAATGAGTACTCGAGAGGTGGAGGCGCAAGACTTCGTACCCAATACGGCGCAGGCTGGTTTAATGCCTTTTCACCGATTACAGATCAAGAGGCGGTTTTTGAACGCACGTTTATCGGCTCTCGATATAATTTCTTCTTTATAGATAACAACGATATTCTTTATGGAACTGGGTGGAACGGCGAAGGTCAAATCGGTCAACAGGATCGGGGAACAGGTGTTGACTTTACGGATTATTATACGCAGTATCATGGAAGTGGTGAACAACCTTATAACGACACCGGGGTTGAAACACCCGTTCCTGCGCTGCTCCCGCAAAAGGATGCGTGGGATGCTAACGCAATTACAGTTGATACAGTTTCCTATACAAAAAACCCGCATCAGCGAGGAATACTCGTTAAAACCAAAGATGGTGTTGGGCGTGAATATGTTAGCGATTCTCGGCTTCAGGGTTTTGAAAAATACGAAACAGATGAGAACGCAGTTGGATTCGGAGGGGCCAATGTTCCTTATACTCGAGGTTGGTTAATTATTTCCAGCGAGAATGACTATGGTAACATAGGAAATGGAACGCTAACAGGAACTAATTACCGCACCACCGGACCTCAGGTCTTTGGTCTTAATAGTGCAGGAAGCAGCCTTTGGGCTACATTCGCAGTAACAGATACGCAACGTGCCAACGGTATTAATACTCTTACTTCTACAGATGTAGAAAAGGTCAACAAAAGATTTCATTACTTCAAAGAAAACGCAACTAAAGCCGGGGGGCTTGATACCACCGATGGAGCAGCACTTCTCGAATGGAAATCACAACTCGGTTTTGACCCTGCGGGTTCGGAAACATTTGCTCAATACTCTTATTACATTAAAAAATCTGTTATAGAAGGTTTTGGAACTTGGCTTATCATTGGTAAGCCTGGTAATGAAAGTGATAATGAAATTTGGTTTGCCGGTTATTCTGGAAGAGGACAAGCCGGAAGTGGAAAAACCGACATCACCGTGCGAAGGCACGTTCCTGCTTTAGGCTTCGGTACTATTAGTACTTTGAATATTAAGCCGGTCGAGGGAACGGATAATAAAGTCTATAAATCACATGATGCGAATAGTCCTGAAGCAGACGTTGCTCACGGGTTTGAAGACTTTGAACAAATTTCGATTGGGACTGCAAGATACTATATTATTCGTGGCGACGAAAATAACCAGAATCTAACAACACGATTTAGATTATTCCTCTACGAGACTAACGCATATGACGCTCTTGTAGGCGGGGGAACAACCTTGGCCTACAGAAACGCTGCTATTAGTTCTAGTGTTTTAAGGCATCACCAAAAGCTTAAAGGTATATTTGATATCTCGGTTGGATCAGAAGGTGCCTCCGCCCAGTTTGGTAATTACGTTTTAGCAAGAAGAACGACTGATACCACTACCTCCGCAACCGCGCTTGATTCACTTCCAGAAAGCGAATTCAATTCTGTGACTGTTATGTCTTGGGGTAGTAACAGTCACGGTCAACTTGGTTTAGGAAATACAAATAATGCTAGTACGCCTCACACAGTTAGTGTTGGAACAGCCGACCGTCCTGTTGATATTATTGCAATTTCTTGCGGACGGAACTCATTTATTGTAACCGAGAATGTCGACGATAATCGTTCGATTAGGATTGCGGGAAATAATTTTCGAGGGTTGGTCGATGTAGGAACGCAGACTGGAAATACAACAACCTTTACCTTATCAAGTACTATTGATGCTAATTGGTGGGTTAAAAAGGTTTTTGTTTCCGCGGGTCCGACATTCTCTGAAAAATATTTGGGATACATCTTCATCGTTGCGCAATCAAAAACCAATTCTGATAATTACGCATTGTTTGCTGGAGGATATAATAATTACGGGCAGTTCGGAACAGCTCAGCGCGACAACCTTGCAACACTAAATTACATCAGAATCCCGTTTCCCGAAAATCCTAAAAACATTGTTTCAATGCAAAATGTTTCAAACGCATATTATGCACTTTGTAAAACTGAAGAAAGTGGCGAAACCGCGGAAGAATTTGCAGCAAAATCTGGACGTGTTTACGGCTCAGGATTAGCCGCCGGTTACCTAAGCGACCAAACCGTTAGAAACAGAACCTCTTGGCATCCGGTTGACGGGCAGATTTTGTCTACATAAAAGATATATACTACTAATATGGCTACAACACCAACAAGAATTATTTTAAAGCATTCTTTTAATGCAGGAGAATCTCCTGATCCTGCCACACTAAGGTCAGGCGAGATTGCAATTAATGCGACTGACCAAAAGATATTTTTTCTAGATGAAGACGGGAATTTAGTTTCGACCGATCTTGATGTTGACACTGCAGTTGCAGCTGAAGTGGATTCTTACTTAGACACAATTGCCATTATTACCGATCTTGATGTTGATAATGAAGGTAATGTATCGCTTATTAAATCCGATTCCTCAAGTGAAGTAATTGGTAATATTAAAGGCGACCCCGGCGTTGGTGTTGCAATTGGTGGCATTGTTGATTACGGCGATGAGCTTCCTCTTTCATATTCAAGCCCTGAGCTTGCGGCAGAACTTCAAAAAGAAGGCACCTGCTTTATTGTTAAACTTGGGCCGACCAACGCATCCGATTCCCCGGCCGAATTTGCAAGTGGAACACCCCACCTTTTTGCGTATTTGGGACCTGATAATTCGCCTGAAGAATGGGATGACCTTGGAGCAATTGCTGGTGTTGTAGGACCTCAGGGAGATACTGGAGCAACTGGACCAACTGGACCTCAAGGGCCAACAGGACCAACCGGAGCTACAGGACCAACTGGACCAACTGGACCTCGCGGAGTTGCAGGACCTCAGGGAGATACTGGAGCAACTGGGCCAACCGGACCTCAAGGGCCGGCGGGTCCCATTAGTGTTCGTCCACATGTCTATACAATGGATATTCCTACTTCGGATTTTGCTCAATATGCTGATACTTATCAATATGGTCTAGAACAAGATGATATCGCTTTTTTAATGGGTGTTAATAGCGATATGACATTCCGAAAAGCTGAAATTGATATTCCAGAATGGGACAGTAGCAATCAAGGCACTCCTGTGTTTGATATTACTGCAGGGGATCCTGACGATAGCCCAACCCATACTGTTTTAGCAAGGGTGTCCATTGGTACGGGTCTGGAACATACGACTAGGACGCATCTCGGTCAATTTTACAGTGGGGCGAGTACACCTGTAAGTGTTTCGGTTAGCGCCGGAGACGGGATAAACATACTGGTTATTCAGAATGGTCATCAAGGCGGAGGAGGATTTGAAGATGGCGATGAAGGTAATAATTCCGTGAATACGTTTCTTCGAGTCCGCCTTTACTTTGATTCTGCTGACTATTAAGGGTATATATAATATATGTCTCGAAGGTCTAGAAGATCACGTCGTCAGCAACCTATTCGTAAAAGAGGTGAGGTAACGGTTTTAAAATCGGTATCTGAGGACCCTGCGAATAAGCCCGTGTTCTGTCTTATCGTCCCTTGGATGGCGCTTGGTGGAGCAGACAAATGCGGCTTGGATTTAATGGCGCATTATAAAAGGCGGGGTTTTAGAATTTCTGTTATAACAACGCGCGAGATGACGCGGAGTGACAGCCGACGAGAAAAGGAGTTTCTTTCGCTTGCTGATGATGTTTTTTGCGCTGACAGTGTTATATCAATAGTTAGAGAATTGCAACCCGTTTATACCGTTGTTAATAATTCCCACGAAGCTTATGATCAATGTTGGGCAATTAAAGAAGTCGCACCTGACACAAAGTTGGTTTCTTTGTTTCATATGATCCTAAGTCCGCCTTGGGACTTTGAGAAAAGTTTACAAAGAGGAACACCCTTTGATTTGGTACTAACTGTTTCGGATAAGCTTAAAGGCGAACTCGTTGAAAGAGGTGTGAATAAAGGTATGATTGAAACGCTGCATTGGTTCGGCTTTCCTGAGATAAAGAAAACATGGCCTTTAAGGAACACCGAAAAAGATCCAAGGTATGTTCTGTGTCCCTTTCGTTTCCACTTTCAAAAACGACCAGAGTTTGTTTGTGATATTGCTGCAGAGTTGGCTATGCTTTTACCTGCCGCTTATATGCCGGTTTTTAAGTTTGTTGGTGACGGTGAACTTTATTCAAAAATTATAAAACGAGCAGCGGAGCTAAAGGTTAGCCACTGGATAGAATTCGAGCGGGGAATTGACTATAAACAAATGGAAAGATTTTATAAGAGGGCCAGCGCGCTTGTTTGTCCTTCGATTGACGAAGGTATACCTCTTACGTATTTTGAGGCAATGCAGTGGTCCGTTCCAATGGCTGTTAGTAATGTTGGTGCGGTCAGCGAACTTGTTCCTTCAAACTATATGATTGATTTTGAAATGGAGGATGAGGCAAAAGAATATGCCAAACTTTTGTTTTTACATTTAACAGGTCAAAGTAGAGCAGAGATTCACCGCGCTAGGAAGCGGGTTAACGAAAAGTTTTCCAAGAGTGTTTGGGATGAAAAGGTAGAAAGATTAATTGGATGAAGTTTACAGCGCACATTGGTTTAGGTAAAACGGGAACGTCAGCTATTCAAACAAGTCTTAACGATTATGAAGGCGCTTTGAATACTGAAGAAAACTGGAGTTGGCCTATTCTGGCAAATGGTAGAAAGGTTGATCACGAGTGGCTTGATTCTCCGCACAGCACTGAAAAAACTAAACTGTTGTATGATACTATTGTTGAGCATTCAAAGAAGACTGGGTGTGATCACGTTATTTGGTCAAATGAATCATTATCACATAATAATAAGATGCTGGAATTGTTCAAGGAGCTTATTAAATGGGACGACGATCTTGAAGTTAATATTATAGTGTATGTAAGAGAGCCAGGCAAGTGGTTAAAATCTGCTTGGGATCAATGGGGACTTATACATAAAGTTCTTCCTAGTAAGCCTGTCGAGTGGGCAATATGTGGCAATCATTTACCTACTTTTGGTAATTGGTTTGTTAACTGGGGTAGGGGAATTTATAAGAGTTATTTGAAGTGGGAAGATATCGCTGATGTAAGACTTTATAAAGAAGGCGAAGATGTTATTGATGATTTTAGCGAAGCAGTTGGTATTGACCTTCTGCGCGTTAGAGCTTATGAGACTTTAACATCTGCTGAAGTGCTGTCCCGAGCGGTTTATAATAACACTTATATCGAACCCGTTCCACCCAAGAAGTTTGATACTTATATTTACAAAAACCGTTTTAGGGAAGGTGGTATTGATGAATTCGCGAAAACCTTTTTTGAGCTACCCAAGATAAAGCAGAAAATGCGGGTTCTATTAAATAATCCAGATGGCCGGTTGTTTAGAGATCCTGATATGCCGAAGGAAAGAACCCTGTCAACTGATGATTATAAACTCCTGTTAGATCAAGCAATCATTTTCTCTATTGAAGCTATAGGACGCATTGACCAGCTTGAAGATAAAGTTAAAGAACTTTCCAATAAGCTAGATGACAGTCCCTAACAACGGGTTTAATACCGCAAGTAAGTCTTTTTGTACGCTTGCTTATTGTTATATTAACGATGACACGGGATCCATTAAGGATCTAGAAAATATGTACAACGACCTGCAAGGTTTCGGCGAATTTAGTGATCCCTATTCAGGTAAATTTAATTATCGTTGGACCACATCCATTTGGACTGCACTAGCCCACTGTTATGTAAAAGAAGGAAACGCCGTTTCGGCTTTAAACATTTTCAATAAGATACACTCCTATGGTGATATTAAATTATGGCCTACAACTATTTTGAATGCCTTGGGCGCATGTTATGTAACGGGGCAGAGCGAAGATTATTCAATAAAAATTTATGAAGCGGCTCTTCGTGAGTTTGAAATATTATCGCTCGTTTCTCGGGTTTCTGTGATCATCGACGCATCAAATATTTTAGGCTTGATAATGGGTAACACTGATATGAAGATTAATAGCCTTTACGTAAAGGCAAATGATTTGTTAAAACCTCTGCAATAGAATAATATGAGTGATAGTAATCTTCCACGTATAGCATTTGTGAATCAGTACCCAACTGTGTTTAATAAGATCAAAAGTCCATACAAATCAGAAACAGATATTACTCAATGGAATGATACTGTTACCTTTAACAAGGCCGGAGGAAATCGCGGAAATTTGGTATGGATGGAAAGCGTGTATAGAATTTTTAAATATGATTTGAATAATTCGTGCGCTATTGGCATAGGTGAGTTGGTAAGAGATTATAAGACCATAGATGAAAATTTTGACTTTGTAATTATTAATATGGCGTGTTGGATAACGAGTGTATCTGAGAGACTTCATCTGTTACCGCCAAATTACTTTTCAGAATTAAAATTTAAAAAAAGTAAAGTAATTTGTTTAGGAAATGGAGGTGTAAAAGACACTTATATCAAATCAAACCCGAACTTATCCAAGGATAATTTTTGCACGGCTATAATTGAGTTATTGCACTGGATGTCAGATAACGCGGATGTTCTTTCGGTCAGGGGTGAAGAAACAAAGAAAACACTGAAAGAAGTTTTTAACATTGACTCGATTGCACTAGGGTGCCCAAGCTTGTATTCCTTTCCCAATTCAATAGATAGTATTTCCTTACCACCTGTGGAAGATTCTATTTTGGCTACAGGGGGTAATTTGGTCAAGAGATCTGATCACAAATATTTTAAAGCTTTCAATGTATTTAAATCTGTAAACTATTTTTGTCAATCGCATTACAAGTTTGAATCTCATTCAAATATTGAGTTTCCGCATCAAGCAAAACCTTCCGACCTCGTTGATATCAAGATAAACGAAGCGGATGGTTCGGTATTAAATTATCCGTTTAAAATAGACGGGATAGACAAAATGTATGCTCCCAACGATGTTGATACTTGGAGAGGGGTATTATCCATGCATGATTATTTTATTGGTTCACGACTGCACGGTGCGCTCCTTGCTTTGCAGGCTGGCATTTTTCCAGCCGTTTTTAGTAATGACGAACGTCTACTTGAAGTTGCCAGACTCGTTGGCATGCCGCATTTGAACCCTGACGTGGAATCTTTTGATATAAAAAATCTGTTCACCGAAGATTCTTTGAAAGATTTTAAAAGGAAATACCGAATGAGACACAATCTGTTTTGTGAGGCATTGTCAAGCGTGGGACTTGTCTTATAATGATAGTGCCTAAAATTTCTTGGAGAGAAAACGAAGTTCTTATAACCTATAATGGTACTAAGCTTTGTTATAATTATTCATCACTTCCTGACAGTGATTTAAACATTGCAGGGGTGGATCTTGATGAGTTCAACGCGATGTTGGAAAGTATTCGTTATGATCCCGATCCTAAAAAGTTCGTAAGAAACTTTCCGCGACAGAACGACGATCCCGTAGGGTTTCAAAGATGTCGGGCTCTCAACTTAGCTCAAATTTATTCAACAAATTTCCGTATTTTAAGTATGGCTTTTTGTACGCTTGCTTACCGCTATATTTACAATGACATGGGATCTATTGATGAACTGGAAAGCTTTTATAAAGACCTGCAAGGTTTCAAACAATTTGAAGATCCCAATTCAATTGGAAGTAGTTATCGCTGGACCACTTCTATTTGGAACGCGCTTGGGCACTGTTATGTAAAAGAAGAAAACGGTAAAGCAGCTTTAAACATTTTTAATAAGACGCATTCTTTTGCTGATATTACATTGTGGCCGGGGTCTATTGTAAATGTAATGGGTGCGTGCTATGTCACAGACCAAAGTGTAGAGTATTCAAGAAAGATTTATGAAACGGCACTTCACGCATATGATATTAAAAACACATGCAATCTTTCTGATATCATATGTGCATCAGAAATTTTACAAAGGATCATGGGTGATAACAAACATATTCCTTTACTTTATGTAAAGGGTAAGGACTTGCTAAAAAACTATATTTAATACAATGCTAAGATCGCAATTTGTATAAATATTTGTTATTCACCACTTCTATGCAAGAGCCTCAAAAATCCTTATTTCAAGCCTTTTTGGATGGAGGCTGGTTGGTTCCACTTATTGGTGCGTCGGGTATGATTGCAAGGATTCTTTCCTCAAAGGAAAATATTACGTTTGAGCTTCTTTGCAAAAGGATTCCTGCAGCTGCAATATCAAGTGGCATCGCATGGTATATCTTAGAGCAAACTGATATTTCTAGTTTGTATAAAGCGGTGATTTACGGTATTGTTGGTGTTATATCTCCAGAGGTTATTACAGGTATTGTTACTGTAGCTAAAAAGGTTTCAGCGAATCCTACTCGATTCATACCGTTTTTAAATCGTGATGATCAGGATAAATGAAAGTTGTTTCTCAGATTCTTTTGCTCCTGATTATTACCATCTTTGCGTATAAAGCTTTACTTGGTATTTGCTTTTGGTATAGAGAAAAGACCGAGGATCTTGGGTTGCCCTCAGAGACACTAAAGAATGCAACAGATGATATTCTCATGGGTGTGGTTATTGGTATAACGGTTTTAATCTCTGCTGGGATTGGCCGGAAGTGCCGCCACTAATTTTGTTGGTGCCAGGGAATTATGGTCGTTCCTAACAACCAAACTATATAAATAGTTGTATGGCTAAACCAACAACTAGAAGCGAATTAGCTGACTACTGTTTAAGAGCACTTGGCGCACCAGTGGTTGAGATTAATATTGACGACGATCAGATTGAAGATCGCATTGACGAAGCAATTCAATTTTGGCAAGAATACCATTCTGATGCCGCAGTTAGAACCTTAATCAAGCATGAAGTAACCGCAGCCGAACTTGCAAGTAATGAGATTGAAGTTCCCGATGCGGTTCTTTCGATTGTGCGGGTTCTTGAATTTCAAGACTTTTCCAGCGCTTCATTATTTAATGCGAAATACCAAATGTATCTCAACGACTTCTTTGGGATGCGGAACCCTGGTGGTTTGCTAAACTACGAGCTTACATCTCAATACATGAGCTTGGTTGAAGACATTCTTAACGGTCATGGTCAGGCAATGTCATTTAACCGTCATAAGAATACCGTTAAGTTTCACGCTGATATTGCAGACCATGTAGCGGAAGGGGATTTTATTATTTTTGAAACCTTTCAAACGGTAAATCCTTCTAGCTATCCAGATGTTTTTGACGACATGGGTTTAAAGGAACTTCTTACGCTTCTTATCAAAAAGCAGTGGGGACAAAACCTCAGTAAGTTTGAAGGAATGCAACTGCCAGGTGGTGTCACAATCAACGGTTCAGCGATATATGAACAAGCAACTGCTGATATTAAAGAGCTTAAAGAAACGTGGCAGCTCAAATATGAAGAACCTCTTGACATCTTTATTGGATAATGGCAACCAACCAATATTTTCAAAACGGAACTCGTCAAGAGCAAGATCTTTACGAGTCGTTAATAATTGAGGCCATTCAAATATATGGTACGGATGCATATTATATCCCTCGGAAAATTGTTAAGAAGGATTTGATCCTTAACGAAGATCTTATAAGCGTATTTGAAAAAGCTTATAAGATCGAAATGTATGTTGAGAGTGTTGACGGATTTGAAGGTGACGGGCAACTGCTTTCCAAGTTTGGTCTAGAAATTCGTGACAGTGTAAACTTAGTAATAGCCAACCTTCGCTGGAACCAACTTATAGGTCAGTATGGATATTCAGAAAATAGCGTTAGACCGCTAGAAGGCGACCTTATCTATTTCCCCTTGACAAAAGGCTTGTTTGAAATTAAATTTGTTGAAGTTAATAAACCATTTCGTCAGCTTCAAGATATTCCAATCTTTCGACTTTCCTGTGAGTTGTTTGAGTACGAAAGTCAAGAAATTGATACAGGCATTGGAGAGATTGATGTGATTCAAGCAGACAACGGTAATCACATGGTTGTTGAATATACCAATAATGATTCACCAGTTCAAGAGTTGGAAGCTAATGAAACCTTAAACTTTACGCTTCCAAGTGGGGTGACAGGTTCGTGCGAGTTCTTTAAGTATGAAACGACTACCGACTCTCCCGCGCTGGAAAGAATACATATTGGCCTGCCAACGTTTAACGACGGTAAGTATCACGCCATCACCGTTAATACGATCATGGTTGGCGCGACGAGTGGAGCATCTGTTACGGTCAGCAGATTTAATACAATAGATGATGGTACCGCTGATGACGACGAGCTTTTCCCAAGTGATCCAGCCGCACAGAACTCAGCGTTTAGTCAAACAGTTAATGCCAATGATTTTCTTGACTTCACTGAAGAGAATCCATTCGGGGAACCTTTTAACTTCTAAGCATGCTCGGTCAATCATACTTTTATAATGAAACCCTGAAAAAGATTGTGGCAGTCTTTGGTACTCTTTTTAATGACATTGAGGTAGCCAACATCTCTGCAGGGAAAATGGTTGGTGTAAAGCGAGTTTCTCTTGCTTATGCGCCAAAGGAAAAGTTCCTTGCAAGAATTGAAGCTGATGTTGAAAATGATATTGCTTTAAAGCTCCCGCGGATGAGCTTTGAAATGGTCGACATTTCTTACGATGAGACGACCAAACTCAATCGTTTGAATCGCACCGTTCAAACAAATTCTGATGGCGACAAAGTTAAGGTATGGCAATGCGCTCCTTATCAACTTTCGTTTGAGTTAAACATTATGTCAAGAGGGCAGGACGAAGCGCTGCAGATTTTAGAACAAATACTTCCTCACTTTAATCCTAACTATACGGTTACAGTTAAAGGTCTTGAAGGACCTGAGAGTAAAACGGATATACCCATCGCTCTTGAAGGGGTAACATTTGAAGATGGGTACGAAGGCGACTTTGAATCTTCCCGTCGCCTGATTGTGTATACACTTTCATTTAATCTCATAACGAAATTTTCCTTTTACCCTTCAACGGTTGGTCTTATTGAAACGGTAGATACTTTCTTTTACGACTTTGATACAAACGGAGTATACGTAGATGCAGGCGTAAGAGTCACTGAGAACAGTACAGTGATTGGAACTAAACCAGATTCATAACATGCTTGGCCATTCATATTTTTATAACGGCACGGTGAAGAAAATGGTGTCGGTCTTTGGTACTCTTTTTAATGACATTGAGGTAGCGCAGGTTACAGCTGGTAAGATGGTTGGCGTTAAACGTGTCCCTCTTTCTTATGCGCCAAAGGAAAAGTTTCTTGCAAGAATTAAGGCTGGAATAGAAAATAGTGTGGCATTGGAGTTACCTCGTATGAGTTTTGAAATGACTGGTTTGGTCTATGATCAATCTACCAAATTAAATCGGATGAATAGCACAATTCAGACCGATAGCGAAGGAAATCGAGTTAAGGTTCGTCAAAGCGCTCCGTATACCCTTGACTTTTCGCTGAATATTATGTCAAGAGGGCAAGATGAAGCTCTGCAGATTTTAGAACAAATACTTGTTAATTTTAATCCGCTTTATACCTTAAGCGTTAAAGGTCTTGAGGGACCAGAGAGCGTAACCGATGTTCCTATTGTTTTAACGGGTGTTAGCAGCGAAGACGGGTACGAAGGCGATTTCGAATCTTCTCGGCGATTAATAGTATACACACTAACCTTTAGTGCACGAACAAAATTTATAAGTAACCCAGGTACCTCAAGTATTATCAAGTCTGTTGATACTTCCTTTTACGACCTAGATAGCCGTGGCAAGTATACCGATGCGGGAGTGCGAGTGAGAACTGGATCACGATCTGATACAAAAGATTCGCATACAGTTGTAATAGAAATTGGTGAACCGCCTGACCCAGAAAACGTATGGGATGATTCCCCATAAACAGGGGTATAAATAACTTTATGAGCAAAAAGGACGATATGGTCGCCGCGTTACAGAAGAATCTGGACGAGGTAAAAAAGACTTCTGAGGAACTGGCCGTGGTTGATTCCTTGATTGGTCCAAGTGATGCTCAACTTGTAGACGAGACCGAAGAGGATTATCGTTATGCGAGAGAGCGGATCAAGAAACTTATCGAAACGTCAGAGATTGCAATTGATTCCATGTCGTGTCTTGCCGCCGATGCCGAACATCCCCGAGCGTTTGAGGTTCTTGGAACGCTTATAAAGCAGGCAGCTGAAATGAATCAACAACTTTTGGATCTTCAGAAACAACGGAAGACTCTTGTTAAATCTGATGACTCTCGTGGTAATGAAGGTACTTCCACGACTAATAATGCCATCTTTGTTGGAACCACAACTGAACTCCAGAAGTTCCTTAAAGGATCGGACAGTGGGACTATTGACGGTTAATCCTTTGATCCCTTCGGGAATTAATTATACCAAAATCGGAAAGGCTTGTAAAGGAAAAAGAAAAAAAATTAATGTCCAATCCGCTGTCATATAACGGAAATCCTCATGTAAAAGCTGACGGAGTTCAAGAACAATTCAGCAAGCATGAGATTAACGAATACATCCGGTGTCAAAAGGATGTAGCTTATTTCTGTGAGAATTATGTAAAGGTCATTAGTCTTGATAGTGGTTTAACTCCATTTATCCTACGGGGCTATCAAAGGAAGATGGTTTCTCACTTCAATGACAACCGCTTCTCTATTGTTCTTGCTTGTCGGCAAAGCGGGAAGTCGATTACGAGCGTGGCGTGGCTTCTTCACTATGTCATATTCAATGCCGATAAAAAGGTTGGTATTCTAGCAAACAAAGGTGCGACTGCAAGGGAGATGCTCGGCCGACTTACCTTAATGCTTGAGAACCTTCCATTCTTTCTACAGCCAGGATGTAAGGTTCTTAACAAAGGTAGCATCAAGTTTAGTAACAACTCCGAGATTATTGCCTCTGCAACAAGTGGAGATTCTATTCGTGGTCTTTCAATGAACTGCATTTTCTTGGACGAGTTCGCCTTTGTTAATCGTGCCAACGAATTTTACACTTCAACTTATCCTGTTATTTCAAGTGGTAAAGATACAAAGGTTATTATTACCAGTACACCAAATGGGATAGGTAATATGTTCTATAAGCTTTGGGAAGGTGCGATCCAAGGTGCAAATGAGTTTAAGCCATTTAAGATTAAGTGGCAGGATGTTCCAGGCCGAGATGAAAAGTGGAAGGAAGAAACTATTGCCAATACAAGTGAGCTTCAGTTTAAACAAGAGTTTGAAGTATCATTCATAGGTAGTTCTCAAACGCTAATCGACTCTGATGTTCTTTTGGGAATGCAAGCCCAAACCCCGCTGAAGATTCAGCATGAGATTAACTATTACGAGGAACCTATTGAAGGGCATGAATACATTCTTTGCGCGGACGTTTCAAAGGGTCGAGGTCAGGACTATAGTACATTCTCTGTAATTGACATTTCGCAAAATCCATTTAAGCAGGTTTGTACTTATAGGAATAACACTATTTCACCGCTGCTCTTTCCTAATATAATTGTACGAGCTGCGAAGATTTACAATGAAGCGCTGGTGATTATTGAAAATAATGATGCTGGTATGGTTGTTTGTAATGCGGTTTACTACGATCATGAGTATGAAAATACTTTTACTACAAGCACAGTTAAAAGCAATGGCATTGGTGTTACAATGTCCCGTAAGGTTAAAAGGATTGGTTGCTCTAATTTAAAGGATCTTATCGAAGATTCAAAACTTCATATAGTAGATCCTGAAACTATTTCAGAGCTGAGCTCGTTTGAGCCTAAAGGTGAAAGTTATGCTGGTAAGGATGGTACACACGATGACTCGGTAATGAACTTTGTTCTTTTTGCTTGGTTCGTTAGTACTGATATATTCGAAAGCATGAGTAACATACAACTTAGGGATCTTCTTTATCAGGAAAAACTGCTAGAGATGGAAGAAGACCTTCCTCCGTTTGGTTTTATGGACACGGGTAGTGAAACCCCGGCATCATTTGAAAAATATGAAGAGATGCTTAAGGACATAGAACACTGGAGGTCACTTTGAAACACCAAAAATAATAAATAGATTGTATTGGATATAACCTTATAATGTTTTAACACTTATTAATTAATTACACTGAAAGGATAACACATGGGATTTTTAGTATCACCAGGTGTCGAGGTTAAAGAAATAGACCTCACAGACATCATTCCGGCACAGTCTACCTCTATTGGTGGATACGCTGGTCACTTCAGATGGGGACCGATTGGAGAAATCGTAACCGTCAGTTCGGAGAAGGAACTCGCAAGAATATTTGGAGCACCCTCAACAGAAGACGCCACACTCGAACGGAGCTTTTTGGAAGCTGCTTCATTTTTGAAGTACAGCAACAACCTGAAAGTTGTCCGGGCAAACGCATCTACAGCACTTAACTCATATTCTAGCCAAGGGAACGATTCTCCTCAGGATTCTCCTGCTCTGGGAGTAGAATTTACGATTAGTACTGTATCGGAACTTGAAACCAAACAAGCTGCCCTTAACGCGGTTGACGCGCACGTTGTTGCTCGCTATGCCGGTGTTCTTGGTAACTCGCTTAGGGTTCACATCGTTGACTCTGATAATTACGACTCACAACCAACAAGCATTAAAGGCGCGCTGCAGTTTAAACCTGCAACGAGCGAATGGACCGAGGATCTTACAGGTTCTACAACAGTTAATGATGAAGTCTCGGTTGTGATTGTCGATAATGGAGGACAATTCACGGGTGTAAAAGGAGAAATCCTTGAAGTTCATGAAGGTCTTTCCGTTGGACGCAACGCTAAAAACCAATTCGGCGAATCAAACTACTGGGTAGATTTTGTTAATACAAATTCTTCACTTATCTTTGGTGTTAAGGATACAAGTACTGATCCATTACTTACGGCTGACTCCACCTCCTCCGACACAGCAATTAGTTGGCTTGATGGTGTTTCCGTAAGTAGTCCTGAAGTCGGCATTTATGTAGACCTTGCAGGCGGTGCAGACGCAACTAGCTTTACGAACGCTTCTGTTGTTACAGCACTTGAATTGTTTGAAGATTCCGAAACAGTGGATGTCAATTTGCTCTTTGCCTTTGAAGACAGCAGTGGTACTACTGATACCAAGATCAAGACAATCGCCGATGCGCGTAGAGATCTTGTTGGATTCATCTCCGCTCCTCTTGCAGTTAAAGATCTAACGTCTGATTCTGCTAAGAAAAGCGCAATCACGACACACTTCGACGCTATTAGTTCTAGCAGCTATATTGTGTTTGATAGTGGTCCAGCTTATGTATATAACAAGTATCGGGATTCCTTTGCGTTTATCCAACTTCATGGCCACGTTGCAGGTCTTTGTGCAGCAACCGATGATCTTGCCGATCCTTGGTTCTCTCCTGCAGGTCTTAATCGTGGACAACTCCGAGGCATTACACGTCTTGCGTATAACCCTAAGAAAGCTGATCGTGATGAGCTTTACCAAAAGCGAATCAACCCTGTTGTTACCCTTCCGGGGCAAGGCACGGTTCTTTTTGGTGATAAGACCGCTTTAACCAAGCCAAGTGCATTCGACCGCATTAACGTTCGCCGCCTCTTTATTACTATCGAGAAAGCGATTGCTACTGCAAGTAAGTTCCAACTGTTTGAGCTTAACGATGCATTCACTCGCTCTACTTTCCGTAATGCTATTGAGCCGTTCCTTCGGGATGTTCAAGGCCGGAGAGGTATTACAGACTTCCGCGTTGTTTGTGACGACACCAACAATACCGCAGAAGTAATTGACGGAAATCGTTTCGTGGCCGATATTTATATTAAGCCTACTCGTTCGATTAACTTTGTAACCCTGAACTTCATTGCTACTAGAACCGGCGCTTCTTTTGAAGAATTGATCGGAAGATAAGCAGTAATGATATAAATATAACAAATAGTTAGGATAAAATTATGGCTACTACAAACACGGGTATTTCAAAATTCAAATCAAACTTTCGCGGTGGTGCGAGACCCAACCTCTTTGAGTGTAGGGTCCAGTTTCCCGATTTTAATGCGGGACTTACCGAGCGCGCGAGGTTTTTAATTAAGGCAACAAGCGGTATTCCGACAAGTGCACTTGGGCAGATCGAGGTTCCATTTCGAGGAAGAAACCTTACAATTGCTGGTGATATGACCTTTGCGGAACCATGGCAAATTACTGTAATTAACGACGTTGATTTCGATCTACGGGATGCGTTTGAAAGCTGGATGAATCGTATTAATAATCATGAAGCCAACGTTACCAGCTTCGGTGACTTGGGCTATATGAGAAATATGGAACTAGTTCAACTTGACCGAGACGGAGATGACAGAGGTATTAAAACATACAACTTTATTGATGCATTTCCAACCAACGTAAGCGCGATCGCCTTGGGTGCCGATCAAAACGATGCCGTAGAAGAGTTTACGGTTGACTTCCAGTATCAGTATTGGACTGCTGCTGGTATTACTACCTAAGACATTAGACAGTGTAACTCAATTAAAGAATTTTTCGGGGGTTCCATCCCCCCGAAAAATTTCTTTTATATATAGATTATATGAAAATCTTTGGACTTGACATTTCTCGCAAAATTAAAGAAATCGACGATACACCGGAAAAAGAAAAAGTATCGTCTTTCGCGCCTCCGGTTGAAACCGACGGCAGTCAAGTCATTTCAGGAAATAGTACAAGTGGTTATTATGGCCAAACCCTAGATCTTGATGATGCAAGCGTCGGGAACGAGCGAGATGCCATTCTTAAATATCGAGCCGCGGCAATTCAGCCTGAATGCGATAATGCTATTTCCGATATTATTAACGGAGCTATTGTTGCGGATAACGCAGGTACACCCGTTAACCTTAATACCGACGCACTTGACATTCCAGACAATGTTAAGGATTCGATTCGACAGGAGTTTCAAAACATCTGCAAACTCCTTTCATTTAATTTTAATGGCCACGATATTTTTCGCCGGTGGTACATTGATGGCAAACTTTATTATCACCTTCTTATTGATCCTGATAACATTAAAAAGGGTATTCAAGAAGTAAGGTTGATTGACCCTCTAAAGATTAAAAAGATCAAAGAGGTTAAAACTAAAACCAATCCTGACACTGGGATTAAAACACATTACGTCGCAAGAGAATACTTTCTATATAGCGACGATTTAGGATCACACACTACCGCGATTAAGATTGATCCAACAAGTATCGTTTATGTTCCAAGTGGGAACCTTGATGATAATGGAAAATTTGCTGTTTCGTATCTTCATAAGAGTGTGAAACTTGTTAACCAACTTCGTATCATGGAAGATGCGTTGGTTATCTACCGTATCTCTCGAGCTCCCGAGCGACGAATCTTTTATATTGATATTGGTAACCTTCCAAAAGGAAAGGCCGAACAATACGTTCAAGGTATCATGAGCAGGTATCGAAATAAACTTGTTTATGATGCAACAAGCGGAGAAGTTAAAGATGACCGCAAAGCCATGAGTATGCTGGAAGACTTTTGGCTTCCTCGGCGAGAAGGCGGTCGCGGCACAGAGATTACAACCCTTCCTGGCGGGGAAAACCTCAGTCAAATTGATGATGTTGTTTTCTTCCAAAAGAAACTTTACCGCTCGCTAAACGTTCCTGTTGGCCGACTTGATGTTGAAGGATCGCAATATGGTGTTGGGCGTGCAAGTGAGATTAGCCGAGAAGAGGTTAAATTCCAAAAGTTTATTAACCGTTTAAGAAAGAAGTTCTCTGTGTTGTTTATTGACATGCTTAAGGTGCAATGTTTGTTGAAAAACATTTGTACAGAAGCTGAATGGCCTGAGATTCGCGAATCAATCTCGGTAGACTATATTGAAGATAACTTCTTTTCTGAGCTCAAGGATTTTGAAATTCTTGGAGAGCGACTTAACATGCTCGATCAAATTCAACCGCATATTGGTAAATATTACTCAGATAAGTGGGTAAGAAGTAACATCCTTAATATGTCTGAGGAAGACGTTGAAAGAATGGAAGCTGAAATTGCGGATGAGCCTGAGCCGGAAGAAGACGACTTGGGATTTTAAGAATTTAATTCACATATAACCAACCCTTAAAATCTAAAATATTATAAATAACAACATGGATAACAACGTCAAAAAAATAATTGACTCTCTCGCTTTGGGTGATAAAGAAGAAGCTGACTCTGCTTTTAAAGACCTGATGCGAAATAAAGTCAAAGACGCGGTTGATACAAAGACGATTGAAGTCGCTGATAAAGTTCATAACGTTACGGAAAGCGTTAAGACGGAAGACGATACAGAAGATGCTCTTTATGAAGAGGCTATTGACGCTATTCTTGAAGATGGTGATATCACTATTTCTGAGATGTCCGATGAAGAGCTCGAAAAGATTCTTGAGGATAGGTTTAATACACTAAATGATAGCCTGCTTAAAAAGATTGGTAAAGGAATTGCATCTCGTGTTACCGTTTCAGGTCGAGCTGACCGTGCTGCGAAAAAGGCAGAGAAGGGTGAGAAAAAGATTGCTGATCGCGCAAAACTGCTAAAGGCTAAAGCTACGATACGAGCTCAAAAGGCTCTCCGCAAAGCTCAAAAGGCCGCGAAGAAAGCAGGTAAACCAGTTCCAAGAGGCTATGAAGATGCTGGTATCACTCCTCCAGAGATTGCATTTAAGAAAGCCATTGAAAAGGCTAAAGCTAAAGTAGAAAAATAGAATTAAAATAAATGAAATCATTCGATAATTCACACGATACCTTGGCAGATGCCGCTAAGGAAATTCTTGAAGGGAATACTTCAAAGAGTGAAGAACTTGACGAAGCAATCGACTTTAGTCAAGTTCCTGATAAGAATTTAATTTCTTGGGTTAAAAAATTCCGAACTGTTAAAGGCAATCCTTGGTCCGACTTTAAACAGGATATGGCAGCTGCCGAGCGCGAAGTTAAACTTCGTAAGCTTAAGGTTGAAGCGATTGAAGAATCCGCTGAAGTTACCATTTCTGTAGATAATGTAGCTCTAACCGAAGCGCTTCGTGCAGGTAGGGGTAAAACAACAATTGATGCTGATTATATCGGTGATCGTTATTTTACAAACGTTTCTCAGCGACAGTTTAAGATTAAAATTAAACCAACTGGTAAGTCCACGGCTGATATAACTGGTGAAAAGAAAAACATTATAGCATTCTTGCAATCTGATGATTACGGAATGGACGATCGAGATATCAAAGATCTTTTTCCAGAGCTATTGGAATCACTCACCGAAGCTAAGATTGAAGTCCCTACCGACGAGAAGGCTATTAAACAGTTTCTTGATAAAGCCAAGATGATGCGTGCAACTGAAAAGGATTTTGACCAAAGCATGAAACCGCTTCCCCTTAAGCAATTTGCGATGGTTGACAAGATTGCTCGCGACCACAAAGATTTCAACTACGCTTATCAAACGGGTTATGACGCTGGTATGGGATACGATCTTCCAAAAGGCGGAGGTCTTGAAGGTAATAACCCTCATAAAAAGAACACATTTGCATACTGGCTTTGGATGGATATTGCCGGACAAGGCATGGCAGACGCCTAATAATTAAAAGATGGAAGACTTTAATAAAAAACATGACAGCTTAGCAGAAGCCGCTAAAGAGATTTTTGAAGCTTCAGATTACGAAAAGAAATACGGCGGCCGAATCTTACAAAAGCTGGCTAAACGTAAAGGCAAGCTGGTCACAAAGCTTCAGTGGGATAAAGCCGATAAAGACCAAAAAGCCGACTGGCTCGGGAAGCTTCCATACTCGAATCCAGAAGAAGTCGCCAGATATATTGACGTTCGTTGGGATGCTCTTCCAAGTGTAATTCAGACCAATATGTTTGAATCTACAGAAGAACTCGAAGAAGACGCCGTTCGTTGGGATGCTCTTCCAAGTGTAATTCAGACCAATATGTTTGAATCTACAGAAGAACTTGAAGAAGACGCATAAAGATAAATCCACCTACCTACTATGAAACTTATTACCGAACATTTAGAAGATCTACAATATATTACCGAAGAAAAGAACGGTAAAAAGGAAACATTTATCGAAGGCATCTTTATGCAGGCCGATAAGTTAAACCGTAACAAAAGGGTTTATCCAAAGGCTACACTGCAAGCTGCTGTTAAGCGATATGACAAAGACTATGTGAAAACAGGTCGAGCAGTTGGTGAGCTTAACCATCCTGAAGGACCTACAATTAACCTCGACAAGGTATCACATCGAATCACTGAGCTTAATTGGAGTGGTACAAACGTAATGGGTAAAGCGCTTATTCTTGACACGCCAATGGGAAGTATTACAAAAGGTCTTCTTGAAGGTGGTTGCCAACTTGGTGTTAGTTCACGAGGCATGGGTTCGGTATCTCAAAAGAATGGCGTAACAACTGTTAACGAAGACTTTATTCTTGCAACGGTTGATATCGTTCAAGATCCAAGTGCACCTTCCGCCTTTGTAGATGGAATTATGGAAGGCGTTGAATACTTTTTTGAAGGGAACGAAATTGTTTCCCGTGCGGCTGAAGAAGCTAAAGCTGAAATGGATAAGCTTACGACCGCCAAACTAACTTCTCTACAGGAAACGCTGTTTACAGATTTCTTGAAGAAAATATCATAAAGAATTTTTTACATTATGGATGTTGTGATTGTAGTATGGGAAATTAATGACTAATAATGAGACTGGGTAACATGCCCCTCTCCAACAAACATAGAAAACAAATATGGAAAATACAGATAACCAAGAAGATATTATCGAGGATATCGTTGAGTCCGACTTGCTTTCTCTTGAACAAGGAGAGGTGGAGGAATCCGTCTCTGAAGACGTAGAAGAGATTGCAGAGGGTGGTAAAACTACTTCTGAAGAATCCGAGCTGAAAAAGGCGAAAGCCAATGAAGGCGCTCATGAAGATGAGGAAGATGAAGACGAAGAAGATGCCGATCCCAAGCCCAAAAAGGCGAAAGCTACTGAGGGCGCGCATGAGGACGAAGAAGAAGAAGAAGAAGAAGTTAAGGAAGACCTTGAGATTGAAGACGATGCTGTCGAAGACTATCTCAAAGAACGCCGTCAAGCACGCGCTGCTGAAGAGGTAACCGAAGAAGCTGCTGAAGAGGTAACCGAAGAAGCTGCTGAAGAAGCTGCTGAAGAGGTAACTGAAGAAGCTGCTGAAGAGGTAACCGAAGAAGCTGCTGAAGAAGCTGCTGAAGAAGAAGAAGTGGTCGAAGACACGATTACTTCTGAAGATCTTACTCGTCTTGTTGAAGATGAGGAAGGTTTAACTCCTGAGTTCAAAGCAAAAGCTGCTCTTATTTTTGAAGCCGAAGTTCGCACCAAGGTGGAAGAAGTAACCGAACAGCTTAAAGCCGAGCATGATGCTAAGCTTAGCGAAGAAGTTGAAGCGATTAATGAAACACTCACTAATCAAATTGACGCTTATCTGACCTATGCTGTTGAGGAATGGATTAACGAAAACGAGGTTGCTATTGAAAGCTCGCTTCGTACTTCTATTGCCGAAAACTTCATGACTTCGCTCAAAGCTTTGTTCGTCGAAAACTACGTTGATGTTCCTGAGTCCAAGGTGGATCTCTTTGATGAACTCGAAGAACAGACCGAACAACTTAAGGAAGATCTTGCCAAGGCTAATAACATTGCTGAATCTCTTGCTGATCGCATTGATGAGCTCAGCCGTGAGAAGATCCTTGGTGAAGCAACTAAAGATCTTGCTGAAACCCAAGCTGCCAAGCTTCTTAAGCTTGCGGAAGGAGTCGAATATAACGAGGAATTCACGAAGAATGTGGAAACCCTCAAGAAGTTCTACTTCACGGGAGAAGGCGAAACCCTGACAGAAGAATCTCTGGAAACAGAAGACGAAACTGTTGAAACCATTGTTGAAGGCGCAGATGTTGAAGAAGAAACTTCTGAAGCTCCTGTTGACAATACAATGGCAAAATACTTGGAAACACTTGGACGACTCGAGAAGAGCTCGACCTAATTAAATTTCCCAACCATAACTTATAACATCATATAAAAAAATGTTCAAATCAGAAGAACTCGAAAAGAAGTGGCAGCCAATTTTGGAATCTGCCGAAGCCCCTGCTTTTGTCGACAACTATCGTAAGTCGGTAACTGCAGTCCTCCTTGAAAACCAAGAAATCGCTGCACGCGAAAGTGCTGCTCAGGCTAACTTCCTCTCAGAGGAAAACAACCTGACTGGTGCTGTTGCTAAGTGGGATCCCGTTCTGGTATCTCTCGTTCGCCGTGCAATGCCAAGCCTTGTTGCTTATGACATCGCTGGTGTTCAGCCAATGACTGGTCCTACTGGTCTCATCTTCGCGATGAAGGCTCGTTACGCTGGTGAGAATGAGTCGCCAAACACAGGTCTCATTAATACTAACGACGCTGAAGCTCTGTTCGATACTATCGACGATGACTTCTCTGGCCAGACTGGTGATTCTCCAAATACCATTGGTACTGGAATGCCTACTGCAACTGGTGAAACTGCTGAGCCCGCTAACATGGGTTTCACTATCGAAAAGCAAACTGTTACTGCGAATACTCGCCAACTTCAGGCTGAGTACTCAATGGAACTTGCTCAGGATCTGAAAGCCGTTCACGGCCTTGATGCTGAAGCTGAGCTTGCTAACATCCTGTCTACTGAGATCCTTGCTGAAATTAACCGTGAGGTTATCGGACGGATTAATCACGAAGCTAAGGCTGGCGCTCCTGAAGCTGCTACTCCTGGTACATTCGATCTCGACGGAGACGCTGACGGCCGCTGGGCTGTTGAGAAGTTCAAGTCTCTTCTCTTCCAAGCCGAAATCGAAGCTAACGAGATTGCTAAGGGAACACGCCGTGGTAAGGGTAACTACATCCTTTGCTCCAGCAACGTTGCTTCTGCTCTCGCTGCTGCAGGTGTTCTTGATTACGCTCCTGCTCTTAGCACGGACCTTAACGTGGACGATACCGGTAATACCTTCGCAGGTGTTATCAACGGCCGCATGAAGGTTTATATTGATCCTTACGAAGCAGGTGATTATCTCACTGTTGGTTATAAAGGTTCAAGCGCTTATGATGCTGGTATCTTCTACTGCCCTTACGTTCCTCTCACGATGGTGCGTGCGGTTGCTGAAGACACGTTCCAGCCGAAGATTGGTTTCAAGACTCGTTACGGTCTTGTAAGCAATCCGCTTGTTTCCTCCGCTGCTGCTTCTAGCGGTGACGCAGGTCTCAACAACAACCCTTACTTCCGCCGCTTCCTTGTTAGCAGCATTAACGATCTTTCATAATCTGAATCGTTAACCGTCGTTACTACCTTAGATTAGGACGACACCACATGGGGGTTACTCGAAAGGGTAACCCCCTTTTTTCTTTATAAATAAAAACATGAGTGTTGACAACAACCTATTACCTACAAACGGATTTAAGGTTCTTATTGGAGGAACCCAAGAGTATCCAAAACTCAATACATTCGCCGTAAGACTTTCTCTTCCTGGGGTATCCAATGCAGATGTGGCTACACCGTATAAAAATGAGCCGGGGTTTACTCCATCTGAAACGTTAACGTATGACCCTCTTTCAATAACATTTCTTTGTGATGAAAAGATGGAACTATATGATGAATTGTTTGATTGGATGAAGACCAACACAACTACCGAAACGCTACAAACAGATGACATTATTATTAATCTGCTAACAAGCCATAACAACGTTAGCCGAAAGGTAAGATGTACGAATGCATTTCCCACTGGCATTGGATCTATTGACTTTGACGCGCAAAGCGTAGAAGTTGCTTATGCGACATTTGATATCAGCTTTAGATTTGACGAGTTTGAGTTTATTGATTAAAAGAAGCTATATATAGATTATAGCTTATGAATATTGAAGACCTTTTGGAGATGTGGAGCGAAGACTCTAAAATTGATGAACACAGTCTTGATGATACAACCATTCGCGGGGCGTCCCTTCACAGTAAGTATCTTGAACTGCACTCTGTAGCCAAGTTAAGATTGAAGAAAAAGGAACAAGACCTCGCCATTCTTAAAAAGGACAAGTGGCTGTGGTTTAACGGCAAGATGGAAAAGTCAGAAATCGACAAACGAGGTTGGGCTTATGATCCATTTAATGGGATGAACAAACCTCTTAAAACTGACCTTCAACAGTTTTACGATTCTGATAAAGATGTTATGGAAGCAAGTATGGCGGTAGAGTATCAGAAAACTTACGTTGATGTTTGTAGAGAAATCCTTGACAACATCAAGTGGAGGCACACACAAATCAAGAACATAATTGATTGGCGAAGGTTCCAAAGCGGTACATAATATGTTTAATGTAGAAAAGATAAACGAATCAGTTATTCGATTAGACAGCGACGACAGCGGCGCACTAATGGATTTAGCCGAGGCGTTTACCTTTTTCGTAGATGGGTATAAGTTCATGCCCGCATATCGCAATAAGGTCTGGGACGGTAAGATTCGTCTTTATGACGCGCGGAGAAGAACACTTCCGTATGGCCTGCTTTACAAGTCTTTACAGTTTATATCCGAACGAGGTTATGAAGTCAACCTTGACCCAAATTTAAAGCCAGATGATATTCCTACTAAGGAAGAGCTTTTGGACTTTGCCAAATCACTTGATATTCGTAGCAGGGGTAAGACAATCGAACCTCGTGATTATCAAGTTGAAGCATTTATTAGATCAATAACTCAGCAGAGGTCTCTTGTTATTAGCCCAACCGGTTCTGGCAAAAGTCTTATTATTTACATGCTGATTCGCTACTTTTTGGCTCACAGTAAAAATCGATCGCTGATTGTTGTTCCGACTACTTCATTGGTCGAGCAGATGAAAAAAGACTTTGCCGATTATAGCTCGCACGATTCTACCTTTGACGCCGATACCGTTTGCCATCAAATTTATTCTGGAAAAGAAAAGCATAACTTTGAGGCAGACGTTGTTATCACCACATGGCAAAGCGCTATCCAGTGTGGCAAAGGATGGTTCACCCAATTTGGTATGGTAATTGGAGACGAGGCGCATCTTTTCAAAGCTAAGAGTTTAAACACCATCATGGGTAATCTGGTAAATGCCCGATACCGAATTGGAACAACAGGTACTCTGGATGGAAGCCAATGCAACGAGCTTGTTCTTATTGGAAACTTTGGCCCAATACACAAAGTAATTACCACAAAGAATCTTATTGATAACGATACGCTTGCCGATCTTAACATCCAATGCATTGTCTTAAAACACGATGATGTCCTGCGCAAGGCAGTGGCCAAGATGGATTACCACTCAGAGATTGCCACGATTGTTGAGCATCCGAATCGGAATCAATTCATATCAAAACTTGCTCTTTCGCAAAAAGGAAACACTCTTGTTATATTTAACCTCGTTAAGAAACACGGCGTTCCTCTTTATGACACGATAAAGGAGATGGCTCCTGAAGGAAAAAAGATCTTTTACGTTAGTGGTGAGGTTAGCGCGACAGAACGAGAAACAATACGTGAGATCACTGAGTCCGAGGACGGCGCGGTTATTGTTGCTTCGGCGGGGACGTTTAGCACAGGCATTAACATCAAGAACCTTCACAATGTTATTTTTGCTGCACCGACAAAAAGCCAAATTCGGGTTCTTCAAACAATTGGTCGCGGCTTGAGAAAAAGCGATAATGGCCAAGGGACTACAATTTACGATATATCCGATAACCTTTCTTGGCGGAAAAGAAAGAACTATACGATGAAGCACGCACAAGAGAGAATCGAGATCTACACTCGCGAAGGCTTTAAATTCAAAGTCTTTGAGATAGACATGAAACTGTAAAGAAAAGAAAAAGCTTAGATATATAGTACTAGATCAAACATGACTCCGAGCGAAGAATACTTGAATCTTTTGGCGAAGATTGATATTAGAGCCGTTACGACAACTGCTGGTAGATGTATTGTCGGGGAATATTATGATAGTGACGAAGACGGGTTTTCCCTTCTTAATCCCTTTGTTTTTGAATCGTTCGGCATTGAACCACTTTATCCTTTTAGCTTTAACGTTCCGGCATTAATCCTTAATGACCGTATTGAATCAGAGATGATTGCTGGACTTGCCTTGAAGAAGGAATATTACGATCAATATACGAGGTATAGAATTGATGCGTTGAGAGCAGAATATGATGCTGAAGAATAATCCAATCTTAGTTGGAACCCAGCGTGTATATCCCTTCGGGACCTTTGGTAATAAGATTATTTTAAATCCTACCTTAGTAGAATCCTTAACGATCATGGATCTATTATACCAAAAACATATATTCTTGTAAAGGAAAAAAGCAAGAAAATTAGAAATAGCATTTTTAGATTTACATTCACGCTGAAGTGTGATATAATTGTACTATGCCAGAACCAAGTAAGAAACGTACACGACGGAGGAAGGACTCTGTGGACTACGTTAATAATAAAGAGTTCGGAGAAGCTGTTGCAGAGCATGTCCGAGGAGTAAAAGAAGACATAGCAGAGGGGATTGAACCTCGGCCTCTCACCGACTATATCGGTTTATGTCTGTATAAAATTGCGAATGGACTATCTCGTTCTCCCAATTTCGTAAACTATACTTATCGTGAAGATATGGTCATGGATGCGGTAGAGAACTGTGTTAAGGTGATTAATAATTTTGACATTACAAAGAAAACCAGAACAGGTGTTCCAAACGCATTTAGCTATTTTACTCAAATCAGTTACTTTTGTTTCCTCCGCCGAATTGCAAAGGAAAAGCGGCAAATGGAAATTAAACAAAGGATCATTGACAATACTTCTATTGATGCTTTTGCTGAGTTTGGTACTGATGATATTAACGCTATTGGCGAAACGATTATTGAAAGAATGCGCCACCGCAACGGTCTTTGGGACGAAGAATGCTGGGTTGAGCAGGATGAAGATAAACCGCCACCAAAGAAAAAGAAGCGAGGTCGTCCTGCAAAGAAGGCTGTTGGCAAAGGCCCTTTGAACGAATTTTTCAACAAAGATGAGTAAAATAGCTGTAATTACCGACACCCATACTGGTGTCAAAAACGGTAGTGATATCTTTCTAAATTACGCGGAAAGGTTTTATGAAGAGGTCTTCTTCCCTTACTGCAAAGAGAATGGTATCACTCAAATCCTCCACCTTGGAGATTACTTTGATCACCGACGCTTCGCTAATTTTAAGGTGTTGCAACGGAATCGAGAAATGTTCATCAACCGCCTTAGAGAAGAAGGTATGGTAATGGACCTGATCCCAGGAAACCATGACACATATTACAAGAACACGAATAATCTAAACAGCCTAACAGAGATTCTTAGCCATTACGACGACGTAATCAAGCTTCATATGGATCCAACGGTAGTTAGTTATGATGGCTTGGATATTGGTTTGCTCCCTTGGATTAATGAAGAGAATTACGAAGAGTGTATTGATTTTATTAAAAGCGTAAAGGCACCGTTTCTTGGTGGCCACCTTGAGCTTGCTGGTTTTGATATGATGAAAGGAGTTCAAGCTTCTAGCCATGGAATGGCCTCGGATATCTTTTCCAGATTCGAGTTGGTAATGAGCGG
>Ga0181556_1000731_pt1 | contig 34845 bp, 36 predicted proteins | sample 011ome_14_FD_148651 | JGI IMG/M metagenome (GOLD analysis project Ga0181556, IMG submission 148651) | Coastal salt marsh microbial communities from the Groves Creek Marsh, Skidaway Island, Georgia - 011505AT metaG (spades assembly) | ecosystem: Environmental > Aquatic > Marine > Intertidal zone...
CGCGTGGGATCGAGGGTGGAAAAGTCCCGGTTAGTCAACGCGGTCGTCACGGTTCTTGGCAGGGTTCGAGAGTGTGCCAATTCCCTCAATAGTGATGTCGACGGTTTGACCGTCGGTAAATCCACCCAAACCATCGGGCGTGCCAGTACAAATCACATCCCCTGGCAACAACGTCCAGACATCAGAGCAAAATTCGATGATTTCTGGAATCGAGTAGGTCAGTTCGCTGGTGTTGCCAACACGCCGGAGCTCACCATCGACGTATGTCTTGATATCCAGATTTCCGGGATCAATATCGGTTTCAATCCACGGCCCAAGCGGACAAAACGTGTCATAGCCCTTAGCTCTGGCCCACTGCCCATCGGCGAACATCACGTCTCTCGCGGACACATCGTTTGCGATGGTGAATCCAAAAACTACGGAGCGCCAGTCTTCCTTTTTCACCCGCTTGGCCACTGCGCCAATCACAATGGCGAGCTCACCCTCGTGCACGATGCGCCCCTCAACCGGAGGGATGATGATCGGGTCACCGGGGCCCACCACCGCGGTGTTGGGCTTGAGGAAGATCAACGGGTTAGCGGGGCCTTCGTGTCCCATTTCCTTGGCGTGTGCGGCGTAGTTCATGCCCACACAAATCACTTTGGAGCGCGGAATGACGGGCGCAAGGAGCTTTGCCTCAGCCAGCGGAACGCGCTGGCCCGTAGTTTCTAGCCCGTGGAAGAGTGGGTCACCTTCGAGCACGACAAGGTCATCGTCATCGACGATGCCAAATTGGGGCTCAGCGCCACCAGTCGAAAAACGGGCAACCTTCATTGCAACTACCGTATCTGGCTTTAGCTATCTGCCGACTGGTTTTGACGCTTCTGGCGAGACAGTGCCCGAGCACGCTCGTTCTGGTCGAGGATGACCTTTCGGATGCGCACAATTTCAGGAGTTACCTCCACACATTCGTCATCGCGGGCAAACTCGAGAGACTCCTCGAGGCTGAGCTTCTTGGGAGGCGTCAGCTTCTCCAACTCTTCCGCGGTGGAGGAGCGAATGTTATTGAGCTTCTTTTCCTTGGTGGCGTTGACGTCCATATCGTCGGGACGTGAATTCTCACCGACAACCATTCCTTCATAGACCTCTTCACCGGGTGAGACGAAGAAGGTCATGCGCTCTTGAAGCGCCATCAACGCATTAGTGGTCACCGAACCGGTGCGGTCGGCAACAATGGAGCCCGTTTGGCGGGTCACGATTGACCCGGCCCATGGCTCATATCCGTGAGCGAGAGCGTTTTGAATACCAGAGCCCTTGGTCAGGGTGAGGAATTCGGTGCGGAATCCAATCAGACCACGGCTTGGCACGATGAAGATCATGCGCACCCATCCGGTGCCGTGGTTCGACATTGACTCCATGCGACCCTTGCGCGCTGCCATCAACTGGGTGATGGCGCCGAGGAATTCTTCTGGAACATCAATCGTGAGCTCTTCGTAGGGCTCGTGAACAGACCCGTCGATGGTCTTGGTCACTACCTGTGGCTTACCCACGGTGAGCTCGAAGCCCTCACGGCGCATGTTCTCCACCAACACGGCAAGGGCGAGCTCGCCACGGCCTTGGACTTCCCAGGCGTCTGGACGCCCAATGTCGACTACGCGAATCGAGACGTTACCGATGAGTTCACGGTCCAAGCGGTCCTTGACCAAACGAGCCGTGAGCTTGTGGCCAGATACCTTGCCGGCAAGAGGCGAGGTGTTGGTTCCAATAGTCACGGCGATTGCGGGGTCATCCACGGTGATGGCAGGGAGTGCGCGCACATCTTCTGGATCGCACAACGAGTCACCAATGGTGATCTCTTCAATACCGGCAACGGCGACAATGTCGCCTGCGAACGCACGTTCGGCAGGGACACGCTCGAGAGCAACGGTCTTAAGAAGCTCGGTGATACGAACGTTTGAGACCGATCCATCAGCGCGCGCCCAACCCACCGTTTGACCCTTCTTGATTTCACCGTTGAAAAGGCGAATCAAGGCAATACGACCAAGGAACGGGCTTGCATCGAGGTTGGTCACCTGGGCTTGAAGCGGGTGAGCATCGTCGTATTGCGGAGCCGGAACCCTCGAGAGGATCGTGGCAAAAAGCGGCTCAAGGTTGTCGTTATCGGGCAAGTCACCATCTGCAGGCTGGTTAGCACTTGATGCACCGGCGCGACCAGAGGCATAAATCACTGGCAGGTCGAGGATGCCATCGACATCAAGGTCAGGCACCTCATCCGAGAGATCAGAGACCAATCCCAGAAGAAGGTCTTGGGTTTCCGCTACGACTTCGTCAATACGAGAGTCCGGGCGGTCAGTCTTATTCACGACCAAAATCACCGGAAGGTGCGCGGCGAGCGCCTTCCGCAGCACGAAGCGAGTTTGGGGAAGTGGGCCCTCACTGGCGTCTACCAGCAACACGACGCCGTCGACCATGCTGAGGCCTCGTTCGACCTCACCGCCGAAGTCGGCGTGGCCGGGGGTATCGATGACGTTAATCGTGACGCCACCTGCAGGTGCTGACTCGCCGGTGTAGTGAACGGTGGTGTTCTTGGCGAGAATCGTGATGCCTTTTTCTTTTTCCAAGTCATTGGAGTCCAACGCACGGTCGGTCGGGACCTGGTGAGCATCGAGTGAGCCGGTTTGGCGCAGCATCTGGTCAACCAGGGTGGTCTTTCCGTGGTCAACGTGGGCAACAATGGCGACATTGCGCAGATCTTCGCGGCGGACAAGCGCCATGGGTGTTTCCTTCCGAGGTGGGATGCGGACTAGATTCCGCGGCGCCCACTCACACAGTGGAACACCCCTCTAGCTTAGCGAGGGCTCAGCCTTGGGTTTTAGCATTGAGGGGTGAGTAGGAATCCGGGCACGTTGGTCTATGACGGCAATTGCCCTTTTTGCCGCCACTGGGCCCACGACCTCGATCGACTATTTAGCGTTCCTCCCAAGGTTGTCTCAAGCGCGAACGTGGATCTCGACGCCCTGGGGTTGAGCACTGACGATGTGTCGCGCTATGTCTGGCTGATCACTGAGGAGGAACATCTGGCGGGCGCAGCGGCGATTGCGGCGATGTGTCGCCATCAGCCGCAGTGGCGCTGGAGGTTTGTCGGCCACCTGCTCGACACGTGGCCCGTGTCCGTGCTTGCCGAGCTTGCCTACCGAGTGGTGTCGAAGGCCAGGATGTTCTTGCCCCACCCGACATGTCAGTGTGAGCTTCCTGGTGCCTCACAGTCCTAACCGGATTAAAGCGGAGATCGCCATTGTCCTTGGCCTAAGCCTTGGACTCAGCGCTCTCTATGCCCTGGTGAGCATAGTGAGACGCCTGAGCATCGACACCCCGCTGGGTGAACAAACAGCCACGATAAACCGCTCGCTTTCGGAACAGCCCTGGTTCGACCTGACCTATCAACTCTTAGGCATCGTCGGCGCCTTGGCACCAGTGGCTCTCGTGGTGTTCCTCCTCTGGTCTCCCACGTCTCGTCTCGCGGCTCTAGGAGTAGATGGCTCCAGAGTGGGCCGTGACATCGGTGTGGGTGTGGGCCTTGCGGCACTGATTGGTATTCCTGGTCTCGCCGTGTACGCCGGTGGTGTCGCGCTGGGCGTCACGGTGAACGTGGTGCCGACCGCTTTGGAAAACTACTGGTGGACAATCCCTGTCCTCCTCCTGCGCGCATTAACAGCCGGACTGGTCGAAGAAACGATCGCAGTTGGTTATCTGCATAACCGGTTCACCGCGTTGGCGTTTTCCCCTAAAGCAATCGTGGTGATCCAAGCTCTTCTGCGCGGGACGTATCACCTCTACCAAGGCTTCGGCGCGTTTGTAGGCAACGTTGTCATGGGCCTGATCTTTGGGTGGTATTTCCAGCGCACCAGAAGGCTCGCTCCGCTCATTGCCGCCCACACCCTCATTGATACGGTGGCATTTGTGGGTTACCCCGTAATCTCAGACAACTTCCCGGAAATTCTCGGTTTCGCGCTGTAGCGTTCGAGCGTGGCTCAACCAGAAGTAGGCGACCTCGCGCCAGATTTCACCCTCCCGGGTGTTGTCGTCGACGGCGGAGAAGTCATAAAGCGCCACTTCACCCTGTCTGAGCGTCGAGGAACCCCTGTGGTGTTGGCGTTTTACCCGGCTGACTATTCGCCGGGCTGTACCGCTCAGCTGTGTAGCTACCAGGATGAGCTAGCGAATTTCAAAAACCTAGGCGCAGAAATCTGGGGCATCTCACGCCAGGACCAAAAGAGCCATGAAAGCTTCGCCGTCTCGAAAGCTCTCGGCTTCCCCCTCCTCGCTGACGAAAAAGGTGACGTCACGGCCGCCTATGGAGTGAGTTTGCTCGGCATGGGAACGCGCCGAAGCATTTTCATCATCGATGCCGACGGCAAAGTGGCATGGCGCCACGTGTCCCTCGTGGGGTTCACCTTCCAAAGCGCCGAAACGCTCACCCGCGAACTAGAAGTTCTGGTCTAGGCGAACTCCGCAATCGGCGGGCACGCACACACCAGGTTTCGGTCACCAAATGCTTGGTCGATTCGACCCACGGGCGCCCAGTATTTACTCACCACTCTGGGGTCTGAGCCAGAAAGCTCACCATCTGAGCTGACCGCTGCCGGGTAGCAGCCAAGCTTTCGCGAATAGGGGTGTGGCCACTCATCACTGACCGCACTGTGGGCGGGGTGTGGTGCATTAACCAGCGGGTTGTTATCCGCAGGCCATACACCAGCCTTCACCTGATCGGCTTCTTCGCGGATGCGAATCATCGCGTCGATGAATCGATCGAGCTCGCCCAAGTCTTCACTCTCGGTGGGCTCGACCATGAGCGTCCCGGCTACCGGGAAGGACATGGTGGGAGCGTGGAAGCCGTAGTCGACGAGGCGCTTGGCCACATCATCCACGCTCACTCCGGTGTCGGCGGTGAGCGGGCGAATATCGAGGATAACCTCGTGGGCGACAAGACCGTGGTCGCCTGCATAGAGCACGGGGTAGTGACCTGCGAGGCGCTTGGCGACGTAATTTGCGGCCAAGACTGCCCGGGCAGTTGCCTGGGTGAGCCCTTCTGCTCCCATCATCCGCACGTAGGCCCAGCTAATCGGCAAAATGCTGGGGCTTCCGTAGGGCGCCGCGGATACTGCGGCTCCTCCATGCTTGAACGCTCCCGCATCTCCGGTCGCAAGATCAAAGGCCGGGTGGTGGGCAGACTGGGCGAAGGGGTGTCCTGGAAGGTAGGGGGCAAGGTGCGCCTTCGCGGCGACTGGGCCGACTCCTGGGCCTCCGCCACCGTGTGGAATACAGAAGGTCTTGTGCAGGTTCAGGTGAGAGACATCTCCCCCGATGTCTCCGTAGCGGGCATAGCCCACAAGGGCGTTGAGGTTCGCTCCGTCGATGTAGACCTGACCACCTGCGGCGTGAACGGCGTCGGTGATCTCACGGATGCCGTGTTCGTAAACACCGTGGGTGGAGGGATAGGTCACCATCAACGCGGCCAGGTTCGCACCGTGTTCAGAGATTTTGGCCCTCAGATCATCGACATCAACATCGCCCTGGTCATTGCAGGCCACCACAACTACCTGCATACCGGCCAAGACTGCACTGGCGGCGTTGGTGCCGTGAGCGCTCGAGGGAATCAAACACACCGTGCGGTGGCCTTCGCCGCGAGCGTGGTGGTAGCCGCGAATGGCGAGGAGTCCTGCGTATTCGCCCTGGCTTCCTGCATTGGGCTGAAGAGACACAGTGTCGTAACCGGTGAGCTCTGCCAGCCAGGTTTCTAGGTGAGACATCATCACCAGGTAACCCGCCACATCGTCGGTGGGGGCGAAGGGGTGAATAGAGCCAAACTCTGGCCAGGTCACTGCTTCCATCTCGGTAGCAGCGTTTAGCTTCATTGTGCAACTACCCAGGGGAATCATTCCCCGGTCAAGCGCGTAGTCCTTATCGGCCAACTGCTTGAGGTAGCGCATCATCTGAGTTTCCGAGCGGTGCACGTTAAACACTGGATGCGAGAGGTAGTGAGATTCGCGGCGAAGAGCCTCGGGCAACGCGTCGGTGTCGGCCTTTTGGCCGGTGTAGCCCTCGAGCGCGAAGAGTTCGGCCAGTGCCGTGAACGGCGCGGCTCCGACACCCGTGCCGGATGCTTCTGCGGTGACTTGGTCAAACGACAACTGCACCGTGTCGGCGTCTACTTCGTAAAGAAGCACTCCATGGTCTTTGGCATCTTGAGCCACACGTGCGGCTTGGCCAGGGACGCGAAGCTGGACGGTGTCAAAGAAGTTCTCGTGGACGACGTCGAATCCGGCTGCGCGTGCACGCGAGGCAAATTCTGCGGCTTGCTTGGCAACCGCGTCTGCCATCGATTTGATACCCGAGGGGCCGTGATAGACGGCAAACATTCCTGCCATCACGGCGAGGAGCACCTGAGCGGTACAGATGTTGCTGGTGGCACGATCGCGGCGAATGTGCTGTTCGCGGGTTTGAAGCGTGAGTCGATAGGCAGGGTTGTCGAATCGGTCTTTGGATACACCGACTAGACGGCCAGGCATCTGGCGCTCGAGGCCCGATCGAACGGCGAGGTAGCCCGCGTGCGGCCCGCCAAAGCCGAGGGGAATACCAAAGCGCTGCGAGGTTCCCACCACAACATCAGCGCCCATCTCACCCGGAGAGGTGAGAAGCGCGAGCGCGAGGAGGTCAGCCGCCACGATGGCGATGCCACCTTTTTCTTTCACGGCAGCGATTGCAGAGGAAGGATTGATTACTCGGCCTGAGGCGCCTGGATACTGAATAAAGGCGCCAAAGGCTTCGGGAAGGTCTCCTTCGAAGTCAGTCTCCACAAGCTCAATACCGAGGGGTTCTGCCCGGCCGCTCAAGACTGCTTTGGTCTGGGGCAGTGCATCGGCGTCTACCAAGAAGGTGTTGCCCGCAACACCGGATGCACGGCGTGCCAGAAGCATCGCTTCTGCCACTGCGGTGGCCTCATCCAACATCGACGAGCCGGCAATATCCATACCCGTGAGGTCACAGACCATGGTTTGGAAATTGATCAACGCTTCGAGGCGGCCCTGCGAGATTTCAGGCTGATACGGGGTGTAGGCGGTATACCAACTGGGGTTTTCCAGCACGTTTCGCTTAATTACTGACGGGGTGTGGCTGTTGTAATAGCCCAGCCCGATCATGCTGTGACGGACGGTGTTGTTGTCACCGAGTGCGGTCAGCTCGGCCAACACCTCGGCTTCTGACGCGGCTTCTGGGATCGTCTTGATCAGGTCGGTCTGTCGAATATGTCCAGGCACCGCCTGGTCCATCAGTTCATCGAGACTGGCAAACCCGAGGGCCTGCAACATCAATGACTCCGCCGAGTCATCTACTCCAAGGTGTCGATCGAGAAACCGGTCAGCGCTCACTTACTCTCCAATCAGGGCGCGGTATGCGTCAGCGTCTAAGAAGTCAGAGGTGTCAGAACTCGTGATTTTAAACAGCCAGCCATCACCAAAGGGGTCGCGGTTAATCAGCGAAGGGTCATCGACGACGGCCTGGTTGACCTCCACCACACTTCCCGATGCAGGGGCAAAAATTTCTCCCACCGACTTCGTGGACTCCACCTCACCGACGATGGACGAGGCAGAGATATTTGATCCCACGGAAGGCTGGTCAACATAGACCACGTCGCCGAGGGCGTCGGCAGCGTATTGGGTAATTCCCACTGTCATCTGGTCGCCCTCGACCAGGACCCATTCGTGGTCTTTGGTGTAGCTCAGGTGTGCGGGGATGTTCGACATTTTTTAGTCCTTTCGGCGGCGGTAGAAGGGCAGTGCCACGATTTTTGCGGGGATCATGGTTCCTCGCACATCAAGATGTACCTCAGTGTCCACCCCACGGTGGTCGCGGTCAATAAGAGCCATCGCGATGGGGTAGCCAAGAGTGGGTGAGAGCGCTCCAGAAGTTACTTCACCAATAGGTTCCATGGAGCCCGGGTCGACTACGGGATATCCCGCTCTCGCCGCCCTCTTTCCTTCGGCCTGGATACCCACCAATATCTTCTTCGACGGCTCCTGGTGCTCGACAAGCCACGCTTTGCCGACAAAGTCTTCTTTGTCCATGTCGACTACTCGGCTAAGGCGAGCCTCGCCTGGGCGTACGTGACGCTCGAGTTCGTGACCGTACAACGCCATCCCGGCTTCGAGTCGGAGAGTATCCCTCGAGGCGAGTCCGCAGAGTTCTAGGTCGTGGCCTGATCCCGCCTGCACGATGGCTTCCCACAGGCTGCTTGCCTGGTCGGCATCGACATAGAGCTCAAAACCGTCTTCCCCGGTGTATCCAGTGCGCGCGATCAACATGTCACGGCCGTCGTATGTTCCCGACATGATCCGGTAATAGCCAAGGTCATCTAATGAGCTGGCGGGTATCAGCCCCGACACCGCATGCACAATCGCGAGCGCTTTTGGCCCTTGCACCGCCACCATGGCCGTGTCATCGGTCTCATCCGCGACGACGACATCGAAGCCTTTGGAACGCGCGAGCATCTCTGAGACGACGGGCTCACGGTTGGAGGCGTTTGCCACAATAAGGAATTCTTCATCGCCCAACCGATAGACCACGAGGTCGTCGATGATGCCTGCATTCTCGGCCAACATCAGGGTGTATTTGGCTTGGCAGCATTCAAGCGTCGACAGGGTTGAACTAAGCGCATAGTCCAAAGCCGCCGCTGCGCCGGGGCCGCTCACCCTGATCTCTGCCATGTGGCTGAGGTCAAATAGTCCGGCGCTTTCGCGAACGGCGTGGTGTTCAGCGAGGTCTGAGCTGTAGCGCACGGGCATCTGCCAGCCGGCAAAGTCAGTGAACGCCGCACCTGCGGCTTCGTGCACACTGTGGAGCGGCGTGGTGTGTGATGACATGTGGCCTCCCGCGTCAACGAGACAGGAACCTGTCTCGTGACTCCCCCTCTGTCATTGGCCTGAGAGTTTCACGCAATTTGCGCTTTCACCGTCGGCGGGACAACCGTTGTCCGCTTTTCAGAGTGGCCCCACCACGCGGTACATAGACCTGAGAGATTGGCGGGGAGGCTTGCTCCTTCGGTGCCGGTCCAACTACAACCGACTCTCCCGCGCAGTGCGTGGCCCAATATTCAATTGAGACGAGGCTACCGCACTGAGCTCGATGCCTTTTGCTACCCCACACCCCGGGCCTTAAGCTCCGAGTATGACTAGCCCACTCGTGGAAAAAGCCACTCGTCAAAGCACCAGGCTTCGCCTGATGAACAAAGTTGTGGGCATCGCGGCAATCGTCGTCTACCTCGTGACCGTCTCGTTGGCTATTAGTGAGGGTGGCTGGTTCGCACTGATTCCCCTCACCAGCATCTTGTTGGGCGTAGGCCTGATCTACACCTTCGTGGAAACGGTGCTCACTCATTTGGAACTACTGCGGGGTAAATAGTCCGCGGTAAAATTCTTTCCATGGCGATTTACAAGGTCCTGCTCTACTACGGCTTCACGCCGTTAGCCGACCCCGATGCCATTCGCCTCTGGCAGCGAGACCTCTGCGAATCCCTGGGCCTTGGCGGCCGCATCCTGATCTCCAAAGACGGCATCAACGGCACGGTCGGCGGCGAAATCAATGCGGTGAAGAAATACCTGCGCAAAACCAAGGAATATCCGGCGTTTAAGAACATTGACTTTAAGTGGAGCGAAGGCCGCTCGGACGGGGAATTCCCGAGGCTCAAAGTCCGCGTCCGAGACGAACTCGTGGGCTTTGGTGCCCCTGACGAGCTCTCCGTGAACGACCAGGGTGTCGTGGGTGGCGGAAAACACCTCAAACCCGAAGAGCTCCATGACCTCGTCGCTAAAAAGGATGTCACCTTCTTTGACGGGCGGAACAAGTGGGAAGCAGAAATTGGTCGCTTTAAGGGAGCCGTCGTCCCAGACGTCTCTACCTCCCACGATTTCGTCAAAGAACTCGACAGTGGCAAATATGACCACCTCAAAGACCAGCCCATCGTCACCTACTGCACGGGTGGGGTGCGCTGCGAAATCTTGTCGTCGATGATGATCAAACGCGGATTTAAAGAGGTCTACCAAATGGATGGCGGAATTGTCCGCTACGGCGAGGCCTTCGGCGACCAAGGTCTGTGGGAAGGCTCGCTCTACATCTTCGATAACCGTAAGGCCGTCACCTTTAGCGATGATGCCGCCGTGATTGGCTCCTGCTACCGCTGCGGTGAGGGTTCATCCCGGATGGAAAATTGCAGCGACCTTCAATGCCGCAGCCAGCTGGTGGTGTGCGATTCCTGTGCCGAATCACACGTGTGGTGTTCTGCCCACGCCAGCGTCCAGGCTCGATAAACCCTCAGGCGAAGTCAAGCCGACTGGCTTAGCGTAGAGCCATGAGCAACCCTGACGCGCGTCTTAAGTTTTTCGCCTTCATGTCGGGCCGGTGGGGTCGACTCGCTCGCATCGTGGTGGGTGGGTTCTTAGTCACCGCCGCCTGGATTGATGGCGGTTGGGCATGGCTTGTGGCGGTTCCTGGAGCGGCGATGCTGCTCAGCGGAATCTTTAACTACTGCCCCTCGGGTGCGATGTTTGATGACTCGAGCGAGCGCTCAGAGTTCATGGCGTCTCTCAAGTCCACGAACCTTCTGAAGAAATAACTAGTTGTTGAAGCGGAACTCGACCACGTCGCCATCCTGCATGACGTAGTCCTTACCTTCGATTCGAGCTTTTCCTTTTGCCCTGGCTTCGGCGATACTTCCCGCTTCCACAAGGTCAGCAAAGCTTGTGACCTCTGCCTTGATAAAGCCTTTTTCAAAGTCGGTGTGAATGACACCCGCCGCCTGAGGGGCTTTCCACCCCTTGCGAATAGTCCACGCCCGGGCTTCTTTGGGACCGGCGGTGAGGTAGGTCTGGAGGCCGAGGGTCTCAAAGCCCACACGCGCGAGCTGATCGAGCCCACTCTCGTCTTGGCCCAGTGACTGAAGCAGTTCAATCGCCTCCTCTGGCTCGAGGTCAACGAGTTCGCTTTCGACCTTGGCATCCAGCAGCACTGCCTTCACCGGGGCGACGAGAGCTTGGAGCTCTGCCTTTTTGGCCTCATCGGCGAGGATTGATTCGTCGACGTTAAAGACATAGAGGAATGGCTTGGCGGTGAGAAGACCGAGTTCTTTGATGGCGCTGGCATCGAAGTTGGCCTGGAAGAGGGTCTTACCCGAATCGAGGACTGCCTTCGCATCGAGTGCGGCCTGGAGGACCGAGGGGTCTAGCTTCTTACCCTTTACTTCTTTTTCGTAGCGTGTGATTGCTTTGTCGAGAGTTTGTAAGTCGGCGAGGATCAACTCGGTGTTGATTGTTTCCATGTCCGCCTGGGGGTTCACCTGGCCGTCAACGTGGACGACATCAGGGTCGACAAAGCCTCGGACAACTTCTGCGATGGCGTCTGCTTCTCGGATGTGGGAGAGGAACTGGTTTCCAAGGCCTTCTCCTTCGCTCGCACCCTTGACGATTCCCGCAATGTCGACAAACGACACTGCGGCGGGGATGGTGCGCTCTGAGCCGAATACCTCGGCGAGCTTGTCCAGGCGCTCGTCGGGAAGGTTCACCACTCCCACGTTTGGCTCGATGGTCGCGAAGGGATAGTTCGCTGCCAACACCGAGTTTTTGGTGAGTGCGTTAAACAAGGTTGATTTTCCGACGTTGGGAAGACCAACGATTCCAATAGTGAGAGCCACGAGCATCGAGCCTAGTCGAGCCACACCGCCCCATGCGCCGGGGCCCAGTCAGTGGACCCTGGCACACTGGTCGGCATGGACACTTCCGCGCTCATCATCATCATCTCCCTTGTCGCAGGCCTCCTGATAGGCGCGTCGGGTGGACTCTGGGTGGGCAAGCGCGAATCGAAGTTGCTTGGTGGATCGAACCAAAGCGCACAAGAGCGAATTACCGCTCTAGAGGCCCAGCTCCAGCTGATTACCGGCCAGTATGAAGACGTCCAACAGCGCTACGCAGAAGACCAAAAGGTCCTGACCCTCCTCGAGCCACTGCGCGACCAACTCAACCGCGTCGATAAGACCGTGATTGAGATGGAGCGCAAGCGTGGCGAACAGCACACGCTCATTTCAGAACAGCTTCGCGCCGTCGTCACCAACGACGAAGCGCTCCGGAAAACCACAGAATCGCTGGAATCTGCGCTTCGCGGTGGATCAACGCGCGGGCGCTGGGGTGAAGTGCAGCTTCGCCGCATTGCAGAGAGTGCGGGACTTCAGAACAAGCTCGACTTTGTCGAGCAAAAGCAAGTCGACGGTGAGGGCCTAGGCAAGCCCGATATGACCCTCCACCTTCCAGGCGACAAATACATCGCCATTGATTCAAAGGTTCCCTTCAGCGCCTACTGGGATGCCCAAGACATTCCACTTACCGCTACCGGGGAAGAAGCAAATCGCCGTCAGCGGCTTCTCGACGATCACGTGAAGGCAGTGCGTTCTCACGTGGATTCCCTGAGCAAGAAGTCTTATTGGAGCAGCCTTCACAACTCGCCCGAGTTTGTCATTTGTTTCATCCCCACTGAAGCTCTGCTCTCTGCAGCGCTCGAGGAAGACCCAGACTTGTTGGAGTGGGCCTTTAATAAGCGGGTTGCGCTGGCCTCCCCCGTGTCGGTGTGGTCGGTGATGAAGACTGTCGCCTTTGCCTGGCAGCAAGACGCCCTTACTCAAGACGCACAAACCCTGTTTGAAACAGGTCGCGAATTACACAACAGGCTCGGCACTCTGGCCAACCACTTGGGAACCCTCGGCCGCTCAATCCAGTCGACTGTGTCGAACTACAACAAGTTCCTCGGCACCCTCGAGCGTCGAGTGATCCCCAGCACTAGAAAGCTCAGCTTGCTGGGCGATGGTGAGGGAATGCCAGAGAGCTTCCCCGGCATTGAAGACTCTGTCCGTGAGCTAAGCGCCGGCGAGCTCACTGAAGAATCAGACGACTAAGACCTACTCGTCTAGCCATTTCTCGGCGAGGTGGTCAGCGCTGACTCGGCGAATCGTTCCCGAGCGTGAGCGAAGCACAATGCTCTCGGTGCTAATCCAAGGGCCTTGGCGGCGCACTCCCCGCACCAACTCACCATCGGTCACACCCGTTGCCACAAAGAAGGTGTTGTCGCTGGAGACCAGGTCATTAACGCCATAGACGTGGTCGAACTTAAGCCCTGCATCTAAGCCTTTTTGGGTTTCATCATCGGTTTGTGGGGCCAAGATTCCCTGCATGAAGCCCCCGAGTGCCTTAATGGCACAGGCTGTGGCTACTCCCTCTGGGCTTCCACCCACACCGACCGCCATGTCGATTCGCGTGTCGTGACGGGCTGCGTTGATTCCCGCTGCAACATCTCCATCAAAAATCAACCTGGTTCCGGCGCCCGCTGCTCGGATTTCTTCAATGATCTGCTCGTGGCGTGGGCGATCCAACACAGCCACCCGAATTTCTTCAACCGGTTTGCCCTTCGCCTTTGCCAGGGCTCGAATGTTGTCGCCAAGGGGCTTGGTGATGTCGAGCACACCAATGCCCTCCTCGGATGAGACAAGTTTCTTCATATAAAACACGCTGGAGGCATCGAGCATGCTGCCGCGGTCGGCTACGGCCAACATAGAAATGGCGTGGCTTCGGCCCGCTGCCGTCAGTGAGGTTCCATCGATGGGATCAACGGCAATGTCGCATTGTGGCCCGTGGCCTGTTCCGACAACTTCACCGTTGTAAAGCATGGGGGCGTTGTCTTTTTCACCCTCACCAATGACAACCGTTCCTTGGAAGTTCACCGTGGCGAGGAACTTACGCATCGCATCCACCGCTGCTCCATCGGCCTGATTCTTGTCACCTCGGCCAATCCACGGCGTTGCACGAATCGCAGCGGCTTCTGTCGCGCGAACAAGCTCCATCGCGAGGTTTCGGTCTGGGTGAATAAAGAGTTCACCGGGTTCTTCTGAGGACACGTAACCGCCCTCCTCGGGGTCAGGCCTAGTAGCGGATGGCCTAAGTCTAGTGACGAGAATGGTGCTCACCTCGGGGAGTAGGCTGGTGTCACTGAGCACACATATCGCCCAAGAAGGAGCCTGCTCACCATGCCTGTAGCAAGTACTGAGGAATACGCCGCAATCATCGACAACGCGAAGGCCAAGGGTTTTGCTCTTCCCGCGTTTAACGTCAGCAGCTCACAGACCATCAACGCAGTCCTCCAGGGCCTCACCGAAGCCGGTTCTGACGGCATCATTCAGGTCTCTACCGGAGGTGCCGACTACTTCTCGGGCCACACCATCAAGAACCGCCCTGACGGTGCTATCGCGTTCGCGCAGTTTGTGCATCAAGTCGCCAAGAACTACCCCATCAAGGTGGGTGTGCACACCGACCACTGCCCGAAGGACGCACTCGATAACTTCGTGCGCCCTCTCCTCACCGCCTCTGAAGAAGCCGTGAAAAACGGCGGTATTCCGCTTTTCCAGTCCCACATGTGGGATGGCTCAGCAGTCAGCCTCGAAGAAAACCTCGAGATCGCCCAGGAGCTCATCAAGCGCACCAGCGCACTCGGCCAGATCTTGGAAGTGGAGATCGGTGTTGTTGGTGGCGAAGAAGATGGCGTCAGCCACGAAATCAACGACCAGCTGTACACCACCCTCGACGACGCCATCGCAACTGTTGAAGCTCTCGGCCTAGGCGAAAAGGGCCGCTACATGGCTGCCCTCACCTTTGGAAACGTCCACGGCGTCTACAAGCCGGGAAATGTGAAGCTTCGCCCCGAACTCCTCGGTGAAATCCAGGCCGGCCTCCAAGCCAAGTACGGCACTGGCCCGAAGCCCATGGACTTGGTCTTCCACGGTGGATCTGGTTCAACCGAGGAAGAAATCGCTGAAGCAGTCGCTAACGGTGTGATCAAGATGAACATCGACACCGACACCCAATACGCGTTTACCCGCTCGATCGCCCACAGCATGATTTCTGGATACGACCAGGTGCTGCGCATCGATGGCGAAGTAGGCAACAAGAAGGCCTACGACCCACGCGCCTGGGGCAAGGAAGCAGAGACGGCGATGGCTGCCCGTGTGGGCGAAGCCTGCCAACAGCTTGGTTCGGCCGGCAAAGCGCTCTAACTAGCGCAGCCTGCCTCCCAGAGCGCGCTCGTCCTGGTTACCTGACGCATCTTTTCGAAGCTCTTTAGGCAGTGAGAACTGCAGGTCTTCTTCTGCAGTTTTTACTTCCTCCACGTCGACATAGCCTGCTTCAGCCAAGTCTTCGAGCGCTTGACTGACCAAGACTTCTGGAACTGAGGCGCCAGACGTAACGCCAATGGTGGCGACACCATCGAGCCATTCCTGCTTGATTTCGCTGGCGTAATCCACGCGGTACGACGCTTTTGCCCCGTATTCGAGAGCTACTTCGACAAGGCGCACGCTGTTGGACGAGTTTTGTGAGCCCACCACGATGACGAGGTCGCACTCTGGTGCAATTTTCTTGATCGCCACCTGCCGGTTTTGGGTGGCGTAGCAAATGTCGTCGCTGGGTGGGTCTTGAAGGTGAGGGAAGCGCTCACGGAGCCTGCGCACCGTCTCCATCGTTTCGTCCACGCTCAGCGTCGTTTGGGATAGCCAAATCAGGTTCTCAGTGTCGGGCACCTCGATCGTGTCCGCTTCATCCGGGTCGTTCACCAAGGTGGTGTGCTCCGGCGCGTGGCCCATGGTTCCCTCGACCTCTTCGTGGCCGGCGTGGCCGATAAGGAGAATATGGAAATCCTGGCCCGAGAATCGAACGGCCTCACGGTGCACCTTGGTCACCAACGGACAGGTCGCATCAATCGCGGTGAGCTCTTTGTCTTTAGCCTCTGACACAACCATGGGCGAAACTCCATGGGCGCTAAAGACAATCACACTTCCCGTGGGAACCTGCTCAACTTCATCAACGAAGATGACACCTCTGGATTCCAGCTCACGCACCACGTGGATGTTGTGCACAATTTGTTTGCGGACATATACCGGTGCGCCGTAGCGCTCGAGTGCTTTTTCTACCGCTACGACGGCTCGGTCAACGCCTGCACAATACCCACGGGGGGCAGCAAGTAGGACTCGCTTAGAACCCGCGACAGGGTTGTTGACCAGTGGCGTGTCCCTGGTGAGCACGGTGGGCTGAATCAACAGGTTCTGAGCGGCACCGTTTGAAATCGTCACAAGCGCCAAGTGTAGTAATTGATGCAGCTACTCAGCTGAGTATCCCTCGTACTGGCCTACCCTGGAGAGTATGTCGTCGCCCAGCTCAAATGACTCCTCGGCTGAGGCGCCGTGGACGCTTGAGCGTTTAAGCGAAACACTCGCTGTCTATATCGACCGCTTGGGCTCAGTGTGGGTCGAAGCGGAAATTACCCAGTGGGGTGTCTCAGGAGGCCATGTCTATGGCCGTATGAAAGACATCGACGCCGAGGTCACCGTGGACTTTACGATCTGGCGCTCGACACGTGACTCGATTCCAGAGGGCGTCGGCCAGGGCGATCGCGTCATCGTGAAGGTCAAACCCAATTGGTATGTCCGAGGCGGTCGCCTCTCCATGAATGTGGTGGAGATGCGCCTAGCGGGCTTGGGTGAACTGCTCGCCAAGATTGAAGCATTGCGCGCCACGCTGAGCGCGGAAGGTCTCTTCGCTCTCGAGCGCAAGAAGCCGCTACCATTCCTGCCCACAGTGGTCGGTCTCATTACTGCAAAGGATTCCGACGCCGAAAAGGATGTGCTTCGAAACGCTCAATTGCGGTGGCCGGAAGTGAGCTTCCGCGTCGAGCACGCAAGCGTTCAAGGTGAAAAAGCGGTGCCAGAAATAATCAAGGCCCTCGACACTCTGGAATCTGACCCGTCAGTCGACGTGGTCATCATCGCCCGCGGCGGAGGCGACTTCCAACACCTTCTGGTCTTTAGCGATGAAGCACTGGTCCGGCGTGCCGCCGCCTGTTCGATCCCGCTCGTCAGCGCAATCGGCCACGAGGCCGACAGGCCACTCCTCGATGAGGTGGCCGACTTGCGTGCCTCCACTCCCACCGATGCCGCCAAGCGTGTGGTTCCAGACGTCGGTGAAGAACGAGAGCGCATTTTGGATGCCCGCAATCGAATTCGACTGCGACTCGATCGCTTCATCACCGGTGAGCTCGAGCGGCTCGAGTTGTTTAGGAACCGCCCAGTTCTTGCCAACCCCGTCACTCTTGTGGACCAACAGGCTGAAGACATCATGAGACTGGTCCAACGAGGTGTCGACCGAGCCGATTCTTTGCTGGAGCGCTCCACCCTGGAGATCGCAAAACTTCGGGCGAGCACCAGGGCCCTCTCTCCCCACGCCACCTTGGAGCGAGGCTATGCAATTGTTCATGGCCCAGACGGCGCCTTAGTCTCTGACCCGTCCCAAGTCTCAGCAGGCGACGACCTCGATGTGAGGGTGAAGGGCGGCAGCATTCCCACCACTGTTCGAAGTAAGGACTCCTAGAATGGCTGCGATGAGCGAGAAGAAAAGTGACCTCGACGCCTCAGTTGCCGAGTTGAGCTACGAGGCAGCCAGGGATCAACTGGTTGAGGTGGTGAACACCCTGGAACAGGGTGGAGCGAGCCTCGAAGAGTCCATTGCGCTGTGGGAGCGCGGCGAGGCTCTTGCCACCCGCTGTGAGCAATGGCTCGACAACGCGAGGGAACGACTCGATAAAGCCCGCAACAGCGCCGATGACTGATCTCAGTCCCGCGGAAGTCGCGGAGGCTAAGGCGGAAGCCAGGCGTCTTCGCCGCCAACGCCAAACAACGAAGAACTTGGTGGCGTCCATTGTGGCCACCCTCGCGATTGTCGTGTTCTTAGTGCTCGTTGTCGCTCGCCCCTCCGATAGCTTTCGCGACGCAATTGACTACCAGGCAGTCGCAGAAGAACTCTCCACCAAGACCGCATTCGCTCTTGCTGCTCCCGATCTTGATCCCACGTGGAGCGCGAACAGGGCCGATATCCGTGACGAGCCGTCCGGCCAGGTGTGGACTCTCGGCCTCATTTCCAGCTCGGGCGATTTCGTCAAGATCACCCAGTACTTAGGTGTTGATGGCGATCTCAGCGCCTTGATTGCTGACGGTGGGGTCGATTCCACTGAAACAATTTCTGGCACCTCGAACCACCCACTGGAGTGGTCACTGCGTGACCGATCTGAGCGAGAAAACCCAGGGAATGATGTGATTATTGCCTGGCGCAAGTCTCCCGCAGGAGCACTTGTGGTGAGTGGGACGAGTAAACCAGGCGTGCTCTCAGTGATTGCTGCCCTGCAGGATAGTCAACAGGTGTTATTCGAGGAGGCGAAATGAGTGAGGTAACCCCCGCTGACGTGTGGCGCGAAATGAGTGCGGGAAATGAGCGCTTCATTGCCGGCACCCCCGCCCACCCCCGTCAAGACGTGGAACACCGCAGCGAATTGGCCTTGGCTCAAACTCCAAGAGCTGCTCTATTTGGCTGCAGCGACTCCAGGCTTTCTGCTGAAATCATCTTCGACCAGGGCTTGGGTGACCTTTTCGTCGTACGAAATGCTGGTCAGGTTATTTCCTCATCGGTGCTGGGATCTCTTGAATACGCGGTCGAGGTCTTGGGTGTTGCGCTGATCATGGTGTTAGCTCACGACAGTTGCGGTGCCGTCGAGGCAGCTATTCAAAAAGACCAAGACCCCTCGACTCTCTTCCCTCCTCACGTTGACGACATCGTGACCGACATCCTCCCCGCTGTCGTGCGCACCAGAGAGTCAGTGGGGGCGACCCAGGGCGACCACATCGATTCGTCGGTGGTGGGTCTTGAGCACCTGCGCGACACGATTTCGGCTCTGTTATCCCAATCTGAACTGATCGGCCAAAAGATTGCCGACGGTAAACTAGCCATCGTTGGAGCGAATTATCGCCTCGCTGAGGGCCGCGTCATTTCTGATGTCGTTGTCGGCGACATCAACTAAGCCCCATCACAAAGGAAGGCTCAGCAATGAGTAGCAGCACGCCAGAGTTTCGCATCGAGCACGACACGATGGGTGAGGTCAAAGTCCCTATCAACGCCTTATACCGGGCACAAACCCAGCGTGCATTAGAAAACTTCCCGATTTCTGGCTCAGGCCTCGAAGCAGACCACATCATCGCGTTGGCTCAGGTGAAAAAGGCTGCAGCATTGGCCAACGTGGAGCTTGGAATCATCGACAAGCAGCTCTCCGACGCCATCGTCTCTGCCGCAGACGAGATCATCGCGGGAAACCACCTCGACCACTTCCCCGTTGACACCTACCAGACCGGCAGTGGCACCTCGTCAAACATGAATATGAACGAGGTGATCGCCACCCTCGCGACGAGTGCATCGGGCGTGGAAGTCCACCCCAACGACCACGTCAACGCGTCCCAGTCCTCAAATGACGTCTTTCCGACCTCGGTTCACGTCGCCGTCACCGGCGCGCTGATTAACCAGCTCGTGCCTTCCCTGGAGCACCTCGCCACAGAGCTCGAAAAAAAGGCCGAGGCATGGGCTTCGGTGGTAAAGGCTGGTCGCACCCACCTGATGGATGCAACCCCGGTCACCCTGGGTCAAGAATTCGCCGGCTACGCCCGCCAGGTGCGCCTGGGAATCGAGCGAATCCAAGCTGCACTCCCCCGCGTCGCCGAGGTGCCACTTGGCGGAACAGCAACGGGAACCGGAATTAACACCCCCAATGGCTTCTCTGCTCGAGTCATTGAACTCCTTGCTTCGCAGACGGGACTTCCCGTCACCGAAGCAAAGGACCACTTCGAAGCACAGGGTGCACGCGATGGCCTCGTCGAAGCCTCGGGTGCACTTCGTGTGATTGCCGTGTCACTGACCAAGGTCTGCAACGACATTCGCTGGATGGGATCTGGCCCAAACACTGGTCTTGCCGAAATCGCGATCCCCGACCTTCAGCCTGGCTCGTCCATCATGCCCGGCAAGGTGAACCCCGTCATCCCGGAAGCAGTGCTCATGGTGTGCGCTCGTGTGATTGGAAATGACCAGACGGTGGCGTGGGCGGGAGCAACTGGAAACTTCGAGCTCAACGTCGCCATTCCTGTCATGGCCACCTCACTTCTCGAGTCGATCCGCCTACTTGCCAATGCCTCACGCGTATTGGCAGACAAGACCGTGACGGGACTCGAGGTCAATGAAGAGCGCTCCCGCGCCCTCGCGGAGTCCTCGCCGTCGATTGTGACCCCACTTAACCGAGTAATCGGCTACGAAGCCGCTGCCAAGGTCGCCAAGCATGCCGTGGCACACAAAATGACCGTGCGCGACGCTGTGATCGATTTGGGCTTTGTCGAGCGCGGTGAAGTCACCGAAGCTCAGCTCGATGAAGCACTCGATGTGCTTCGGATGACCTCCCCCGGGCTTTAAGCCGCGGGCTGGTTACCCTCCAGCAAATCGGTCACCAAGGCGGCAATCTGGCTGCGCTCAGACCTAGTCAACGTCAGGTGCGCAAAGAGCTGCTGTCCTTTAAGAGCCTCGATCACACTTGCCACACCGTCGTGCCTGCCAACTCGTAAGTTGTCACGCTGTGCCACGTCGTGGGTGAGAACAACCCTCGAGTTCTGGCCGATGCGACTCAGCACCGTCAGCAAGACATTTCGCTCCAACGATTGAGCTTCGTCCACGATCACGAATGCGTCGTGGAGCGAGCGGCCTCGAATGTGGGTCAGGGGAAGAACTTCGAGGAGCCCCCGCTCCATCACCTCGTTGACGACGTTTTGACTCACCACAGAGCTCAACGTGTCAAAGGTTGCTTCAGCCCAGGGATTCATCTTGTCGCCCTGGTCGCCAGGGAGATAGCCAAGTTCCTGGCCGCCGACTGCGTAGAGGGGCCTAAAGACCATGATCTTGCGGTGAAGATTTCGCTCCAGCACCGCTTCGAGTCCTGCGCACATCGCCAGAGCCGATTTACCGGTTCCCGCGCGTCCGCCCAAGGACACAATTCCTATGTTGTTGTCTAACAACACGTCGATGGCGAGGCGCTGCTCTGCTGAGCGTCCGTGGAGACCAAAGACATCGCGATCTCCGCGAACAAGCGAAATGGTGCCCTTTGCACCCACTCGACCGAGCGCGGATCCCCGCTCGCTCGATATGACGAGACCGGTATTGATGGGCAAGTCTTCAACGAGCGGAGTGCTCAACACTTCGTTGTCGTAGAGCTCGGCAACATCATCAGAACCCAAAGAAATCTCTGAGATTCCGGTCCACCCGGAATCAACGGCAAGCTCTGCGCGGTACTCCTCAGCACCCAACCCAATGGATGCAGCTTTCACACGCATAGGAAGGTCTTTGGAAATCACCGTGACGGCGAGGCCCTCGTTCGCGAGATTGAGTGCAACGGCAAGAATTCGGGAGTCGTTGTCGCCGAGCTGGAGCCCGGACGGCAATACGGCCTGGTTGGAGTGATTGAGCTCAACACGGAGAGTTCCGCCGTCGCCTACTGCGATCGGAAAGTCAAGGCGTTCGTGCTTTGCACGAAGATCGTCCAGGTGTCGAAGAGCCTGGCGAGCAAAGTACCCAATCTCGGGGTCGTGCCGCTTTTTCTCAAGTTCACTCACCACCACCACGGGCAACACCACGTGGTGCTCGGCAAATCTAAAAATTGCCGCCGGGTCAGACAGCAGGACCGAGGTGTCGAGAACGAACGTCCGCTCCCTGGTCTCGTCTTTCTTGCTGCTGCGTTTTTGAGTAGTGGACCGAGGGTTTGCGGATGGTGTCACCTTGGCTCCTATGAAGTTGGGTTACCCGTTGGCGACGACGCTACGCCAGGTATACCCGGCGCCCGGACCGACACGCCCTAGCAAATGTGACAGCTGGGTAAATATCTAGTGACCGTATCGGCGCTGACGGCGACCAAAGTCACGAATGGCCCGCAAGAAGTCGACCTCGCGCAGGTCGGGCCCGAGTGCTTCCACGAAATAGAACTCGCTGTGCGCTGCCTGCCAGATCATGAAGTCGCTTAAACGCTGCTCACCTGAGGTTCTAATGACAAGATCCAAATCGGGCTGACCCCCGGTGTAGAGGTTGTCCGCAATCGCCTCAACACTGATTTCTTGGGAGAGTTCCTCGAGAGTGCCCCCTTTGTCAACGTGGCTCTTGACGAATTTTTTGACGGCTTGAGTGATGTCTTGACGGCCGCCGTAGCCGACGGCGAGGTTGACCTGCATACCGGAGTTTGCTTCACTGCGAGCTGCAGCGCCGTCTAACTGGGCAAGGAGTCCGTGGGGAAGGTCTTCTCGGTGGCCGAGGTGGCGCACTCTCCAATTACGAAACCTAGATAGCTGATCCGCGAGCGACTCGATGATGGTGGCGAGCGCGTCTAGTTCCTTTTGATCGCGCCCGTGGATGTTGTCGGTGGAGAGCAAATACAAAGTGACTACTTCCACACCCATGTCATCACACCAGGTAAGAAACTCGTGGATCTTGTCGGCACCTGCCCGGTGCCCGTGGGCTGAGGATTCGAGTCGCTGCTTGGCCCACCGGCGGTTGCCATCCAAAATGAGCCCCACATGACGCGGGTGGTTCTTGGTGAAGATTTGGCCTTTGAGTCGACGGATGTAGAGCTGGTACAAGAAACCAAGCCCAGGAATCAGACTGCGTCGTGGCACACAGGAATGTTAGTCCTATCTCGAGGCTCAAGAAAGTGGAGCTCCCTGTGATCTGCTCGTAACCTCGCTCTCCTATGCTCAGGACATGGCGGACTCCCCACACGATGCACCATCTGGCACTCTGTCCCTTCCCCTATTGGAGGACTCGATTGCCTACCGTCAGGCTGAACACAAGCCCTCGTGGCGCGGCTGGATTCACCTCGGAACCTTTCCTATTGCCTTGGCCGCGGGAATTGTGCTGATTGTCCTTGCCGAGGGGACCAGTGCAAAAGTTGGGGCGAGCATTTTTGCTGCCAGTTCGCTTGCCATGTTTGGGGTCTCGGGCACGTATCACCGCTTCCGGTGGTCAGATACGACGAAGGCAGTTCTTCGTCGCCTCGACCACGCCAATATCTTCCTTCTCATTGCGGGCACCTACACCCCTTTGGCGCTGTTGGCATTACCGGACGAAAAAGGAACCCTCCTGTTATGGCTGGTGTGGAGTGGAACAGCACTCGGAATAGGACTGCGAGTCCTATGGCTTGGCGCTCCGCGGTGGATCTACGTACCGCTGTACCTCGCGCTTGGCTGGGCCGCAATGATGTACATCCAAGACCTCTTCTCCACCAACATCGCGATGATGGTCTTGGTGCTCGTCGGCGGCGGACTCTATAGCGTGGGCGCCGTGGTCTACGGCACTAAATGGCCAAACCCCTCACCGAAGAACTTCGGTTTTCACGAAATCTTCCACGCACTCACCGTCTTGGCCTTTATGTGCCATTGGAGTGCGGTGTTACTTATTTGCTTGAACCCGCTTTAGCAGCGGCTTCCTCAGCGTCAAGCTTCGCGGCGATTTCCTCGCGGTAGCGGACCCTGCGGACTCGTCTGACCATGTCGAGAATGAGCAGCAGCGACGCAATCGCAACACCGAAGGTCGCTACGAAGCCGATAACGCCCGGAGTCACCATCACGGGGTTTACCTCGATTGCGGGAATCAGCTCTTCTGCGAGAGTGATCACGATGGCCTCCATTGCTTACTCCTCAGTGTCACCCCATCTCGGGGCGGTAATCTCGAGCTCTACGCTAGCGGAGGAAGGTGAGCGTGAACTTCGAAACTCATCAGGACGAGAACGCCCCGTCCTCCATTCCAACTCCGCTGCTCAGTGAGCGATATGGCCACACCTCTCGTACCCGGAGAAACACCAAATGGTTGGGCATTACTGCGGGCGTCGGGTTTGCCATCGTGTTGGTGGCGTGGCAGTGGTGGGCCGGCCTTGCCCAACCCACCGCCCAGTTTGAAACCAGAGATCTTGGCTGGGAGCGCGTCGATGATCGAAGCGTGTCAGTGCGTTTTGAAGTTTCCGTGGCCCCAGGAACTCCAATGTCCTGTGCGGTCCAGGCTCTGAACGCCCAATACGGAATAGTCGGCTGGGTAATCGTTGACCTCCCTGAATCGACTCAGCGCACCAGAGTCTTTAACCAGGTTGTTCGCACCAGTGAAACAGCGGTAACTGGTTTGCTCTACCGCTGTTGGGTGCCGTAGTCTCAATCAATCCACAACCGGCCCCGCCTGGCGCCGGTTGTTATTTCGTCCAGGGGGTAAGAAATGGCTAGCGACTCGAATGGTCACGTCTGGTTGACCCAGGAGGCCTACGACCGTCTCGCGCTTGAGCTCGAACAGCTCACTACTAAAGGTCGCCAAGAAATCGCCAAGCGCATCGAAATCGCGCGCGAAGAGGGTGACCTAAAAGAAAACGGTGGCTACCACGCCGCCAAAGACGAGCAGGCCAAGATGGAGGCCCGCATTCGCACCCTCACCGACACTCTCAAGCACGCCGCCGTCGGCGAAGCTCCCGAAAGCTCAGGAGTAGTCGAAACCGGTACCGTCGTCACCGCTCACATTCACGGCGATGAAGAGAAGTTCCTGCTTGGCTCGCGTGAGCTCGCGGGAGATACCGACTTGGATGTCTACAGCGCCGAGAGCCCACTGGGTGCCGCAATTCTCGGACTGAAGATTGGCGAATCAAGCACCTACACCGCTCCTAGTGGTGCTGAAATCGCCGTTGAAATCATCAACGTCGAGACGTTTACGCCTTAAAACTCTGTTCGCGGCTCGTAGCCTTCACGTCGAAGTGCTTCCAGTACTTCTTCAGCGTGCTCGGGCCCACGAGTTTCGATGTGAAGCTCGAGCTCGACTTGGCTAATTTGCAGGCCAGTACCGTGGCGGGTGTGCAGCACCTCCACCACGTTGGCGTTGGCATCGGCGACAATCTCTGACGTACGGGCAAGCTGGCCAGGACGGTCAGGAAGTGGAATACGCATCTTGAGATAGCGGCCAGAGCTTGCCAGACCGCGGCTAATGACGCGCTCCATGATCATCGGGTCGATGTTTCCGCCACTCAAGACCACGACGGTAGGCCCAGAGGCTTTCACCAGACCAGCCATGATGGCCGCCACACCAACAGCTCCCGCAGGCTCGGCAACCAACTTTGCCCGCTCAAGAAGGGTCAATATTGCTCGGGCAGTTTGATCGTCGTCAACGGTCACCACCTCGTCAACCACATTCTTGATGATGTTGAAGTTCAACTCACCCGGCTTCGCCACGGCAATTCCATCGGCGATCGTCGGCTGAAGCTTTACTTCGACAATGTGGCCGGCTTTGAGCGACAGCGGATAGGGCGCTGCGTTGGTTGCTTGAACGCCGATTACCCGAACAGTGCGTCCTTCCTGTGCAGCGCGCTGCTTAATTGCACTGGCCACACCAGAAATCAGGCCACCGCCACCAATGGGGACGACAACGGTCTCCACGTCTGGAACTTGATCCAAGATTTCAAGGCCCACCGTGCCCTGGCCCGCAACCACATCAGGATGGTCGTAGGGAGGGATGCGGACAGCACCGGTCTCATCAGCAAATACGTGCGACGCCTTCAACGGCTCCGAGAAGGTGTCGCCGGTGAGCACCACCTGAGCGCCATAAGCGCGGGTGGCCTGCAGTTTGGGAAGGGCAACCCCGGTTGGCGCGAAGATGGTCGCCTTAATCCCCAGCTCTTTTGCCGCGAAGGCGACGCCCTGGGCGTGGTTTCCGGCACTTGCCGCAACCACACCGCGAGCTTTTTCTTCATCGGTGAGCTTAGACATCCGGTTGTAGGCACCACGAATCTTGTAGGAACCGGTGCGCTGAAGGTTTTCACACTTCATATAGACGGGCTGGCCGAGGAGTTCCCCTAAGAAGCGCGACACTTCCATCGGAGTCACCTGCGCAACCCGCGAAACCACCTCCCGGGCAGCTTCAAACTCAGCCAGGGTGGGGCCAGGAAGGTTCGTCGACGTGGCCGCAGGGTCAGTTATGGTCACGCTCTAGAGCCCCACTTTCGGAGTCAAATACTTGGTCACGGCAGGATCGCTGACCCATTCCTTATTCGCCAAATAGCTAATAAACACGTTGAGGTAGGCCACGACAGGCACGGCGAAGAGAACACCCGGGATACCCGCTAGGAAGCCTCCGGCAGATACGGCCAACACCACAGCCAACGGGTGAATCTTCACTGCAGCGCCCATTACCAGTGGCTGCAAGATTTGGCCTTCTAGCTGTTGGACCGCCAACACGATTACCACCATGATTAATGCCGCGATAGGTCCCTCATAAACCAGGGCGATGAACGCGGCCAAACCACCCGCAACAAACGCACCAATGATCGGCACAAATCCCCCGAGGAACACTGCAACGGCGATGGGGATAACAAGGGGAAGCCCCAAGAAGAAGGCACCCAGCCCGATACCAATCGCATCAATGACGGCGACAAAGATTTGAACTCCGACGAAGTTGGTCAGTGTGACCCAGCCACGTTGGGTAGCACCCGCAACAGGTGCCCTCGCGTCTTGGGGCAGAAGGTTAATCAGCCATCGAACGATGCGCTCACCGTCGTGGACGAAGAAGACAAGGGCAAAGAGAGCCAAACCAGCTCCCACAATGACCGATCCCAGCGACGAGCTAATCGAAAGGGCTCCGGAGAGAATCCAAGCGGAGTTGAGGTTGAGCTGATCGGCAAGATCAGTCCACCACTGGTTGAGCTGCGTCTCAGAAATATGAAGCGGTGAATCGATAAGCCAGATGATGAAGTCTTCATAGGCCACAACACTCTTGTCTTGCAACGACGTCCAGTCACGAAGAATTTGCTCCACGACAAGCCAGATCAAGCCGGTGATGGCAGAGAGGAACACGACCAGGGTCATCAGAGTCGACAACCAGGCGGGAATCCAGTGTTGTTTCAGCCAGTTCGCGATCGGTGCCGCAAGAACTGCCAGCAACACGGCGATTAGCAAGGGAACCACGATGAAGCTCAGCTGAATAATGAGTAATACCGCTACCGCGAGCGCGGCAACGACCGCGACAAAGCGCCATGACCAGGCCGCAGCGACCTGCACGCCTCTCGGCACCGTGGGCCGGTCAACCGAGTCGCGGAACCATCGCGGAAATCTCATGCCGACCAGTCTAGGTTGTTCGCTAGTCGACGCTTAGAACTTTGCCTGGTTATCCAGTATTCGACGGATGCGATCGGGCAGTGGCGGGTGGGTTTGGAACATCCGGTCGATCACCCCTGGCTTCATCGGATCGTTTAGCCACAGGTGCGCCATCGAGGCTTGCTGGCGTTTGAGCGGGCGGCCGTGTTCGGCAAGTTTGTGGAGTGCTCTGGCAAGCCCTTCAGGGTGTCTAGTAGTGAGCACTCCCGTGGCGTCAGCCAAATATTCGCGCTGACGAGAAATTGCCGCCTGGATGAGTGCAGCAAGAAGCGGAGCCAAAATCATCGCGGCAATGCCCAAGATGAGCACGAGTGGGTTGCCACCATTGTTGTTCCGACGCATTCCTCCGAAAAACGCCATTCTGGTCAACATATCGGCGAGGAAGCCCACCACGACGACCAACCCAAATACCACTGTGGAGACGCGGATGTCGAGGTTTTTAACGTGGGCCATCTCGTGGGCCATCACGCCTTCGAGCTCTTGATCATCCATCAGCTCGAGCAGCCCCGTGGTCGCTGCTACTGCGGCGTGTTCGGGGTCGCGGCCCGTCGCAAAAGCATTAGGCGCAGGATCGTCCACGATATAGACCTTCGGGGTGGGCAAACCCGTGGTAATTGCTAGGTTCTCGACGATGCGATAGAGCCTTGGATTGTCTTTCTTCTCGATTTGCCGAGCTCCCGCCATCGACAGCGCTTGCGAGCTGGACTGGTAGTACTGAATCAGCACGTAGACGAGGGCTCCAATGAGTGTGCCAATAAAGACCAGGCCAGAGCCGTCACCGAGCACGTACTGGGCGACAAACCCAAGGCCTGCAACTAGGAGCACGAAAAACAGCATTATGACAACGGTGTTGCGCTTGTTTGCCGCAATCGCGCGATACATCTAGCTACCTACCCGCTCGACGTGAGATGAAGAAGACTTAGAACTTGATACGGGGTGCGTCGGCGATGGCTTCGGGATTGTCCACCTCGAAGAAGTCGCGCTCACCAAAGCCCAAGTTGCTCGCGAAAATGTTGTTCGGGAACAACTTGATTTTGGTGTTGAGCTCGCGCACTCCGCCGTTGTAGAACCGGCGCGCAGCCTGAACCTTATCTTCGGTGTCGACAAGCTCACCCTGGAGCTGCAAGAAGTTTTGGCTTGCCTGGAGCTGTGGGTAGGCCTCGGCCACGGCAAAGATGCTCTTGAGGGCATCTTGCATCATGTTCTCGGCTTTACCCGCCTCGGCAGGCCCCTGCGCGGACAAGGTGGCGGCACGCGCCTTAGTGACGTTTTCAAAAACCGACGATTCGTGAGTGGCATAGCCCTTCACGGTGTCGACCAGGTTGGGGATAAGGTCTGCTCGACGCTTGAGCTGAACAGTGATGTCACTCCATGCTTCGTCCACGCGGACGTTGAGGGTGACAAGTGCGTTGTAGGTCGACCACAGGTAGATGCCGACAATTGCCAGAAGGACAACGAGTATGCCGATAACGAGTAATGAGTCCATATCGGCAGTCTAAACACCAAAGATTAACTCGCCACCAGGCGAACACTCAGCCTTATGTGCCCCGGCGGGGACTCGAACCCCGACTGTGACGATTTTAAGTCGCCTGCCTCTGCCGATTGGGCTACCGGGGCCCTCAGGCAGTCTACTTTGCGGCTGCCGGAGCCTTCTTGGCGCGCGATGCCTTCTTGGCCTGAGCAGGTGCCGGGCGCGCCGCGAATTCTACGAAGAAGTCACGTGGACGCTGTACCGCGCTGACACTGGCAACGTCGCGGCCCCAGAAGAACTGCATGATCCAGTCAGAGAGCACGCGAGCCTTACGCTCCCACATCGGCATGGCCATGCCGTGGTAGGCGCGGTGGCCAAGCCATGCGATGAACCCCTTCATGGCGAAGTTGCCCACCTGCATGACACCAATGCCAAGACCCAAACCAGCGACCACACCAATGGTCTTGTGGTTGTAGTCAACGGGCTGCTCGCCACGGATGGTGGCTACCAGGTTTTTCGCCAATTGCTTTGCCTGGCGCACAGCGTGCTGTGCGTTAGGAACGCAGTATCCGCCGACTCCACCACCAGAAAGGTCGGGAACGGCAGCGACGTCTCCGGCCGTCCACATTCCACCAATGGGTCCGTTGTCGTCGATGACCTGGAGGTTTGCCTGGGCGCGAATGCGACCTCGCTCATCGAGTGGAATCGGGGTTCCAGCGAGTCTGGACTTCGCCATCACACCTGCCGTCCACACCACGAGGTCAGTTTCGAGGGATTCTCCGGTGGAGAGCTCGATACGGCCGTTGACGGCGCTCACCAGCTGAGTGTCGAGGTGAACGTGTGCTTGACGCTGTGCGAGGTTGTTGAGCACCCACTTGCTGGTCTCCAGCGAGACCTCGGGCATGATCCGGCCCATGGCCTCGATGAGGTGGAAGTGAGTGTCGTCGATGGTGAGGCCACCACACTTCTTCAGCATGTCGCTTACGAGGCTGCGAAGCTCCGCGAAAGCTTCAATCCCGGCGAATCCACCACCGACAACCACAACCGTCAAGAGACGATCACGCTCGGGCCCTGGAGGCATGTGGTTGGCGCGGTGCATGTTGTCGATGAGCCGGTCACGAACAGCAACCGCTTCTTCAATGGTCTTGAGTCCAATGGCCACATCAGCAACACCGGGGATGGGGAAGGTGCGAGTCACTGCACCAGCGGTCATCACCAGCTCGTCATAGTCAACGGTGAAGGCTTCGCCGACCTCGGGGGTTACGGTGACAAATTTCTTCGCGTGGTCTACAGCGGTCACAGGCGCCGTGATGACGCGAGTCTTGTTGAGGTGGCGACGGTGAGGAACAATCGCGTGACGAGCCTCGATCGAACCAGCAGCTACTTCAGGGAGGAAGGGCTGGTAGGTCATGTAGGGAAGCGGGTCAATCAGGGTGACCTGAGCCTCGCCCCTCTTGAGGAGTTTTTCTAACTTAAACGCGGTGTAGAAGCCGGCGTAGCCACCGCCGACGATCACAATCTTGTGCACAGCAAAAACTTTCCGATTGGGAGATGAGCAAGCTCTAATCTACCGGCTTTCTGACGGCACGATTCACCGTGTAGAGAGCGACTCCGCCCACTCCAAAAAGTGACACCAGAAGAAGGGTGATCATCAACGCCGGGATGGACTCAGAGCCTTCGGGGCGCCAGGTGGGTGGAATCTCGCCGAGCTGCCTCGCTTCGGGGATGGCAGGCGGATCAATGGGGCCAAGTGGGTAGACAACTTGTTCATCATTTCCGCGTCGGTAAATAGAAATCCAGTCTTCGAGTGTCCCCAGCGGATTGCTGCTCACGCGAGGGACATCAGCAACAACGGCCTGATAGGCGTCAACGAGCCCGTAGCCATAGAGCGGATCTGGAGTTGTCGTAGTCACCGGAGTCGCCGTCGACAAGATGCGGTTAATGACGTTGGCGGCATCCAAATTGGGATACGCCGAGCGCACAAGCGCCACAATGCCCGCAACAATCGGCGTTGCCCCACTGGTTCCCGCCCATTCGGCGTAGCGGTCCCCGGGGTATGCGCCAACGAGATCTTCACTCGGGGCCATCACGCCAATGGTGATGCCTTGACTGGAAGCAGTAGCACTAGCGAAGCCGCCGCGGTCCACGCCACCCACGGTGAGCACACCCGGCATTGTCGCGGGGGCACCCACTGCTTCGGTGCCTGCTGAGCGATTGCCTGCAGCAGCAACGACGACGACGTCGTTGTCTTCGGCATACCCAAACGCGTCATCCCAACTGACCGGCCAATCCCTGGTGTTTCTCGTCAGCGACAACGAGATGACATCCGCTCCGTTATCGACCGCCCAAATAACAGCCCGGGCAATTTGGTCGTCTGCCGGAATTGACGTGCCCTGAAAACTCATCGAGACACTCAAGATGGTCGCTTCTGGAGCGCTTCCCATCACTCCAGCGTCATCGCCGTGACCCCTACCCGCGGCCAACGACGCAACCATCGTGCCGTGTTCGCTTGATACCCCGACGGGAGTTTGGCCATCTGGCGCTCCAATCCCGGAGACATCAGTTCCACCAACGACGACTCCTTGGAGGTCAACGTGAGTGGAGTCCACGCCCGTATCGATCACAGCGATGGTTACTCCAGCGCCTTTGGTGAACTGCCAGGCCTGAGAGATTCCATATTCCTGTAACCAGTACTCGCGATCTCGAACCTCATCGGCAGAGGCCACCTGAGGAAGAGCAACAATCACCGCCACAAGGGCGACAGAAAGCACTCCCCTTAGTGATCGTCTGGTCGACACTGGCATTTGTCTATGCTCCACGAGGAATCGGCGAGGGCCCAATCCCCCACAGGGTTTATTCCCTCGCCTACGGCGAGTGAGTGGGCCATCAATGAGTGCAAGCATTTGACGCGATCGGGCATTCCCCCCGCGCTAATTCCGTCGATTTCGTCGACAATTCCCAGCTGTGTTCGGGTGTGGAGAAAACTGTCATGGGCTTTCTCATAAAGAGCTTTAGCCTCGGCGTCCTCAGCAAGACGTGCCTGGTATTCGGCCATTTTTCCCGCTGCTTCGAGGCGCGATGCCTCTTTGGTGCCCTCCGGCAAGCTCATGTAATAGAGGGTCGGAAACGGGGTGCCATCGGGCAGTCTGGGCTCTGTGACCACAACTGCTGGCGCGCCGCAGGCACACCGCGCAGCAATGCCCACAAGGCCCCGCATTGGACGCCCAAGTTGGATTTCTAGGGCTCGATAGTCGGCCTCAGTGGGAAGTTCCCAACTCACTGGGAATCACCTTGTCCACTGTTTTCTGTCGGTGACGGCAAGAGGCTGGAGTCTTGCTCTGTGGTTTCCTCTTCCATCATTGTCCGAGTGGTTGCGGCTACTAGGTAGCTCGCGAACAACGCATCACGCCAATTCGTGTTCGCCACTTGGATGTCTTCTGAAATAACCACTTCTTGGTCATCATCGACTTCTGGCAGGTCATCTAGGACTAAATAGGTGATGTCTCCGGGGTAGACAAACATCAGGCGCGAGCGAGCCTGAGTCTCCACAAACACCCTGTCATTCCAGCGCTGCAGCTGATCTTCAAGCAGCATGACCTGTTCATCCGTGGCTAGCAGTTCGGCCTCTAACTCAGCAATTTGCTGGCGTTGTTCGGCCAACACCTGCAGTGACGGCGATAACACTACGACTCCGGTCACAATCAGCGCCAGAATCGTGGCGGTGAATCCTGAGGCTTGAAGCGAAATGGTGAGCGAGCGCGCACGACGTTTCTTCGTCTGAGGTTTCTTATCCGCGCCAGCCACCTCGCCAGTGTAGAACTGGCGAGGTGGGCGAGGCTTGGCGCCTCGCGGACGAATCACTACGCGCTAAAGCGTGGGTATGCGCTTGCGCCTGCGTAACGGGCCTGAGGGCCAAGTTCCTCTTCGATACGCAGCAACTGGTTGTACTTCGCCACACGCTCGCTTCGCGCGGGCGCACCAGTCTTGATCTGACCACAGTTGGTGGCAACGGCGATGTCAGCGATGGTGGTGTCTTCGGTTTCACCAGAGCGGTGGCTGAGCACAGCGGTGTAACCGCTGCGCTGAGCGAGACTCACAGCGTCTAGAGTCTCAGACAGCGAACCAATCTGGTTGACCTTCACCAGCAGCGAGTTTGCAGCGCCACGCTTGATTCCATCGGCCAGGCGTGCAGGGTTGGTGACGAACAAGTCGTCTCCCACAAGCTGAACCTTGGAACCAATTGCCTGGGTCAGGGCAATCCAGCCATCCCAGTCGTTTTCATCCAGGGGGTCTTCGATGGTGACCAGTGGGTAGTCCGCGACGAGCTGGGCGTAGTAGTTGACCATGTCTTCGGCAGACTTCTTCTGGCCCTCAAACGAATACGCGCCGTTTTCGAACAACTCGGTGGCGGCGACGTCGAGGCCCAGTGCCATGTCTTTTCCTGGGGTGAAGCCTGCACGCTCAATACCGCGCAACAAGAAATCGAGTGCGTCGCGGTTGCTCGGAAGCTCTGGGGCGAATCCGCCCTCGTCACCGAGACCAGTAGCCAATCCCGCAGTCTTCAGCTCCGACTTCAGCGCGTGGTACGCCTCTGCTCCCATGCGAACGGCTTCTGCCATAGTGGCGGCGCCAATCGGAAGAATCATGAATTCTTGGATGTCCACAGCGGTGTCTGCGTGTGCTCCACCGTTGATGACGTTCATCATCGGAACAGGCAAGACGTGGGCGTTTGGTCCTCCGAGGTACTGATACAGCGGAAGGTCAGCCGAATCTGCGCTTGCCTTAGCCACTGCCAATGACACACCGAGAATCGCATTTGCACCGAGGTTTGACTTGTTGTCAGTGCCGTCGGTGGAGATCAAGACCTCATCGATGTTGCGCTGTTCGCTGGCTTCCATGCCCTCAATGGCAGGGCCAAGGACATCAATCACGCTTTGGACAGCGCGCTGAACACCCTTTCCGAGGTAGCGGTCTTTGTCACCGTCACGAAGCTCATATGCCTCGTATTGACCAGTCGATGCTCCGGAGGGAACAGCGGCACGGCCGATGGTGCCATCCTCCAGAAGAACCTCAACCTCGACGGTGGGGTTTCCACGGGAGTCCAAAATTTCGCGAGCGGTTAACGCTTCGATGAGTGCCACGGGCAATCTCCTTGATTGTGAGCCAACGTGCAAAAAGCTCTTTAATCCTACGCGCGCTTTCGCGACGCAAAGTTAACGGCTAGCCAACTCTCGCCACTGAAGCGAATTCGCTTCAGGAACATCACCATCAACGTGAGCAACGGCGTGGAAGCCTTCTGTTTCGAGTCGCTCAAAAATTGCTTTCATGTTGCGCGTTGCGACAACCAGGCGGACTGATTTCCCCTCGGCAATCAGCGACCTCTTGAGCTCAAGCAACGCGCCGACTTTGGTCTCCGGCGAATAAATCAGCGCAACGCGAGATGAATCGTCGCTGGTCGATGCGTCCAACACATCCATCAGGCGTTCGAAGCCCAGTGAGAAACCAAACGCGGGCATGTCTTTGCCGAGGAAGCGGCCCACCATTCCGTCGTAGCGGCCACCGCCGCCAAGGGACACCCCAAGCTCGGGGTGCTCAAGCTCCACAATCGACCCCGTGTAGTAGCCCATACCGCGCACCAGAGTGGGATCAAAGACAACCTTGTCTGCTCCGAGCAGGCTTTGAAGATCACTGGCCCACTCCACAAGTGAGGCAGCAACTTCCTCATCGCCCATCAAGGAAGCGATTACTGCCGCATCAAGGGCGATATCTCCTGATTCGACCGCGGAGAGCACTTCGCCAATGACTCCGAGGTCGACACCGCCTGGGTGTCTTTCTTCGAGCTCATCGAGGACTCCCTGGCGGCCAATCTTGTCCAGCTTGTCGAGAGTGACAAGCACCGACATCTGAGCATCGTCTGCCACGCCGGCGCGGGTTAACATAGCCTGGAGCAGGCGGCGGTCATTGACGCGGAAGCGATAGTTGGACACGCCCAGGGCACCAAGCGCATCAGAGGTCGCAAGCAGTACTTCGCGCTCTGCGAGCGCGCCCCACTCCCCCACAATGTCGATGTCGCACTGGACAAACTGACGGAAGCGCCCTTTTTGCGGACGCTCCGCGCGCCAGACCGGACCAATGTGGAGGGCGCGAAACACGGGAGGTAGGTCTTGGTGGTGACTTGCTACATACCGAGCCAGAGGAACGGTGAGGTCAAAGCGCAGCCCTAAGTCGCTGAGTTCATCAC
>Ga0181556_1000732_pt1 | contig 34842 bp, 34 predicted proteins | sample 011ome_14_FD_148651 | JGI IMG/M metagenome (GOLD analysis project Ga0181556, IMG submission 148651) | Coastal salt marsh microbial communities from the Groves Creek Marsh, Skidaway Island, Georgia - 011505AT metaG (spades assembly) | ecosystem: Environmental > Aquatic > Marine > Intertidal zone...
AGGTGATAACCTCAAATTCGACGTTGAGCTGATCGCCCCAATCGCCATGGAAACCGGCCTGCGCTTCGCCATCCGCGAAGGCGGCCGCACCGTCGGCGCCGGTGTCGTATCCAAAATCAACGAGTAATTCTGTTTTGGATTTATGGTATTAGGGCGGCCCTCGGGCCGCCCTTTTTCGTGGCGCCTCGCGGGCATGACACTTCGGATAAATCGACACTTCACGCTCAGATCCCGCAATCGGCCCCTTGCAATGGCGCGCATTTATGCGTAATCACCCTCTCAGTTGCAGGGGTTTAGCTCAGTTGGTAGAGCATCGGTCTCCAAAACCGAGGGTCGTGGGTTCGAGTCCCTCAGCCCCTGCCAGATTTCCATCAAGTTTGTGGATTATAGCGTCACGTGAGGCATGTATAAAACATGCTCTAAAACGCATTTGTCAGCCCAATGAACATATCATGACTGCGGACGCGGAACATTTCGATATTGGCGTCACGATCAAGAAATGTGTAATTGAGCGAAGGGGTTAGGCCAAAATAGCTCACATTCGGGTTGCTCAGGTTCAATGAAATTTTGCGTTCGTGGACCCGCCTTTTTTCTGGGAAGGTGATCTCCAGCTCTTTCCATTTTGCATAGGAAAGTGAGACATTAACGTTCAGAATGTAGGGCGATGCTTGAAAAATTGGGCGCCATCCCAGATCGATTTTCAGCTCTTGATTGGCTACATCCACTGCATCGGAAAATCGGTTTGTATAGCCAAGCCCAAGATTGAACTGATGAGAGGCGCTGGCCGGCCAATAGTGGCGCAAGCTGGTTTTCAGCACCCGGCTGTCTTTGCCATCTGGTCGGGTGATGATATCGGCGCCAAGGTTCCAATCGCGTAGGGCGGTTTGCCGGGGGTTTTGCGGATCTCGAAGAGCATAGCGGCGCGACCAAGTTGAAGAAAATATACGCGATTCGAGGGCGTTGAATTGGTGAACGGCTGTGAAGGCTTGCGTCAAAGTGGTCTGGTGTTGCGCGGCAGGCGTCAATGTCAGCCTATGATTGAAGCTCAATGAGCTGCGATTGAAACGCGGCTCATTATAAACATCGGCGGACAGATTGAGGCTCGTGCTCTGCGTGCCAAATTGGGTCTTGGGCAGGGTGTAGCTCAACCCGCTCCAAAGCCGGAGGCCGGTCCCGCTGCGTTGTGGTTCACTTGCCGTCCAAGGAATGGTTTGCAACGTTCCCGTGAGTGGGTTGATCGAGGTATGTGTGGTTGAATAGGAAATCTTGTTGATATTGCTGGAGGGGGCAATGCCCAGACCCCCAGAAATTTTAACCGCTAAGCCCGCTTGGATCTGTTGCAAAAGGCGGGTGACCATGAGCCGCTCGTTGCGCTCTGTGCTGAGGTCCAGGGCGCGGCGCAGGTGAAACATGGCCCGCCGCGGTTGGCCCAGGCCGTGCAGCGCGAGGGCCTTTAGGATGCGGGGACCCGCCAGCTTGGGCGCCAATCTCTGCGCGCGCGTGGCAGCTGTGCGCGCGTCTTGGAATTGCCGCAACTCCACATGAGCCCGAGCAGCGATCATGGCGCTGTCGAAGGGATGGGTTGCTGCAAGATCCTCTGCCTGCGCCAAAGCCAGTTCAAATTGCCGGGTTTGAAGGGCAATGCGTGCTGTGATCAAATCCGCGAGAAGGGGCGAGGACAGCATGCAAACCACTGTCGCAAAAATGGTCACGACGCAGCAGCGGCGCGGAATGGAAAACGTCATGAAATGGCCTAAAATAAAAACGACTGTAAAATGGTAGTTTGTGAAAGGTGTTAAGTTATTCTAACGATTTTTTCAGAATTTGAAATCAGATTTATATGCCTTGGCCAGAGTTTCCGGCCAAGGCAAATTTTTGTGCGATGGTTGGCCTGTGCCGGGCTATTGTGCGGCGCCAAGTCGGGTTTCAGCCATTTCCACCCACCAGGAGCATCCAGCCGGAATGGCCTCGTCATTGAAGTTATATTCTGGATGATGCACGCTGGCGCCGTCGCCGTTGCCCATAAGAATATATGCGCCAGGGCGTTCTTCAAGCATATAGGAAAAGTCTTCACCCCCCATGACCAGAGGCGCAAAATCGCAATCCCCTGCGACCTTCGCGGCGGCCTCGGCGGCGAATTTGGTTTCAGCTTCATGATTGACTGTGGCTGGGTAGCCCTCGGTATAGGTGATATGCGCCATGCCGCCAAAGACGGCTGCGGTATGGGTGCAAATTTCATGAATTCGGTCGCGCCCCAATGCCCGCATTTCAGGGATCAAAGTTCGTACAGTGCCGCGCAAGGTCACCGACTGCGGGATGACGTTGAAGGCTTTGGACGAGCTTTCAAATGACGTCACCGACACAACGATTTGCTCCACAGGATCGGCGTTTCGGGCGGCTATGGTTTGTAAGGCGGTGACGCATTGTGCGGCCATAACGATAGAATCGACTGTTTCATTGGGTTTGGCCGCATGGCCGCCCTTGCCCTCGATGACAATTTCAAACGTGTCCGTTGCGGCAAAGAACGGACCGGGGCGAATGGCGAAAGTGCCAATGGGCCGGCCGGGCCAATTGTGCATGCCGTAGACTTCATCGATGCCAAACCGCTCCATCATGCCGTCTTTGCACATTTCAAGCCCGCCGCCGCCGCCTTCTTCGGCCGGCTGAAAGATCACCGCAACGGTTCCATCAAAATTGCGTGTTTCGGCGAGATATTTTGCAGCTCCCAGAAGCATGGCGGTGTGGCCATCATGGCCGCAGGCATGCATCACACCGGGGGTTTTGGAGGCATAGGGCAATCCGGTGGCCTCTTCTATCGGCAGCGCGTCCATATCTGCGCGCAGGCCCACAACTTTCCCTTGGCTGTCCGAGCGCCCTTTGATCAGCGCCACAACGCCCGTGCGGCCGATGCCTGTGACGATCTCATCACAGCCAAATTCTGCGAGTCGATCGGCGACAAATTGCGATGTGCGGTGGGTCTCGAACAAAAGCTCGGGATTTTCGTGAATGTCACGCCGCCAAGCGGTAATCTCGGGCAGCAGTTCTGAAAAACGGTTGCGAATGGCCATAGGGCACCTCTGGTTTACGAGTTAAGAATATAATGCTCGCCGCCCAAATGCGTGTATTCTGTTGGGCCGGGATCATAATCGAGCGGGTGAATAGGGGAGGGGATTGGCTTACTTTCAAAGTCAGCCTGCAGGGTTCTTTGCCGCGGGTCTGCGACCGGCACCGCGGCCATAAGTGTTTTGGTGTAATCATGTCTTGGGTCTTCGAAGACCTCTTGGCGCGTGCCGATTTCGACAATCCGCCCCAGATACATGACCGCAACGTGATGGCTCACGCGCTCAACCACGGCCATATCATGGCTGATAAAGAGCATCGAGATGCCGAGCTCGGCCTGCAGCTCTAGCATAAGGTTCAAGACCTGCGCTTGAACCGAGACATCCAGTGCACTGACGGCCTCATCGGCAATCAGCAATTTGGGGTTGAGGGCCAAAGCGCGGGCAATGGCGATGCGTTGGCGTTGACCGCCGGAAAGCTCATGGGGAAAGCGGCGCATGAAGGCGCGGGGCAATTCGACCCTATCGAATAACCCTGCCACGCGGTCCATCAGTTCAGAGCCCTGAGCCATATTGTAGTTTTTCATCGGTTCAGCGACTTGATCGGCGAGGGTCATTTGGGGATTCAATGAGGCAAAAGGATCCTGAAAGACCATCTGCATATCCCGCCTTGCCTCGCGAAGGCCGGCCGAATCCAGCGCCAAAATATCCCTATCGCCGAGCTTGATGGAGCCTGATTGCGGCTCTTCTAGGCGTAAAATTGAGCGGCCACAGGTCGATTTTCCGGATCCTGACTCGCCAACCAAGCTGAGGGTGGCGCCTTTCTTGATCGAAAACGAGACATTCTCCAAAGCATGTACCCGCGCCACAGTGCGGCGAAAAAAGCCTCCTTTGACGTTAAAGCGCGTGGTTAAATTGCGCACATCAAGCAAGACCTCCTCCGTGGGTGGGACAGAGCCGATGAGCGATTTTTCTGGCTGGCCAATCAAGCTCAAGGGTTTCGGCGTGGGCTGGCCGCGCATTTCGCCCAGCTTGGGCACTGCGGCGAGTAAGTTTTGTGTGTAGGGGTGTTGTGGGTTTTCGAAGATATCTTCGACAAGGCCTTCTTCGACCTTCTCACCACGAAACATCACCACAACACGGTCGGCCATCTGCGCAACCACGGCCATATCATGGGTGATGAACATGACGGCGGTGCCGGTGTCCTTTTTCAACTTGTTCATCAGCCCAAGAATTTCCGCTTGGATGGTGACATCCAGGGCGGTGGTTGGCTCATCGGCAATCAAGAGCCGTGGCTCGCAGGCGAGTGCCATGGCAATGACCACCCTTTGGCGCATACCGCCGGATAATTCATGTGGATATTGGCCCAACCGGCGTTCTGGTTCGGGGATTCGCACTTGCCGCAACAGGTCAATTGCCCGGCTGCGGGCGGCGGCCTTGCTCAGACCCATATGCAGCCGCAGACCTTCCATGAGTTGCCGTCCAATGGTGAAGACCGGATTCAGGGAGGTCATGGGTTCTTGGAAAATCATGCCAATCTCGCGGCCCCGAATGGCGCGCATGTCATTGGGGTTCATCGTCCGCAGATCAACCTGCCCGGCGGCGCCGCGGTCGAACAATAAGCGCCCATCCGAAATTTCTCCGCCGCCATATTCCACAAGGCGCATGAGGCTGAGGGATGACACAGACTTGCCGGAACCGCTTTCGCCTACGATGGCCACAGTCTCGCCAGCGGCAATGTCAAAGCTTACCCCTTTTACGGCTTCGACCGGCCCATCTTGAGTTTGAAACTCCACTTTCAAGTTTTCAAAACGCGCAATCGGATGATCTAGCATCATAGCCTCTTCAGGTGATCGGTTATATTTTCAAAGGATTACACACAATCTTGCCAGCTGTGTATTGGCTCCCACTGGGGTTACTCTGCGTTTGGCACTGTCACTTGTCTAGTTAAAAAATACTTGATTTTTCGGTCAAGCCAGTTGTTCATGACTCTACGATGGGGATGCGGAGTGTGTTTTCTAGCCAAGTTCGACAAGAATTTTGCTCAAGATTTGAAAATGCGTTTTGAAAAAATTCCCGCAGATGCGATTAATCAGGGAGAGAAACATGAAACATATTGCACTCATGTTCGGATCAGCGGCGCTGGTCGGGATGAGCACAATGGCGGTGGCCGGTGGCCATGAAGCCCGTGGAAGAGACGGCGAAGTTAAGATCATCTATTGGCAAGCGCCGTCGATTCTTAATCCATTTTTGTCTGGTGGCACAAAGGATGTGGAAGCGGCATCTTTGGTGATTGAGCCATTGGCGCGCTATAATGAGAAAGGCGAATTGGTGCCTTGGCTCGTGGACAGTGTTCCGACCGTAGCCAATGGTGGCGTGAGCGCAGATCTCACCTCCATCACCTGGAACATCACGCCCGGCATTATGTGGTCCGACGGCACGCCCTTCACCTCTGCGGATGTGAAGTTCACTTATGACTATTGCACTGATCCCGATGGTGGCTGTGCGCAGGTGACAAAATTCAATGGCGTCAGCTCTGTTGAAACACCGGATGCACTGACCGTTGTTGTGAATTTTGAACAGCAAACACCCTTCCCCTACGGACCCTTCGTGGGCGGCGAAAGCCCAATTTTGCAAGCGGCGCAATTTGCCGATTGTGTGGGCGCAAAGGCATCAGAATGCACGGAAGAGAACTTTAACCCCGTCGGCACCGGGGCTTACGTTGTTGATGAATTCCGTCCCAATGACGTGATTGTTCTGTCAGCGAATGACAACTACCGCGAGGCGGGCAAGCCAGCCTTTGCCAAAGTCACCTTCAAAGGCGGCGGCGATGCGGCGGCCGCGGGTCGCTCGGTTATGGAAACTGGCGAATATGACTATGCTTGGAACCTGCAATTGGCACCGGATGTGATTGCGCAAATGGAAGCTGCTGGTAAAGGCACGCCTGTGGCTGGCTTTGGTCCTTTGGTCGAGCGCATCATGCTCAACCACACCAACCCAGATCCATCGCTAGGCCCGGATGAGCGTGCGGTGATCCGTCCGCATCCATTCCTGCAAGATCCTGCGGTCTATAAAGCCTTGTCTTTGGCGATTGATCGGGAGCTTCTGGTTGAAATCGGCTATGGCAAAGCGGGCAAAGTGACTTGTAACTGGGTGCCGGCGCCAGCGGCGGTGAATTCCGACACATTCGATTGCTCGACCCAAGATATCGCCGGTGCAAATGCGATGCTTGATGCGGCTGGTATTGTAGATACCGATGGCGATGGTGTGCGCGAAAAAGACGGCGTGCCGCTGCGCATGACCTATCAAACCTCCACAAATGCTGTGCGTCAGGACTTCCAAGCTCTGATCAAACAGTGGTGGAGCGAGATTGGGGTTGACGTAGAATTGCGCAATATCAGCGCCTCTGTCTTCTTTGGCGGCGACCCTGGGTCACCTGATACATTCCAAAAATTCTATGCAGATTTGGAAATGTACGCCAATACCTTCAACGGTACAGATCCTCAGTCCTATCTGGCGAACCTTCTGTGTGACAAAGCGCCATCGCCCGCCTCACAATGGCAGGGTGAGAATATCTCGCGCTTCTGTTCGGCAGAGTATGACGCCTTGCACGCGCAATTGGCCACAACGGCCGATGCCGGCGAGCGCGCCTCCATTGCCCGCCAGCTGAACGATATGGCCGTCTCCGAAGGCGCGATGATCCCACTGGTTCATCGGGGCCGCTTGTCTGCCCATTCCAACACTCTGGGTGGTGTTGTCTTGAATGTTTGGGACAGCGAACTTTGGAATGCTGCCGATTGGCATCGTCTGAAGTAAATTTTGCGGCGCCCTGCCCGAGGGGTGGGGCGCCGATTTTGAAGACTGTCATCAAGAAAATGAGCTAAATCGCCGATGCTAACATTTACCATTCGACGTCTTGTCCTAGCGATTCCGACGCTTTTGTTCATTTCCCTCGTGATCTTTTTGTTGCTGCAATTGGCCCCCGGAGATCCGATGGCGCAGGTGCCTTTGACCGTGCCGCCCGAGGTCAAGCAACAGATGCGCGAAGCGCTTGGCCTCGGCCAGCCGATCCATATTCAGTATTTCAAATGGATCATTCAGTTTTTTTGGATAGAGCCGCTCAATGGGATTGATGCGCTTTTCGGTACGGGCTTGGCCGAAGGACAGCTTAGAGTGATCTCCTGGCAGACCCGCTCGCCGGTGATTGACATCGTGATCCAGCGCTTGCCCCAGACGCTTTGGGTTGTGGGTGTGGCCTATGTGGTGGGTATTCTCATTGCCCTGCCGATTGGAATAATCTCGGCTTACCGGCAATATTCCATCTTTGACCAAGCCGGGACATTCATCACGATGATCGGCTTTTCCGTGCCGCCATTTTTTTCCGGTGTCTTGGTGATTGTGATCTTTTCGGTGCAGCTGGGCTGGTTCCCGTCGATCTATGACACGATGCATGTGGTCGATGATTGGGCCAGTTTTAAAGTGCAGATTTGGCAGATGTTCCTGCCCGTCATGGTTCTTGCTTTGCAGATCACCAGCCAGATCAGCCGCTTCATGCGCGCCTCCATGCTCGACAACCTCAGCCATGACTATGTGCGCACCGCACGCGCCAAAGGGTTGAGCGAAGCCACGGTGGTCTTGGTGCATGTTCTGCGCAATTCGATGATCCCAGTGGTGACGGTGATTGCCCTTGGGGTGCCGTCGATTTTTGGCGGTGCGATCATCACCGAACAGGTTTTCAAAGTGAATGGCATTGGCCAATTGCTCATCACGGCCATTCAGGCCAATGACCTGCCGATGGTGCAAACTTTGACCTTCATCTTCGCGATTTTAATCGTGCTGTTCAATTTGATTGCCGATGTGCTCTATGGCCTTTTAGACCCAAGGATCCGCTATGACTGAGATATCCGATCCCCTCGACATCGACCGCCCGCCGTCCAATCGTTGGGCAGAGGTTTGGCGGCAATTTCGCGCCCATAAGGGCGCGATGGCCGGAGCTGTGGTCTTTGGATTAATCATTGCCGGGGTGTTTCTCGGGCCTTTTATCTATCCGCATGACCCGCAATACCTGCCCTCTGGCCGTGATTTTATCACCCTGCGGGACACGCGGCCGATCTATGTTGCGCTCTGGGACCCGAGCGCGAAGGTGAATTGGCACTATGTGCTGGGCACAGACAATCTGGGCCGGGACAATTTGGCCCGGTTTCTATCCGGGGGGCGGGTGTCAATTTCCGTGGGCTTGACCGCGATGATTTTGTCGATTGTTCTTGGCACTTTCGTTGGGCTGATTGCAGGTTTCTTCCGGCTTTTTGACGGCCCTTTGATGCGCCTGACCGATCTGTTTTTGGCCCTGCCCATTTTGCCTTTGATCTTGGTGGCCTCTGTGCTGTTTCGAGAGAGCCTGGCGCTGTCGCTTGGACCCGAGATGGGCACGTTCCTGTTGATCGTCGGTTTGATTGGCCTGACCAGCTGGATGCAGACGGCGCGTATTGTGCGGGGCGATGTTTTGGCCCTCAAAGAGCGGGAATTCATCCTTGCGGCCCGTTCGATTGGCACCACACCGCGCAATCTGATTTTGAATCACATCCTGCCCAATGTCATGTCACCGATCTTAGTCTCCGCCACCCTGGGAATCGCCACGGCCATCATTACTGAAAGTGCTTTGTCCTTTTTGGGCTTCGGTTTTCCCCCCGATTTCCCGACCTGGGGCAAATTGCTCAATGACGCGGTGGACCGGATGACGCTCTATCCCGAACGCGTCATATGGCCGGGGACATTAATCTCATTGACGGTTCTAAGTGTGAATTATCTTGGAGATGGCCTCAGGGATGCTCTGGATCCACGCAGCCGCAGCCGCTAGACTATTGGCAAAGGCCGCCTGCGTCGCACCGTGAGGGGTTGTCATTCAGTGTCATTGGGTAAATGGGGTGTAGACCTGCCGAAGTGATAAGGGATCAAATATGTCGACCATCGTCTCCGTTCAAAATGTTCGCAAAACCTATGACGGTGGGTTCGAAGCCTTGAAGGGCGCGAGCCTGGATATTCAGGAGGGGGAAATCATCGCCCTGCTCGGCCCGAATGGGGCCGGGAAGACGACCTTGATTTCCACGATTTGCGGTATCTCTAGCCTGACATCGGGACGCATAACAGTTGCCGGCATGGATATCGGCCTTTGCTATCGCAAGGTGCGCGCGATGATTGGCTTGGTGCCGCAAGAAATCGCCCTTGAGCCGTTTGAGACTGTGATCAATTCGGTGCGCTTTTCACGAGGGTTATTCGGCAAGGCGAAGAATGAAGCCTACCTTGATGAAATTCTCAAAACGCTTTCCTTGTTCGACAAGAAAGACTCCAAAGTTATGGCGCTCTCCGGTGGGATGAAGCGCCGGGTCTTGATCGCCAAGGCCTTAGCCCATGAACCAAAGGTCCTGTTTTTGGATGAGCCAACCGCTGGCGTGGATGTGGAGCTGCGCAAAGATATGTGGAACACGGTGGCCAAGCTCAAAGGGCAGGGCGTCACCATCATTTTGACCACCCATTACATCGAGGAGGCAGAGGCGATTGCTGACCGTATCGCCGTGATCAACGGGGGTGAAATCCTCTTGGTTGAAGATAAAGCCGCATTGATGGCGCGTATGGGCAAAAAGCAAATTCGCATTGAACTTCTGGAGCCTGTGCAAGCGATCCCGATCAAGCTGGCCCCCTATGGGCTGGAGCTGGCGCCCGATGGCGGTGGCCTCACCTATACCTACGATGTCAACGCTGAGCGCACTGGCATTACCGGCTTGCTCAATGATTTGCAGGCCGCCGGTCTGCAAATGCGAGATGTGCAAACCCAGCAATCGAGCCTGGAAGATATTTTCGTCGATTTGGTTCAGGAGGATGGGGCATGAATTTTCAAGCAATCGCGGCGATCTACACATTTGAGATGGCGCGCTTTTTTCGAACGCTTAAGCAATCCTTCATCTCTCCCGTGCTGTCGACCAGCCTCTATTTCGTCGTCTTCGGTACCGCCATTGGCAGCCGAATGGAGGCGGTGGATGGCGTGGACTATGGGGCGTTTATTGTGCCGGGCCTGATCATGCTCTCGGTCATGACACAATCAATTTCAAATGCCAGTTTTGGAATTTATTTCCCAAAATTTATCGGGACGATTTATGAGCTGCTGTCAGCGCCGGTGAATTTTCTAGAGATTGTCATCGGTTATGTGGGGGCCGCGGCGACAAAGAGCCTATTTATCGGGTTGGTCATTCTTGGAACAGCCTATCTTTTTGTCGATTTGGATATCCAACACCCCATCGCGATGATGAGCTTTTTGCTCCTAACCTGCCTGTCGTTCTCGCTCTTGGGTTTTATCATCGGAATTTGGGCGGGGAACTTTGAGCAGCTCAATCTCGTGCCAATGCTGGTGGTGACACCTTTGGTATTTCTGGGCGGATCCTTTTACTCGATCTCAATGCTTCCAGAAATTTGGCAAACCGTCACCCTGTTTAACCCGGTCGTCTATCTCATATCTGGGTTTCGCTGGGCGTTCTTTGGAACAGCGGATGTGGCGATTGGCATCAGCCTTGGGGCAATTGGCCTGTTTACGCTCGCTTGTATGGGCTTCATTTGGTGGATTTTCAAAACTGGATGGCGCATTCGCAGCTAAATTTTGCCGCTTGCCTTGTTCCAGGGCGAGAGGTGTCTTATCTGGCATGTATGAAACTGAAAAATCCCTTTCGCCGTGACGTCAATACCGTCTGTGTTGTGCGTTTGAACGGTATGATCTCCACGGGCCGCGGTCTTAATGATGCCGGTCTGGCCCCTGTGTTGCAAAAAGCTTTTGCAAAGAAACCTGCCGCAGTGGCTTTGTCGATCAATTCACCAGGCGGCAGCCCGGTGCAATCGTCGTTGATTGGCGCGCGCATCCGGCGATTGGCCCAAGAGTTTGAAACGCCGGTCTATGCTTTTGTGGAAGATGTGGCCGCCTCGGGTGGCTATTGGCTGGCGGCCAGTGCCGATGAGATTTATATTGATGCCTCTTCCGTGGTTGGGTCCATCGGCGTGATTTCGTCCGGATTTGGCTTGAACCAATTTATCGAAAGACATGGGATTGAACGCCGTGTCCATACGGCGGGCAGCTCGAAATCCATGCTCGATCCCTTCCAACCGCAGAAAAAAGCGGATGTGACCCGGTTGAAATCCATACTTGATGGGGTCCATCAGACCTTTAAAGATCATATTATTGACCGGCGCGGCGCAAAACTGGCCGAGCGTGATCTGTTTACCGGTGAGATATGGATCGGACAAAAGGCAATTGATGATGGTCTTGCCGATGCCATTGGTCACCTGGTGCCGACGATGAAGGAAAAATTTGGCGAAAAAACCCGCTTTCGGGTTTTGGGTCAAAAGAAACCTCTGCTGTCCCGATTTGGCATGTCTCTTTTGAGCGATGTCACCCATAGCATTGAGGAACGCGCCGCCTTTGCCCGTTTTGGGATGTAGGGAATGTTGGTTAAAGCTGTCACCTTCTTTTTGATCGCCATTGCCATTTTGGCGATGTTTGGGCGCTTGCGGTTTCCCGGACAAACGCGATTGAAGAACGCAAAATGCGGCAAATGTGGGCGTTATTCTATTGGAAAAGGCCCCTGTTCCTGTGGCCATATTGGTCATCGCAAAGGATAGAAATTGGCTTGGATTTTTGTGGCTTTGGGTCTGGTCACCCTCTTGTTGGCTGGAGATTTTTTGGTGCGCGGCGCTGTCAATTTGGCGCTGCGTCTTGGGATCTCTGCACTGCTGGTGAGTTTGACCGTGGTGGCGTTTGGGACTTCAGCGCCTGAGCTCTTGATTGTTTTGTCTGCTATGGCCGATGGCGCATCGGGCTTGGCGATGGGCAATGTGATCGGCTCGAATACCGCAAATATCTTGCTGGTTTTGGGCCTGCCGGCTCTGATCGCCGGGCTGCATACAGCCGATTTTTTCCCGAAGAAATCATTTTTGCTGATGATCCTGGCCACGGTTTTGTTCATCGGGCTGGCCTTCTTTGGGCCGTTTACATGGTGGCATGGCGGCATTTTATTGGCGGTTTTGTTGAGCATTCTATGGGACCAGGGACGCAGCGCGCAGCGAGACAGACAAGCGGCGAAAACCGCAGCGCTGGTGGCCGTTGAGGAGGACGGGCTCGAGGGCGTGGATCCCACAATGCCGGGATGGAAAATTGCGCTGTATTTGATGTTTGGCCTTGTGGGGCTTCCCATTGGTGCGCGGGTTTTGGTGGTCAATGCGGAACTTATCGCCAAAGATTACGGTGTGCCAGAGACCGCCATTGGTTTGACGTTGATTGCCGTTGGAACTTCTTTGCCTGAGCTGGCCACGACCACAATTGCGGCGTTTCGGCGGCAAGGCGATGTGGCTTTGGGGAATGTCATCGGGTCAAATATGTTTAATTTGCTGGCAATCATCGGGATTGCAGCTTTTGTTGCGCCGATCCCGGTCGATGCGGCCTTCCTACGGTTTGACCTTTGGATCATGCTTGCCGCGTCACTTCTGTTGTTCCCCATGGTGTTTTTCAAGATAAATTTCACGCGGATGTGGGGCGCGGGCTTGACGCTGCTGTATATGGCATATCTCTTTGTGGTACTGCTCTGAGGAGGGATCACATGCGTGCATTGGTAACTGGTGGGGCCATTCGGTTGGGCCGCGAAATGGCCTTGTATCTGGCGGAGCAAGGCTATGACGTGGCTGTCCATTACGCGCAATCTGACGCGGCGGCCTTGCAGACCTGTGCGCAGATCACAGCATTGGGACGTAAGTCTGTTGCACTACAGGCCGATTTATTGAGCGATGCCGGCTCACAGCCCTTGGTTGCGCGCGCCGCGGAGGCGCTTGGCGGTCCGCTGACTGTCTTGGTCAATAATGCTTCGATTTTTGAGCATGACACGCTTGAGACCGCGACCCGGTCCAGTTGGGACCGGCATATTGAAAGCAATCTGCGCGCGCCCTTTGTGCTGACGCAGGAATTTGCCAAGCAAGTGCCGCAGGCGCAAGAGGATGCGGCCGGTGAGCCGATCGCCTCGGGGCTGGTGATCAATATGCTCGATCAAAGAGTGCGCAAACTGACGCCAGATTTTGCCAGCTATACGGTGGCAAAAATGGGTCTTTGGGCCTTAACCCAAACTGCGGCAAGAGGGCTGGCGCCGCATGTGCGTGTAAATGCAATTGGACCTGGCCCCACGATGCAAGGGGTGCGGCAATCGGATCAACACTTTACACGGCAACGTGCGGCCACGGTTTTAGGGCGTGGCTCGAATCCCAGCGATATTACCGCCGCTTTGGGGTATTTTTTGAACGCGCCGGCGGTTTCTGGACAGTTGCTTTGCGTAGATGGTGGGCAGCATTTGGCCTGGCAAACGCCGGATGTTTTGGGCCTTGATTGAGAAATTATGAGTAAAGTTGTGCACTTTTGATCCGCGTGATGGCCGGAAATTGGAAAAAGTAAATAATTACAAAAACTTGCCAAATATACTAATTTTTTTCATTTAATTACAAGCCATTATTTATGTGCATGGAAATTGTGCAGTTTCGGGATTCACCTTCGAAACATGGGTTTCATACGCAGATTTCCAATTTACCCTCAGACTTATCCACAGAAAATGTGGATGGGTTATTTCTTGCAGCCAGCGTTATTTCGATGCAGCCGCTTCGCGAATCGCATAGAGCTAAAGTCGTAATGACAGATGATACACCGCCTTTGACGGGCCACGATCTGATTGCTGATTATTTGACCCGCCTAGATGGCTCGCCGGGCGTCTATCGCATGCTCGATCGAGAGAGCCGCGTGCTTTATGTTGGCAAGGCTAAAAGCCTCAAAAATCGCGTGTCGAGTTATGCCAGACCGCAGGGACATTCGGCCCGCATCAGCCGCATGATCAGCGAAACCACCAGTATGATGTTTTTGACCACCAAGACCGAAACCGAAGCGCTCTTGTTGGAACAAAATTTGATCAAACAGCTTAAGCCAAAATATAATGTGCTTTTGCGAGATGATAAATCTTTTCCAAATATTTTGGTCAGCCGGGAACATGGGTTTCCACAAATCAAAAAACATCGCGGGGCGAAAACGGAGAAAGGTACTTATTACGGCCCTTTCGCCAGCGCGGGCGCGGTCAACCGGACGCTGAATCAATTGCAGCGTTTCTTTTTGCTGCGCGATTGTTCTGACAGCCAGTTTGACACACGCACGCGGCCCTGTTTGCAATATCAAATCAAGCGTTGCTGTGCGCCCTGCGTTGGTTATGTCACCGCAGAGGACTATGCGGTTTTGGTCAGAGATGCGGAGCGATTTTTAGGCGGAAAATCCACGCATATTCAGGCAGAGCTTGCCCAAGAAATGCAGACCGCCTCTGAGAATATGGAATTTGAACGGGCCGCCGCCCTGCGCGACCGCATCAAAGCGATGACCCAAGTGCAAACAGCGCAAGGGATCAATCCGCAGAGCGTGCCAGAGGCGGATGTGATTGCGGTGCATATGGAGGGCGGGCAGGCCTGCGTTCAGGTCTTCTTTATTCGGGGCAATCAAAACTGGGGCAATCGCGATTACTATCCAAGGGTTGGGGGCGATGTCTCGATCACTGAGGTGATGCAGGCCTTTGTGGGGCAATTTTATTCGGATCGTGAGCCGCCGCGTGTGATCTTACTGTCTGATGCAATTGAAGATCCTGAATTGATGGCCGAGGCGCTGAGTGGAAAACTGGGCCGAAGGGTTCAGATTTCCGTGCCGCAGCGCGGGGAAAAACTGGATCTGGTGGCAGGTGCGCAGCGTAACGCTCGTGAGAGCTTGGCGCGGCGCATGTCGGAGAAAGCCTCGCAGATGAAGTTGCTCCAAGGATTGGCAGAGGCATTTGAGCTGCCTGAGGTGCCGCGCCGCATTGAGGTCTATGACAACAGCCACATCCAAGGTGCCCACGCGGTTGGGGCGATGATTGTGGCGGGTGCGGAAGGTCTGCTCAAGTCACAGTACCGAAAATTTAATATCAAGGGTGATGATCTCACGCCTGGTGATGATTTTGGCATGATGAAAGAAGTTCTCGGCCGCCGCTTCAAACGGCTTTTGAAAGAAGATCCCGAGCGCAAATCTGAGGCTTGGCCGGATTTGCTGTTGATCGACGGCGGGGCGGGACAAGTGAGCGCTGTGCGCGAGATCATGCGGGAGTGGGGTGTGGAAAATATCGCCATGATCGGTGTGGCCAAGGGCGTTGACCGCGATGCAGGCAAGGAAGAATTCTATCGCACCGGCAAACCTGTCATGGCGCTGCGGCATAATGATCCTGTATTGTATTTCGTGCAGCGTTTGCGCGATGAGGCACACCGTTTTGCCATCGGCACACACCGCGCCAAACGCGCTAAAGCCAATTTGAAAAATCCCTTGGATGATATTGATGGCATCGGTCCCAAACGCAAAAAAGCGCTGCTGGCGCATTTTGGCTCGGCTAAGGCTGTCATGCGGGCCAATTTGGTGGATCTCAAAGCTGTTGATGGGGTGTCAGATGCGATGGCGGAGCAGATCTTTAACCATTTCCAACCCTAGGTTGAGGCTCCGAACGCCGTGCGCGCAATGCCTCGGACGGTTTGCGCGTGCAAAAAACTATGATGGAATGCGCAGAATCCCTTCGATACCACTGGCACGCAGATTCGAACCCGGTTAAGTTTCCCGGTATGTGGAGTTTGCCAAATATATTGACTGTGATCCGATTGGTCGCTGCGCCTATGGTGGCTGTGATGTTTTTGTATTTCACGCGTCCCTATGCCGATTGGGCCGCGCTGGTGCTATTTGTTGGTGCGGCGCTGACCGATTGGGTTGATGGCTACCTGGCGCGTGCTTGGAAACAAGAAAGCAAGATAGGCGCCATGTTGGATCCGATTGCCGATAAGGCGATGGTTGTGATCGCACTATTGGTTTTGGCCAGCGTCTTCGGTTTGGATGCCGTGATTCTTCTGCCCGCCGCATTGATCGTGTTCCGCGAAGTTTTTGTGTCTGGTTTGCGTGAATTTTTGGGCGATGTGGCCGGTACCTTGAAGGTCACAAAACTCGCCAAGTGGAAAACCACCGTGCAGATGTTGGCGATTGCTTTGCTTTTTGCCGTGGGAATTTTTGAGCATTATCTGGTGATGGGCACTGCGGGCATGGATGGTGAGATTGTCTCTGGAATTTTGGATGCCACACTCGAAGATCCGTCGCATTTGCGGCTGATCTACCATGGCATGTATGTCACTTGGTACAGCGGTCTGGCCTTGCTTTGGATCGCGGCTGCTTTGACGATCATCACAGGAGCTGATTATTTCCGCAAAGCCCTGCCGCATTTGCGAGATTGAACGTCATGAAATTGGATATTCTCTATTTTGCCTGGGTGCGCGAACGGGTCGGCCACAGCCAAGAGACCTATGAGACTTCTGCCGCAACGGTCGCCGATCTGATCGCCGAGCTTGTGGCGCGGGATGCCGGATATGCCGCGGCCTTTGCAGATTTATCTGCGATTTGTGTTGCGGTGGATCAAGAGCTTTGTGATTTTACCACCCCGCTTGTTGATTGCCGCGAAGTGGCGTTCTTTCCACCCATGACGGGAGGTTGAGATGTCGGCACGGGTGCAAGAGGCCGCGTTTGACTTTGCGGCGGAAGTGACCGCGTTTCAATCGACGTTAACCCGGTCCGGGGCGGTGGTCAGCTTCACTGGTGTGGTGCGTGATGACACGGGCAGTCTCGATCATATGTTCATCGAACACTACCCTGGCATGACCCATGCTGCGCTTCAAAAATTTGCCGATCAAGCAGTTGAGAAGTTTGGATTGGAAAAAGCTTTGGTCATCCATCGCTACGGGCGGTTGCAGCCCGGGGAGGCGATCATGATGGTGGCCACAGCCGCAGCCCATCGCAAAGATGCCTTTGCGGGTGCCGATTATCTCATGGACTATCTCAAATCCCGCGCGCCATTTTGGAAAAAAGAACTGTCCAAAGGTTCGGCCACTTGGGTGGCAGCCAAAGATCAAGATGAAGCTGCCCTGGCCGCATGGAGCTCTGAGAGCGCCGCGAAAGAGAGCTGAGCGCGGGGGCTATCCGCCAGAGTTTTGCCGTTCAATATAACTGCGCAATTCCTCGGCTTCCGTCCTTGCGACACGCAGACCTTCCATTGCCGCGCCGAGCTCCGCTTCGGTTTGTGACAATTTATTGCTCATTTCGGCTTCACGCTGCTCCATATAGGCGATGGCCTTGTCGCGCATGTCTTCGGCCTCATGCACCGATTGGGCCAATTTATCCAATTCGCCAATATCGGATTGGCTGACGCGGCTAAAGCGATGAACCAGCCAATTCGCGAACCATCCCAAGCAAAATGCTACAAAGAGGATGATTGCGATTGTGACGATAAACTCGGTTCTATTCATTGCTGGTCTCCTCAGCGGTGGCCGTATCGGATGTTTCGGACTGCGTTTCTGGCGCCTCAAGAGTGGCAGGCGTCAGAAGGCGAAACTCAATGCGCCGGTTGGCTTCTCGGCCCTCTTCGGTACCGTTATCGGCGATGGGTTGGGTTTCCCCATAGCCTTCTGCAGTTAAGGACTTGAGTTTGACACGGGCGCCACGCAAAGCCGTGAGCACGGCCTCCGCGCGGCCCTTGCTGAGGTTGAGGTTCATTTCCTCACGCCCTTGGCTGTCGGTATGGCCGCCGATCTCAATGGGAGCTTCGAGGCAACGCTCAAACACCTCTGCAATGGCTTGCACCGTGTCGCGGCTGTCGCCGTCAAGGGTGGCAGAGCCTGGCTCGAATTTGATTTTATTTTGACTGGCCAAGTCGGTGATTTCGGCCACACATTCCGCACCGTTCAACATCCGGGCCAGAGGGTCCAGCTCTTCTAGGTAGGTCACCTCGAGCTCAAACTCCGCCCCATCGCCGAGGCGATCAATTAAAATTTGCGCAATATCGGTTTTTGCCGAGCGGCGGCCTGTCAACCCAGTGATGTCAATGGCATTGGGAGAGACTGTGGCAATACCAGAGTTGAGTTTGCTGAGACCCGCCAAACTTGCCAAGCTGCGCACCATCCAACCTTCGGGCAGATTGTCTTGCAGCTTGGTTGATAGGTAAACATCCTCACTTCCAAAAACCGCATAGGCAAAGGTCTGCAGAGTCCGTTGCGCGCGGGGGCTGATGACGGGCCCGCGAATTTGTACCTGGCCTTCAGGCGAGAGGGTGGCGACCATTTCCGGGATGGCCGCGTCATCTTCTGGGGTTTCAGGGGCGACCAATAGGATGGGATTGAGCGCAAAGACCTCTGGTAAATCGCCGTCCAGCCGGCTGGTGATCGTGTCAAACAGGGTTGGATCAGTTCCGGCCGGGGCGGTGAGCGTTACATCGGCATCGCTCAGGGTTACAGATCCGCCGCCCAGTTTGGCAAGGGCCGCAATGGCCTGTGTTGCCGCCTTGCTCCACAAGGGGGACGGCACACCAAGACCCTGCCGGCAGATGGCCTCTTCGGCCAGGCCCGCCGCCTTTGCCGCGGCCAGAATCTGCACGGCGGCTTCCGGGCTGTCTGCACTGCAGGCGTCGAAGGAGGCGCCATCGGCGGTGATGCGAAACCGTAATGTGAAAGGGGTGATCACAGGGCGCGGTGCACTGATGTCAATCTTTGAGGTGATATCGGCAGGGGTGCGGCGGGTCAGCTCCTCCAAAAGCTTGGATTTTTGCGCTTCGGACTCGCCAATGGCTTCAATTTCAACTTGTGTCTCGCCAATTGAAATCTTCGAGCGTTCCAATCGCTCCAAAGCCAAAAGACCATAGGATATAACCGAGGACCAGGCGTCCGGCACCGGATAATCTGCGGTTTCGAGAAAATCGGCTACGGGTAAATCGCCGGCGATGCGCGCGACTCGGTCTTTGAAATTCGCATTATCAGCTTTGGTGGGAACCAATCCGATCAGAGAAATACTTTTGTCATTGCGCAATATTTCGACAGAAAATTTGGGCGCAACGGGTGGGCGGCTGTCGGTGATGGTGAAATTATCAATCACCCGCGCGGCTTCAACGATCTGCCCCGCTGCGGCCAAGGCCTTAAAACGCAGGGCCTCAGAGGCGGCTTCGCCTTCCAACACGACCTTTAACCCATCGGTTTGTACGCTGGCCCAGTCAAAGCCTTCCAAGGCCAGGCGTTTCTCGACGGCCGTGGCCGAGCTATTTTCAATCCAAGACACAGTGAGGCCCGCGGCAAAATATGCCCCAACGCCTGCAGCTGCGAAGGCAAGTGCAGATAAAATCACTGGAATAATGCGCATCAATTTTTCCTACGTTCCCGAAGCCTTCTAGAACGGGACCGCCGTGGGATCAATCACAGCATAACAGTGACGGCGAAAAACAGCACAGGGATCAGGCCCGCCTCCCGATTCGCGCGAAACAGCTGGAGCAGCAAGGGCACATTGTCGATATCGAGCTGACGCATTTGCCAAAGCATATGGGCCGCAAACCCTGCTGTGCCCATTTGGGCGATGATCATTTGTGCCGGGCTGGCGGCACGGAGGGCGACATAGATTGCCAGCGCCATCAAACCAGCGCTCAGAACGGCAAAGGCGCGCAGCCATTGCGGGCTGCTGTTCCCAAACAGGCGCGCAGTAGATTTCACGCCAATCAGCGCGTCATCCTCTGTGTCTTGATGTGCATAGATCGTGTCATAAAACAGGGTCCAGGCAATGCCGGCAAGATATAGAAGCACGGCGGGCCAATCCAATCGGCCACTATGGGCCACCCATCCCAGCAAAGCGCCCCAATTAAATGCCAGGCCGAGAAACACCTGCGGCCACCAGGTGAACCGCTTGGCAAAGGGGTAAATCGCAACAAAGCCAAGACTGGCAACGCCAATCAGAACTGCAGGCATGCCAAAGCTGATCAGAATGCAAAATGCAATGAGCGCCTGGGCCACCATCCAAAGCAGCGCGCCGCGCACCGTAACCTGCCCCGATGGAAGAGGGCGCGAGCGGGTGCGGGCGACCTGGGCATCAAATTTTCGGTCGGTGATGTCATTCCATGTGCACCCCGCGCCGCGCATTAACCAGGCGCCGGCGCCGCAGCCAACGATCAACCACAAGTCCCAGCTCTGGAAATCTCCCGCCTGGAGCGCCGCCAAAAGGATGCCCCAAATACAGGGGATATATAGCAGCCAAGTGCCGATGGGACGGTCGGCTCGGGACAGGCGCAAATAGGGGCGGCTGGCCTCTGGCGCATGGCGATCGACCCAATTATCTTTTACCGCATCGGCAACTTGCCCCTCTGGTGATTTGCCCGATTGCGTCATATCCTATGCTCCATGGCTTCAGTTATTCGACTCTATGTAAATCACCCGCTGGGGGCGGGGCAATCGGTTCCTTTGAGCCGCGAGCAATCTCATTACCTTTTCGGTGTGATGCGCAAAGGCGTGGGCGAGGTTCTTGAACTGTTCAACGGTCACGACGGTGAGTGGTTGGGGCGTGTGGTGCAGGCTGGTAAACGCAATGGCATCTTGCTTTGTGAACGCCAGTCCAAGCCGATGCAGCTGCCGCCTGATCTGTGGCTGATCTTCGCGCCCATCAAAAAGGCGCGCACGGATTTCATCGTCGAAAAAGCCACAGAGATGGGCGCGGCGCAGATCCTGCCGGTGCAGAGTGATTTTACCAATTCTGAGCGCATTCGCCAAGATCGCTTGCAAAATCATGCCGTGGAGGCTGCCGAGCAATGCGGTGGCACCTATGTGCCTGTGGTGCATGAGCTGCAAAAACTCTCGAAGCTGCTGGACGGGTGGGACGTGCAGCGCCAGATCATGTTTTGTGATGAAACCCGTCTTGGATCCGGTGAGGCCTTGCCATCTCTCGCGGGTCCTTGGGCGGTTTTGATCGGACCGGAGGGGGGATTTAGCCCAGCCGAACGGCGGCGGCTCAATGAGATGCCCGAGGCGCATGGGGTGTCGCTCGGTCCCAGGATTTTGCGTGCGGATACGGCCGCAGTGGCGGCATTGACCCTGTGGCAGAGTGCTTTGGGGGATTGGCAATGAGCTTTATCCGTCCCGAAGCACTTCGCAGTTTGCGAAAATATCGGGGATTTATCTTTGCCGGATTGGTCCTGACGACCGGGCTGATGATCGTGTTCAGCAGCTTTGGCACGACCCGGCTTGCAGGCGCGGTGATCGCCGTTATGGGCGCATTGATCGGCCATGACGCCTATCGCCGCTTCAAATTCCCTGCAGGCCAAGGCGGGGCTGGGGTGGTGGAGGTCGATGAGCGGCAAGTGAGCTATTTGGCCGCTGGTACGGGCCGCTCCATTTCACTCGACACTCTGGAGCGCATTGAGTTGCATCGCAACATGCGCGGCCGCACCACTTGGGTCTTTTTTGGCCCCGAGGGCATGCTGTCTGTGCCGGGGGATGCAGAGGGCACGGGCAAGCTCTTTGATGCTTTGGTGGCCTTGCCTGGGGTGAATTATGCCCAAGCGGAGGCCGCCAGTCAGGGGCGCGGCCCGGATTTATTTCTCATCTGGCAACGCAATCGCCGGAAACTTCATTAACCCTGTCTTGACTTGCCCTGTGTGAGGGGCCACCTGTGAAGGGTAAACATTACGAAAAGCGGAGTCTCCCCTATGTCTATTCCACAATCTGGCGGAGGCCCGATCGAAAGCTTTGACCAATTGGCCTTGTTGCTTGAAAAGGGCAATAAACCGAAAAGCGATTGGCGCATTGGCACGGAACATGAAAAATTTGGCTATTGCAAAGACACGCTGGCGCCCTTGCCCTATGAGGGCGAGCGCTCTGTGCTCTCTATTTTGCAAGGGCTACGCGATCAGTTTAACTGGGCGCCGGTCGAGGAAAATGGCTATCTCATCGGATTGACGAAAGACGGCGCCAATGTGAGCCTTGAGCCGGGCGGCGCGCTAGAGCTTTCGGGGGCTCCGCTTGAAACCATTCATGAAACCTGTGACGAGGTGAATGTGCACCTGCGCGAGGTGAAGGAAATTGCCGATAAAATTGGTGTTGGCTTCATCGGCCTTGGCGCCGCGCCTATCTGGAAGCATGAAGACGTGAGCTTGATGCCAAAGGGCCGGTATCAGTTGATGGACGCCTATATGGGCAAGGTTGGCACAATGGGCCGCACGATGATGCGGCGCACCTGTACAGTGCAGGTTAATCTCGATTTTGCCTCAGAGGCGGATATGGTGCAAAAATTTCGCGTGGCTCTGGCTCTGCAGCCGGTCGCGACCGCGCTTTTTGCCAATTCTCCCTTCTTTGAGGGTCAGCTGAATGGCCATAAATCCTGGCGCGCGCGGGTCTGGCGGGATTTGGATGCAGACCGCACAGGGATGCTGCCCTTTGTGTTTGAAGATGGGATGGGATTTCAGCGCTATGTGGACTATGCCTTAGATGTGCCGATGTATTTTGTCTATCGTGATGGAAAATATATCAATGCCTTAGGCCAATCTTTCCGCGACTTCCTCAAAGGTAAATTGCCTGCGCTGCCTGGCGAAGTGCCCACGCTCAGCGATTGGGCCGATCATCTGACGACCATCTTCCCGGAAGCGCGGATCAAGCAATTCATGGAAATGCGCGGCGCGGATGGTGGGCCATGGCGACGTCTTTGCGCGTTGCCAGCCTTTTGGGTTGGGCTGTTGTACGATCAAACTGCGCTGGATGCGGCTTGGGATTTGGTGAAAGGCATGGATGCGCAAACCCGTGATGAAATGCGGATTGCGGCCTCCGTCGATGGGCTACAAGCCGAGGCTGGCGGGGTCAAAATGATGGATCTGGCCCGGCAAGCGGTGGCGATTTCACATGCAGGCCTCACCGCGCGTGGGCGCAGTGGGGCAGGTGGGCTTGTGCCAGATGAAACCCATTTTTTAAATGCGCTGCAAGACAGTCTTGAGACCGGCCAAACCCCTGCCGATGAGCTTTTGGCGCGCTACCATAGCGATTGGCAAGGGGATTTGACCCGGATTTACGCAGATTATTCCTACTGAAGACCTCTGCATAACCCAGCCGCGAAGCCCCTCTATTTTTGCCCGATTTTGCTCTCTTGCCCGCGGATCAAGCGGATAATATTCTCTCTATGGCGCCAATAAATCACCCCGGTGAGACAGAGGGACAGCAAAAATAAACTATTGAAGCCCATAAGGATGATCCAAAGAGGCGTCATCACAGCGGTGAGAAGTGCGGCGAGGCTGGAAAAACGAAAAATGGCTGCAGCGGCGAGCCATGTGGCGCCGGCGGCGACACCAATCGGCCAGGCCAGGGCAAAGAGCAGGCCAAAGAAGGTGGCCACGCCTTTCCCGCCTTTGAATTTCAGCCAAATCGGATAGCAATGCCCCAGAAAGGCGGCGAAGCCGGCAATTTGCGCCGCATCCTCGGCGGCCAATGCGCGGGCCAAAAGCACCGCGGCACCCGCTTTGCCCGCATCACCGATCAAGGTTAAAGCCGCGCCGAGTTTGGAGCCGGTCCGCAGCACGTTCGTGGCCCCGATATTGCCCGAGCCAATTTGCCGTAAATCTCCAAGGCCCAAGACGCGCGCCGTGACGATGCCAAAGGGGATTGCGCCGAGCAAATATCCGGCAATGGCCCAAAAGGCCAAGAGTTCAGCTGCGCTGGTCAGTTCAAAATTCATCTTGCGTAGACTTCCCTGCCACCGACGAATGTCGCCAAAACACGGCCCTGCAGGCGTTGCCCATCAAAAGGGGTGTTTTTAGATTTAGACCGGAGCGAAAAGCGATCCAGAACGAAGGGCACATCGGGGTCAAATAAGATGAGATCCCCAGGAGCCCCCAGGCTCAGGCGACCACTGTCCAGACCCAAGCGCCGCGAGGGGTTGAGGGACAGGGCCCGGAACAACTGTGGCAAGCTCAACTGCTCGGCATGGTAAAGGCGCAAGGCAGCCGGCAAAACTGTCTCCAATGCCACAGCCCCAGAGGCGGCTTGCTCATAGGGCAGACGTTTGGACTCTTCATCCTGCGGCGTATGCATGGAGCTGATGATGTCAATCAACCCGCTTGCAAGCGCAGAAACCATCGCCAGCCGATCCTCTTCGGAGCGCAACGGGGGTTTGACTTTAAAAAAGCTGCGATAATCGGCGACGTCCAACTCGTTGAGCGTTAGGTGATGAATGCTGACCCCGGCGGTGACATCCAAACCTTGTTGTTTGGCCCGCTCTAAGGCCGGCAGGGCGAGGGCGGTGGAGAGTTGATCGGCATGATATTTCGCGCCGGTCATCTCTACCATGGCCAAATCCCGCTCAAGCCCCAGACGCTCAGCCATGGGCGAGACCGCCGGGATCGCACGCAGGGTTGCAAATTTGCCAGAGGTGGCCGCAGCCCCCTGTGACAGGCCTGGATCTTGCGGGTGTCCAATGACCAAAGCCCCCAATTGCCGCGCATAGGTAAGCGCGCGCGACAGGACTTTGGTATTGGTGACAACCGCGTCACAATCGGAAAAGGCAATTGCTCCTGCGTCTTGCAAAAATCCGATCTCGGTCATTTCCTTGCCCAAACGCCCTTTTGTGAGCGCCGCCATTTGATAGCTGCGTACGGCGCAGGTGGCCTGCGCCCTGCGGTTGGCAAATTCAAGGGTTTCGGGGCTGTCAATGGCCGGCTCTGTGTCTGGCCGCGTGATCAAAGTGGTCACCCCGCCAGCGGCAGCGGACAGGCCAGCGGAGCGAAAGCTTTCCTTATGCCGCTCGCCCGGCTCGCAGACCTTTGCGCCAATGTCGACAATGCCTGGCGCAAGATATTTGCCCTGGCCGTCACGGCTCGGCAGGGTCGGATCATCGGCGGCAATGCGGCCGTTTTTGATGCTCAAATTGCCCAGCTCGACGGTCTGTCTCTCTGGGTCAACCAGGTGAACATTTGTAATGCGCAGTGAGGTCATCCGGCCACCCACACCATCAAAGCCACCAAAGCGGCACTGAAAATCAGGACATACATGGCAATTTTTCCCGACATGCGGGGATCTTTGGGTTCGTTCATTCGCACAGTCTCCTGTCAAGGGGGACGCAAAGGAGGCTTTGGGTCATGCCTGCGCCTCTTTTGCAGCTTGGCGCCTGTTGCGCATCAATATATCCATGGCCGCCATGCGCACTGCCACACCCATCTCAACCTGTTCTTGTATGACGCTGCGGTTCAAATCGTCGGCGATTTCCCCGTCGATTTCAACGCCGCGGTTCATTGGGCCCGGGTGCATAACAATGGCATCTGGCTTGGCGTGGCTCAGTTTCTCAGCATTCAAACCATAGCGGTGATAATATTCGCGTTCGGAGGGGATGAAGCCGCCGTCCATACGCTCGCGTTGCAGGCGCAGCATCATCACCACATCCACATCCTTCAAACCCTCTTGCATATCGTGAAAGACTTCCGCACCAAACTCGCCAATTCCCGCCGGCATCAGCGTTGCTGGGCCGATAAGGCGAATGCGGTTTTCCATTTTGCCCAGCAAAATGAGGTTAGAGCGGGCCACGCGGCTGTGGGCAATATCGCCGCAAATGGCGATGTTGAGGCGATGCAAGCGGCCTTTGGATCGGCGGATAGTGAGCGCATCCAGCAGGGCTTGCGTGGGGTGTTCATGCCGCCCGTCCCCAGCGTTGAGCACCGCGCAATTGACTTTCTGCGCCAAGAGATCGACGGCGCCAGAATGCGGATGGCGCACCACCAGAAGATCGGGGTGCATGGCATTGAGTGTCAGCGCTGTGTCGATGAGGGTCTCACCCTTTTTGATTGAGCTGGCTTGCATGGCCATATTCATCACATCCGCCCCCAATCTCTTGCCTGCTATTTCAAAGCTGGCTTGAGTGCGGGTTGAGTTTTCGAAAAACATATTGATCTGAGTGCAGCCAGCCAGGGCTTTACTGTCGCGCGCACGGGATCTGTTTTGATCGGCATAATGATCTGCCAAATCTAATATTTCGGTGATGCTTTGGGGATGTAGGGGTTCTATCCCCAATAGATGCTGAAGCTGCATATAGACCTCTCCGGTTGGCGTTTTATAGAAAGAGTGGCGGCCCACGGCAAGGGCAGGGGGCAAGGAAATGTCATTTGAGCTTGGGGCGGGTTATTTTTGACGCGCTGCGTCACTGATTGAATGATTTACCTTCCTCTCAGAAGGGCATAGTTTGAGGCCATGGATCAATTGGATTGGCATATGGCACGCGCCGCGTTGCAGTGGCAGGCAGAGCTCGGAGTGAGCGATGCCGTGGGTGATGTGCCCATTGACCGCTATGAGGTGCCGGCGCAAAACCCCAAACGATCCACTGCAGCGGCGGCACCCACCGAGGCGCCACAGGCTGCGGAGCGGCCTCCGGCTGTGATGGCAGCCGCGCCGGCTGTGGACCCTGTTGCACTGGCCGAAGAGGCTGCAGCTGCGGCGGGGGATTTGCCGGCGTTGAAACTTGCGCTGCAAAATTTTTCCCATTGTGATTTGCGCCGCGGAGCCCGCAATTTGGTGTTTGGTGGGGGCAGGGCTGGGGCTCGGGTGATGATCTTGGAAGATGCGCCCGGGCGGGCGGAGGATCTGCAAGGTCTGCCTTTCGCAGGCCCCGCCGGTCAATTGCTGGGCAAAATGTGCGCCGCTATTGGTTTGGACCGGGCCGAGGAGGTCTATGCAGCCTCAGTGATTCCTTGGCGCCCACCGCAGGACCGAGAGGCCAGCGCGGCTGAAATCGCCATGATGCAGCCTTTCTTGCGCCGTCATATCATCTTGGCCGCGCCGCAGGTTGTGATCTGTATGGGCAATATCAGTTGTCAGGCGGTTTTGGGCAAACGCGGCCTGAGCAAGCTGCGCGGAGCCTGGCAAGAGGGTTTTGCCCTGCCAGTTTTGCCGATGGTGCATCCGCAGGGCCTGTTGCGCCAGCCTAATCGGAAGAAACAGGCATGGCAGGATTTGTTGATGCTCAAGGCTTGGCTGCGCGCGCAATCTGAAGGGGGCAAGACATGACCAATGCACCAGAAAAAACAGAGTTTGTCGCGGTGCGCATCGCGGTTTTAACCCTGTCCGACAGCCGCAGTTTGAGTGATGATAAATCCGGCGACACGCTGGTTGCGCGCTTGCAAGCGGCCGGACATATCCTGGCCGACCGTGACATTCTCCCCGATGATCGCGCAGCGATTGCCGAAAAATTGCGTCAATGGTCGCGCGATCCGTCTATTGATGTGGTTCTGAGCACGGGCGGCACTGGGCTCACGGGCCGTGATGTGAGCGTCGAGGCACATCGGGATGTCTATGAAAAAGAGATTGACGCGTTCTCAACTCTCTTCACCTTTGTTTCCATGCAAAAAATTGGCACATCTGCGGTTCAGAGCCGAGCAACGGGCGGTGTGGCCAATGGCACTTATATGTTTGCATTGCCGGGCAGTCCGGGCGCCTGCAAAGATGCTTGGGACGAAATACTCGTCAAGCAATTGGATATAAGACATAAACCCTGCAATTTTGTCGAAATCATGCCGCGGCTTGATGAGCATCTGCAAAGAAAATAAGCCCCGCTGTCGAATCTGCGTGACGCGGAGAAGTTTTGTACTAGAACAACTGTAATGATGATCGAGAGGGCTGTCGTATGCGGTTTCTACGCAAAAGTTTAATGGGGTTGTTCTTACTGGCGGCGACTCTGGCGCTGTTTGCCTATGCCATCATGATGGTTCGGGGCGCGATTGAGAACAAAGGTGACGATCAGCGGCGCGGTGGCGGTGGTCGTGAGAGAATTTTTGCAGTGAATGCCGTGCCCTTTGAGCCGGGCCAGCATATTCCGGTCCTACAGGTCTTTGGCGAGGTGCAAAGCCAGCGTAGCCTTGATATTCGGCCGGCGGTTGGCGGAACGGTCATTGAGTTGCACCCGAATTTTCAAAATGGCGGTTCTGTTTTGGAGGGCGATGTACTCCTGAGAATTGATCCGTCAAATGCACAAACCGCCTTGGCTTTGGTACAGGCCGATATGGCCGATGCTCAAGCGGATTTGCGAGAGGCGATGCGGGCGCTAGACTTGGCCAAGGATGAGATCAGCGCCGCGCAAGAGCAAGCCGCCCTGCGCCAAAAAGCATTGGCCCGGCAACAAGATCTCGTGACCCGTGGGGTCGGCACTGCGGCCTCTGTGGAGGCTGCGGAACTGGCTGCTTCCTCGGCGCGCCAATCCGTTCTGGCGCGGCGCCAAGCTTTGCAGGCCGCTGAGGCGCGTTTGGATCAAGCGCGTGCGCGGGTCATGCGGGTGGATATTTCTTTGGCGGAAGCGGAGCGCAATCTGCGTGACACCGTTGTACGCGCGGCCTTTTCTGGGCTGCTGGCCAATGTCACTGTTCTGCAGGGCGGAACTGTGACCAACAATGAAAAAATTGGTCAATTGGTGGATCCATTGGCTCTGGAAGTGGCCTTTCGTGTGAGCACCTCCCAGCATCGGCGACTGCTCGATGATGCGGGCAAGTTGCGGGCGGCTGAGGTCACGGTGACGTTGGATCTGCTCGGCGCGGAGATGAGCTCCAGCGGCCAGATCACCCGCGAAGCTGCTGTCGTGGGCGAAGGTTTGACGGGGCGGCTGCTCTTTGCCAGCCTTGCAACCTCCAAGGGTCTGCGGCCGGGTGATTTTGTGACTGTAAACATAACGGAGCCCGCCTTGAATTGGGTTGCCCGCCTGCCGGCCACGGCCGTGAGCGGGAATAACAAGGTTCTGGTTGTGGGCGAAGATGAGCGCCTGTCGGAGGCCGATGTGACCCTTGTGCGCCGTCAGGGGGATGATGTTTTGGTGCGCTCGCGTGAGCTGAGCGGAGCGCAAATTGTAGCGGAACGATCCCCATTGCTGGGTGCGGGCATCAAGGTGCGCGTGTTGAGCGCTGAGGGAAATGCGCCACAGGCGGCCCCAGAGACCATCGCGCTTGATCCAGAGCGGCGGGCCAAGTTGATTGCCTTTGTCGAGGGCAACAAACGCATGCCCAAACAGGCCAAGGAGCGGGTCTTGGCGCAGTTGCAAGAGCCCGAAGTGCGCAAAGAATTGGTTGAGCGGCTGGAAGGCCGGATGGGGGGATAAGGGATGTCTGTGATACGCACCGCCACTGGCGGGATTTTATCTTACATGACCCGACATCGCACCGCGGCAAACCTTTTCTTGCTTATTATGCTGGTCGCCGGGGCTGTTTCTTTTCCGCAAATGCGGGCGCAGTTTTTTCCCGATGTGATTATTGACCGCGTCACGGTCAGCGTGCGGTGGGATGGCGCTGGACCGGAGGATGTTGACCGGGCAATTGTGCAGGTGGTTGAACCGGCGTTGCTTGGGATTGAAGGGGTGAACAGCACCTCTGCCACCTCCTCGGAAGGCTCTGCGCGGATTACCATGGAATTTGAGCCCGGCTGGGATATGGCCCGTGGCACCGATGATGCCCAAATCGCCGTTGATTCCGTCGCCAACCAGTTCCCCGATGATGCTGATGATCCAAAAGTCACCCGTGGGGTCTGGCGCGACCGGGTCACAGATGTGGTGATCTCCGGTCCGGTTGGGGTGGCGCAATTGGCTCTATTTGCCGATGAGTTCGTCACAAGGCTTTTCGCCGCAGGCGTGACCCGCACCACTATTCGCGGCGTGGCTGCGGGCTCAACCATCGTGGAAGTCGACAGCTTGTCGCTTATTCGTCATGACGTGAGCATGGCACAGATCGCCAGTGCCATCGCTGAGGAAGCTGAGGCGGATCCCGCAGGCGATGTGGCCGGGAGTGCGCGCATTCGTACAGGGATCGCCAAACGCAGCGCCCGGGATATCAGGCAGATTGTCTTGCGTTCCAATGCCGATGGCTCGTCGCTCACCGTGGGCGATGTGGCGCGGGTGACGGAAGAGGGGGTTGACCGAGATCGCGCCTATTTCGTGGGCGCGGCGTCGGCCATTTCCATCCGCATTGACCGCTCTGATCAGGGCGACGCGATTGAAATCCAGGAGCAGGTTCAAACCACCGCTGCTGCGATGATGGAATCCTTGCCCCCTGATGTGAATGTCGAATTGATCCGCACCCGATCAGAGGCGATTTCTGCGCGGCTGGCCATGCTGTTGGAAAATGGCCTTCAAGGGCTTGGGCTTGTGCTTTTGCTGTTATTTTTGTTTTTGAATGTGCGCACGGCCTTTTGGGTGGCCGCAGGAATTCCGGCGGCTATGGCGGCGGCTTTGGCGCTGATGTATCTGTCAGGGCTGACGATCAATATGATCTCGCTTTTTGCTTTGATCATTACCCTTGGGATTGTGGTCGATGATGCCATTGTTGTGGGGGAACACGCAGATTTTCGCGCGCGTGTTTTGGGGGAAAGCCCTGTCGTGGCGGCGGAGAATGCAGCCAAGCGCATGTTCACCCCGGTATTTTCGGCAACGCTGACGACCGTCATCGCCTTTTTTGGCTTGGTGGCGATTGGTGGGCGGTTTGGGGATTTGATTGCCGATATTCCTTTTACCGTCATCGTGGTTTTGATTGCCTCGCTAGCCGAATGCTTTTTGGTTTTGCCCCATCACATGGCGCATTCTATATCCGTCGGCTCACGGATCCGTTGGTATGACATGCCGTCACACTTCATGAACTACCTGCTGGATCAATTTAAGTTCTACCTGTTCCGCCCGTTTATCAGATTTGTCATTTGGGCGCGATATCCGGTGTTTGCAGCTGTGGTGGTGGCCTTGGCCAGTCAAGCGGTGCTGTTCATCAATGGGGATGTGCAATGGCGGTTTTTCAACGCTCCTGAGCGCGGCTCGGTGACGGGTAATTTCGCGATGGCCCCGGGGGCAACGCGGGAGGATTCCCTTGAGCAAATGCGCGCGTTTCAAACGGCTGTAGAAGCCGTTGGCGCGCAATATGAAGAGAAATATGGCCGCAATCCAGTGGATTTCTCCATGGCCGAAATTGGGGGCAATACCGGCCGTGGCTTGGCGGGCGCTGATACCAAAGATGCCGATCAATTGGGCTCCATTGCCGTTGAGTTGATTGATGCGGATTTGCGGCCCTATTCGTCCTTTGCCTTTGTCGCGGATTTGCAAGATGCGGTGATTAGGCATCCTCGGGTGGAGACGATTAGCTTTCGCGGTTGGCGCTCCGGTCCAGGCGGCGATGCGCTCGATGTGCAATTTTCCGGGGCTGATGCGCGCCGACTTAAAGCCGCCTCTGAGGCCTTGCAAACCGCTTTGGCACGATATCCAGAAGTCTCAGCTGTTGAGGACACGCTCTCTTACGACAAAGAGGAATTGGTGTTGGAGTTGACGCCGCAGGGGCAATCTTTGGGGCTTACCATCGACACATTGGGCCGGGTGTTGCGCAATCGCCTCAATGGGATTGAGGCGGCGAGCTTCCCCGATGGGCCGCGCTCGGCCACGATCCGTGTGGAATTGCCGGCCGGTGAATTGACGGCTGATTTCACCGATCGCATGCTGATCCGCACACCGAACGGGGGCTATGTGCCGCTGGCAGATATTGTCACCGTGCAGCAGCGCACCGGTTTTTCAACGGTGCGGCGTGAGAATGGCATCCAGGTGATTTCTGTGACGGGCGATATTTCTGAGGATGACCCGGCGCGCGCGCAGGCGATTGTGGCGGAATTGGAAGAAACAGTTTTGCCAAAAATCGCTGAGGAAACTCAAGTTGCCTTTACCTTGGCTGGATTGGCGGAACAGGAAGATGATTTCCGCAATGACGCCACACGGGGTTTGATTTTGACCTTGGCCGGGATCTTCATGACTTTGGCTTGGATTTTCTCCAGCTGGACACGCCCCTTGGTGGTGATGGCCATTATTCCGTTTGGCTTGATCGGGACGATTTATGGCCATTGGTGGTATGACATCCCGCTTTCGCTGTTTTCTGTGGTTGGGTTGATTGGCATGGTGGGGATTATCATCAACGATTCCATTGTTTTGGTGACGACGATTGATGAATATTCCAAAGAGCGGGGCCTATTTCCAGCGATTGTCGATGGGGTAACAGATCGGTTAAGACCGGTGTTGTTGACGACATTGACCACGGTGCTCGGCCTGTCCCCTTTGCTTTACGAAACCTCGTCACAAGCGCAGTTTCTCAAGCCAACGGTGATAACCTTAGTCTATGGGCTTGGGTTTGGGGTGATCTTAGTATTGATCGTCGTGCCAGCCTTGATGGCGATGCAAGCGGATGTGGGCGCGCAGGTGGCGAGCGTCAAACGGGCCCTGCGCGGCCTCTGGCGTGGCCGCGGACCGCGCTTGCCCGTTGTTGCAGCGCTCATCAGCCTGACCGCCCTTTTCGCCGCGACCCTTGGGGCGGTGATCGTGAGTGGAGGGGTGCCGCAGTTTTGGATGGGGTTGCCATTGGCGGCCCATCTGTCGCCCTTGCCATTTGGGCTTGCGCTATTTTTGAGCGGCTCAGCGCTCGTTGTGTTGTTGCTTTACGCGGTGTCAGCCGTGATCTTTGCGCGGAATTTGCGGCGCTAGGCGCCCAGGCAGCCACGATATTCGGTGGCTCCGTCGGGCGCAAAGAGCGTGGTTGTCACCCCGTCGCGCCCGATGGCCACGGGCTGACCCGTGGGGGTCATGATTTGGGCGGTGACATTCAACCGCCCATCGCGCAGCTCAAGCTTGGGCGTTTTGACCCAAAGACGCGGGTTGTCCAGTTCAATGGCCGCATTGTCAAAGGCGCGATCGGGGGATGGCAAAACAATCTTTAGCTCCATGCCATCGTCTGCTGCTGAAAAAGCGCAGGTGATCTGACCCGCGCCGGGTTTTGGCACAGCGGCGCGTGCGGCTTTAATCAGAAGGTCAACAGGCGCCTGTGCGGATAATTGCGCGGACAGATCAAGCGTAACAGGGATGCACAGCTCCCGGCACACACCGATCTCAATACGCCCGATCAAGGTGATGTCTGCAGCGCGGTCCACGGAGAGTTGCACCGGAAAAATGACCTGCTCTTCATATCCGATGTTGCGGCTGCTCCCGAGCCACGAAATTTCTGGCGTTGGGTAAAAAACCTCGAAGGCCTGAACGCCCACAGATTGAGAAAAATCAAAGCGCGGCGGGATGCCACTGTCTCCCGGCTGGCGCCAATAGGTTTTCCACCCCGGCGCCATATCGAGTTGAAGCGCCGCCATATGGATGCCATCCTCAGTGCGCCATCCTGGCCGCAATTCGGCCTGCAAAATATCGTCCAGATCCTGTGCGAGGGCGGCAGGGGCGAGGCAAAAAGCGCAGAGGAGGAATGTGGTGATGCGGTGCACAGTGTGTTTCATGGGGTTCCTTCTAACGTATTTACGCTGAAATACGAACTCACTTTTTATTGAGCAAGCCCGTCTTCGCAAGTGTCCGCGCCAGCGGGCAGGTGGCACAATTTGGCGCAGGCCGCTGCGGCGTGGAAAAATCCGGCCTTATGTAGCAAACGCACCAAAGGGCCAGCATCACAACGTTTCACCACAGTACCTTGCACAATACGCAAACTACGCTGCATGGTTAGAAGATAACCGCCGCGTTGATAATGGTGGTCTGGTGCAAAAGTTGATTGCCAATTCAATGGAAGCCCCAGCGTCACGCAACTGGAAAGTGTATTGGCAGCGGGCGGCTTGATTTTAACGCCAGATTCTGCTAGAAACTGGTTAGTACTGATTTCTTATCGTTTGAATGCAACCATGCGCTAACACCCTTAAAATCCGCTATTTCAGTACTATATGAGTAATTCACAATCTGTGAATAACATGTATGTTGTGCACATAACGCTAATCATGGAACCTCGGGAGGGATTGATCTAATGGACGCGCCAACAAAGCCTCGCTGGGATCACGCCACATCATCTGCGGACAAGCTGACCGAAGGTATTTCAGCGCCACCCATTCCTGTCTATGAGATTGCAGAAAGCAACGGAGTAAATGTTCTGTTTGTGGACTTTGGCGTCAACTCCGAAATAGTATCTGGCCTGTGCGACTTCAAGGCTGCCCGAATTTATGTAAATAAGGATGACTCCACTGAGCGCCAAGCGTTCACAATGGGGCATGAGCTAGGCCATTGGATATTGCACAAGGAGATTTATCTTGCAAATCCAGATAGCTACCCAGTTCTTGCGAGATTTAGTGACCCCAACAGGAACGACTCTATGGAAAAAGAGGCTAACAAGTTTGCCGCTTGCCTTTTAGTGCCTGAGCGCCTGCTTAAACCCGTAAAGGACGCACCTGTTGCGTCATTGGCAAAGAGTTTTGGTGTTTCGAGAACAATGATGGAGTTTCGTTTGAGGGATGTGTGACGAAACCCCACTACCTAAGTCAGAGGACGTACTTAAGGGCATAATCCAATCTGAAAATTCGTCTGGGTCTGGGATTTCTCGCTCAGAAAAGCAGTACTTAAAGCGCTTTCAGACATTGTCTGTGGAGGGGCAGGCTCAGTACGCCCACCTTAAAGGGATTCAGGATCATTATAAGCTTAAAGAGCGGTGGTCCAATTTTCTTATTGGCGCTATCGCAGCGATGCTTGTTTTTCAAAGCGTGCTTCTGATGATGGTTGGCTTGGGGAAGTGGGACTTCTCAAAATATGAATGGCTACTACCCGCTTTGCTTGTTCAGAACTTAGCGCAAGTTGTTGGACTATCCGTTTGGGCTGTAAGGTACCTTTTCAGCGATATTTCCAACCAAAATCCCAACTAGGCCACCTTCCACAAACACCCACCCGGCCCAAAGTCTTGCTAAACTAACGCCCCGAAACGCCCATCATGGGTAACAGCATCAATTTCCCTAAGCTTATGCAAACACTGATAAGCACGGTTATAAGCTGACTTGTCGGTCATATCGGGATGCGTCTTGTGAATATGATCTGCAATCTGTCGTG
>Ga0181556_1000733_pt1 | contig 34841 bp, 30 predicted proteins | sample 011ome_14_FD_148651 | JGI IMG/M metagenome (GOLD analysis project Ga0181556, IMG submission 148651) | Coastal salt marsh microbial communities from the Groves Creek Marsh, Skidaway Island, Georgia - 011505AT metaG (spades assembly) | ecosystem: Environmental > Aquatic > Marine > Intertidal zone...
TTCGATCGATCTGCTGAGCAGATTTTTCTCCAGTGCCCTGTTCAACCGCAGCAAGCCATTTATCTGGGTTGTAAAATGCCTCAGTGGCAAATTTTTGACCCTTTAGCGTTAATCGTCCATGGGCCCCTGGGCCAATACCGGCGTAATCGCCATAGCGCCAATATATCAAATTATGCAGGCATTCTGCCCCCTTTTTTGCATGATTTGAAACCTCATAGGCAGGCATATTATGCGCATCGCATAAAGATTGAGTAAGCTCATAAAGATCTGCGCCAAGATCATTGTTTGGCAGGCCTGGTAGCTTGCCGATTTTGTAACGATCGCCAAAGGCGGTTCCGGCCTCGACGGTTAATTGATAAAGCGAGAAGTGATCGACCGCCATTGCAAGTGCCTCGCTCAACTCTGCCTGCCATTGCGCAAGGGTTTGATATTGTCGCGCATAAATTAAATCGAAACTGACGCGGGCAAAAATATTGCGCGCGGTGTCAAACGCCAACCGGGCTTCTTGCGCGGTATGCAATCGGCCAAGTCTGCGCAAATCTGGGTCATTTAATGCCTGTATTCCCATTGAAATTCGGTTCACGCCTGCGTTTTGATAGGCCGCAAAGCGGCCTGCTTCAACCGAGGTTGGGTTGGCCTCAAGCGTCACTTCAAATTGATTGCTGATAGGAAAGCTGGATTTAATGGTGCCAATGACCGCCTCAACAATCTCGGGATCCATCAGGCTAGGCGTGCCACCGCCGAAAAAAATGCTATTGACCAGGCGCGGGCCAACCGTATTTCTTATCCGCTGGATTTCGGATAAATATCCTTTAAGCCATTGCTTTGTAACAATTTTTTTAGAGACATGGCTGTTAAAGTCGCAATAGGGGCATTTTGCAGAACAAAAGGGCCAATGGATGTATATTCCAAAGCCCCCATATGTCCAATCATCCACCAAAGCATTCCCGTATCAGTTTTTCAAAGGCTCTGGCGCGGTGGCTGATGCGGTTCTTTTCCCAACGGTCCATCTCAGCGAAGGTGACCTTATAGCCGTCAGGTTGAAAAATTGGATCATAGCCATGGCCTTGGTCTCCGCGCATTGGCCATATCACTTGGCCAGGCATAATCCCTTCAAACACCGCATCGGTGCCATCGGGCCAGGCCAGTACCAACGTACAACAAAACTGGGCGATGCGCGGAGCAGGCGCGTTTATTTTTTCAAGCTCGAAATGTACCTTTTCCATTGCCATTTTAAAATTACGCCCTTTGGGGGTTTCCGCCCAATCGGCGGTATAAACCCCGGGAGCACCGTTTAGCGCTGCGATTTCAATGCCGCTATCATCGGCCAGCGCGGGTGAGCCCGTCGCTTTTGCCGCAGCATGGGCTTTTATGCGGGCATTGCCGACAAAGCTGGATTCGGTTTCCTCTGGTTCAGGCAGGTTTAAACTGCCGGCCCCAACCACGTTTACATCAAATGGTGTAAGCAAAGCGGCGATTTCTTCAAGTTTGCCTTGGTTATGGGTGGCCAATACCAGGCGATCTTCTTGAAATAAACGGCTCATCCAACGGCCTTTAGCTGCGCTTGCACCAATGCGGCCACGCCGGCTTCTGCCAAATCCAACAATTGGTTCATTTGCGCGCGCGAGTAAGTAGCGCCCTCAGCGCTCATCTGAGTTTCGATCATTTGACCATTTGCCAACATGATGAAATTTCCATCCACGCCGGCTTCACTGTCTTCAGGATAATCCAAATCAAGCACGGCTTGGCCTGCATATATGCCGCAACTGACCGCGGCCACGGGTGAAATCAGCGGGTTAGAAAGCACCGCGCCAGTTTTTAGCAATTTATTGACCGCCAGCTGTAACGCCACCCAGCCACCGGTGATTGAGGCGCATCTGGTGCCTCCATCAGCCTGAATCACATCGCAATCCACGGTAATTTGGCGCTCGCCCAGCGCTAAACGATCCACGCCTGCCCGCAGGGAGCGCCCGATTAGGCGTTGAATCTCAACCGTCCGTCCGCCTTGTTTGCCAGCCGTTGATTCGCGGCGCATGCGCGAACTGGTTGATCTTGGCAGCATGCCATATTCCGCTGTTACCCAGCCCAGCCCGGATCCCTTGATGAAGGAGGGCACCCGATCTTCAATGGTGGCGGTGCACAGCACATGCGTGTCGCCCATTTTGATCAGACATGACCCTTCGGCGTGTTTGGTCACCCCGGTTTCAATGTCTACCGAACGCATTTCATTTAATTTTCTTCCTGAGGGACGCATGTTATAAACCTTTCTATGTTGCACTGATGCATACAAGCGGCTGATATAGAGACGCAACCCCGATAGTTTTGAACCGGGCGGTGCTTTTGGGTTTTAAAAAGGATTAGGCGATATGGGTAGCCCAGATCTTTTAAACAATATGAATGAACGGTCGCGGGAAATTTTTCGCAGGCTGGTTGAGGGCTATTTAGAAAGTGGTGGCCCCGTTGGGTCGCGCACGCTTACCCGTACCTTAAATGAAAAGGTCAGCGCGGCCACTGTGCGCAATGTGATGCAGGATCTTGAATTTTTAGGCTTGCTTGACAGTCCGCATATCAGTGCGGGGCGGGTGCCCACGCAATTGGGGTTGCGCATGTTTGTGGATGGTTTTTTGGAAGTGGATCAGCTTAGCAAGGAAGATCAACTTAAGCTGGATCAAACCGTAGATCGCAGCAGCCAAGATGTCAGCAGCGTGTTGGACCGCGTGGGATCAACGCTTTCGGCGTTAACCCATGGTGCCTCTTTGGTGTTAACGCCCAAGCAAGAACAACCCATAAAGCATATTGAGTTCGTATCGTTATCCCCTGACCGGGCGTTGGTTGTTCTTGTTTATTCCAATGGCGATGTTGAAAACCGTCTGTTTACGCCGCCGGTCGGGCAAACGCCCAGCGCGATGCGCGAAGCGGCAAATTTCTTAAATGCAGTGCTTGAAGGGCGCACGTTAAGCGAATTGCTTTCGACCATTCAACATGATGTTGATTTAAGGCGGCAAGAAATTGACAGTTTGGCGCAAGAATTGGTGACGCAAGGCTTGGCGGTTTGGCAAACCCAAGGCGATGATAATGAACGCTTGATCGTGCGTGGCCGTGGCAATTTGCTAGAATCAGAGGCCCATGAAGAGGATTTGGAGCGCATCCGAAACTTGTTTGATGACTTGGAACGCAAGCGCGATATCGCAGAATTTCTTGAACTGACCGAGCAAGGCGATGGTGTGCGCATTTTTATTGGCTCAGAGAACAAACTTTTTTCACTTACGGGTTCCTCTTTGGTTGTTTCTCCCTATATGAACTCAGAACGTAAAATTGTTGGGGCCATCGGAGTGATCGGTCCAACGCGTTTGAATTATGGTCGGATTGTGCCGCTGGTTGATTATACCGCGCAATTGGTGGGCAAACTTATTTCCGACCGCATTGAAAGGTAAGTTATGGAAGAGCCAAAAGCAGAAGAATTTTTGGATGATATTGATCAAATGCAAGAGGCAGAAGAGGCCCTTGAGGAAGAGCTAATCGATATCACTCAAGAGGATGCGCAAACCGATGAGGTTGATGAATTGGCCGCTGTAACCGCTGAGCGGGATGAATATCGCGACCGGTTCATGCGCGCCCTGGCGGATGCCGAAAATTCGCGCAAACGGGCTGATAAAGATCGCCGCGAGGCCGAAAATTACGGTGGCTCAAAAATGGCGCGTGATTTACTGCCTGTGTATGACAATATGAAACGGGCGGTTGAAGCGGCGGGTGACGAGCAAAAAGAAGCCGCGGCGGCGCTGATCGAAGGCGTCGAGTTGACGATGCGGGAATTGTTGAACGTGTTTAAAAAGCACGGCATTCAACCTATTTCACCGCAAGTTGGTGATCGTTTTGATCCGCAGTTGCACCAAGCGATGTTTGAAGCCCCGCTTCCAGGCACAAAAGCCGGTGATATTATTCAGGTATCCGCTGAAGGTTTCATGTTGCACGATCGGTTGCTGCGTCCCTCTCAGGTTGGCGTGTCCTCGACCCCTGCATCTTAAAGCGGTTTTTCAGCGGCAAAACCATTAGCTTGTTGGTTTTGCCGCGGCTTTTAACTCATATAATTTTTGCAGCGCTTCTTTTGGTGTCAGCTCATCTGGATGCAGTGCTTCGAGCATTTCCAAAGCGGGTGATGCGGCGGCTTGCGGGCGGGGCGGCGCTGCAGGACTGCACGAAAACAGCGGTAAATCATCGATAACGGCCTGCCGGCCGGTGCTTCCCGCCTCGCGCTCGCCTTTTTCCAAAGCGTCCAAAACCACCCGCGCGCGCTCAACCACCATTAAGGGAAGGCCCGCCAATTGTGCCACTTGCACCCCGTAAGAGCGATCTGCAGCCCCTTGGCGCACCTCGTGTAAAAAGATTACGTCGCCGTGCCATTCTTTTACCGCAACGGTGGCATTTTCAACCCGGTCTAATTTGCCGGACAGGGCCGTGAGCTCATGATAATGGGTGGCGAATAGCGCCCGTGATTGGTTGACATCATGCAGATGCTCCAGCGTTGCCCATGCGATGGAAAGCCCGTCATAGGTTGCCGTGCCACGGCCAATTTCATCCAAAATCACCAGCGCTTTTGCATCGGCTTGATTCAAAATCGCAGCGGTTTCGACCATTTCCACCATAAAAGTGGATCGCCCGCGCGCCAAATCATCAGATGCGCCGACGCGGCTGAACAATTGACTGACCACCCCAATATGGGCGCTGCTGGCGGGTACAAAACTGCCCATCTGTGCCAATACCGCAATCAGTGCATTTTGTCTTAGAAACGTTGATTTACCGGCCATATTCGGGCCGGTTAACAGGCGAACTGCGCCCTCAGATAGATCGCAGTCATTGGCGATAAAATGCTGGCCATTGGAACTTAACGCGCGCTCCACAACCGGATGCCGCCCGCCTTCAATGGCAAAGGCCCGGCTGTTATCCACCACGGGGCGCACCCAATTTTGTTGCTGCGCAAGATGTGCGAGCGCTGCCGCCACGTCAAGTTCGGCCAAAGCGGTGGCCAATCCATAAAGGCTTTCCGAGTGGTCAAGAATCTTCGCGCAGAGCTGCGCGAAGATTTCGCTTTCAATCTCGCTTGCCCGCCCGCCGGCATTTAAAATCTTGGTTTCAATCTCTGACAGATTGACGGTGGTAAAGCGCACTTGATTGGCTGTGGTCTGTCGGTGGATGAAAGTTTCTGATAAAGGCGGCCGCAGCATTTTATCTGCATGGGTCGCGGTGGTTTCGATGAAATAGCCCAAAACGTTATTATGTTTGATTTTTAACGAAGCGATTTCAGCCAAGGCGCTGTACTCGGCTTGCATCTGCGCGATTACCCCGCGGCCCTCATCGCGCAAATGCCGGGCATGGTCTAAATCGGGCTCAAAGCCTGCGGCCACGAAACCCCCATCACGCAACAGCAAGGGCAGATCTTCGTTCAATGCTTTTAACAACAGATCGATTAAACCGGTATGCCCCATCAGTTTCTCGTGAACCGTCTCTAATTCGGGGCATAAAGGGGTTGCTTGCATTACATCAGCGATCGCTTCGGCTTGGCGCAGCGCGCTTCGAATGCTTCCTAGATCTCTTGGTCCACCCCGGTTTAAGGCCAGACGCGAGAGTGCCCGCGCCACATCGGGAATATGGCGCAAATGCCCGCGTAATTTATCCAGCACTGCGCTTTGCGCGATCAATGCGGAAATGGCATTTTGGCGATTGTTCAAAATCTCGATATCAAGCGAAGGAGAGCCGATGCGGTGCTCTAGCAATCTGCCGCCTGCGGCGGTTAATGTTTGATCAATCGTTGCTAATAAAGAGCCATTTCGCGTTCCTGAAAGCGCATGCGTAAGTTCAAGATTGCGCCGGGTGGCGGCATCTATTTGCATGGTTTTTGCGCTGATATGGCGTTTTGGCGGTTGCAACAGCGGCAGGCTGCCTTTTTGCGTGATGTCCAGATAATCAACAATTGCACCCAGGGCCGATAACTCCGCCCTTGAAAACCCTCCATGCGAGTCAAGCGTGGCCAGTTTAAAGCTCTTAAGCAGCCGGTTTTCTGCCGATGCGCTGTCAAAACTACTGGCGCTGATCGGTGTCGGCGCCGCGCCGCTTTCCACAATGATAGTGTCTAAATCTTGGAAAGACGTTTCCGATACAAGCACTTCTGAAGGTGCCAGCCGCGCCAATTCGGGCCCTAGCAATACCAAAGGCAGGGTGCTGACGCTAAAATCACCAGTAGAAATATCCGCCCAAGCCAGCGCTGAGGCATCGCGTATCTGCGCAAATGCGGCCAGAAAATTATGCCGCCGCGCCTCAAGTAAGCTGTCTTCGGTCAGTGTTCCAGGTGTTACAAGGCGCACCACATCGCGTTTTACAACCGATTTACTGCCCCGCTTTTTTGCCTCGGCAGGGCTTTCCATCTGCTCGCAAACTGCCACGCGAAAGCCTTTTCGGATCAGCGTCAGCAAATACCCTTCCGAGGCGTGATGCGGCACCCCGCACATTGGGATATCCGCGTTGAGATGTTTGCCGCGTTTGGTGAGCGCAATATCCAGCGCTTCTGCAGCGGCCACGGCATCTTCAAAAAACAACTCATAAAAATCACCCATGCGATAAAAAAGCAGGGCCTCAGGATATTGTGCCTTGATGTCAAGATATTGGGCCATCATCGGCGTCACGGGTTTGTCTCCTCAGGGTTTTATCTTGCCCTCCAGCGTATCTTTAGGCAGCGCGAGGGGAAAGCCGAAAACGATCTTGATGTGTGCTAAAAAACGCATGATAACAGTGGTTCATACGCAAAAGGGTTCAAAATGGCGAAAATGAAAATCACGCGGGAAGAGGCGTTGGCCTTTCATCTCGAACCGGCTCCGGGAAAATGGGAGGTATCTGCCACGGTTCCGATGATGACCCAACGTGATTTATCGCTTGCCTATTCGCCCGGCGTAGCAGTGCCCTGTGAAGCCATCGCCGAGAACCCCGAGCTTGCCTATGACTATACAAATAAAGGCAATTTGGTCGCGGTTATTTCAAATGGTACGGCGGTTTTGGGGTTGGGTAATCTTGGCGCGCTGGGCAGCAAACCGGTGATGGAAGGTAAATCGGTTCTGTTCAAACGATTCGCCGATGTGAACAGCATTGATATCGAGCTGGATACAGAAGATCCCGATGCGTTTTGCAAAGCAGTGAAGTTAATGGGCCCCAGTTTTGGCGGTATCAATCTTGAAGATATCAAGGCGCCGGAATGTTTTATCATTGAGCAGCGCTTGAAAGAGGAAATGGATATCCCGGTTTTTCATGATGACCAGCATGGAACCGCGGTGATTTGTGCGGCAGGCCTGATCAACGCCCTGCATATCAGCAAGAAGAAGATCGAAGATGTCAAAATTGTTTTAAACGGCGCTGGTGCGGCTGGAATTGCCTGTATCGAGTTGCTTAAATCGATGGGGGCAAAGCACCAAAATTGTTTTGTCTGCGATTCCAAAGGGGTGATTTATCAAGGCCGCACCGAGGGGATGAACCAATGGAAATCGGCCCATGCGGTGAAAACAGAAAGCCGCAGCCTTGATCAGGTGATGCAAAATGCCGATGTGTTTTTGGGGGTTTCGGTGAAAGGCGCAGTCACGCCGCAAATGCTGGCATCAATGGCGCCAAATCCGGTGATTTTCGCGATGGCCAACCCGGATCCGGAAATCACTCCGGAAGAGGCTCATGCCGTGCGCAAGGACGCGATCGTTGCCACAGGGCGCAGCGATTACCCCAATCAGGTGAATAATGTTTTAGGGTTTCCGTATTTATTTCGCGGGGCTTTAGACATCCACGCGCGCGCGATCAATGATGAAATGAAAATAGCCTGTGCGCAGGCTTTGGCAGCGCTGGCCCGCGAGGATGTACCCGATGAAGTGGCGATGGCCTATGGGCAAAAATTAACCTTTGGCCGGGAATATATCATTCCAACCCCGTTTGATCCGCGGCTTATTTATCGTATTCCGCCGGCAGTGGCAAAAGCGGGTATTGATACCGGGGCCGCGCGGCGCCCGATTATTGATATGGAAGGCTATGAGCTGTCGCTGAAAACCCGGATGGATCCAACCGCAAGCATTTTGCGCGGAATAACCGAGCGCGCGCGCGCCGCGCAGGCTCGGATGATCTTTGCCGAGGGCGATGATCCGCGGGTGTTGCGCGCCGCGGTGATGTATCAGCGCTCGGGCTTTGGTAATGCGTTGGTGGTGGGCCGCCAGCATGATGTTGCGGCGAAGCTTGAGGCGGCCGGGATGGGCGATGCAGTGCAAGAGCTTGAGGTTGTGAATGCCGCCAATACCGATCATCTTGATGCGTATAAATCCTTTTTGTTTGAGCGTTTGCAACGCAAAGGTTTTGACAATGCTGATATTCACCGCATGGCAACCCGCGACCGGCATGTTTTCTCTGCCTTGATGCTGGCGCATGGCCATGGTGATGGTTTGGTGACGGGGGTCACGCGCAAATCAGCGCATGTGATGGGGTTGCTCAACCATGTGTTTGACGCAGATGCCGAACATGGGGCGGCTGGGGTGACGGCGCTGTTGCATAAGGGGCGGATCGTGCTGATCGCAGATACTTTGGTCCATGAATGGCCCGAAGCCGAGGATCTGGCAAATATTGCCGAACGCGCCGCCGATGTGGCCCGTGATTTCGGTCTAGAGCCACGCGTGGCATTTGTGAGTTTTTCCACATTTGGCTATCCCGTATCAGAGCGGGCTGAAAAGCTTGCTTTAGCCCCAAAAGTGCTGGATGCGCGCGGCGTTGATTTTGAATATGAAGGCGAGATGACCGTTGATGTGGCGCTGAATACGAAAGCGCAGGCGCATTATCCGTTTTCGCGGCTGACCGGGCCGGCCAATATCTTGGTTGTGCCTGCACGCCATTCGGCAAGCATATCGGTGAAACTGATGCAGGAAATGGCTGGTGCCACGGTGATCGGGCCTATTCTTTCGGGCGTGGATCAATCCATACAAATATGCGCGTCGGTCTCTACAGCAACGGATATTTTGAACATGGCTGTTTTGGCAGCGTGCAAAGCCGGTGAGGGGACATCGCGCCATGGATGACGCTCAAACCACGCATCAGGCCGAAGAGGATGCGCGCAATGATCACATTTTGATCTATGTTGATGGCGCGCTTGTGCCCAAAGCGCAGGCGGTGGTCAGCGTCTATGATAGCGGATTTATGTTGGGGGATGGTATCTGGGAAGGCTTGCGGCTTTACAATGGCCATTGGGCTTATTTGGATCTGCATCTTGATCGGTTATTTGAAGCGGCCAAAGCCATTGATCTTGACATTGGATTAGATCGTCAAGGCGTTAAAAACGCCTTGTTAGAGACGCAATCAGCCAATCAAATGCAATCGGATGCGCATGCGCGGTTGATGGTCACGCGCGGGGTGAAACACCGCCCCTTTCAACATCCGTCTTTGTCGCGCTCGGGGCCGACTTTTGTGATTATTATGGAGCATTCGCGGCCAAAATTGGCGCGCCCGGTGCGCCTTGCCACGGTGCCCCATCAACGCGGCTTGCCGATGACGCAGGATCCAAAATTAAATTCGCATTCTAAGTTAAATTGCATTCTTGCTTGTATTGCAGCGGAAAAGGCCGGGGCGGATGAGGCGCTGATGTTGGATGTGCATGGATTTGTAAACACCACCAATGCCTGCAATTTCTTCATCGTGCGCAAGGGCGAAGTTTGGACCAGCACGGGTGATTACTGCATGAATGGTATCACGCGGCAAAAGGTGATCGAGATTTGTCAGCAGCACAATATTCCGGTCTATCAGCGTAATTTTTCATTGGTGGATGTTTACGGGGCGGATGAGGCGTTTCTGACGGGCACGTTCGGAGCCCAAACACCGGTGAGCGAAGTGGATAAACGCCAGATAGGCACTGGGAATATCGGACCGGTCACGCAGAAAATACGAAGCCTTTACAAAGATTTAATATCGAAAGAGGTTGGCTGATGCGGCTTGCTGTCTGGTCGGGGCCGCGCAACCTATCAACGGCGCTGATGTATGCGTTTGCCAATCGGGTAGATTTTTCGGCGGTGGATGAACCGTTTTACGCCGCTTATTTGAAGCTGTCGGGTTTAAAGCATCCGATGGTTCAAGAAATTTTGGCCAGCCAGACGCAAGATCCGGCAGAGGTGGTCAAAGCCTTGTTGGCGCCGATTGGCGCGTCGCATCGCCATATGTATCATAAGCATATGACCCAGCATATGATTCCGGGAATTCCCCGCGATTGGATGCGCGAGGTTGAGAATGTGTTTTTGATCCGGCATCCAATGCGCGTGGTGGCCAGCTTTGCGCGTAAATATCAAAATCCAACGCTGGCGGATCTTGGTTTTTTGCAACAAGAATCGTTGTTTGAGGGGCTTCGGGCGCAGGGTCAAACCCCTTTGGTGATCGACAGCGCTGATATTTTATTAAACCCAGAGCGGGCCTTGCGTCGCCTTTGCGCCGCCTTGGGGCTTGGTTTTGACCCCGCCATGTTAAGCTGGCCGGCGGGTGGTATGTCCTGTGATGGAATTTGGGCAGCACATTGGTATGGGGCCGTGCATCGGTCCACTGGGTTTAGCGCCGCAGAAGCAGAGCCTCTTCCGGATTTACCGGATCATTTGAAGGCGTTGGCCGATCAGGCCATGCCGGCCTATGATGCGTTGGCACAATTTTGCCTTAGGCCATAGCCCGAACCATATCGGGGCTGAAAATTCGATCCGAATGCTGATCCAGATAGATCCGCAACCAAGGCGTAAACCGACTGGGCCAGCGCTGAACCTCTGCCAAAAGATCGTGATATTCGACCCAGCGGAGATCCATCACCTCCTCTGGGTTTGCGGCCATCGGAGGCGGCGCATCCACATGGGTTATAAATAAATCCACAACCTCATGCTCGATCAAGCCATTGCCCACATCTGCACGATATTCGATGCGATCCCGATAGATCAGTTGAATATTCTCAATGGCCAGTTCTTCTTTCATGCGCCGCTCTGCGCAATCTTCTGGGGCCTCATTCCACAAAGGATGCGTGCAGCATGTATTGGCCCATAACCCGGGGGTATGATATTTTTCCAAAGCCCGCCTTTGGATAAGGATCTTGCCCTTGCAGATCATAAATACCGAAATTGCTTTGTGTTTGAACCCTTTTTCATGGGCCTCTAGCTTTTCCACGGGGGTTAATGCGCCGTTTACCCAGGCCGGGATCATTAAGCTCATACGTGATTTGCTCCTACAAGTCCGGTTAAATGGGCAAGGTTTTTCAGGCCTATTTTCACATGTGCCAGCGGGCGCGCCTGCACAAGCTTTTTATTCATATAGGCTTCAAATGTCAGTTTTTGAACATCAACATCATGGCAAAGCGATACGAATCTTTCGCGACGGTCATCCGAGCGATAATAGGCGTTTTGCATCGAGGCCAGCACGCGGAACACCGTTTTATGTTCGCGCATGAATAAAGACCGGGCCAGTTTTAAATCCTTTACACGCCCGGTTTTCAAAAAGGCACTGGCAGCGGTGGCGGCCACTTGCCCCCCGACCATGGCATAATAAATCCCTTCTCCAGAACTGGGTGCCACAACGCCGGCCGCGTCTCCGGCCAGCACCACATCGCGGCCATTATCCCATCGATCAAGTGGCTTTAACGGGATGGGCGCCCCTTCTTTTCGAATCGTCTTGCAGCCCTCTAACCCGGCAGCGCGGCGCAATTTAGCGGTGGCATCTTTCAGATCAAACCCGTCAAGCCCGGTGCCCATCCCGACGCTGGCAGAGCCTCCATGGGGAAATACCCAGCCGTAAAAATCGGGTGATATATTGCCATCATAAATCACATCGCAGCGCATAGGATCATAGGTGGCATTGGGTTTTGGGGCTTCAATAATCTCGTGATAGGCGATGACATAAGGAATTTTTTCGCCATCGGGCACTTCTGCGCGGGCCACCGAAGAGCGCGCGCCATCTGCGCCAATAACCAGTTTTGTTTCTAAAAGCGTTTCGGCGCCGGTGTCGCGATCACGATATTGAACTTGGGTTTTCTCGCCATCGCGGAGGATTTTTTGAAAGACACCAGTCAGACGCTGCGCGCCCGCCTTTGCCGCACGTTTTCGAAGGAACTCATCAAAAAACTCGCGGTCCACCATGCCAACATAGCCGTTTTCTATCGGAATATCGACGGATCTTTGCGTGGGTGACACCATTCGCGCGGTGGTGATTTTCGCCACGATTTGCGAGTCAGGAATTCGAAAATCACTTATCAGGCGCGGGGGTACAGCGCCGCCACAGGGTTTGATCCGGCCCGCGCGATCAAGCAGGGCAACCTTTCGGCCGCTGCGCGCTAAATCCTCGGCGGCTGTTGCACCTGAAGGTCCGCCTCCAATTACCACAACGTCAAACATGATTATTCTCCCGGTACTAAATTCTGTGCAATGGGTTTGTGTTCGATGGTTTTTGCCGCCATAGCTGCCGCCAGAACAAACAGCGCAGCCTCAAATAGAAACACGCTGCCAAACGCGCCGGCTGCCGAGGTTATCCATAGCCGCATCCCATCTGCTGCTGCGGCGCCAAACAATCCGCCAAATCCTGCAGCGATGGCTTGCGCGGCGCCCCAAAGCCCCATCCGCGTGCCTTCGCGCGCTCCGCGCCCCGTGCCTGCAAGCGACATCATCGAGCCAATTGCCGCAACGGCAAACATACCATTGAACACGCCAAGCGCGATAACTGCGGCGGTCAATTGTGCAGCGCTGCCGTCAATTCCAAGCGCTGCGATCGCGCTTAAGCTCAACGCTGATCCGAGGCAGCCGCCGATCACCCAGCTGCGCAGACTGCCAAGTTTCAAACCCGTGCAGGCCAGCCCAACGCAGAGCATGCCTAAGAAGACGCCCCCGTTTTGGGCGCCTGATAAGCTGGTAGATTGGCCTGGGCTGAAGCCGAATACCAGGCCAGCATAGGGTTCAAGTATTAACTCCTGCATGAAATAGGCGGTCATTGATAAGAACACAAAAACCGTGAATCTGCGGGCTTTATCTTCGGCCCAAACTTCCTTCAGCCCTTCTAAAAATGGCGTGTGAGAAGCTTCAGCCTGGCGGGTCAATCCGCGCTCAATGCCCCAAATTCCGATCAGCGTTAACAGAACCGCGCCCGCGCTGACGGTTGCAACGATTTTGAGCAAAAGCAAATGCGAATATGGGTCTAACAGGCTGCCGGCAACGCCGGCTGTAATCGCAATACCGGCGATCATCATTAGCCATGTGATCGTGGCGGCGGCAGCGCGGCGGCGTGGTGCTGTGGCCGTTGCCAATAAAGCCAATAGCGAGGTTCCAGACGCGCCAACACCCAATCCGATAGCGCTATAGGCGATGATCGATAAGACCAAGCCCCATCGAAAATTATACTCAAGCAGAGGTATGGCGGCCGCTGCCGCAAGCCCGCCGCAAGCCAAAATAACCATGCCGCCGATAATCCAAGTGCTGCGCCGGCCGCCCCTATCTGAACGAAACCCCCAATTTGGCCGGGTAAGTTGAACGCCATAATGCAGCGCAACCAAGAAACCCGGTAAAAGCGCCGGCAGCGCCAGCTCGACCACCATCAACCGGTTCAAGGTCGAGGTCATCAGCACCACGATCGCTCCAAGGCACATTTGCACCAATCCCAAACGTAAGATCGATAGCCAACTGAGCATTACAAGGCCTCCCCAAGGAAGCGCAGAGCAAAAGCGGTGATCAACATGCCGCTGACATACATCATCACTCCGGTGCCATTATACCAAGGCGCTTTTGCTTTAGGATCGCGCAGCATCACCCGCATCGCCCAAAGCTGGCCTAAGATTAAGGCTGTGATCGCCGCCGGATAGGGATTGGGCACGGCCCAAAGCATCAGCAGCATCACCACCGCCAGCTGCGGAATTAACATGATCCAACAGGCGATATGCGCCGCGCGCTTTGGCCCCAGCGTAACCGGCAAAGAGCGCAAACCGGTTTGACGATCGCCTTCAAGCGCTTTGAAATCGTTTAAGGTCATAATGCCATGCGCACCCAGCGCATAAAGCATGGCCACAAGAATGATTTTTGGATCTGGCAGCGCGGTCGACATCACCGCCGCCCCGGTGAACCAAGGCAGGCCCTCATAGCACAGGCCAACCAAGCCCGGTCCCCACCAGCCCGATTTTTTAAGGCGGATAGGTTCGGCCGAATAAGCCCAAGCCGCCAAAACGCCAAGAATTGTGGCGACAAAGCCCCAGATTCCCAAACACCAGCCAACAAAGAGCGAAAGCGCCGACATTGCCAGCGCAATCCACAAGCCCCATGCGCCGGGAATCCGCCCCGAGGGAATTGGCCGATAGGGCTCATTAATCGCATCGACATGCCGGTCGCACCAATCATTGGCGGCTTGGCTCATCCCGCAGACAATTGGTCCGGATAAAACGATTCCTAACAGGATAAGCCAGATATTCTGTAGCAGCGGCATTCCCGAAGAAATCACGCCGCAGCCAAAGGCCCACATAGGTGGAAACCATGTGATGGGTTTGATCAATTCCAGAGCCGCCAGCGGATGTGGTTTTTTCGCCAGCTGTAAACTTTGCGCAACAGTCATATGTCTAGTTTGACTTACAACTTGGCACAACGCAAGAAAAACCCGCCCTCAGAGGCAGGTTCGTACCGGCAAGGGGCGCGTTTTTAGATTATGACAGGCGGTCTTTGGATAAAAGATCAAACTTACGGAGTTTTACATAGAGGCTTTGCCGCGATAATCCCAACATTTCAGCCGCAGCTGCGCGGTTATTTTGAGTCAGCTCTATCGCAGTTTCAATGCAGATTTTTTCGATCATATCGGTTGTTTCACCCACGATTTCGCGCAGGGTGGACGAGCCGACTAATTCTGCCACATTGGATTGGCTGAAATCCTCAGAGGGAATCGCCGGCGCTGGGCTTTCTTCAAAACGGTTGGTATCTCTGATTACAAACGCCATCGTTTCGCGTGCGTCATTTGGTAATCTTACCACCGACACTTCAACGCCAAGTTTGCTACCAATCGCATTTTGTAACTTGGTGGCGTAAACGCGCACCTGACCAGAGCGTGTGACATTTTCGAGCATAACCGCCAAATCAATTTGACCGCGGGCCAAAAATTCGCTGAGGTTGCGGCCTTTGATATCGCCCAGATTGGCGGTGTTTATCAAATCAAGAAAGCCTTCATTGGCCGATTCGATAAATCCATTTGCCGAAGTGAATACGATGCCATCCGTTCCCAGATTATAAAGCGATAAAAGATTTTGAGTTGTTATGTCATCTTTTAGAGACGTGTCATTTTCGCTGATCAGGCGGCAGATCAAAAGTCGCTCGCCCGAGGCCCGGAACAATGAGGCTTTAACTTTGAAGCGCCGACCCATCTTCACGTCTTCGACGGTCATTTCAGAATTCTGATCTTTTGCTGAAATAGCCAGTAGCGCGTCTTGAAATTCACCGCGGCGGCGGTTTTTGAACAATTGCGAGAAAACGCTGCCTTCCAGATCGTTGGCGTTCTGGCCGAACAAGTTTATCGCAGCGGCGTTTATATCTTTGATCCGTCCATCATTTGCAGAAACAAACACAACCGGTTCTTGCATGGTTGCCAATAGGATGCGGTAGCGCGCATCGAATTCGCGGCGCTCTTCATAGCCGCGCTCGATCGCCAATTGGGCCTTTACCAATTGCTGTTGGGTCTCTGCCGTAGAGCTAAGGTCGCGGCCCAGCATAAGCAATGTATCAGCATCTCCAAGCCGGTGAATGCTATAGGAAACCGGAAATTGCCAAATCGCGTTGTCGCGATGGTTGAGCTCGACGGGATGCAAAACATTCTGTCCGCTCGCCAATTGGGAAAAAACGGCCTCAAGTTTCGGTATGCTTTCCGTGGTAAGGAAATCGTGGATTTTGCGCTGTTCCCAATGCGAGAGATTTCCCAAACTTCGATCATTGTCATTGACCAACACCGACAAGACTTTGCCTTTGAGGGTTACTACCAAAGCAATATCCGAGGCAGCTGCTAAAATACTGCCCAGATATTCTGGCTCGATCATTGGAATAGAGCCGAAATTCCAGAGTTTTGTACCACTGTTTTTCATCCAGACACCTTAGCTTTCCGGGCTTTTAAGACTTGCCCGCTATCGAGCTGTTCCAAAGCATCTGTTAAACCTGAAGCAATCACATCTACCGCCACTAATTTTTCAATTTCGGGCGCGTGGCCCAAAACGGCTCCGCCCAATAATAATATGGGTGGATCGCTTATCTCTTGGCGTATTGAATTAACAACTTTCGCCACATTATCAAGGGAGACGACGCTTGAACATGAAAACATCACCATGTCGAAAAAGCCAGTTTCGATATTATCATGTACGTCTTTCTCGGTTGCACCGAGCAGCAGCTTGACCGAATACCCAAGCCGCCGCAGCTGATCGCTCAGAACCAGTGGGCCTAAAATATGATCCTCATCGCCACAAATTGCCAATAAAACGCTTGGTTGGTCATGGATTTCGGGGGTAAATTTCCACTGTGCGCTCAGCTCTTGCACCAACCCTTGCAGACGGACTGTGCCCAGCGAAACCTGACCAAAGCTTCGGGTGTTGTCATTCCAGCCCGCTCCCAGCGTACGAGCGGCCTCTGGGATACAAACATCGATTAATAATTCGTTCGAAACACCTTTTTGCATCAAAGCCTTTAGCATCGCTTCATGTGAATAAGAGCCGGGAGTACTGCAAGTTACAGCCAGCCAATGCGCGGTTTTCTGAATTTGCTCACGCTCTTCGGCGGGGGCTTTTTGTCCGAGTTCGCGCAAAACGCGCTGCGCCAAATCAGACACCAGAGCGGATCCTTTTCTTGACCCTGCCTCTTCATGTTTGAACATTTCCGCACCCCCCCGCGCCGCATTTATTCAAGCAAAGATTTGCTGACTCAATACGCCACATCGCTATTTTTTTCTAAAACGAGGCAAATGTCAAAGAAAATGGATGTTTGAGATCAACCTGCAAGATGAATATCAGCCAGTTTCGCGGATGCTGTGCTGCTTTTGTCTATGTTAAATGGATGTTTCGCGTCATGCGGGCGCATGCGGAAATTATATCACCATGACGAACTGTAACAAAGATTTGTCACCCCACCCTCAACTTGTAAGTTTTAATTGACACTTTTCACAATAAAAACGTAAATTAGGGGGGAGAGAGCCTATAAGGAGATCCAAATGTCCCTCATGTCGGGGCCAAATACACGCCAGCCGCTTTATACCGCGGCGCAGCGTGCAAGACGCGATGCGACCAAATGGACTTTGGTGCAAGGTATTCTTGCGCCGATCCAATTCGTGGTGTTTTTGATCTCTTTGGCCTTGGTGCTGCGCTATCTTTCGACCGGTGAAGGCTATGGGGCGGCTAATGCTTCGATTCTGCTAAAAACAGCCATTTTATACTTGATAATGGTTACTGGAGCGATTTGGGAAAAAGTTGTGTTTGGCCAGTATTTACTGGCTCCGGCTTTTTTCTGGGAAGATATGGTTAGCTTTGCCGTTATTTTTCTTCATACGTTATATTTATATGGTCTTTTCACCGGGATGATGGGGCCTGAAAGCCTGATGTGGTTGGCGATTGCAGCGTATTTTATTTATGTGCTGAACGCCGCGCAATTCTTACTGAAATTGCGCGCCGCGCGGCTTGAGATGACACCGGAGGTGCAACATGCCTGATGCGCCCATTCAAAGCTGTCGGGACGCACCGATTCTCAAAGAGCGTGGCCAGCGCGAGGTGTTTTGCGGGTTGACCTCGATCATTTGGCTACATCGTAAAATGCAGGATGCCTTCTTTTTGGTGGTCGGTTCGCGCACCTGCGCACATTTGCTGCAAAGCGCGGCCGGCGTGATGATTTTTGCCGAGCCCAGATTTGGCACGGCGATTCTTGAAGAAACCGATCTGGCAGGCATGGCGGATGCGCAGGATGAGCTGGATCGCGAGGTCAACCGCTTGCTCTCACGCCGTCCAGATATCAAGCAATTGTTTTTGGTCGGCTCATGTCCCTCCGAAGTGATCAAGCTGGATCTTGCCAAAGCGGCAGAGCGTTTGACGCAAAAATTCGCGCCATCCGTGCGGGTGATAAATTTCTCTGGTTCGGGCATTGAAACCACCTTCACGCAGGGCGAGGACGCATGCCTTGCAGCGATGGTACCGGTTTTAGACAAAACCGATCAGCGCGAATTATTGGTGGTGGGTGCGTTGCCGGATGTGGTCGAAGATCAAATGCGAGGCTTGCTTTCTGCGCTGGGCATTCAAAATGTCTCGGTTTTACCGGCAAGCACGGTAAATCAACAGGTTTGCGTCGGGGAAAATACGGTCTTTGCGCTCACGCAACCCTTTTTGGGGGATACGCATGCAGAATTAGAGCGTCGCGGCGCCCGGCATTTACCAGCACCTTTTCCATTCGGCGCAGAAGGTACAACCGCTTGGCTGCGCGCGATCGCAACCGAATTTGGCGTTGATTCGGCTTTGTTTGAGCAAGTGATCGCCGCGCCAAAAGCCCGCGCCGAAAAGGCGGTATCGCAAGCGGCGGCGCAATTGGCTGGCAAAACGGTGTTCTTCTTTCCTGATAGCCAGCTTGAAATACCTTTGGCTCGTTTTCTCACCCGCGAATGCGGCATGAGAGCGCTCGAGGTTGGGGCGCCTTATATTCATAAATCTCTGGTTGGTCCTGATCTTGATTTGATGGAGGCGGGGCCAATTTTGTCTGAGGGTCAAGATGTGGATCTGCAGCTTGATCGCGCGCTTGCGGCGCGCGCGGATTTGACCGTTTGCGGGCTTGGGCTCGCCAATCCGTTGGAAGCCGAGGGCTTGACGACCAAATGGGCTATCGAGCTGGTGTTTACGCCGGTGCATTTTTACGAACAAGCGGGCGATTTGGCGGGCTTATTTTCACGGCCGCTGCGCCGCCGCGCGATTTTGCGCCGTGAGGCAGCCGAATGAAGCTGACAGTTTGGACATATGAAGGCCCGCCCCATGTTGGCGCGATGCGCGTTGCTACGGGGATGAAGGGTTTGCATTACGTGTTGCATGCCCCGCAGGGTGATACGTATGCCGATTTGCTGTTCACGATGATCGAGCGTCGCGATCACCGCCCACCGGTGACCTACACCACATTTCAAGCGCGCGATTTGGGCGCTGATACGGCCAATTTATTTAAATCAGCCTGCCAGGATGCTTATGACCGTTTTCAGCCTGAGGCCGTGATCGTTGGTGCCTCTTGCACGGCCGAATTGATCCAGGATGATCCAGGTGGGATGGCGGAAACCATGGGTTTGCCTGTGCCGGTGATTCCGCTTGAATTGCCCAGCTATCAGCGCAAAGAAAATTTTGGCGCGGATGAAACGTTTTTTCAGATCGTTAAGGCTTTGGCCAAGCCAATTGATCGCAGCGCGCAGATCAGCTGCAATCTGATTGGAGTCACTGGGCTAGGTTTTCGCCACCGCGATGATATAGCCGAAATCAGCGGGTTGCTTTCTGATATGGGCATCAGCGTCAATGTTGTGGCGCCCATGGGCTCAAGCCCGTCGGATATTCGGCGTCTTGGTGCGGCGCATTTCAACGTGCTGATGTATCCTGAAACGGGCGAAATGGCAGCGCGTTGGCTTGAGCGTGAATTGGGCCAGCCCTATACTAAAATCGTCCCTATCGGCGTGGGAGCTACGCGCGATTTTATCGCGGAAGTTGCGCAGATCAGCGGGCTGGATCCGGTGGTAGATGACAGCCGATTGCGCCTGCCTTGGTATTCGGCCTCGGTCGACAGTACCTATCTGACCGGCAAGCGGGTTTTTATTTTTGGCGATGGCACGCATGCGATGGCCGCGGCGCGCATCGCCCGCGATGAAATGGGTTTCGAGGTGGTTGGCATGGGCTGTTACAACCGCGAGATGGCGCGCCCCATGCGGGCTTTGGCCAAATCTTTCGGCTTGGAGGCGTTGATCACTGATGATTATCTGGAAGTCGAGCAGCAGATCGAAACTTTGGCACCTGAAATGATCTTGGGCACCCAGATGGAGCGCCATATTGGCAAGCGTCTGGGCATTCCTTGCGCGGTCATTTCGGCGCCCGTGCATGTGCAAGATTTCCCCGCCCGCTATTCCCCGCAAATGGGGTTTGAAGGTGCGAATGTTATTTTCGATACATGGGTACATCCACTTGTAATGGGTCTTGAAGAGCATTTGCTGCATATGTTCCGCGATGATTTTGAATTCAATGACGCGGCAGGGGCAAGCCATCACGGCGGCCATGGCGTTGCCGATAAGCCGCAGTTGGCCTCGCACGCAGCGGGTGACCCTCAGCCAGCGGCGGTTGAAGCGGGCGCTATGCCCGCGGCAGATACGCAGACCATTTGGCTGACCGATGCCGAAAAAGAATTGAAAAAAATTCCGTTTTTCGTCCGCGGCAAAGCCCGGCGCAACACAGAAACCTATGCGGCGTCGCGTGGGGTTCAGGAAATCTCGATTGACACGCTTTACGAGGCAAAAGCCCATTATGCGCAATGAAACTGGCATAAGCGGTGTCCCGGTTGGATATCGCGTGGTTGTGATCACGCTGGATGCGCATTCTGCGGGCCCTTGTGATCGCGCTGCGGCGCGGCTTTTGGCGGATTTCCCCGGCTTAAGCGTTGACGTGCACGCAGCGGCGGAATGGGGTGAAAATCCGCAGGCGCTGGTTGAGGCAAAAGCCGCCATCGCGACGGGCGATATTATTCTGGTTAATTTGTTGTTTCTGGAAGAGCATGTACAGGCTATTTTACCCAGCCTAGAGGCGCGGCGCGCGGGCTGTGATGCGATGGCTGGGGTGATTTCCGATGCTGCGATTGTCAAGCTGACGCGGATGGGCGCGCTGGATATGTTGGCGCCTGCCTCGGGCACGATGGCGTTGCTAAAACGGCTGCGCGGGTCCAGCAAGCCGTCCTCGCAAAATGGCGAAAGCAAAATGCGGATGCTGCGGCGTTTGCCAAAGATTTTAAAATATATTCCCGGTAAAGCCCAAGATTTGCGGGCTTGGTTCCTGGTGATGCAATATTGGTTGGGCGGGTCCGACACCAATATCGAATCGATGCTGCGGTTTTTGATTTCGCGCTATTGCCGTTTCGAGGCTTGGCAGAACTGCGCTGCAGCGCCGCCGGAAGATTATCCCGAGGTGGGGCTGTATCACCCCGATCTGCCCAGCAAAATGACCACGGATATAACGGAGCTTCCGGTGCCACAAAAACCCGTGGCTACCGTTGGTTTATTGTTGATGCGCTCTTACGTATTAAGCGATGATACGGCGCATTATGATGCGGTTATTCGAAGCTTTGAAGCCAATGGTTTAAAGGTGATACCGGCCTTTGCCGGGGGGTTGGATGCGCGCCCAGCGATTGAAGGTTATTTTCAGGGTACTGCCGGCGTGCAGATCGATGCGATGGTTTCGTTAACGGGGTTTTCGCTTGTTGGTGGGCCTGCCTATAATAACTCACAAGCCGCGATTGCTCTGCTGAAAAATTTGGATGTGCCTTATATTGCGGCGCATCCGCTTGAGTTTCAAACATTGGGGCAATGGGCCAATGCCGAGCAGGGCCTCGGCCCGATTGAAACCACAATGCTGATTGCCCTGCCCGAGCTTGACGGGGCCACTTGTCCAACCGTTTTTGCCGGCCGGCATGGTTCCGAAGGCTGTCAGGGCTGTTTGCACAAATGTCAGGCTGCGCCGCAATCGCGCGCCATGGCCCCTTGCCACGAGCGTATTGACAGTTTGGCCGAGAAAACCCTGCGCGCTGCGCGGCTGCGCCAAAAGCGCAATCATGACAAAAATGTTGCGATTGTGCTGTTCGGGTTTCCGCCCAATGCGGGCGCCACCGGCACCGCGGCCTATTTGGATGTTTTTGAATCCTTGCAAAATACGCTGACGCAAATGAAAGCGGACGGGTATGATGTTGCGCTTCCCGAAACGGTTGCCCATTTGCGCGCAGCAGTGTTGGAGGGCAATGCCAAACAATATGGTCAAGACGCCAATGTTGAGGCAATTGTCAGCGCCGAAGAGATTGTGCGCTCAACGCCGCCTTTGAAAGCCATTGAGGCGGTTTGGGGCCCCGCGCCAGGCCGCGTGCAATCGGATGGGCGCGGCGTTTTTGTGCTGGGCGTGCAGCTTGGAAAAGTGTTTGTCGGCGTTCAGCCCGCCTTTGGCTATGAGGGCGATCCGATGCGGCTTTTATTCGAAAAAGGCTTCGCACCAACCCACGCATTTGCAACTTTTTATCTGTGGATGCGCAACACGTTCAAAGCCGATGTGGTGCTGCATTTTGGCATGCATGGCGCGCTTGAATTCATGCCGGGCAAACAGGCAGGTTTGGGCGCGCAGGATTGGCCGGACCGTCTGATGGGCGAAATGCCCAATGTTTATCTTTATGCGTCAAACAATCCCTCTGAGGCGTCGCTGGCCAAACGGCGCTCGGGGGCAGTGACGGTAACGCATCTCACCCCGCCTCTGGCGCAAAGCGGGCTGTATAAAGGTCTGTCCGAACTTAAAGACAGCTTAACCCGCTGGCGTGAAATGGAGCCAGATGATGCGCAAGCTGGTGACCTTGAAGCCTTGATCAACGAGCAGGCGGCCGCCGTGGATATGGCCGGTAGAAAAGCGGAAGAGTTATGGCTGAACCTGCTTGAAACCGAAGATGCGCTGATCCCTGAAGGTTTGCATATCGTTGGAAAGCCGTTTTCGGATGCCGCGCGGGCGGGGTATTTAGACCTGCTGGATGGCGTTGCTCCAGACCGCCATGCGCAGGTCGATCAAATGCTGCAAGAAGATCACGAATTGCCGGCCCTGATGCGGGCCCTATCGGGGCGGTTTATCGCGCCCGTGCCCGGGGGTGATTTGATCCGTTCAACCGATATTTTGCCCACAGGACGCAATATTCATGCGTTTGATCCATTTCGCATGCCGACCGAATTCGCCTGTCGTGACGGATTCAAGCAAGCGCAGATTCTGCTCGAAACGCATCCTGAATTGCCGCGCAGCGTGGCCTTGGTGCTTTGGGGCTCTGATAATATTAAATCTGACGGTGCGCCGATCGCTCAGGCCTTGGCGCTCATGGGTGCGCAGCCGCGATTTGACAGTTTTGGCCGCCTATCGGGGGCGGATCTCATTCCGTTAAGCGAGTTGGGGCGCCCGCGGATTGACGTGATTATGACATTGTCGGGTATTTTCCGGGATCTGTTGCCTTTGCAAACCAAATTGCTGGCCGAGGCGGCGTTTAAGGCCGCGCAGGCAGATGAGCCTTTAGAGATGAATTTCATCCGAGCGCATGCGTTGAAATATGCCGCCGATATGGAGGTTGATTTGGAAACCGCCGCCTTGCGGGTGTTTTCAAATGCCGAAGGCGCTTATGGCTCGAATGTGAACCAGCTGGTCGATAGCTCGGCTTTTGGCGATGAAGATGAGTTGGCCGATGCGTATGAGGCGCGCAAAAGCTTCGCTTATGGGGTGAATGGCAAAGCGCATAAAAACCATGGCCTGCTGCAAAAAGCCCTGAAAGACGTTGATCTAGCCTATCAAAACTTGGAAAGCGTTGAGCTTGGCGTGACCACGGTGGATCATTATTTTGACACTTTGGGGGGCATTTCGCGGGCGGTTAAGCGCGCCCGTGGTCAAGAGGTTGCGGTTTATATTAGCGATCAAACCCGCGGATCTGGAAAGGTGCGTACCTTGTCGGATCAAGTGGCTTTGGAAACCCGTTCGCGCTCGCTCAATCCGAAATTTTACGAAGCGCTGTTAAGCCATGGCTCAGAAGGCGTGCGCCAGATTGAGGCGCATGTGACCAATACATTGGGGTGGTCGGCAACCACGGGCCAAGTGGACCCGTGGGTGTATCAGCGCATTAGTGAAACTTTTGTGCTCGATGAAGCGATGCGCAAGCGTTTGGCAGAGCTGAATCCCAAGGCCAGCTCGCGCATGGCCAATCGATTGCTTGAAGCCAGCGATCGCGCCTATTGGCAGCCCGATGCCGAAACATTGGCGGCGTTGCAATCCGCAGCGGATGCTTTGGAAGATCACATGGAAGGGATCGCAGCAGAATGATGCCTTTGAAACCCCATATAAAAGGAGCCTCACATGAGCCCACTTGACAGACAGCCCCCGGCCTTGCGGGGTATGGATGGCGAAGGATCGGTGCAGGTGCATCAAGATTCGTCGATGAAAATCGAAGGTGCGAAAGTGTTTTCGGTTTATGGAAAGGGCGGGATTGGCAAATCCACCACCAGCTCAAACCTGTCTGCGGCGTTTTCCAAGCTGGGCAAGCGCGTGCTGCAGATCGGCTGTGATCCAAAGCATGACAGCACCTTCACATTGACCGGAACCCTGGTCCCGACGGTGATCGATATTCTCAAAGAAGTCGATTTTCATTCTGAGGAATTGCGTCCTGAAGATTTCGTGTTTGAAGGCTTTAATGGTGTGAAATGCGTGGAAGCGGGCGGTCCGCCTGCCGGCACCGGCTGTGGCGGTTATGTCGTGGGTCAAACCGTGAAGCTTCTGAAGCAGCACCATCTTCTGGATGAAACGGATGTGGTGATTTTTGACGTTCTGGGGGATGTGGTCTGCGGCGGCTTTGCCGCCCCTTTGCAACATGCGGATCGGGCCTTGATCGTTACAGCGAATGATTTTGACAGTATTTACGCGATGAACCGGATCATTGCCGCGGTTCAAGCCAAATCCAGCAATTATAAAGTGCGCCTGGCGGGCTGCGTGGCCAATCGTTCGCGTGAAACCGATGAGGTGGATCGCTATTGTAAAACAGTTGGCTTCAACCGAATCGCGCATATGCCAGATTTGGACGCCATTCGCCGCTCGCGCCTGAAGAAAAAGACGCTGTTCGAAATGGATTCGGATGAGGATATCGTTGCGGTTCAGGCAGAATATATCAAACTGGCAGAAACCCTATGGAACGGCACCGAGCCTTTGGCGCCGGCGCCGCTGCCGGATCGTGAAATCTTTGAGCTATTGGGGTTTGATTGATGTCTTATGATCAGACCCTGACACGGGTTGAAACGTATTTTGACAAGACCGCGACCAAAACTTGGGAGAGGCTGACATCGGATGCCCCGGTGTCAAAAATACGTGAAACCGTGCGTCAGGGTCGTGATCAGATGCGGGCTCGACTTTTGGCTGAAATGCCCGAAGATTTGCACGGGGCGCGGGTTTTGGATGCGGGCTGCGGCGCGGGGCCCACGACGATAGAGCTGGCCGCGCGCGGGGCGCATGTGGTGGCGATCGATATCAGCCCAGCTTTAATCGATATCGCCCGCCAGCGCTTGCCGCGTGCCCTGTCCAAACAGGTTGAATTTTGTTCGGGCGATATGTTGGCCGCGTCTTTGGGATCTTTTGATTACGTGGTGGCGATGGATAGCCTGATTTATTACAGCGCAGATGATATCAAAACAGCGCTGAGCGGTTTGGCCAAACGCACCAGCGGGTCGGTTTTGTTCACCGTGGCACCCCGCACGCGGATGCTGATGGCCATGTGGTATGCGGGCAAATTATTTCCCCGTTCAGACCGCTCGCCGGTGATGGTGCCGCATGCGCCCGCAGCTTTGGCCGCCCTGTTGCAGGGTGAGGGGCGTTTGCGCGATTTAGGCCGGGTAAAATCTGGGTTTTATATTTCTCAAGCATTGGGGTTTGCGGCATGAGCCAGAAAAAGCCCCATCCGCTTACTCAGCTGACGGCGCGTATGCTGCCTTTCGCAGATGCTGCGTCAGAGGGGTTGCCGCTGGGCAAATTGCTGCGCTTGTCGTTGTTTCAAGTCTCGGTTGGCATGGCCAGCGTGATGCTTTTGGGCACGCTCAACCGGGTGATGATCGTCGAATTAAGCGTTCCGGCGATGATCGTAGCCTTTATGATTGCCCTGCCGGTGTTGATCGCGCCGTTTCGCGCCTTGCTTGGCTTTCGCTCTGACACGTATAAATCGGCGATTGGCTGGAAGCGCGTGCCGTATCTTTGGTTTGGATCTTTGTGGCAAATGGGGGGATTGGCGGTGATGCCTTTCGCGCTGATTGCCTTGTCAGGGGTGCAACAGGTTGGCCCCAGTTGGGCGGGAGAGGTGCTGGCCGCTTTGGCGTTTTTGATGACCGGGCTGGGTTTGCATATGACGCAAACGGCTGGTTTGGCGTTGGCCAGCGATCTGGCGGATGATGAAACCCGCCCGCGGGTGGTTGCGTTGCTCTATGTGATGTTTCTGATCGGGATGGCCGCCTCGGCATTGATCATCGGCTGGTTGCTGGTTGATTTCTCGCCCTTGCGGTTGATCCGGGTGGTGCAGGGGGCGGCGCTGGCTGGTATTTTGTTGAATTTAATCGCGCTTTGGCAGCAAGAGCGCCCGCGCCCGATGTCGCAAGCCGAGCGCGCCGCGCCGCGGCCCTTGTTTCGCGATGCTTGGGCTGATTTGCTGGCCGGTGGGCGCGCGGGACGTTTGCTGGTGGTGGTGTTTATCGGCACAATAGCCTTCAATATGCAGGATGTTCTGCTCGAACCCTTTGGCGGCGAAGTCTTGGGACTGTCGGTGTCGGCCACCACGCTCTTAACCGCTATTTGGGCTGCAGGGGCGCTGTTTGGCTTCGCGCTGGCCGCTTGGAGGTTGCGCCTGCAGAGCGATCCTTATCGTTTGGCCGCGCTTGGCCTTTTGGCCGGGCTTTTGGCCTTTGCCATTGTTATTATTTCAGCCCCTATGGGCTCGGCTGTGCTGTTTTTTACCGGCGCAGGTTTGATCGGATTTGGAGGAGGTTTGTTCGCTGTTTCAACGCTGACCTCCGCCATGACTATGCCCGCCGAAGGTTTGGCGGGTCGTGGGCTTGCCTTGGGCGCTTGGGGCGCCGCGCAAGCAACCGCTGCCGGCGTGTCAATCGCCATCGGTGGAACGCTGCGGGACTATGTAAATGGTCACGCGCTCAGCGGAAATTTGGGAGAGGCGCTCGCCACGCCTGCGACGGGATATTCGTTCGTTTACCACAGCGAGATTTTCTTGCTGTTCGTGACGCTTGCCATTCTGGGGCCATTGGTCCGATCAGCGCGGCAAACGTCTCCCACACAACAGGGAGCGGCACGTATCGGCCTTGCCGATTTCCCAACATGATCCGCCGTACCACTGAAAGGAACCTGAAATGACCGGTACATTCTTTGCAGAATTTGATCTGGCCAGCTTGGCAATATGGCTCTTCTGGGCGTTTTTCGCTTTGTTGATCTTTTATATCCAGCGCGAGAATATGCGCGAAGGCTATCCAATGGAAAACGATGATGGCACAGAAGCGGCCAATCAAGGGCCTTTTCCTTTGCCCGAGCCAAAAACGTTTAAACTGCCGCATGGCCGCGGTGAGGTGAGCTTGCCCGATGGCGCGCGTGAAGCGCGCGATGTGGCGTTGCGCCAAACCAATGTGGCCAATGGCTATCCGCTAGAGCCCACAGGCGATCCGATGGTGGATGGGGTTGGCCCTGCTGCTTGGGCGCCGCGCCGCGATGTGCCCGAATTAGATGGCAAAGGCCATCCTAAAATCGTGCCAATGGCGGGCACCGAGCATTTTCACGTGGCCGCAGGGCGCGATCCGCGTGGTTTGCCCGTGATGGCTGGCGATGAAGCAATTGTGGGTAAAATCATCGATATGTGGATTGATGAGCCCGAGCAATTGGTGCGTTATCTGGAGGTTGAACTGGATCCACAACATGGCGAAGGCACGCGTTTGCTGCCGATGACCATGGCGCGCATTCATTCTGACCGTGTGGCGGTAAGATCAATCTTTGGCACTCATTTCAACGGCGTGCCGCGCAATGCCTCCGGGCGTCAAGTCACCATGTTGGAAGAAGAAAAAATCTCGGCCTATTACGCCGGGGGTTTGCTTTACGCCAGCAAAGAGCGGCAGGAACCGCTGCTGTAAACCCGAAAAAGGAACGCCTTATGCCCCATGATGATTTTGCAGTAGAGCCGATTAAAGGTTTGCCGGAAATGCCTCCGGAGGGTGAAGTCATCCTGTGGCAGGGGCGGCCCAATTGGTGGGCGCTCAGCAAAGAGTCTTTAAACCTGTATTGGGTTTTGGGGTATTTTGTTTTGCTGGCGGCTTGGCGGTTTCTCAGCCTATCCGATCTGATGCCGCTGGGGCGGGCCTTTGCGGCGTCGGTGCCTTTTTTATTCTTGGGGGCTTTGGTGGCCGGTCTGCTTATGCTGACCGCTTTTATTCAAGCAAGAGCCACGGTTTACACGATCACAAACCGACGGGTGGCGATGCGGATCGGCGCGGCATTAACCGTGACGCTGAATTTGCCATATACGCAAATCGCCAATGCCACGCTTGCGCAGCGCAAAGATGGTGCTGGCAGCATTGCTTTGGAATTGATGGCTGAGTCAAAGCTGTCTTATCTGGTGTGTTGGCCGCATGTGCGCGCCTGGTATATCGCCAAACCGCAACCCTGTTTGCGGTGTATTTCCAACCCTAAGGAGGTGGCTGATATTTTGGCCAAAGCTGCAAAATCACGCGTCAGCTCGGTGCAGTCGCAGGATCGTTCCCTGGCCTCAAACGCGCTGCCGGCTGAATAGGGGGGATTGGAAATATCATGGCACAAGTTGATCAACCCGCATTGAAATATGACACCGCTGTTGTTCCTCGGATGATGGTACGGGCGATGTTTGCTTTGGTTGCCGTGATCTTGCTGCTTGTCAGCTTGGCGCGCCTGACCGATCAACCGCTCAGCGCGATACCGCCGGAAAGTGAAGCGGTGCTTAGCCGCACGGTGTTTCTATCGGGGCAGTTAAGCGGCGCCGCCAAGGTGATGGATGCCAATGGCAATCTGATCGCGGATCTTTCGGCCGATGAGGGCGGGTTTATCGCCGGCGTTGCCCGTGTTTTGGACCGTGAGCGCGCGAAACATAAGAAACCGCTGGATGGGGCGGTCATTGTGACCCTTGGGGCCAATGGAAGACTGTCAATCACTGACCCCAGCACCGGCTGGAGCGCTGATCTTATGGGATTTGGCGCTGATAATGCCAAGGCTTTCGCCAAGCTCTTGGCCCAAAATCCGAAAGGGAACTGAAGATGGGATTGTTTAGAAAAGAAATCGAGCGGGCGCCCTGCACCGTCGAGATTAGCCATAAATTTGAAAGTCTGCATGCGCATGTGCGTTTTAATAACGGGGCGGTTGTGGAACCTGGAGATGAAGTACAGGTTCAGGGCCCCGAAATCATGGCGCCATTTGGCGAGATCGTGCGCGAGGATCGCGAAGCCATTATTTTGCGTGCCAGCGCCGTCGAGCGGCTATGGACGCGGCTTTTCGGAGATCTGGAAGTGATGGAGCTATGCGAGTTTTCCTTTTCTGAGGAGGTGAAGCTATGAATATGCATTCCGCTGACGCCACCACGGCAGAAGAAGCGCTGGCCGTTCAGGAAAAACTGGACAGTGAGATGGCCACGGCCGTTGCCATGCAAGACACGCTGCTGACGCCGCGGTTTTACACGACTGATTTTAACGAGATGGATGCGATCGATGTAACGCCCGTACGCGATGATTGGGACAAGCTAATCCACCAGATGGTCAGCGATCCCAATAAGGGGCATTTTAAAAAGAATGAAGATTGGGAGGATGTCGATTGGGAGGGTATGGAGCCGGAACTGAAAAAAGAATTTATCGATTTTCTGATTTCCTCATGCACCTCTGAGTTTTCTGGCTGCGTGCTTTATAAGGAAATGAAGCGCCGGGGCAGCAATAAAGACATCACGCAATTGTTTCAACTGATGGCGCGCGACGAAGCCCGCCATGCTGGTTTTATCAATGATGCGCTGCGCGAGGCCGGTGTGGCGGTGAATTTGGGGTTTTTAACGCAGAAAAAGAAATACACTTATTTCCGCCCAAAATTCATCTATTACGCCACTTACCTGTCGGAGAAGATCGGCTATGCGCGGTATATTACCATTTATCGGCATCTAGAAGAACATCCAGAGCTGCGCTTTCACCCGATTTTCAAATGGTTCCGCGAATGGTGCAATGATGAGTTTTCGCATGGCGAGGCTTTTGCGCTGCTGATGAAAACCGATCCTAAATTAACCAGTGGCATCAACGTTTATTGGATCAAGTTCTTCCTCACGGCGGTTTATGCCACGATGTATGTGCGCGATCATCAGCGCCCGGCCTTTCACGCCGCGCTTGGGGTGGATGTGGATTGGTATGGTCAAGAGGTGTTTCGCAAAACATCTGAATTGAGCAAACAGATTTTCCCCATTACGCTGGATATTGATCACCCACGCTGGATGGCCAATTTAAACCGGTTGCGCGCCGCCAATGTGACCTTGGCGGAAGCCGCAGATCAAAAGGGGTTTGGCGGTCTGATCACCCGTACAGGCGCGCGGCTGCAAGCCGTACTGGCTTTTGTATCGCTTTATACCATTCCCAGCAAATCGCATGCGGTGCCGGTTTCAACGCGCCTTGAGCCGGCATATTGATTGGTCCGGTTGGCATAGCTGCGCTGGTTGCGCTGTTTAGCTGGTGGTTTTTCACTGGCGCGATCCTGTTGATTGTGCGGAGGGCAGATCAGCGTGGCCCGAATGCGCATGGCATCGCCACGCTGCTGGCTTTGCCAATCCTGCCCTTGGGTGCATTGGGGTTTTGGACCACGCTTGAGGGCAGTAGCCCGGCGCAGATTTATCTTGGATTTTTATCAGCTTTGGCGGTATGGGGCTGGATCGAGTTGGCTTTTTTGACTGGTGTGATCGCAGGGCCCAATCGCAATGATGCCCCCAAAGACATTCCCGAATGGGAGCGGTTTATCCGCGCCTGGGGCACCATTGCCTATCATGAAATGTTGCTTTTGGCCGCTTTGCTGGCGGTGCTGTATTTTGGCTGGGGGGCTGAAAACACCACCGGTTTATGGACCTTTGTGATTTTGTATTTTGCGCGGATTTCGGCGAAGCTGAATTTGTTCTTTGGGGTTCCCAGAATCAATATTGAGTTTTTGCCAAAGCCGCTTGGGCATTTGCCCAGCCATTTTAAGATTGCCCAGTTAAACTGGGTATTTCCAATCTCAATCACCGCGCTTAGCTTCGCCACTGCCTGCTGGTTGGAGCGGCTTTATGCGACAGGCGATTTAACCGCTCAGATTGGATTTTCGCTTTTGGCCAGCCTGTCGGCTTTGGCCCTTCTTGAACATTGGCTGATGGTCTTACCACTGCCCGATGCAAAACTCTGGCGCTGGATGCTTCCGGCGCCCAATAACAAAACGCCTGATTTAAGACCGGAGGATGCCCATGGACTTTGACGCCTTGTTTAACGCGCAATTGCAAACATTAAAGGATGAGGGCAATTATCGCATTTTTGCGGAACTTGAGCGCCAGCGCGGTCAGTTTCCACGCGCCATAAGCCATGATTCTGATGCGCCAGACGAAGTTACAGTTTGGTGCTCGAATGACTATTTGGGCATGGGCCAAAACCCTATGGTGGTAGAGGCGATGAAAAACGCAATTGACAATAGCGGCTGCGGTGCGGGCGGCACGCGCAATATCTCTGGAACCAACCACGAGCATCTTTTACTCGAGCGTGAATTGGCGGATTTGCATGGTAAAGAAAACGCGCTGCTCTTCACATCGGGCTATGTGTCAAACTGGGCGGCTCTCAGCACATTGGGCGGGCGTTTGCCCGATGCAGTGATCCTGTCGGATGAGCTTAATCACGCCAGCATGATCGAGGGCATTCGCCATTCGCGGGCCAAAAAGATGATCTGGAAGCATAATGATCCGGAAGATTTGGATCGCAAACTGGCAAGCTTGCCGGCCAATGCGCCGAAGATCGTTGCTTTTGAATCGGTTTATTCCATGGATGGTGATATCTGCCCCATGCGTGAAATCGTTGAAGTGGCTGAAAAGCATGGCGCGATGACCTATTTGGACGAGGTGCACGCAGTGGGGCTTTATGGCCCTCGCGGTGGCGGTGTTTCCGAACAAGAAGGGTTGGCTGATCGGATTACCTTGATTGAAGGCACTTTGGGTAAGGCTTATGGTGTGATGGGCGGTTATGTAACCGGCTCGGCGGCGCTGTGTGATTTTATCCGTTCATTTGCCAGCGGCTTTATCTTTACCACGGCGATTCCTCCGGCGGTGGCTGCGGCCGCGCGCACCAGTATTGCGCATCTGAAGCGCTCACAAAGCGAGCGCGATCAGCAGCGGCACCAAGTGGCAAAGCTGCGCGCTGGCTTGGATGCGGCTGGTATTCCGCATTTGGAAAATCCCAGCCATATCATTCCGGTGATGATCAAAGATCCAGTGAAATGTCGGCAACTGGCGGATATTCTGATGCAAGATTTTGGAATTTACGTGCAACCGATCAATTACCCAACGGTGCCCAAGGGCACCGAGCGGTTGCGCTTCACGCCATCGCCATTGCATTCAGACGCTGATATCGAGCATTTGGTGCATGCGTTAACGGTGCTTTGGAAGCGTTGCGCAATCTCACATGCCGTTGCCTGAACAGCTTTCGTGTATTGACAATTTTTAATCCGTGCTACCTGATCAAGCGACGGAAAGAGGAGGCATAAATGACCGGAGTTTTCAAGGCGATAACAATCGCATCATTGGCACTTGCCGCGCCCGCTTTTGCAGGCGGGGATGCGGATAAGGGCGAAAAAGTTTTTTCGAAATGCAAATCCTGCCACATGATTCAGGATGACGCGGGTAACAATATCGTCAAGGGCGGTAAAACCGGCCCCAACCTCTATGGGATTTCTGGCCGTGTAGCAGGAAGCCTTGATGGGTTTCGCTACGGCAAGTCGCTAAAATCTGTAGCTGATTCAGGCCTGGCTTGGAGCGAGGAAGAATTTGTATCTTACGTGGCCGATCCAAAAAAATGGCTGCAAAAAACGCTGGATGACAAAAAAGCGAAATCAAAAATGTCATTCAAATTGAAAAAAGAAAAAGACGCGGCCAATGTATGGGCCTATCTGGTTTCTGTGGGGCCGTCTTAAGCAAGACGCCTGATTAATAGAATATTTTTACGCGCTGGTCTGTTATGGAGCAGCGCGTTTTTCTTGGAAGAAAGCGCTTAAAAGCCCTGCGATCTTTTGTGGATTTTCCTCATGCGCTAAATGCCCCAGACCGTTTACTTCGTGATATGCGGTGTTGTTCATCCGCTCGGCCGTTGCTTTTACATCGGCGCAGGGAACCGTGCGGTCACGCGTACTGGCGATCAACAGGCAGGGCGTGTCAACCGCGTCAAGCTGCGCCAAAAGCCGATCTAAATTCCATTGTGACATCATCAAAATAGTGCCCTTCACATGCGCCTTATCGCTAAAAAGCTTTTGATACAGGTTGATTTGATCTTCCGTCAAATCAGAGCCGGTACCTGATAAAATCTGTCGTACACGCGATTTGCTTTTTGCCAACCCTGCCAGATAGCGCGGCGTAAGCGGGTTTAAGGCCATCATTTTTGCCATCATTGGAAACATCACCCCGGCCAATCCGGGAAATTTGCTCAAGGCGGGGTTCAGGCCCACAACGCCTCTGAGAGCCAGAGATTTTGACATTTCGAGCGCCAAAGCCGCCCCCGCGGAATGCCCAACGATAAAATCCGGCTGAAGCTGCAGGGCTTGGCAGAGTGTCAGCAGGTCTTGCGCCATATAGGTGAGGCTGCTGCGCTGGCCCGTGCTGATCTTGGTCAAGCCATGGCCCGGTAGATCAACCAATGTTGCCGCGATATTATCTTGTAAAAGCGCCATTAACGGCGCCCAGCTATGGGTTGAGGCACCGGTGCCATGCAAAAACAGCACCTTTGGCCCTTTGGCTCCAAGCCTTTGGATATGCCAGTGATGCGGCCCTGCGCGCAGCTGCTCTGAGGCCTGCGCGGAAGGCCAGTTTGCTCTGTTGCGCCCCCCCTCGATCAATTGTCCAAAACCCGATGCACAGTCTGGCTTAGGCCATGGGCGTCGGCGCGGGGCATGGGATAATACTCGGCGCGTAAGGTCTGCGCCAAATCTGCAAGGGCTGGGTTTGGGCTTCGCGCGACATCCATCACCACTGATTTGATCCCCAAACCAGAGATCCATCCGGCCATTAAGGCGGCATCTTCCGCCGCTTTCTGGCGGTCTGCAGAACCGTCCAAGCTGATATTTGCCCGGCCATCGGTGAGCAGAGCCAAGACGGGTGTTTTGCCTTGACTGAGTGATTTCTGCGCCAAAATACCGGCAGCTTGCAAGCCGCCGGCCAATGGCGTTCCCCCCCCACCGGGCAGCGCTGATAAACGGCGTTTGGTTTGCACAAGCGAGCGAGTCGGGGGCAACATCAAATCCCCTGAGGCGCCGCGAAAAGCAATCAGGGCAACGTAATCGCGCCGCGCATAGGCTTCTGCCAGCAGCAGCTCAACGGCGCCTTTGGCCTCTGCCAATCGCGCCATCGCCGCAGAGCCAGAGGCATCCACGATAAAAATAACCAATCGCTCTGCGCGTTGTTCATAGCGCTTAAGGTGAATATCGCTTGGGAATATCGTGATTGTCGATCGCCGCGGTTTGCGCGCCGCGCGCAGCTTTTGCCAAGGGGCTGCGCTGCGCAAAGTCGCGATTACATCCACGCGGCTTTGTCCGTCTAAGCGCCCTGGTCGCGAGGGCGCGGGCCGCCCTCTGGCTTTTGATTTACGGCTCTGTCCAGCGCCGGTGCCAGCGGCGCTGCGCTGCGCCCCCGTGGAGGCAAGCCTGCTTAGAAAATCTGAAGGAAGTAGGGCTTTGACAGCCTCGATTAAAAGCTCTTGGGGCAGCTCGGACAGGTCGGTATCTTGCGCGCTCTCGGCCTGTTCTTGCGCGCTGTCTT
>Ga0181556_1000746_pt1 | contig 34576 bp, 39 predicted proteins | sample 011ome_14_FD_148651 | JGI IMG/M metagenome (GOLD analysis project Ga0181556, IMG submission 148651) | Coastal salt marsh microbial communities from the Groves Creek Marsh, Skidaway Island, Georgia - 011505AT metaG (spades assembly) | ecosystem: Environmental > Aquatic > Marine > Intertidal zone...
ACGATTCCCACGATCCCGCACATTGAAGGGGGTATCTCCTCGTCTTGCAGCCGATGTTGAGGCAAGCCTACCGGGCAATCGCGAGGTCAGTCGATACGCCCCGAACTGTCGACGGCAGTGCTCCGAGGGCGAGCGAATCGGCGTCGCAGGGCGGCGAGAATTCCACCGCCCGCAAGGACACCCGTTCCTACTCCCAGCCACGCCCCTGCACCCAAGGGCTCAGGAATCTGGGACCCCACTTCTCCCACGCTCCGGGGCACTCTTTCTTCGGAGGGCGGCTCGGGGATTTCGGGGGTGCTCTCCATCACAGGAGGGAGGACGACAGGAATGTCAAAGCTTTGTTCCACGGGAGTTCTCACAAGAGCTGGCTCCGAGGGCACCGGAGCGATAGTCACCTCTGCTGGAGGGCTATCAGAGGTGGGGGCTGCAGGGGTAGAGGACGAGGGCGGGTCAGGGGTCGCCAGGGGTTCCTCCACCGCAGGAGGTGGTGGCAGAGAAGGTGGCCGTTCGAGTCGCAGTCTGCTGTGTCATGGTCGAAGGCTAGAAGCCTTGTTGGCGCCCCCGTCAAAGTTATCCACAATGCACTCGCGGCCACTGCCTTAGGATTGGGGTGTGAGTGAGCCCTCCCCCTATCAATCGAGTGGAGTGGACACCTCGGCTGGTGATCGGGCCGTCGAGCTCATGAAAGCCGCAGTCCTGGGTAGTCATTCGTCTCGTGTCATGGGTGGCGTGGGCGGATTTGCGGGGCTCTATGACGCGTCATTCCTCACGTCCTATACCCATCCAGTCCTTGCCACGTCGACAGATGGCGTGGGCACTAAAGTCGCGATCGCCCAGGCAATGGATGTCCACGACACCATTGGCTGGGATCTTGTGGGCATGGTCGTCGATGACATCGTTGTCGTCGGAGCGACGCCCCTGTTTATGACTGACTACATTGCTTGCGGCCGTGTTGTCCCTGAGCGAATTGCCGCCATCGTTCGAGGAATTGCGGAGGCCGCGGCGAGTTGCGGTGTGTCATTGGTCGGCGGAGAGACAGCCGAGCACCCCGGACTCTTGGACCCCGACGACTATGACGTCGCCGGAGCTGCTACCGGTGTTGTTGAAGCTGGCGACATGCTTGACCCCGCTAAGGTTCGAGCCGGCGATGCGGTTATCGCGATGGCTTCCAGCGGCCTCCACAGCAACGGCTTCTCCTTGGTGCGGAAAATTGTCGCCGATCAGGGGTGGGACCTTCACGTCACGAGACCTGAGTTTTCCCGTGAGTTGGGTCTCGAGCTGCTCGAGCCCACCATGCTCTACACCAGCTCGATTCTTGAGCTCACGGCTGCTCACCCCGGCGCCCTTCACATGCTGAGCCACGTGACCGGTGGTGGTTTAGCGCAAAACCTTTCGCGCGTCATTCCGCAAGGTCTCGCTATCGATGTTGACCGCTCAACCTGGTCGCCACCCACCGTCATGCAGGTGCTGGCTGACGCCGGTGGCTTCACCCTGGGTCAGGTCGAGGACACCTGGAATATGGGGATTGGCATGGCGGCTGTGGTCGATGCCGCAGAAGCTTCAGCAGTGACAGCGACGTTGCGCGCTTCAGGCCACCAGGCATGGCAGGTCGGCGTTGTTAGCGAGAGCGCGGGAGAAGTGTCAGACGACACCGTCACGAGCGCTAAGGGTGTTGAGGGTGGCGCAATCCGGCTGGTCGGAGCTTACGCAGACTCTTCTTCGGCGTCGTCGTAGTCCGCCCACTTGTCTTCGTACTGATCATCGCCTTGTGAAGTGGCGAGTTCTTTCTCGAGCTGCGACAGGTCTGTATCTGGCGAGTAATACTTCAATTCGCGCGCCACTTTAGTGTGCTTTGCTTTTTGCCGACCGCGACCCATCGGTCACCCCTTTGCTTCTTTCGACGAGGGCTCCTAAGCCCAGAACCTGCCGTGTCAGGGATAGAGAATGGAGGGAGTTTATCACGCAGTGCTGGGGGCTTGGATGACCTAGAGCACCGCCGTCGTGCCGATAAATCCGGCAGCACAGGCCACCACTCCGGCCACAACATGGAGCGCTAGAGGCGCCACAACGCGTCGTGCCACGTTCTCCGCACTTGAGGGGACCATCAGCACCGCGAGTGTGGAGAACGTGGTGAGGCCTCCCGCGAGACCGATCATGAGCGGGTAGGACCAGAAGCCCTCCGGAAGCGCTGCAATCACACCCATCGCTGCTGATCCGGTGATGTTGACGATTCCCAGAGACCACCAGGGCGCATGGGGCAGTGCCTGCATCACGAGCCAGCGGAGAACGGCTCCCACTGCGCCAAGTCCTACCGTCGCTGCCAAGACAAAGGGGGTCATGAGAGACCTCCCCGGCGAGCCGCAACACCGAGTGTGCGCCCCACCAGGACGGCGAGTATCCCGGAAACGAGTGTCACCGCGAGATATCCCAGTCCCCATGCCATGGTCTCCGTGACCGTCAACAGGGCAATCGCGGAGAACGTTGTGTAGGAGCCCAAAAACCCCACGGTGATACCCGAGCGAAGCCAGTGAGGAAACTCGGGGAGACCTCTGGTGAGCACAAAAGCTAAGCCCAGTGCGCCGAGAGTGTTCGCAGCCAGAGTGGCCAGCATCTCGCCCTGGGCAAGGTGTTCGGTAGCTTCGAGCGCGCCAACTCGGGCGAGAGTTCCCAGCCCGCCCCCGAGAGCTACGGCCACTATTTCGCGAAATCGCACACGCGAAGGCTACTCTCCCTGCGGAAATAGACTGAGCGAATGACCTCCTCCACGAGACCGATGTTCCGGGCTCTCGCGTGGGCTGGGGGAATCATTGTGGTCGTCGCAGCGCTCATCACGGCCTGGATTGTGGTGCCGATTGTGACCAGTTCACCGGCGGGCTCATCAGGGCAACAACGCGAGGTGGAGGGCTATCCCGCGAGTGTCAGTGCCACGGGTGATGATGGTCGCACGCGAACTCTGGAGGCAGCTTTTGAGAGCGGGGAGGAGAGAGATTTTTCTGCCCTTGTCGCCGGTGATCGCCTTATTGTCTCGGGCTCTGGGTTTGACCCGAGTAAAGGAATCTATGTTGCTGTGTGCAAAGTTCCCGACTCTGTCGGGGGGAAGCCAGGACCATGTCTGGGCGGAGTTCCTAGCACCGAAGAGGATGGCGATTCCACCGTGGGTGCTGTGGAGTACGCGGCATCAAACTGGGTGAACGATGACTGGGCGTGGCGCGTTTTTGGAGCTCGCAGTTTCGATGACCGCGGAGTTGGATCCTTCACCGCCTACATCGAAATTCCCGCTAGCGCGGATGAGAATGTCGATTGCACGCGAGTGCGCTGTGGGCTTTTCACGCGGAACGACCACACGGCTCTCGAAGACCGGGTGCAAGACCTCTACTTGCCGGTGTCTTTCGCTAAGTAATCCGGGACCCGGAACACTCTGATTGCTCGTTGGGCAATTGGCCCGATGGCGAGCGCGAAAATTACAGTTCCGACACCGAAGCTGCCACCGAGGCTCCAGCCAATGAGCAAGACAGTGACTTCCACGACGCTACGCACCGCCCACATCGGGTATCCAAAGCGAGCGTTGAAACCGACCATCAGTCCATCGCGGGGACCGGGACCAAAACGAGCTCCGATATAGAGGCCACTCGCGATCCCCATCATCAGAAGACCAGCGGCAAAGAGGATCATTCGCTGAATAAAGTTCTCCGGAGTTTCCACGAGTGCGAGACCAACCTCCATGAAAGGTCCCACGAGGAGCGCGTTGAGAACTGTTCCGATGCCCGGCCTTTGTCGAAGCGGAATCCAAATCAAGAGAACGACGAGACCGCTCACCACGATGACCCAACCGATGCCAAAGCCCCAGGTGACATGGAAACCCTCTGCAAAGACCGTCCAAGGGTCCACACCAAGACTTGCTCGCAGCATCATCGCGGCGGCAAAACCAAAAAGGAAAAGCCCGGAGAGGAGTTGACTCCACCGTCTGAGGTAATGGAGTCCGCGTTGCACGCGCTTACTCTACGCCCGAGCCGGCAAAACTTTTCCCCCATAAGCACGCCTGTGGTGATACTCTGAACCACGGAACAAGAGAACGCCATCGGTGGCGAACCTCGTGGGCCATCGCCTCACAGTCGTGAGAGCGGCCGCATGTGTAGACGAAACAGCCCCGGTCTGGCTACTGGTGATCTGGGCCTGGTGTCATGTGTGACACCTCTTCTCCCCATCTGATCACAAAGAAAGCTGACCTTATCCATGCCATCTTCCAAGAAGGCTCCTTCATGGCGCCCACCGACCAAACGCACCTCTTTCCAGGACCAAAAGAAGCGCAGGCCCCAGGCCCACGCTGAGGGCGAGTATCCCCGCGGCGAGCGTCGTCGTGACGACTCTGCCGATCGCCGCCCCGCCGAGAAGCGTGAAGGCGCACCCCTCCGATCCTCGGAAAGCCGTCCTTACAAGAAGAACGACCGCAGACCGGTCTCGGGTGAGCGTCGTCCCTATTCCGGTGATGACCGCAGGCCACCTCGCGATGGCGGGAACCGCAGGCCAGAGCGTAATGAGCGCTCTTTTGACGCTCCTCGCAAGCAAGCTCCGATCGTCAACCACAAGCCGTTGGAAGCTGTCGCAGTTGCCCCCGACGCCGGCGAAGGCCTCGAGTTCCAGGACCTCGGCCTCGGTGAGCGCATCGCGGAAGCGATTCGCGAGCAGGGAGCTATTACCCCCTTCGCTTTGCAGGCCGTGACTATTCCCGTCGCACTGACCGGCCGCCACGTTCTCGGTCGCGGACGCACCGGATCGGGAAAGACCATCGCCTTCAGCGCCCCCTTGGTGGAGCGCTTGCTGAGGCTCTCCAAAAACGGCGTCAAGCGCGCTGTGGGGCGCGCTCCCAGGGCTCTGATTCTTGCGCCCACTCGTGAGCTCGCGTTGCAGATTGACCGCACCGTGCAGCCCATTGCCCGGAGTGTGGGTCTCTTCACCACCCAGATTTATGGTGGCGTGCCACTGGGTCGCCAGATCGGCGCTCTCGAGCGCGGTGTCGACATCGTGATTGGTACTCCCGGTCGTATCGAAGACCTTATGGCCAGAGGCAAGCTCGATGTGTCCCAGGTCGTCATCTCGGTTGTCGACGAGGCAGATCACATGTCGGAGCTCGGGTTCATTGAGCCCTTGGGCCGCATCCTCCGCGCCACGTCACCGTCGGGGCAGCGCTTGCTGTTCTCCGCCACTCTTGACGCCGGTGTCGCAGGAATCGTCGCGGAGTTCCTCCCCAACCCCGCAGTGTTTGAGGTTGCCGGAGAAAACCAAGAGTCCTCCAGCATTGACCACCGTGTGTGGGTCGTGGACCAGCGCCAGAAGCGCGACGTGGTCTTGGAGCTTGCTCAAGGTCCCGGCAAGGTGTTGATGTTCACCAGGACTCGCGCCTTCGCTGAGGAGCTTGCGGACCACTTGGACGACCACGGTGTTCCCGCGGTCAGTCTTCACGGTGATCTGAACCAGGCCAGGCGTACCCGCAACCTGGAGAAGCTCACGTCTGGTCGCGTGAACGTTCTTGTTGCGACCGATGTGGCAGCGCGAGGAATTCACGTCGACGACATTGACACTGTCGTCCAGGTGGACCAGCCCGACGACTTCAAGTCATATGTGCACCGCTCAGGTCGCACCGGACGTGCAGGCAAGGAGGGTCGTGTGATTACGTTGACGACTCGCTCACGGTCACGCCGCCTCGTCGATCTGCTCAAGCAGGCCGGTATCTCGTGTGAGCTGGAGGAGAAGAGCGTCAAGCCTTCTCGTCCACTCGAGCGCGTCTAGAGGGCGAGGAGTGCGCTGGCCACGAGGGCCAGCGCAAGTCCCGCCCACTGAATGAGCGCAATGCGCTCTTTCAAGACGACACTGGCGAGCAGAATTGTTCCGGCGGGATAGAGCGCAATCAACACGGAGATCACCGAGAGATCTCCCGAGCGCAATCCGTAGATGACGGCGACATTGGCGAGCACATCCATGACCCCCGCGATGATGATCATGGTTCCCACGCTGCGAAACTCAGTAAGCCCCGGCAGTCGAGGAGTGCGAGAGAGCGCCACTCGTGTGAGAACGAGCGCGCCGGCGGCAACAATGAGGGCGCTGGAGGACACCATTCTGTTGGCAAGGAGTGGAATCAGTCCAGAGTTAGCAGGGGACAGGTCGATGAGGATGACCGTAAACCCGATGAAGGTTCCCGACCCTGCCGCCATGAGGAGCCCGATGGGCCTGGGGCGAACGGCACCTTTTTCGGGCACAAACCCGACGAGAACGACAGCGAGCAGGGCGAGACCGAGAGCGACGTAGAAGAACGTGCCGCCGCCTTCACCCTGGGATAGCCCAACACTCACGGGAACGATGGCGGAGATGAATGCTGTGGCGGGAGAGAGAATGCTCATCGGCCCAATCGCCAAACTGCCATAGAGCAGTCCGATGCCAATCGCACCAGCCAGGCCGGACGCTGCCCCATAGAACCAGGCGTCATAGCTGGATACTGCCGCCACGAAGGGCGATGTCAGGGCTAGTCCCACTAGGCCCACGAGCGCAACACCTAGTGTGGTGAGGATGGTCGAGGAGCGCCGTGCTGCGAGTCCGCCATAAAAATCAGCACCGCCATACGCCAGTGCGCCGATAAGGCCGAGTGCGACAGTCAGCACGAAGTAGCTTTCATCGACGTAACAGTATTACTTCCGGGGATGGTGTTGTGACCAATCCGGAATACTCTGGGTCCATTCGCTGTTGCGCTCTCTAGGAGGAACACCCGTGTCACTTGTGTATGGAAACATCACCGAAGCTTTCGGCAACACCCCTCTGGTGCGCTTGAACCGGGTAACCGAGGGCGCGGGCGCCACCGTCCTTGCCAAGCTTGAGTTCTATAACCCTTCGTCCTCCGTCAAGGACCGTTTGGCCATTGCTGTGGTGGACGCGGCGGAAGCGTCTGGCGAGCTGAAGCCGGGTGGAACCATCGTCGAGGCCACCAGTGGTAACACGGGTATTGCGCTCGCGATGGTTGCTGCAGCGCGCGGCTACAAGGCTGTTCTTGCGATGCCCGACACCATGAGCAGCGAGCGCCGAATGCTCCTTCGCGCTTATGGGGCAACCCTGGTGCTCACCCCTGGTGCAGAAGGCATGACCGGAGCGGTCAACAAGGCGGTCGAAATTGCCGCAGAGATTCCTGGCGCCGTTCTGGCGCGTCAGTTTGAGAACCCCGCAAACCCTGAAATCCACCGCAAGACCACCGCGGAAGAGATTTGGCGGGACACCGATGGCGCAGTCGATGTGTTTGTCGCGGGCGTGGGGACCGGAGGAACCCTGACCGGAACTGGACAGGTGTTGAAAGAAAAGAAGCCTGGTCTCCGCGTTGTAGGGGTGGAGCCACTGGAGTCACCGTTGCTCAATGGGGGAGAAGCTGGCCCCCACAAAATCCAGGGAATTGGTGCCAACTTTGTGCCCGCGATCTTGGACCGTGAGGTCTATGACGAGGTCCTTGACGTGACCAGCCAGCAAGCGGTGGACATGGCCCGCCGCCTGGGTGCCGAGGAAGGAATCCTCGGGGGTATCTCGTCGGGGGCAACCGCGCATGCCGCCGTGGAGCTGTCGAAGCGTCCCGAGCTTGCTGGTTCGACTATCGTCGTAATTCTGGCAAGCTTTGGTGAGCGTTATCTCTCCACCGTTCTGTATGAGGGCCTCGATACCTAATATGACTCACTCCACTCGCATGGGCGAAGACATCGCCGCGGTGCGAGATCGCGACCCCGCTGCGCGAAACAACCTCGAGGTTTTTCTCACCTCCCCCGGCGTGCATGCCCTGTGGTGGCACCGGGTGGCCAGCTGGTTTTGGCGGTGGGAGTGGTTCTTGATCGCCAGGATCATCTCCAACGTTGCTCGGACACTCACCGGAATTGAGATCCACCCAGGAGCCACACTGGGCCGCCGCTTGGTTATCGACCACGGGATGGGTGTTGTGATTGGCGAGACCGCCACGGTCGGCGACGATTGTTTGATTTTTCACGGTGTGACGCTCGGCGGGAAGGTCGCTCAGGCCCGCGAAGACTGCCAAGGTCGCAGGCACCCCGCGGTCGGCGATGGAGTCACTATCGGGTCGGGCGCGACTCTCTTGGGCGCCATTACCGTAGGCGATGGCGCGACCATTGGGGCGAAAGCTGTGGTCTTGGACGACGTGCCCGCAGGGTCCTTGGCAGTGGGGATTCCTGCAAAAATTAAGAAACCGAGCAAGCGCCCTTAGGCTTTTTTTATGCTGAAGCAGGTGAGCCGTCTCACTCTGGGTCCTCTGGCCAGGGGTCTGTTTCGCGCCAAGATTGTGGGGCGGAACAACGTGCCCCGATCTGGGGCGGTGATATTGGCCAGCAATCATTTGTCTTTCATTGACAGTGTGGTCATTACGTTGTTCGCTCCCAGGCCAGTGTCGTTTTTGGCCAAGGACAGCTACTTCACGGGGACAGGCGTGAAGGGATTCTTATCCCGGACTTTCTTTCGAGGTATCGGTGCGATTCCGGTGACCCGGGGTGTCGGGCAAGCTGCTCAGGATGCATTGGATGCTGGGCTTGGTCTCCTCCAGGAGGGTGAAGCGTTTGCCATTTACCCAGAAGGCACGAGATCACGTGATGGGCGCCTGTATCGAGGTAAGACGGGAGTTGCCTGGTTAGCCCTGAACGCCGGCGTTCCCGTCGTTCCGGTGGCTCTTAAAGGGACCGACAAAGTCCAACCGATTGGAACGAAGGGCATCCGCCTCGCCAAAGTCACGATCCAGTTTGGTGAGCCTCTGGATCTTTCGCACCATGGAAAAGCTGACTCGGGTCGCGCGCGGCGGCACGCGACAGATGAGGTCATGGAGGCTATTGCCGCCCTGTCAGGACAGGAACGTGCGGAGGGCTACAACGAACCTCCTGCCACGACGTTCGTGGAGAAGGTTCGCCGCACCTTCCGCTCGCGCGCTGAGCTCTAGGCCTGTTTGGCTTCTTCGCTCGCTTGGGCCTCTTCAACCTGCTTGCGAACATCATCCATGTCGAGGCCTTTGACCGCGGTAATGACTTCTTCGAGGGCTGGGGCGGGCAGTGCGCCCGGCTGCGAGAAGACCAGGATTCCGTCCCGGAACGCCATCAAGGTCGGGATAGAACGGATGTTGGCGGCCTGCGAAAGGGCTGGTTGAGCCTCGGTGTCGACTTTGCCGAAGGTGACATCGCTGTGCTCATTACTGGCAGCTTCATAGACCGGAGCGAACGCGACGCACGGGCCGCACCAGGCTGCCCAAAAATCAACGAGGGTGATGCCATCCGAGGTGACGGTCTTTTCGAAGTCTTCGTAGGTCAGGTCAATAGTGGGCATGTGGTGTCCTTTCGTGTCCGCACCACAATACCCCATGGGGTATCCAAGAGAAAGTGCTGTTCGCCGTGCGCTGACAGGGGGGAGCGCGGCGTAGTAGGTCTGAAACAAAAAGGTTTGGCGCAGAATCGACCTCCATGGTGCCAAGCACCTATGTCAGTAGAGAAGACACGGCTAGAAGCGTATTCTTTGGGCAGATTTGCACAATCGACGAGGAGAGCGTCATGACCGTCACCACAGAGTCACCACGGACAACAGAGAAGTTTCCGGCGAGCGAAGAGTTGCAGCTCGACACAGCGGCGCTCGGTGAATATTTGTTGGGCCGTTGGGCTGAGGTTCGGACCCGCGCGAGAGCTCTCTGCGAGCGCCCTGAGATGTGGAAAATCGAAGGCCAACCGATTCCGGAGCATCGTGCTCGAGTTTTCGAGCAACTTGGCCACCTCGTCGATGCCGGAGGCGTGTTGTTGTCCTTCCCCAAGATCGTGGGAGGCAAAGCAAATCCCGGCGGTAACATCGCTAACTTTGAACAGTTGGTTCTCGCGGACCCATCACTACAGATTAAGTCTGGCGTTCAGTGGGGTCTCTTTGGTGCCGCGGTGATGCACTTGGGAACCGAAAAGCACCACCTCGCGTTTTTGCCGGGCATCATGTCGCTCGAGACGCCGGGTTGCTTTGCGATGACCGAGACGGGTCACGGATCAGACGTGGCCTCCATTGCGACGACAGCGACCTATGACGAAACCACGGGAGACTTCATTCTCCACACCCCTCACCGAGGGGCCTGGAAGGATTACATCGGCAACGCGGCTCTGCACGGGAAAGCAGCGGTTGTTTTCGCCCAGCTGATTGTCCGCGGCGAGAACCATGGAGTTCACGCACTCTATGTTCCCCTGCGTGATGACAAAGGATTCCTCCCGGGAATTGGCGGAGAGGACGACGGGCCCAAGGGCGGGCTCAATGGAATCGACAACGGTCGCCTTCATTTCACCAACGTCCGAGTTCCACGGGAAAATTTGTTGGATCGCTATGGATCGGTAGACGAGCAGGGTATCTACACCTCACCCATTGAAAGTCGTGGCCGTCGCTTCTTCACCATCCTCGGCACTCTTGTTCAGGGTCGAGTTTCCTTGGTGGGCGCTGCTGCCGTGGCATCGCAGCTGGCGATGACCATTGCGGTCAAGTACGGGGTCGTGCGTCGCCAGTTCCCGGTGCCCGGCTCCGACACCGAGCAGGTGTTGCTCGACTACCAGCAGCACCAGCGTCGATTGCTACCTCGTCTGGCCAATGCCTACGCCATGACTTTTGCGCAGGATGAACTGCTGAGCATCTTCCACGAGGTGTTTAGCGGAGAGAAAGACACCGAAGAGGAGCGTCAAGACCTGGAGACTCTCGCTGCTGCCTTGAAGCCATATGCAACCTGGTCGGCACTGGACATAATTCAAGGTGCCCGTGAGTCTTGCGGTGGACAGGGATACCTCGCCGAAAATCGACTCTCCACGCTGCATGGTGACATGGATGTCTACGTGACCTTCGAGGGTGACAACACCGTGCTGTTGCAGCTGGTCGCTAAGCGCCTACTCGGTGACTACGCCAAACAGTTCAAGGGTGCCGATTTTGGGACGATGGCCGGATATCTTGCCGACCAAGTCGGTGAGGCGGCATTCAATCGTTCTGGTCTGCGTCGGCTCGCACAGAACGTCGCAGACTTCGGATCGACTGCAAGATCAATCGGATACGTGCGCAGCACCGCTTCGCAGCGCCAGTTGTTGACCGACCGTGTTCACAGCATGGTTGCGGACATTGCTGATTACCTCAAGCCGGCCAGTAAGTTACCCCCGGAAGAGGCGGCCGCGTTGATGAACAAGCACCAAGCTGCGCTCATTGATGCAGCGTGGGCTCACGCTGAGCTCGTGGTCTGGGAAGCCTTCACTCATGCAGTTGATCGGATGGAGGAGGGCGACAACAAGCAGGTCCTCCGATGGTTGCGAGACCTTCACGGGTTCACCCTGATTGAGAAGCACCGTGACTGGTATCTCATGAAGGGTCGACTCAGCGCTCATCGCGCCGAGGCCATCACCGACTACATCAACCACCGGCTGTTGCCACGCTTGCGCCCTCACGCCCTTGACCTCGTCGACAGCTTTGGTCTGGCTGAGGGGCACATCAGAGCTCCCATTGCGACGGGTGAAGAACACGAGCGTCAAGAGGAAGCTCGTGCCTACGAAAAAGGCCTGGCCTAAGGGGATGACTCCCTCCACCGGATGGGCGCTTGTGGGTGCTCAGTTCGGACTGCTCGCGGCCTTGGTCATTCTGCCCGCAGGGGATCTGTGGCCACGGGGCGCTATCACCAGTGTCTTGGGAGGAGCGCTCGTTGCCACAGGTGCAGCCATCGCGGTCTTGGCGGGCCTGAGGTTGGGCCCCAACCTCACTCCGACTCCTCTTCCCAAAGAGGATGGAGAGCTCGTTACCGCTGGTTTTTATCAGTATGTGAGGCACCCCATCTATACGGGAGTTCTCCTGGCCGCCGCCGGAGTCGTCGCCTTTCAAGGCTCGATCGCGCACATTGTGGGGTGTGTTCTGTTGTGGGGGGTCCTCACGATAAAGGCATTAGGCGAAGAGAGAATGCTGGCGGAGAAGTATGAGGCCTATGCCTCTTACGCGGCGGGAACAGGAAGATTCTTTCCCCGGCTAACTAAGGTGAAATAAGACGGGCCTAGGATGCTCAGTGTCCCCCTAGGGTGACACAACATGGGGAGATGGATGTGGCAAGGCGCAAGTTGACCGACGTATCCCATCCGGATCCTCTCCTGACGGATGAGTTTTGGCTGGAATACGGGGATGATCCGCAACCCCCGATGCGACTCAAGATTTTGTATGTCACCTTCGGCGAAGTCGCTAGCGCAGGGCCATCATCGTTCAATGTCGCCAGCGTGTGCGACAGGCTAGGTATCACCTACCCGATGGTCAATCACTACTTCGGGAGCCGCGATGGACTTTTGGCTGAGGGGGCCTACATGGTCTACGAGCGATATGTCGACAGGTTGTGGGCGGCGGCCGTGTCCGCTCCTCGAAAGCCCGAGGCACGACTCAAAGCCTGGATGATGGCTCAGATTAGCGAGACACTCACCATGGGTGGGTGGGGTCCGATTTTGAACTACCCTCTCGCAGCCCGTGAGGTGACGGCAGAGATTGATGCAAAGTTTCAGAAACCGTTGAACCGTGTTTTTGAATTGAATCTTGCGCGCCTTGCTGTTTTAGTGCGCGATGTCCAAAGAGACACTGTCACCGACGTTGACTACACGGTAGAGAAGTATCCGCGTACTGAGCTTCTGAGCGACCCCTATCTCTTGAGTGTGATGCCAACGGTGTCCTGGTCGATTTTTGGTATGTCGGTTTGGGTGGCGGGAGAGCCCGCGCCTGCCCGAAACATCGGTGAGGTCAGTGCACTCGTCAAGGTTCTGATGGAGAATCATTTCAGGACGATTGTTTCCGTCATTAAGGGTCATTCGGAAAACTAAACCAACTTCTATTTAGTTTGTTAGCCTTGTGGGGTGGACACCGCCCCTGGTCCTTCCGAGATTGATTCGTCACCTTCTCATCAGTTTGAGTATTGGACTCGGTTCACTTGCTGTTCTGTTGGCCGGCGTCGCCGCGTATTTGCTCCTGAAGAATCAGAGCGCGTTCACGAAGGCGAAATATCGGAGCAACCACGCCACTACGGCGCCGGAAGAGGAACAGCTGGAGCAGAGCTCGAACTGACATTCTGACCTGGTACGGTTGTTCTCGCTCACCCTTGAGGAGGCCTCTCAAGGGAGTCACTAACCGCAAGGGTGAAATCTTATGATTGTTGGAGTTCCGAAAGAGCCCATTTCCGGCGAAAACAGGGTTGCCGCAACCCCTGAATCCGTGAAGCAGCTCATCAATGCTGGGCTAAAAGTCACGGTCCAAAAGGGCGCGGGTGTTGCGGCTGGCTATGCCGATGATGCTTACAAGGAGGCAGGTGCGACTCTTGCGCCGACTCTCAATGTTGGGTCAGTGGATGTGCTCGCACACGTGCGACCCCTTGCTCCTGCGACTATCAAGAAGCTGAAAAAGGGCGCGATCACGATTGGACTCGGCTCTCCAGCCTCAGAGACAGCGGCTGTGAAGGCTTTGCGTGACCAGAAGGTCACCTCTTTCGCTCTCGAACTTGTGCCTCGTATTTCTCGAGCGCAGTCCATGGACGCGCTCACGTCGCAAGCCTTGGTCGCCGGTTACCGGTGTGTTCTCGAGGCAGCTATGCGGCTACCCCGCTTCTTCCCTCTGTACATGACGGCCGCGGGAACAGTCCCCCCAGCAACAGTGTTGGTTCTGGGTGCCGGGGTTGCGGGTCTCCAAGCGATCGCTACCGCAAAACGCCTGGGAGCAAAGGTCAACGCCTACGACGTCCGATCGGCCTCTGCTGATGAGGTTCGCTCCATGGGTGGAACTTTCATTGAACTCGACCTCGATGTCGCAGCGGATGGAGCGGGTGGATACGCCAAGGAGCTTGCCGCAGACCGCGTGAAGCGTCAGCAGGAGCTTCTCACCCCCTACGTCACCGCTGCCGATGTCATCATCACCACGGCTGCCATTCCTGGTCGCCCCGCTCCTCGCTTGATCACAGCAAAGATGATGAAGGACATGAAACCTGGTTCTGTCATCATCGACCTCGCTGCCGAGACCGGCGGAAACGTCGAGGGATCCAAGCCTGGTTCTGACGTCCTGGTCAAGGTGGGGAAGTCTGGTGGAAGTGTCACCCTGGTGGGCATGAAGGATGTTCCCTCCGCCATGGCCTACGACGCGTCACGCCTGTACGCCAAGAACATCTCCAACCTCCTCGAGCTGATGGTCAAGGCCAAGAAGGTGCAGCCCGACTTCGAGGACGAAGTTGTCGCTGGCGCCTGCCTCACTCACGCAGGCGAGATTCGTCACCAACCCACAGCAGAAGCTCTTGCGCCTGCAAAGAGCTCAGGGAAAGGCAAGAAGTAATGGAAGAGATCAAGATTCTCACCTATTTCGTTCTGGCGGTTTTCGTCGGGTTCGAGGTGGTCTCCAAGGTGTCCAGCACCCTGCACACCCCCCTGATGTCGGGCGCTAACGCCATTCACGGCATCATCCTGGTGGGTTCAATCATCGTTGCTGGTCATGCTGAAACAGCCTTGATGCTGGCTCTAGCTCTCCTGGCTGTGCTGATGGCCACCGTCAACCTCGTGGGTGGCTTCGTCGTCACCGACCGCATGCTGGAAATGTTCTCTGGCAAGAAGAAGGCCCAGGAAGGACAAGCCCGATGAGTCTGATTACGCCAGAGGTTGAGGCCCTCCTCTACCTGTTTGCTGCAGTTGCCTTCATCCTTGCTCTGAAGGGTCTGTCATCACCCAAGTCCGCTCGCCGAGGAAACATCATCGGTGCAGTGGGTGCCCTGGTCGGTGTCATCACGGTGTTCGTGGCCGAGGAACTCAAAAACATTGGCTGGATTTTGCTGGTGATTGGTATTGGAACCATCATCTCGATTCCTGCTTCGCGCATGGTCAAGATGACCCAGATGCCCCAGCTGGTCGCCCTCTTCAACGGTGTGGGAGGTGGAGCCGCAGGAATTGTGGCCCTGCTGGAGCTTTTCGCTGCTGACACCTTTGGATTCCTCCTCGCGGTAGCCTTCACGATCTTCGTGGGAAGTGTGTCGTTCTCCGGTTCAGTGATTACTTTCCTGAAGCTTCAGGAAATCATGACCACGAGACCCGTCCTGTTCAAGGGTCAGCAGTACGTCATGGCGCTTCTCACCATCGCCGCTCTCACTGGGGCCGTCGTTGTCATCATGGACAGCAACTTCCTGGTCGCGAGTCTCTTGATGGCTGTCGGATTGGTGATGGGTGTTCTGCTCGTTCTTCCTGTGGGTGGCGCGGACGTCCCCATCGTTATTTCGTTGCTGAACGCTTTGACCGGTCTCGCTGTTGCGGCTTCGGGTCTGGTTCTCGACAACACCTTGCTGTTGGTCGCAGGAACCCTCGTGGGAGCGTCGGGAACTATCCTGACCAGAGCTATGGCGAGCGCCATGGGTCGCAGTGTGAACAACATCATCTTTGGAGCATTCAAGGGTGGATCCACTGCCGGCTCGACCGAGGTCTCCGACCGTCCCGTGAAGTCCGGTTCCGCCGAGGACGTTGCGATCCTTCTGGGCTACGCACAGCGGGTCATCGTGGTTCCTGGTTATGGTCTTGCCGTTGCCCAGGCACAGCACACCATGTACGAGCTGGCGAAGGCTTTGGAAGACAAGGGCATCGAAGTTGTCTTCGGCATCCACCCTGTTGCCGGTCGTATGCCAGGACACATGAACGTGCTCTTGGCTGAAGCCAATGTGCCTTACGAGGTTCTGCAGGAAATGGACGAGGTCAACCCCCAGTTCAAGACAGCAGATGTGTGTCTCGTGGTGGGCGCAAACGATGTGGTGAACCCGGCAGCGAAGACCACTCCGGGCTCCCCCATTTATGGAATGCCCATTCTCAACGCCGGAGACGCCCAGCAGGTCGTCTTCCTGAAGCGTTCGATGCGCCCAGGTTTTGCCGGTATTGAGAATGAGTTGCTCTACGAGCCCAACACCACGTTGCTCTTTGGTGATGCCAAAGACACTCTGACGAAGGTCCTGGGCGCCGTCAAGGCTCTCTAGGAGCATCTCTGTGCTGATTTACGCAGTCACCTACCGGTATGCAGATAAGCCGGAGGTAATTGCGGAGCATCGCCCTGCGCACCGCGAATACATCGCTTCGCTCCTGGGTGAAGGTGGACTCATCGCAAGCGGTCGAACTGAGGGTGGTGAGACTCCCAGTGCTCTGCTGCTTTTCCAGGCTGATTCTGTTGCCGAGGTCGAAAAGGTCCTTGATCCAGATCCCTTCTGGATTCTGGGACTGATCGAGAAGCGTGACATTGTGGAGTGGATTCTGTCCTCAGGGTCCCTGGGCGTCGACAGTGAGCACTAGAACGACTGCTCGACGCGCCCTGGTCACGGGCGCAAGCTCAGGGATCGGATTGGCGACAGTCCGCCTCTTGGTGGAGCATGGCTGGTCTGTCATCGGCGTGGCACGGCGGGCCGACAGGTTGGAGCAGCTTCGGACCGTTACTGGATGCGACATTGTGGTGGCTGACGTTACCCAGGAAGCCGATGTTGAGGCAGTGCGCGAGTACGTGGAGTCCACCGGGGGAATTTCTGCTCTCGTCAATAATGCCGGCGGTGCAGTGGGCATCGATTGGATTGACCAAGCAGATGCCGATGATTGGGCTCGGATGTTTGATGTCAACGTGTTGGGCGTTCAACGAGTTACCAAGGCTCTCTTGCCGGCTCTTCGGAGAGCATCGTCAGAGCTTGGTGTCGCCGATATCGTCACCATTTCTTCCACTGCAGCGTTCCTCAGTTATGAGGGCGGCGCTGGATACACGGCGGCAAAGGCCGCGGTGCACTCCATGCTTGTCGGTCTCAGACTTGAGCTATCGGGTGAACCGCTCCGAGTCGTGGAGGTTGCACCAGGAATGGTCAAGACAGAGGAATTCACCCTGAACCGCTTCGGTGGCGACAGCGCACGCGCCGAGGCGCTCTATGACAGAGTCGAGCATCCCCTGGTCGCAGAGGACGTTGCCGACGTTGTTCGATACGCGCTCGAATCTCCTGCCCATGTGAATCTGGACCTGATTCAGATGAAGCCTGTTGCTCAGGCTATGCAACACAAGCTTCACCGAGGACCGCTCAAACCCAAGCTGTAAAGGGCGGGAAAGACGCCCCCGCTAGAGTTATCAGGTGATTCGCCGCCTCGTTGAGATCTCTCGGCCCGTTCTCTGGGTCAACACCATTGGGACCACGGTTATTGGCATGTGGTTGGCCGGCGAGCTCTGGACCTGGTCGATTATTCCCCTCTTGATCTGGGTGACTTTTCCCTTCAATTTGTTGATTTATGGGATCAACGACATCTATGACCAGGACACCGACGCTGATAACGACCGCAAGGGTGGTTATGGTGGCGCCAAGATTAAGCCCCATGAAACCCGGATGATTGGGTGGGGTGTCATCCTCACCAACATCCCCTTCCTTGTGTATTTTGCGGTGACATTGCCCTGGGAAGCCGTCGCGTGGATGGCTCTCTACGCCTTCTCCTTCTGGCAGTACTCCGCAACACCCCTGCGTTTCAAGGGACGCCCCATCTTGGATTCTGTGTCCAATGCGGACTACGCGTTCCCATTGGTCTTTGTTCCCTTCGCCTTGGGGGCTGACCCGGTGTGGGCTGCGGCCATTGGTTTGATGGCCTGGTCGATGGCCAAGCACGTCTATGACGCGATCCAAGACATTGACGAAGATCGGGATGCAGGGATTCGCACGACGGCGGTGGCCTTTGGTATTCGAGGATCGCTCGTCTGGTCAGGTGTGTGGTGGACTGTGTCGACGGTGCTGTTTGCTTTTGTGAATCTGCCTGTTGCGGCCGTCAATGCACTGTTGGCGGGATGGCTTGTTTTTGCTCAGTGGCGGATACCGACCGTTGAGGCCGCACGTAAGCTCTATCGCTACTCGGTCGCGTTCCCCTACGTGGCCGGAGCGGTTGCTGGTGTCCAGCTGGTGGCGGGTCTGACTTTGGGGCTGTATCCCACACCGTGACCTCACGCATCGTGGTTATTGGGGCAGGGCTTGGTGGCCTGGCCACCTCGGCGTTGCTGGCTCGAGCAGGACATGAGGTCACCGTTCTCGAAGGCCAAGACTGGGTAGGCGGTAAAAGCCGTCGTATTGAGGTAGCAGGCCAGCGCATTGATACTGGCCCCTCGCTTGTGACTTTTCCTGATGTTCTGGAGCAGATTCTCGACACCTACGACGAGGTGGGACCGGCTACCGAGAAAGCTCGGGACATTGCCGGCATCACTCTCGAGCGCCTGCCGGAGGTTGGTCGCTACTACTTCAAAGACCAGCAAGCCAACCTCCCGGTGGAAGCCGGGCACCCCTGGTATCAATCCTGGGCGCGGTTTGAGAGGGAGAATGGTCAGCTCGGTCCCGCCATCACGAACCTCCTCACGACAGATCCGACAGACCCGGGAATTTTGGGAGCCGTGCTCCGCTTGCTCTCGAGGTATGGGACGAAACTGACGACTCAGGCCTATCTTGATTCGCTCTCCTGGATGCCAGACGACGTCAAAGACGTTGTCGCTATTCACACTCTTAATGCGGGAGTCGCACCCGATCAGACTCTTGCTCTCTACGCCAGCATGGCGGCAGTGATGTCGAGCGATGGTGTCTTCGTTCCCCGCGGAGGAGTGTATGAAATTGCGAAGGGATTAGAAGCCCTTGCCCTCCACGCGGGGGTGACGATTCACACAGGCGAACCTGTGGTGAGCGTGAGGAAGGGGCTCGTCACGACCAAGCGCGCCACCTACAACGCTGACTATGTAGTGAGCGCTCTGGATGGTGGGATCCTCGAAGGCTTGCTCGGGAAACAGGCGCCTGCCCCCAAGGTTCTCTCTTGCTCAGGAGTGGCAATCTTCGGTGTTCTAGATGAGGAACTCCCTCAGGACATCGTGACGCACTCGGTGATGATGCCGGATCGTCCCGCTGAGCTATTCGATGATTTGGGGAAACGCGCCGTGCCCTCCCAAACGATGGCTTTTTTGAACTACTACCGGGCCAACACGATTTATCCGAACGACAAACCTGTCGCAGCCCTGTTGCTCACCGCACCGCCGAATGGAATGTCCGCTTCCCTCGACGACGATTTCGTGCAAAGTGAATCGAGGCGCTTTTCGGACATGCTCGGTCTTGAGCGAGGAATCATCGAGCGTATGACGGACTACACGATTCTTGACCCCGAGTACTTTTCAGGGTTTGGTGCTGTGGGGGGAGCGCTCTATGGCGCGCCTGCTCCGTGGTGGCGCAGCGGACCTTTCCACACACCGGCCTATAACTCGCCCCTCACTCCCTGGTTGTGGCGGGTGGGATCGAGTGTTCACCCGGGAGGCGGAATCCCTGCAGTGCTCGGTGGCGTTCTGATCGCTACGGGGCGAATGCTGCGCAAGATGAGCTAACTTGTGAAGTGGCTCCGACCGGCATCGATCCGGTGACCTTTCGATTTTCAGTCGAACGCTCTACCAACTGAGCTACAGAGCCTTGGTGGAAAAGAGCCTCTCGTGAGAGAGGCTCTTTCGCTACCGCGACCCTGACGGGACTTGAACCCGCGACCTCCGCCGTGACAGGGCGGCACGCTAACCAACTGCGCTACAGGGCCTTGCGTATTAAATTATATGGTGACCCCAACGGGATTCGAACCCGTGCTACCGCCGTGAAAGGGCGGCGTCCTAGGCCACTAAACGATGGGGCCGTCTCGTGAGCCGAAGCACAGCAACAGGGATTGAGTCTAGAGAGCCTTGCGGAGTTATGCAAACCCCTAGAGTCACTCGCCACACCGCCTGAAACCCCGGTGGGTGGGGGAGATGTGGTTATCGTTATCTTCCGTGAGAGCCCTTAGTCCACGCCGATTCTGGCCTGCCATCGCGACCCTTGGTGCGCTGGTGATGGTATTGAGCCTAGGTCTGCCCTCACAGAGCCCCGCCTACGCTGACGAATATCCGACCTGGGAGGAAGTCCAGGAGGCCCGGAAAGACGTTGCTCGCGCTGAGGCCAAAGTAAAAGAGATTATGGCTCTCCTTGAGAGGCTCGAAGTGGCCGCGGCCGAGGCTGAAGAAGAAGCTGCTCGTCTGGGTGAGATTTATTACGAAGCGCTCTATGAACTGGACGAAGCCACCTTCCAGCAGGCCCAATTGCAGTCGCAAGCCGATTCCGCGGCGGTAGTGGCGGAGGAGTCTCGCATGAAGGCCGGTCAGTTTGTGGCCGAGCTTGCACGTGTGGGTGGCGCTGATCTCACCGCGACGCTGTTCATAAGTGGCGATGACGCGAATCAGCTTCTCAGTCGCATTGGCTATGCCGCGAAGATTGCCGAACAGACCGATGGCATTTATGCCAGGGCGCTGTCTGACCAAAATACTGCCCAAGCGTTGAGTAACCAGGCTGAGGTTGCCCGACAGATCCGTGAGGAGCTTCAGCTCGTCGCAGAGGCAGCCTATGAAGAGGCGAACGCCGCAGCGATGCGGGCGTACTCCGCCGTTGAGGCACAACTCGAGAACAGTGCACGCCTGGAAGCGCAGTTAGAGGTCTTGATTGAGCAGCGTGAAGCAACCGAGGCCGACTATCAAAAAGGCGTGATTGCTCGTCAGCAATCCGAGATCATGGGCATGATTGATCCCGGCCAAATCAGCGCCTCGGGCTGGGCCCGCCCCTCCGGTGGATACATCTCCAGCCACTTTGGACCGCGCATCCACCCGATTTATGGAATTGCTCGCCTCCACGCTGGAATAGACCTCGCAACTCCGTGCGGTCGACCCGTGTATGCAGCCAGATCGGGTCGGGTGAGCTACTCCGGATGGTTGGGGACTTCAGGAAACTTCATTCGCCTCACACACGAGGATGGTTATACGACGGGGTATGCACACTTGCAGAGCGGCTCACTCTATGTTCGGTTGGGCGAATCAGTGGTGACCGGGCAGTTGATTGCCCGGATCGGTAACACCGGCGGATCGACTGGATGCCACCTGCACTTGGAGACCCGGCAGAACATGGTCGCCCAGGACCCCTACCCCTTCTTCCTCAACCGAGGAATCCGGCTCGGATAGTCACTTAGTGGCCGGGGAACGCCTCAATACCGGCCTGGACAATCTTTTCAGCCTCAGCGACTGACGCCCAGCCTTCGGTCTTGACCCATTTGCCAGGTTCGAGATCCTTGTAGTGCTCGAAGAAGTGCTCGATTTCTTTGCGGGTGTACTCGGGGATGTCGTTCACGTCTTGAATGTGGTCCCAGCGAGGGTCACCAGCGGGAACACCCACCACTTTGGCGTCGCTGCCGCCGTCATCGGTCATGTTGAAGACACCGACCGGGCGAACGGTGACGCCCACTCCTGGAAACAAAGGGTATTCGGTGAGGAGAAGAAGGTCGACGGGATCGCCATCTAATCCCAGGGTGTTCTCAAAGAAGCCATAGTCCGTGGGGTACACAAACGTTGTGTAGAGGACACGGTCGAGAAAGACTCGACCCGTTTTGTGGTCAACCTCGTACTTGTTGCGGCTACCGCGGGGGATTTCAATGATGGCGGGGTATTCGGCCATGACAGGGGACTCCTTTGAGAGAAAGTTTCGTGAAGTAACCTTACCGGGTGGCCCAGACTACGAGCTCGGGAGCGCGTCCCCGCCTGACGCCTGCCATGGCGGATGTCCGTCGGGCGGCCCGAGAGTGGGCGGGAAGCCTTGATGCTGCGCCTGGCCGCGCACTGTATTTGGTAGGTCTGAGTGGCGGAGGGGATTCCCTCGCTTTAGCCTGGGCCCTGTCTCACGAGGCGGGATCTCTGGGCCTGGACATTGGTGCTGTCATTGTCGACCACGGCCTTCAACCAGGTTCTTTCGACATCGCTCAGAGAGCCGCAGCCGAAGCGGAGGCCCTCGGTCTTAAGCCGGTCTTGATCAAGTCGGTCACTGTGGAAGGGACCGCAAATCTGGAGGATGTTGCTCGGGTGGTTCGGCATCGAGCATTCACTGAGACGTTGCGTGAAACCGGAGCTCAGGGTGTTGTGCTCGCCCACTCTTTAGATGATCAGGCCGAGACGGTGTTGATGGGTTTGACTAGAGGGAGTGGACCTAGCGGACTCAAAGGAATGCCCGGTCAGGACGGCGTTGTGCACCGTCCTTTTCTCGGCATTTCGCGCGCAACGCTCCGACAGGCTCTTCTGGATGCGGGGATGACCTGGTGGGAGGATCCACATAACGAGGATGAGCGTTTCACCAGAGTGCGGGTGCGCAACCAAGTCCTTCCGGTCCTCGAACGTGAAATGGGCCCGGGAGTTGCTCAAGCACTGGCCCGCACCGCAGAACTTTTCCGCGCTGATGCGACCGCCCTGGATGACGAGGCCGCAACCTGGTTTGAGGCCCATGCGACAACTCTGGACGACGGATCGTGGGCGGTGGAGGTCGCCGACCTTCAGCAGGTCAGTGTGGCACTGCAGACGAGAGCCCTACGGATGCTGGTGGTTCGGGCCGGCGGCGACGCTCCCACCTATGCACACACAGCCCAGATGAGGCGTCTTCTCGAGCAGTGGAAGGGGCAATCGGCCGTCGATGTTTCCGGCGCTAGTGTGGAGCGCAGAGACGGGCGAATTGTGGCCCGAACGAGTAGGTAGGGCGAAAAACCATGGAATTCGAGGACGTCAACTCTGACATCGAATCAGTTGTTCTCACAAAAGAGCAGATCGCCGAGGGCATCGCCCGAATTGCCCGAGAGATTGAGAACAAACACCGCGGTCACACTCCACTCTTGATTGGTGTGCTGAAGGGTGCCGTCATGGTGATGGCCGATCTCGCTCGGGAACTCCACATCCCGATTGAGATGGACTGGATGGCCGTGTCGAGTTATGGTGCCTCCACCAAATCCAGCGGTGTGGTGCGGATCGTCAAAGACCTCGAAATTTCACTCGAGGGCCGCCATGTCATCATCGTTGAGGACATTGTCGACTCAGGGTTGACTCTGTCGTGGTTATTGGAGAACTTTGAGAGTCGCCAGGCTGCATCGGTCAGTGTTGCCACACTCCTGCGCAAACCCGATGCGATGAAAGTCGATGTTCCTATTGACTATCTCGGGTTTGATATTCCCAATGATTTTGTCGTCGGTTTTGGTTTGGATTATGCCGAGTCATATCGCAATCTCAGTGGTGTGGGAGTTCTGAAACCTGCTGTCTACGGGGGCTAAGACCACCCTGTGCCTCGGGCGAACACGTGGTGTTTGGCTACTGCATCGCGCTAGCCTGTTAGCTTGACTCCCGGTCCACCGAAAGGCTCCAGACTCTCGTCATGGCTCAGAAGAAAATCACCCTGAAATCGCTGATTAGGGGACCCCTTCCGTATGTTCTCGTGGGTTCACTCATTGTGGTGATTGGTATTTCGTTGCTCACCGCGAGCGGTTTTCGACCCGTGAGCACACAGCAAGGCCTTGAGCTTCTGAAAGACAACCAGGCTCGCTCTGTCACCATCATCGATGGTGAGCAACGGGTGGACATGGAGTTGCGCTCTTCCTTTGATGACCTCGGAACCCAAGTGCAGTTCTACTACGTCGCTCCTCGCGGTGAGGAGATCATTGCGGCCGTCTCGAATTCCGATGTAGCGGAGTTCACGGATGAGGTCCCCCAGACCAACTGGTTTGTCTCGCTCTTGGGTCTCCTCTTGCCCTTTGTCATCATTGGTCTGATCTTCTGGTTCCTGCTCTCGAGCATGCAGGGCGGTGGATCTAGGATCATGCAGTTTGGAAAGTCACGGGCAAAGCTTGTGTCGAAAGAAACCCCCACGGTCACGTTCGAGGATGTGGCGGGGGCGGATGAAGCCATCGAGGAGCTCCACGAAATCAAGGAGTTCCTCAAAGACTCCGAGAAGTTCCAAAAGGTCGGTGCCCGCATCCCTAAGGGCGTTCTTCTCTATGGCCCTCCGGGAACCGGCAAGACTTTGCTGGCGCGGGCCGTGGCAGGCGAAGCCAATGTCCCGTTCTATTCCATCTCGGGTTCTGACTTTGTCGAGATGTTTGTCGGTGTGGGAGCGTCTCGCGTGCGAGACCTCTTTACTCAAGCCAAGGAAAATGCACCCGCCATCATCTTCGTTGATGAGATCGATGCGGTGGGGCGTCACCGTGGGGCTGGCATGGGCGGAGGCCACGATGAGCGCGAGCAGACCCTTAACCAGCTCCTGGTGGAGATGGACGGTTTTGACCCCAAGACGAACGTTATTTTGATCGCCGCGACCAACCGCCCTGACATTTTGGACCCAGCACTGCTGCGTCCCGGCCGTTTTGACCGCCAGATTCAGGTGGATGCACCGGACATGAAGGGTCGCCAGAAGATTCTGGAGGTTCACGCCAAAGGTAAGCCCATGGCCAAGGGTGTGGACCTGGCAGTACTTGCACGGAAGACTCCCGGTTTCACGGGAGCCGACCTCGCCAACGTTCTCAACGAAGCAGCACTCCTGACAGCTCGCGAGAATTCAACAAAAATCACTAACGAGCTCCTCGATGAAGCTGTGGATCGAGTGATGGCTGGACCTCAGAGGCGTACTCGGGTTATGAGCGACAAAGAGCGTCTTGTCACCGCGTATCACGAAGGTGGTCACGCCCTCGCCGCTGCTGCGATGCGAAACACTGACCCCGTCACGAAAGTCACTATTCTTCCTCGCGGTCGAGCGCTCGGGTACACGATGGTGCTTCCGCTGGATGACAAGTACTCAGTCACCAGAAACGAACTACTCGACCAGCTCACCTACGCCATGGGTGGTCGTGTTGCCGAAGAAATTGTCTTCCATGACCCCACCACGGGCGCATCGAACGACATTGAGAAGGCGACCGCTATTGCTCGTCGGATGGTGACCGAATACGGCATGAGTACTGACATTGGCGCGGTGAAGCTCGGTCAAGCAAGTGGTGAAGTGTTCTTGGGTCGTGACATGGGTCACCAACGTGACTACTCCGATTCCGTGGCTCAAGCGGTAGACACCGAAGTCCGCAACTTTATTGATCGCGCTCACACCGAGGCGTGGAAGGTCCTCATGGACAATCGAGCCATCCTCGATCGCTTGGCGACCGAATTGCTGGAGAAGGAGACCCTCGATCACCACCAGCTCGCTACCATCTTCGAGGGCGTAAAACAGCTTCCCGAGCGCCCGCTGTGGCTCTCTAGTGGAGATCGTCCACCGTCGAAAAAGGGACCAGTGAGTGTTCCTCGGAGGAAAGTTGCTGCCGCGCCGAAGAAGCCGGCAGCAAAGAAGCCCGTCGCCAAGAAAACCACTACGAAGAAGCCAGCGGTGAAAAAGCCTGCGACGCCCAAGGCTGCTGCGAAGAAGGCGCCACCGTCGTCAACCGGACGTTCCCGTGGATAGCGAGTCAATCAAGAAAGCGGTAGGGGACATTCTTCTCGCGGTCGGTGAGGACCCCACCCGCGAGGGCCTTGCCACCACGCCAGATCGCGTCGCTGAGCTCTTTGCTGACCTGTATTCGGGCGTGGGTGTCGATCCGGTAAGTGTGCTGCGGGATGCAAAAGAGGTTCCTGCCGCAGAATCTGAGCGAGGAGAGATGGTGGCCCTTCGGGACATCTCCTTTATCTCCCTGTGTGAACACCACCTGCTGCCGTTTGAAGGTCACGCCAGCGTTGTCTACGAACCGGGCTCCTCCATCGTGGGCCTCGGCACACTAGCCACACTGGTGGAAGTGACCGCACGGCGACCACAGCTCCAAGAGCGGGTCGGAGAGATGGTGGCGCAGGCGTTAGTGACCTCCGGTGTTGCTCGAGGTGCTCTTGTTCTGGTGTCTGCTGTGCACGGATGTGTGGCCTATCGCGGACCTAAGCAGCGACTCACGACGGTGACAGTTGCCACTGAGGGAACGCTCTCAGAAGACACCAAAAGGCACGAAGCCCTTTTCCTCGCGGGAGGCGAGGACTGGGCGTGAGCGCTCGTCGGCGGCCCGAGCTGTGGGGGGTTGTGAATACGACTCCCGACTCGTTCAGCGATGGAGGCTTCTTCCAGGAGGCTGATGCCGCAATCAGGCAGGGCCTGGCTCTCGTGGAGCAGGGCGCCTCCGTCATTGACGTCGGAGGCGAGTCCACTAGACCCGGAGCACATCGTGTGACTCCTGAGGAAGAAGAGCAGCGCGTTATCCCCGTGGTGAGGGCGCTGGCCGAGGCAGGGGTCGTGGTGAGTGTTGACACCATGAGAGCGTCGACAGCCCTTAAGGCTGTGGACGCTGGTGCTCGCATCGTCAACGATGTGTCCGGAGGATTGGCGGATCCAGACATGTTCTCGGTCGTGGCAGAGGCTGCTGTCGATTATGTGCTGATGCATTGGCGAGGACACAGCGACACCATGGACTCGCTGGCGCATTATGACGACGTTGTCAGTGACGTTGCGCACGAGATTCGGGTACGACTGGAGGAGGCATCCAAGGCGGGCATCGACCCCTCTCGCCTCCTTGTTGATCCAGGTCTTGGATTTGCGAAAACTCCGGAGCACAATTGGTCTCTGCTGTCTCACCTGGATGACCTTGTTCCCTCGGGTACGCGGATGGTGGTCGGAGCGTCGAGGAAACGTTTCCTGGGTGAGCTTCTGCCGGGAGGGCACAAACCTGCGGAGCGCGATGGAGCATCGGCGGCCTTGGGAGTGCTGTTGGCGGAGGCTGGAGTCTTCGCTCTGCGGGTTCACAATGTGAAAGCGCACCGAGAGGCATTGGATGTCTGGCAGGCTTTCCACGAAGGGGGTCCCCGTGAGTGACGTGATCAGGATTGAGGGGATTGAGGCCTTCGGCTATCACGGAGTTTTTCCCCAGGAGAAACGAGAAGGCCAAACTTTCCTGGTGGATGTCGACATTGAGACGGCGTTTGATGAGGCCATCGCCCATGACGATGTCGCCTACACGGTGGACTACGGGGTAGTGGCAGAGCGGGTTGCAGAGATTATTCAAGGAGAGCCCGCCGACCTGATTGAAACGGTGTGTGATCGGATTGTCACCATGGTGTTATCACTCGAGCGCGTGAAGGCCACCCGCGTCACCATTCATAAACCCCAGGCCCCCATTTCGGTTCCTTTTGCCGGGGTTTCTGTATCAAGACGACGAGAGGTGGGCGCGTGACGACGGAGGACAGCTGGGTTTCATGCGTGGTGGCACTGGGGACAAACCTCGGCAACCGCGAAGACATCGCGTTTCGAGCACTTGCGGACCTGGCGGCTACTGAGGGCTTCCGGGTGACAGCAGCCTCCTCATTGCACGAGACAGTGGCGCTGGGACCTGATGGCCCCAACCCCGATGCGCCCGCGTATGTGAACCAGGTGATTCTTCTGGAGAGCGCCTGGTCGGCAGAGAAAACCCTCGAACACTTCATGGATATCGAGCGTCAACACGGTCGTGAGCGAACTGGAGAACGATACGCTGACCGCACCTTAGATTTGGATCTCATCCTGTACGGCGATCGAGTGAGTGATGATCCCTTCGTGACGACTCCTCACCCCAGGGCGCACCAGCGCAGATTTGTGTTGGAACCGTGGCAGGAAATTGATCCCGACGCTACTCTCCCTCGCCATGGGCCTATTTCTCAGCTCCTCGCGTCCCTTCCACCCAACCCGTCATGAGCCACACCTCGGCCATCGCTCTTCTGATGGGAGGCTTGATCGGAGGGGTACTCGGGTGGGCTGGGCAGTGGCTATTGGTCACCTCAGGAATCCCAGCGCTTATTCCTCCCTACACCTGGGGCGCAGCGCTGGCAGCACTGGGAGCAATTCTGTTGGCTTTGGCCTGGCCGATTCGGAGTCAGGTGAGGACAGATCGCGCCAAGACACCGGTCGATCCCTTCTACGCAACGAGGGTTGTGCTTTTGGCGAAGGCAGGAGCCTTGGCCGCCTCGGCGCTTGGAGGGATGGGTGTGGGCTTCGTGCTGTTTTTTGCCAGTCGGCCTGTGGTCTTAGCCGAGACGCTAGTGCCCACGGTTGTAGCGTTCGTCGGCGCCGTAGTGTTGATGGTGGGGGCACTCATCGCCGAGCGTTGGTGCACCCTCCCGCCCGACTCATCAGACGGCGGAGCTGACATCGTGTCCGGAGGAGATCTGTCATGAGTGCCGAGGAAACCGTCTGGGAACGGGTTAGCCCGCGCTACCAGGTGGAGGCACTTGTTCACACTGTGGGCGGGTCGCTCGTCCCAGTTGCTGTGTCCAGTGTGCCCCTGTGGATCAGTGATCCTGTGCTCACGTGGGCATCCTGGTATCCGCTGGCGATCACACTCGCCATCGTGGTGACAGTCGTGGGGTTTATTCCTCGCAGAGTCAAGGCGTATGGCTATGCGCTTCGGGCTGATGACTTGGTGTTCCGTCGAGGAATCATTTTTCAACGTCAGGTCGCGGTGCCGTATGGGCGCTTGCAGCTTGTCGATGTCACGAGGGGTCCTCTGTCGCGCCTACTAGGGCTCTCGGAGCTGAAGCTCGTGACGGCGGCTGCATCAACGGGAGTGACAATCCCCGGGCTCCCCTTGCCCGTCGCGGAGGAACTCCGGGACCGTTTGATCGCGGTGGCGGAGACCCGCCGGGCAGGCCTCTAGCGATGACAGCTGCGGTATTGCGCAGCGCCGCGGATCTGCGAGGCGGTGAGTGGTTTCGGCTGCACCCGCTGACACCGTTGCTCCAAGGTGGCGTGGTTCTATTGGGCCTCTTGGGAGCAGGGTTTGCAGCGCTTTGGGAAACAGTCATCCTGCGAGCCATACTCCAGTTCGCGGGCGTGGAGGATGACGATGAGGGCGGTGGAATCGCCTTCCTGATTGCTGACTCACTGGCCCTGATTTTTTTGGGCGCCGTTGTCGTTGTCGTGGTGTCCGCACTGGTCTTTTGGCTCCAATGGCGAGTCCATCTGGTTCGCATGGATGACGATGTTCTCGAGGTGAAGAAGGGCATTCTCGCGAAATCGTCCCGCCGTGCCCGGCGAGACCGCATCAACACCATTGGTGTGAGGCGTCCACTTATTCCTCGACTGTTGGGACTTGCAAAGCTCGATATTCAGGCCGCCGGGAACGATGCCAATGTCGTCCTCGCCTACCTCCCCTACAGTGTGGCGACAGCGGTTCGTCGCGAAATCTTGCAGACACCGGGGCACCGTGTTGACGACAGCGAGCCTGAGCCTCAGGTCATCACCCGGGAACTCGAGGTGTCACTTTTTCGGTACCTGGCATCGTTAGTCGTGAGTGTGGAGACTGTGTTTTTTGGTGCGGCCTTCATCGCGGTGTTGGTGGGGGCGTTGACCGCGGGTGAGCTCGCTGCCTGGCTGGGCCCGATTTCGGTGGTTTTTGGATATGTCGTGTATCTAGCCGACCGGTTTTTTAGGGTCGGGAACTTTGTCATCGACTCGATTGAAGGTGATGTGCGAGTCTCGTTGGGGTTGCTCTCCACCAGCGTGGAAACTATTCCGCCCGCCCGGATTCACGCCCTCCAAATCTCGCAGCCATGGCCGTGGAAGTTCTTGGGATGGTGGAGGGTCGATGCGAACCTCGCATCCTCTCCAGGCTCTGCTAACAAGAAGACTCCCGCCCACACCCTGTTACTCCCTGTGGCTACTACGAGCGAAATGGTGCGGATGGTGGAGCTGTGCGTACCCAGCCTTCGGGAAGAGTCCGCGATGGCTCAGGTCACCACCCTTCTCCAACAACCCCACACGCAGTGGGCAGAAGCGGGCGTGGAGAATGAGGCTCATGTCGGAGCCTCTCGGCGCGCACGCTTTCGAATTCCGTTGAGCTATGGCGTGACCGGTAGTGCGGTGATTCGAGGGGTTGTGGCACTGCGTTGTGGCCGATGGATTACCAAGCTGGCCCTTGTCCCCTTGGCTCGAATCCAGAGCTCCAGTGTTTCGCAGGGACCATGGCATCGAGCTTTGGGCCTCTCCGTATTCGCAGTAGAGAGCGTGGAGGGACCCGTGTCGACTCGTGTTGTGGGCCTTGACACCGACGACGCCTGGAGATGGTGGGACACTGTTCATGCGCTGACCGTGGGCGCCATTGGAGACACGACAACAACACGGCGAAGGCGGAGGACACCAGCGTGAATTCCACGAGGCTCGGAGTGGGCATTATTGGTGCCGGCCGAGTGGGACCTTTGATTGCAGCCGCGCTGTCGCGCGCAGGACACTCCCTGGTGGGGATTACACAGCCCTCAGAGAGCGGGCAGGAGCGAGTAGAGGCAATACTTCCCGGAGTGGTTTATGCCGATCCGCTGCAGATTATTGAGCGCAGTGAGTTAGTCGTGGTAGCTCTTCCGGACCATGAGCTACCGGGGTTCATTGAGGGCCTCAGCCTCCAGAACGCTTGGAACACGGGGCAATTGGTACTCCACACCTCCATTACCCATGGTCTCGATGTGTGGGATAGCGCCCGGGCACAGGGAGCAATTCCCTTGGCCCTGCACCCCTTGATGGAGTTCACCGGAACCAGCATGGATCTCTCCAGGATGTCCGGAGCATGGTGTGTGATCAGTGCACCAGCCGTTGCGGAGCCCATTGCGAGCGCACTCGCCGTCGAAATGGGAATGGAGCCCCTGGTCGTGGCGGAGGACAAGCGCGCGCAGGTCGCCTCGGCCATCGCTTTGGCTACAAGCTTCTCGCACACCACTATTCATGAGGCGGCGAGCCGATTGAAAGCTGCGGGAATCGATAATCCAGGCGTGGTCATGCAACCCCTGGTGAGCTCGAGTATTGAGAATGCCCTCCGGTTGTTTGCAGGAAATGAGCGTGAGCTAGGGGGAGAGGCCTGATGCCAGCCATCGTCCACACGCTCGAGGAACTTCAGGGTATTCGGGAAACCTGGCGGACCGCCGGAGAATCAGTAGCGCTGGTGCCCACGATGGGTTCTCTTCATGAGGGTCACAAGGCTCTCGTGCGGGAGGCGACCACTCGAGCGGATCGATGCGTGGTCAGTATTTTTGTCAACCCTCTGCAATTTGGCGCAGGCGAAGACTTTGACGAGTATCCACGGTCGCTTCACGCCGATGAGGCGTTTCTCGCTGACACGCTGGTGGACGTCATTTTTGCGCCCAGTGTAGAGGTGATGTATCCCGAGGGACCAGACGCTGCACCCAGCCTGAGCGCCGGCGGGGTTGGCGACACCTACGAGGGAGCCTCTCGACCAGGACACTTTGATGGTGTGCTCACCGTGGTGAAGCGCCTTTTCGATTATGTCGATCCCGAGGTGGCGGTCTTTGGCACTAAAGACGCCCAACAACTGTTCCTTGTTCAGCAGATGGTGCAGGATCAGAAGCTTCCTCTTCGCATTGTGGAGGTGGACACCATTCGAGATTCTTCCGGCCTCGCCCTGTCCAGTCGGAATGCCCAGTTGAGTGAGACCTCGTTGACTCGGGCGCTCGAGATTCCGAGGGCGCTGGAGGAGGCCTCCCACCAATCCAGCGCCGAGGACGCCCGCAATCGGGCGAGAGAGATCCTGGAGAGCGCCCCTGGAGTGGAGGTTGACTATGTCGAGGTGGTCGATCCAGAAACGTTTCGGCCCGGGGGAGAAAGTGGAGCGGAGGAGCCCGCCCGACTGATCGTGGCCGTCACCATAGGCGGCGTGCGGCTCATAGACAACAAGCTTCTGCACTTTGGTCAGTAGGCTAACGGGGTACAGCGCCCCCACGCAGGAATTTCACACTCATGACTGATGCCCCACACGTCGAGCCAGACGCCGACGATATTGACGAACAACATGCCGTTCGTTTGGGCAAACGTGAGCAGATGTTGGCCACAGGGCTCGAGCCTTTCCCTGTCTCGGTCCCCGTGACGACGACCATCTCCGCCGTTCGAGACGCTCACCCCGATTTAGAGCCCGAGGCCGCGACTGGCGAGGTTGTCGGGATTGCCGGGCGAGTGGTCCATATGAGAGTTACCGGAAAGCTCGCCTTCCTATCTCTGCAAGAGGGATCTGGGGAGCGCCTCCAAGCCATGGTCTCCTTTGGTGAAGTGGGAGAAGAGTCCTTTGAGCTCCTGAAAGACCTCGTTGATCTTGGCGACCATGTCTTTGTGGCAGGTGAAGTTATTGCCTCCAAACGCGGTGAGCTCTCCATCATGGTGTCGCAGTGGGCTATCGCCGCCAAAGCGCTGATGCCACTGCCCAACCTGCACAGCGAGCTCAACGAAGAAACCCGAGTTCGCCAGCGCTACCTGGATCTGATCGTGCGCGAGCAAGCTCGCGAGACGGTGCGCGCCCGCGCACAGGTCAATGCCTCGCTTCGCTCCACATTTGGTGAGCACGGTTACCTCGAAGTGGAAACCCCGATGCTGCAGGTTCAGCACGGTGGGGCCTCCGCGCGACCCTTCATCACCCATTCCAACGCATTTAGTACTGACCTTTTCTTGCGAATCGCTCCCGAGCTCTACCTCAAGCGCGCAGTGGTCGGTGGAATCGAGCGAGTATTCGAAATAAACCGCAACTTCCGCAACGAAGGGGCTGACTCCACTCACAGCCCAGAGTTTGCGATGCTCGAGGCTTATCAGGCCTATGGGGACTACCACCAGATGGCGGATCTGACCCAGGAGCTCATTCAGAAGGCGGCGCTTGCCGTGGCGGGGTCCACCACGGTTACTTGGGCTGATGGAACTGAGTATGACCTGGGTGGCCAGTGGAATCGGCTGGGTCTGTACGAGAGCCTCAGCGACGCCAGTGGCACACGCATAACCCCGGACACCTCACTGTCCAACCTAGAGTCGATGGCGCAGAAAGTTGGGATTGAGGTTGCTCAGCCCACCCCCGGTAAATATGTCGAGGAGCTGTGGGAGCACTTCGTCAAGGAGTCCCTCACCACCCCCACGTTTGTCATGGACTACCCCTTAGATACGTCCCCTCTAGTGCGCGCCCACCGCTCAATTCCCGGTGTGGTGGAGAAGTGGGACCTGTATGTCCGTGGTTTTGAGCTGGCAACCGGATATTCCGAACTTGTCGACCCCGTCATTCAGCGCGAGAGATTCCTCGAGCAGGCAAAACTTGGTGCCAAGGGCGACCTCGAGGCAATGAAGGTGGATGAAGACTTCCTCCGCGCCCTTGAGCACGGAATGCCTCCCACGGGCGGAATGGGCATGGGAATTGATCGCCTTCTGATGGCAATTACCGGCCTGGGAATTAGGGAAACCGTCCTGTTCCCGCTGGTGAAATCGACCTAGTCGTCGACCGGTAAACCACGCTTCGCGCGTTCTTCACGCTCGAGTTTTTTGTAAGACTCGCGCTCGCCGCGATCGGCAGAGAGAATCGAGCGCATAATGAACCAGAAGATGAGGCCAATGAGGATGGTGGGCGTCACGGAGAACAGTGCGTTGGCCCAAAAGTTTTCAATCATCCTGTTGTCCTAGCTCAGAAGCGCGCCAAGCGCGACGGTCACGGCAATCCCGCCCATCATGATCAAAAGCCCCACCCTGGCAGGGGGGAGCGCCGACCTTTTGGAAGAACGAGCCACGGATCGAAGTTTATGGGGAGAAACCTCAGGTTTGCTGACATCTCACGCTAGGGGCGAACACCGCCCCATGGACGAGGGCGAGCGCTTATTCTCGTGTTCACGAGCATTGGCGAGGACTCTCGCCGTAAAGGAGTGATGAAGATGTTTGAGAGGTTTACCGACCGGGCACGCCGAGTCGTGGTCTTGGCGCAAGAAGAAGCCAAGATGCTGAACCACAACTACATCGGCACTGAGCACATCCTCCTGGGTCTCATCCACGAGGGTGAAGGTGTCGCTGCTAAAGCGCTGGAGTCACTCGAGATTTCGCTCGAAGCTGTCCGCGAGCAGGTGCAGGAGATTATCGGTCAGGGTCAGCAGGCCCCCACCGGACACATTCCCTTCACTCCTCGCGCGAAGAAGGTTTTGGAGTTGAGCCTCCGTGAGGCACTCCAGCTCGGACACAACTACATCGGCACCGAGCACATCCTGCTCGGCCTGATTCGTGAGGGTGAAGGTGTTGCCGCTCAGGTTCTGGTGAAGCTGGGTGCGGATTTGAACCGTGTTCGCCAGCAAGTCATTCAGTTGCTTTCGGGATACCAGGGCAAAGACCCCGTATCGGTAGGTGGCTCAGAGACCGGCGGCAGCGACAAGGGTTCACAGGTTTTGGACCAGTTCGGCCGCAACCTGACACAGGCGGCTCGTGAAGGAAAGCTTGATCCCGTCATTGGTCGCGAGCGTGAGATGGAGCGGGTCATGCAGATCCTCTCTCGTCGCTCGAAGAACAACCCTGTTCTGGTGGGTGAGCCCGGTGTGGGAAAGACCGCTGTTGTGGAGGGCCTCGCTCAAGCAATTGTGAAGGGCGACGTTCCGGAGACGCTGAAGGACAAGCAGCTCTACTCGCTGGACCTTGGCTCCCTGATCGCAGGGTCACGCTACCGCGGTGATTTTGAAGAGCGTTTGAAGAAGGTGACCAAAGAGATCCGCACCCGTGGCGACATCATTGTTTTCATCGATGAGATTCACACTCTGGTGGGTGCGGGAGCCGCTGAGGGCGCCATCGACGCTGCCAGCATTCTGAAGCCTCTGCTGGCTCGTGGTGAGCTCCAAACTGTGGGCGCCACCACCTTGGATGAGTACCGCAAGCACTTTGAGAAGGATGCCGCTCTGGAGCGTCGCTTCCAGTCTGTCC
>Ga0181556_1000749_pt1 | contig 34532 bp, 20 predicted proteins | sample 011ome_14_FD_148651 | JGI IMG/M metagenome (GOLD analysis project Ga0181556, IMG submission 148651) | Coastal salt marsh microbial communities from the Groves Creek Marsh, Skidaway Island, Georgia - 011505AT metaG (spades assembly) | ecosystem: Environmental > Aquatic > Marine > Intertidal zone...
ACTTCTTACGCTTCTTCTTCTTCTTCTTCTTCTTCTTCTTCTGGAGCAGCGACGAGAGGAAGACGAAAGAGTCGATTTCGAGTGACGACGACGGCGGTGACCAATACTAATAACAATAATAACAACGACAGAGAAGAAGGAGAAGAAGAAGAAGAAGAAGAAGGAGAAGAAGCAACGACAATAACAAAAACAACGACGACGACGACACCTTCACCTTTTATTATTAAAAAAATCGAACGGAAGCAAAGAGGCGCGTGTTACGGGTGCGGCGTGAAAATCCAAACGGTTTCACCGTCCGCCGTCGGTTTCGTCTCCGAACTCGACTACGAGACGAAGAAGAAAAATAAGCAGTTGGATTTACTTCTGTGCCTGAGATGCTCGAATTTATCGAACGGGCAAATGATTAACGCAGTCGTTGGCCAAGGTGGACAGAAAATCGAGACCGGGTTAATCACTCCGGAAGAGTTGAGAGAGACTTTGAAAGATATTCGCGGGAAGAAGGCGCTGGTGGTGAAGATTGTCGATTTGACTGATTTTCACGGGTCGTTTCTCCCGAAGATACGAGATTTAGTCGGGAGTAATCCGATTTTGTTAGTCGTGACGAAGTGCGACGTTATTGGGAAAGGGTTCGCAATGGAAAACAACGAGAGTTTAATCGAGTACGTGATCGAAGAATGCGCGAAGAAAAAGTTGACTCTGGCGGGAGATCCGATTTTCGTCGCCGCGAGGAAGCCGGGATCCTCGAGAAGTAATAGCAGTGTTGGTAACGATACTACTGCACCGGGAACGAGAGGAATACGGGGAGAGGATTTGAACGGGATGAGAGCGGCCGTGTTGACGACTATTCGCGAACGACGAGGGAGAGACGTGTACGTGGTTGGATCCGCGAATGTGGGAAAATCGACGTTCGTGAGAGAATTCACGAAGGTGTTGAGGACGGAAATGGGAAATTATTTCGCGCCGTCGAAGAGGTTACCGACGGCGAGTTCTATGCCGGGAACAACTTTAGGTGTTATTCCAATCAAAGCGTTTGAAGATAAGAAGAGTTTATACGACACGCCGGGTGTGTTTTTACACCACAGAGTGAATTCGTTATTAAACGGGGAGCAAATGAAGTCGCTGAAATTAGGCGGCGATTTGAAAGTGTATCGAGCGCCGGTGTCGCAACAAGACGGCAGCAGCAGTACTAGCAACGTTAATAGCAGCAACAACAATAGTGAAAAGTTGAAGAATGTTTCGTTTGATTGGAACGGGTTGGTTCGATTAGATATCCTCGACGCTCCGGAAACGGACGATTTGAACACGGTGAACGTTTCGTTTTACGGACCGAAGAAGATGCGCATATTTAAGTCTACGATTGACGACATGCAAAAACACGCCGATGGTGGAGAAAAAACGTGCTTATTTGATGAAAGTGCGCCCACTCGAGAGTTTTACCAATCGCTTCCAAGCTTGCGCGTTTCCAGAGAGGTGGAGATTAGTCTAGATGATTACAAAGGAAAAGATCTTTCGATTTCTGGTTTGGGCGGATGGATCCGCGTCGTTCGCGAAAGAAATCACACCAAATATACAAACTCGCCCGGTGCAAAAGGAAGCATCACCGTGCGTGTTTGGTCGTTACCTGGTGTGGAGGTGTTTGTTCGAGACGTCATGCCGATTTGATTAAAGCGAACTTTTTTATTCGCATACAAAGTTTGATGCTCCGATGCAGTATGAATTGACAGCGACTTGAGGAGGAGTTTTCTCGAAAAAATAATTAAAAAAAGCGTCAGTTACAACTACTAGTACAGACATGGAATCAACTCCAGTCGTCGACGACGACGACGACTACAACGAAGGCGAAGACGTGAAGCTCACGGCGAAAGAGTATCTCGACCTCATCAAGTTCCACAACGATCCCAAAGGTCCTCTCAAATATACGTTCGTCGATGAAGATCCCTTAACGGGCGAAGACGTAATTTCCGAAGGAGAAACTGAAAACTTAGACGTAAAAAAGTGTACGAATGGAAGTTTAGACTTTGACGACGTCCCCGAAGCCACTCCAGAACAGAAGAAGAATAACGGTTGGACGAAGAACTGGCCAACCGTGTGGCGTTCGCACGAGGAAGATCTAAAGAATTTCAAACCTGAAGAGAGAGAGCAATGGAGGATGAAAGAGATGGAAGGCGAAAACGACCGCGTGCAGTGGTTCGATCTCACCGGCGGAAAGCGAGTGATGGAGGCGAAACAGAGAGCGAGGATCGAGAGTTGCCGTCACGACACGAAGAATTTGAAGATTTGGAGAAAAGAGGCGCGAGAGGAGATTGCTCTCATGCAACGTCTTCGCAAAGAGCACGGGCTCGTCGATGACGACGGAGAAGAAGGGAACATGGGCCCGAGAGAAACGGTGGCGCCGGCGGCGGCGCCGACTGCATTTCTTCGATACGATATCGACGAAGAGAAGATCAACATTCCTTTACTAGGCTTGGGTACTTGGAAATCGAATCCTGGTGAAGTGCGTAAAGCCGTCGAAGTCGCTTTGAAGTGCGGTTATCGACACATCGATTGCGCTTCCATATACAAAAACGAGGATGAAGTCGGCGACGCGCTCGAACACGTTTTCAAGACAACAACGTTGGTCCGCGAAGACGTTTTCATTACCTCCAAAGTCTGGAACGACATGCATAAATACGAGCAAGTGTTACCAGCGGTTCAACAAACGCTTCGCGAGTTGAAATCTGATTATCTCGATCTCTATTTGATTCACTGGCCGGTTACCGATTCGAACACGCGATATATCGATCCTCCGATTGAAGTCACGTGGCGCGCGATGGAACGACTCGTGGATATCGGCGCAGTCCGTGCAATCGGTGTTTCAAACTTTTCCGTCAAGAAGTTGAAGCACATTTTGAGCTTTTGCAAGATCAAACCGGCAGTGTGTCAGGTAGAGATTCACCCGTATTGGCGCCAAGCGGAAATTATTGAGTTTTGCGAACAGAACAAAATTCACGTCACGGCGTATTCGCCGTTGGGGAGTCCGGACTCCGCATCGGTTTTGGGGAGAAGTGGACCAAACTTGATGGACGACGCGGCGGTGAAAGAAGTCGCATCGTCGGACGAGGCGAACAAAAATATCGGGCAAGTTCTCGTTCGTTGGGCGTTACAAACTCGACCGAAAAGCTCAGTATTGGTGAAATCAATCAATCCGGAGAGAATCAAGTCGAATTTAGACGTGTTCGATTGGCAGCTCTCAAATGAGTCCATCGCGACGCTTTCGAGTTTACCGACGCAGAAACGAATGGTGGACGGTTCTTTTTTCAAATTAGAATACGATTTGTGGGACGAAAGAGTCGACGAGAAATCGTCCTACGGCGGTGCCATGCCTTCGGAAACATTCGTCACGGCGGAAACGTTCGACAGAGACGGGAGTAAAAGCAGTAAGTTACACCCAGGATTCGTCAAAAGCGCAGCAGTAGCTGGGAGAAGGAAGTCTGCGGGGGTGCCGTCTACGATCAAAGAAAATTTGAACAACGATTCCTCTTCCTCCGACGACGATATCGAAGATCCACGAAAGGCTTTACGTCAATTGAAAAATCTCTCGACGCGAGGCCAAGCTGCGTTGCGCTAACTCTTCTTCTTCTAAAATACTACACTACTACTTTTACACTAACACTAACGCTATGTTCATATCTTCTTTCGCATCAGCAAATCTCGTCGCAAAAAGTTTGAACTGCGTTCCTCGTACCCTATATTTTCGTATAATCGAATGACGCCAACTTTTCTGGTCGATACGTGTAAGTAAACTTCTTCGCGACCCATCTCTTTACACAAACTCTCTCCGCATAACATCAACTTTTCGCCCAATCCTCTTCCTCTCCATCTCGTGTCGATGACTAAATCTGATATGTACCCGCCGTCGTCGGTGAATTGCAACGCTCTGTCAAAGTCGTCTCTTCTGGTTTCTGGCGTGTTGGAGACGCCCACCACTCCGACACATTTTTTACTCTTTTCTTCTTCTTCTTCGTCGTCTTTTACCAAGACGATGTACGCTCCTCGTGGGAACGCGTTTATGCTTTTCTCTATGTATTTCTTCAGCTTGCTTTCTTCCGTGGGAAACCCCGCTAATTTACTTCGCATCAATAAAGATGCGACTGCGGGGATGTCGTCCACGTCACACGCCCGACACGTGTACTTGACCCCGTCGTTCGTCGTGAACGTTTTCTTCCACTCTTTTCGAGAAGGTTCTATCGTCGGGTAGGGGAGTGCGTCTGCGAATGGATTTGATGATTGTGGTGAAGCCCTTGCGCGTGCTTCTGCTTTTGTTGTTCTTCTTCTGTTACATTTTTGGCGATAGTAATGAACACGTGATTTCGCTCCTTCGAAATGAGCCGTCTGCCTATCTCTGTGGTGGCACACCACCAACAGTCGTCGCGTTGGTAAAGTTTTTGCATTCATTTAGTATCTCAGAGAGTTTTTGAGGTTCTTTTGTTGAAGTTCTTTTGTTAAATTGAAATTGACAAAAATCACCTAATCGAGCCTCCTTCTCTGATGGACTCTACCGAACACGGACCAGCGGTCGTTTGGAACGGAACGTTTTTATACGTGGCAATTCCATCTTTATTCACCAGAAAATCCGGTTGCACAGCTTCGAACACCTTCTTCTTCGGGTTTAACTTCTCGTCTGGGTCGTTTTCGTAGCCGGCGAAAGTAACGCGTTCACCGATGGCAGCGCCTTTCGGCGGGGTGACAATTTCAACTTTGTTGCTATCGTTCGGATCGGTGGCGCATAAAACCATGGCTTCCGACTCTACACCGCGCATTTTCGTTGGTTTCATGTTCGCGACGAGAACGACACGCGCGTTGAGCATTTTATCAATCGGAATGTGTTTTACCAATCCCGAACAGACTTGCAAGGGTTTGTCGCCGTTGATGTTGATGTTTTCCACGTAAAGCGTATCCGCGTCAGGGTGATTCCAAACTTTCGTGATTTCACCAACGACTAAATCTAATCGCGTGACGTCAATTTTCGTATTCTCCTCGCCTTTCTTCTTCTTCGCCAATTTGGCGGCTTTTTCTTCCTTGCTCGATTGTGCCTTCTTGAAGAGTTCTGCGGTGTCAATCTCGTGTTTTTGAAAGAGCACTTCGCCGACGGCGACTTGGGTCCCAGGTTTCACATTCTCGCCGAATGGTTTGAGCTCCCAGAGTTTGTGGACCTTCGAGGCGTCCATCCCGAGTTTCTTAAATATGTCTTCACACGCGGTCGGTATGTACGGTTGTAAAAACAACGCTGTGATGTACACAGCCTCTAAAGTCGTGCGAATGATCACGTCTCTGCGATGTTTCGTTTCCTCGCCTTTTAATTTCCACGGTTCTGCATCGGTGATGTATTTATTTGCAGCTTTCGCCGAGTTGATGGCTAATTCGCAGGCTTGTTGTAACTGGAACGATTCCATCGCGCGTTCCGTTTTCAATCTCAACAGGCCGACGTCGATTACTTTTTCAAAGATTGGAACATCTGGGACACGACCTTCGCAATTCTTCGAGCACAAATGCGTCGCTCTGTGAACTAAATTTCCGAGCGTATCCGCTAAATCCGCGTTGTGAATCAAGGTCATAGATTCTTCGCTAAATGGAATATCGGACCCGTAAATGCCGTTTCGCATGAGTGCGTATCGAAACGTATCCGGAGAACACCTTTTCAAAACATCCAACGGATCAACGACGTTCCCGATAGATTTGGACATTTTCTGTCCATCCGCTGCGGTGACAAAGCCGTGCGCGAACACAGCTTTCGGCAAGGCGATGTTGCAACTCATCAACATGCACGGCCAAATGACGCAGTGGAACCAGATGATATCTTTCCCGATGATGTGTACATTCGCCGGCCAAAACTTCGAGTAGTTTTCTCCGTTCGGAAAATCACAACCGGTCAAATAGTTTGTCAAAGCATCGAACCAAACGTACAAGACGTGTTTGCTATTTCCAGGCACGGGAATCCCCCAATCGAACGTCGTTCGCGAGACGCTCAGATCTCTCAACTCGTCGTTTTTCAATCGGTATAAAATTTCTCCTTTGCGTCCTTCAGGCTGAATAAACTCTGGGTGGTTTTCAATGTGTTCAATCAATCGCGCTTGATATTTCGATTGGCGAAAAAAGAACGACTCCTCTTCCATTTGCTTCAAAGGTTTGCCCGAAACTGGGTCTTTGTAATCCATTTCTTTCGCTTCGGTTTCAGTCACGAACGTTTCTTCGCGAACGTTGTACCACCCCGAGTACGTGTCTAAATAAATATCGCCATTCTTTTCGCTTCTCTCAAAGAGTTCTCGACAGCACTGTTTGTGCTTCTCTGAGGTTGTTCTGTTGTAGACATCGTTTTCAATTCGTAACGTTTTGTTTAAATCTTGAAACATTTTCACGTGTTTATCGCACAATTCAATCGGTTTGCACTCAACGGCAGCCGCGGCGTCGGAAATCTTTTGCCCGTGCTCATCCGCACCAGTTTGGAACAACGTCGGTCGACCGTACGCGCGGTGGTATCTCGCGATGACATCCGCACTTAAACCTTCATATGCGTGTCCCATGTGCGGGGCGCCATTCGCGTAATTGATTGCCGTCGTGAGCGAAAACGCATCTTTTGATGGATCCGCGGGAGGATTATACGCGTTTTTCAAATCTGAGACGTTTTGCGCCTCTTGCGCGGCGAACAGAAACGCGGACGATGGAGTCGTCTTCGCTTTTTCCATCGCGTTTTGCACAGAAGAGCTTTTCAAAAAGGCGTTGAACCAAGTCTCGATGCTTTTAAACTGTTTCGTTAAGGACGCGTCCGAAGAAGTCTTTCCAAACATCTCCGCGCCGTTTGCGAAGACTGGATAAACGCTCGAGAAGAACGCTATTTCACTATTGGTCGGTTGAGTCGACGCGGACGAAGAGAAAATACCCGGGACGGTATCTTTCAATTTTTTCTCGTTCTTTGATATGTACTGCATCAGTGTATCTAAACTCTTTTCCGCGCAGCACGTACCCACAGTCAAACCGAGCTCGCGTTCGTCCAAGTCTCTAAAGTTGATGAAAGAAGCATCATCACCGTCTCGAACACACAGCAACGCGCTGTTCATGGACGTGCCTTTTACAACCTCTCCGGATGAAGAACAGAGAGCGATAAATAACGTCGCGGATGCGCTGGTGGTCTTTTGCAACACCGCTCCCGTATTCTTGTTCTTGTTGTTCTTATTCGAAGAAGAAGAGGAAGAGTGGTCCGAACAACTGGCGGCTTTCCACGGGTCGAACTCGATTGCTGTTTTGTTTCCATTGACTTCCGCGGCGATGTACACGCGCAGAGGTTTCGAGTCCCCGGCTCGGTAGATTAACTTTAACGAAGTGCTGTTGTTATTGTTGTTGCTCATTAAATATTTGTACGCACGCGTTTAAAGGTGTGTGATTAAGTATACGCTGTGAGGGTGAACGTCTGAACTTTTAACGCGTGTGTTGAGGTTTTTCTCGTACGAGTGATACGAAAATGTGAAAAAATTCTATTCTTTTTCTATTTCAATATCATCATCAACATCATCATCATCATCATCATCATCATCATCATCGATTGCCGGCGAGGCGGAGGAGGACGACTTCATGCTCTCGCAAAAGCTGAAACGAGATTTCACGTCTTCCTCACTCATGACACCAAAGTACTCGATAACTGTGTTGTTGTTGTTGTTGTTGTTGTTGTTGTTGTTATCGTCGAAACGCTTCTTCGCTCGTCGCGCTTTGGGTTTCGTCCCGTCTTTAACATTGATCTCCGGTTTGCCGTAATAATTGAACACGTCTTGCATTTTTCTTTTTAACGCGCCTTTCATGTGAAAGACGCTCGTCTTCGTCGTCGCTGGACATCCAACGTTTTTGCGGCCACTGTTCAATCGTTTGACCGGGAATGTTTGCGGCGGATTTGCATTGAATAAAAAGCAAGGGTAGAAACGCGCGGACACGTGCCGACAGCGGAATCCTTTCTCTTCTTCGTTTATACTGTCAACGACGTATCGAATAGGGGCAGACGCATCCACGAATTTACCTCTGTCGCCGGCTTTGCGGTTTTTGAAGCGTTTAAACCGTCGGGCGAGCCAGTTGGCCACGTCTTGTTCCCAGAAAAACTGAGTTGAGTCGGCCCGCATGTTTGGTCTTTCCGTGTAAAAAAACCACTCGTACGCGTGGACGAAATAGGCGGAGAGTAAAGCAGCTTCCGCGATGCGCTCGGCGTTGACAAAACGCACGCCAAAATTGATCGGCCATTTCTTATTCGCGCCAGACGACCCATCTCTATACGTCCACGCCGCGCCGAACGTGTGCGGCACTTTCGTCTCTTCGTCCCGAAAGACGTTTTTTATCGATTTTGCGAAAATTACATCGGTCGAGTCCATGAAGACGATGTTGTCGCGCAAATGCTGCGGTTTTTGTTCAATTTCGTCAAATATGAACTGCTTCTCTGCCGTGGCCCTCAAATACGTCGTCCACCCTTTCGTTATTTGAGCAAACTCGTGTCTTCGCACCTCTAAAACTTCCGGGAAATTGTTCGTTAAGGGCGTAAAATCTGTCATCGTGTCCGTCAAAACAACTAATCGACACCTGTCGTGTTTATTAATGGCGCTCGTCAAAACCATCGTTATCCCATCTACTTGCGCCTGCGACAGTTCGTGTTCTTCGTTATTGGCAACGTGAAAGATCACAAACGTTATCTTGGCGTTTTTCATTTTCGTTTTCGACGGTTGTGCTTGCTGCGTTTTTGGCATTTCCTCCGCATCATCGTTGTCGTTGCTATCGCTATCACCCTCTCCTTCTTCTATTTCCTCAATAGTATTACTAAGATCATTGCTATCATCGTCATCAACACCAACGCTACCACCCCCACTGCTATTACTCCCTAAATAATAATACATCGCTTCCTTCTTGCTGTGCACGCACTTACATGGTCGCGTAGGTCCACTCCCCGTTTCCTCTAAAGCCTCTGCGATACTTCTCGGTATGTACACCGGAGGTACTTTAAACGGCGGCTTTGGCGCCGTCTCCGCGTCGTACTTTCCCGGAACGTTTTCCCGCTCGTCTGGTCGTTTTCTATTTCTTTTTGGTGTCGTTTTTGTTATCATTGTTGTTGTTATCACAGGAGGAGACGACCGTTCATCTTCGTCGTTCTCTTCTTCGTCTTCTGTTCTCGTCGCTCCTCTTTTGCTGTCCTCTGTTTTCTCTTCTAGTTCTTTTTCTTCTTCTCGAAAGCTTTCCTCCGCCGATGGAGTCGCGGTCGCCTCAACATTCTCCTCTTTCGCCCCGATACGCATCGCATCATCTGCATTCTCGTAAGTGTTCTTCGTGACATCATCATCACCATCGTCCCTTCCTCCAACACCTACCACTCGTCCTCCCACGTCGTCGTCCTGGGAAGGTGAGAACGTGCTCGCGCGATGATACGTGAACACCACACATAAGAAAAGAATGCACAGAAGACAGATGAAGATGGAAACTTTCCTTCGTCTTCCTCCTCCTCTTTCTCCTCCTCTTTCTCCTCCCGTTATTCCTGGTATCGTCGTTGACGATGATGATGTCTTCATCGCGACATTATTGGATTCACATGTAGTCTCTCTCTTTGCACATTTTTTTTGAGAAAGGGTGTTTGTTTGTTTTTTGTTTGTGAGAAAAAGAACCAAAAAACCAAAAAACACACAAAACTGCAAAAAAAGTGTGACTCTTATATGCACAAACGATGATGATGATGATGATGATGTTTTACCGTCGCCAACCCAGCCGCCGCGCGTTCGTGGAGTCTATCATCGCTACTACTACTATTACTACTTCTATAACTACCAGAGCGAGAGATGGTGTTGCGGGATTAGTATTGAACAACAACAACAACTACAACGACAACACGAAAAGCAGCATTTTGAGCGGTATACTCCTCATCAACAGACGAGGCATAGCTGGACACAGCAACAACAACCGACAACAACAACAACAACAAAATCAACAACAAAATAATTCTCAGAATCAGATGGAAACGTACGTCGGAGGGAACCGAGCGAGAGTGATTCCATCGCACCAACTGACTTTGGCGCAAACCACGAACCCTCTGTTATACCGAAAGCTCATTCGAAAGCTCATGCCGGGGGTGCCGTTATCGAAACCAGGTGAAAGACAAACGGTGGCTTTGGAGGATTTCATGAAAGAGTTTCAAGTGTTGCACGTGAATAGAGGCGCGGCGGGAGGGATGTCTTCATCGTCGCCATCTTCCTCCGCGACGGCGAGAGGTGGAAGAGGAGGAGACGGACGAGATTTATTGGTGATGAGTAAAGGCGCGAAATTGGTAGGTGCGAGGAAAAGAACGGCGAGGTTTTTTTCACCAACGTTTGATGGTTCGTCGAATAGTACGAGCGTAGAAGGAGGTAATAGCGATGGTCGAGGAGGAGGAGGCGGTGGTGGTGGAGGAGGAGAAGGAGGCGATCGGCAGCATCATAGCAAATCTATGTGGCAAAAATACCGCTTCTACGCCTTTATGCTCGGGTGCGCGTTGAGCTTTTATGCCTACCGAGAGAGCGTCAAAGAGACAGAAAATCTAGAGAAGCAAAACTACACGACGGAAAAAGAGTACGAGATTGAAAATTGGTCCGGGACCAAAAAAGTAGTCGTAGACACGTTCACGCAACCGGAAACGACGGAAGCGTTAGAGGCGATTGTACGACATGCAAGTTTACGAGGGAAGAAAATACGACCGGTTGGCGCGGCGTTATCGCCAAACGGAGTGGCGTTTGAAAAAGAAGGCATGGTATCTTTAGCGTTGTTAGATAAGGTATTACACGTGGACGAAGAGAAGAAGCAAGTGACGGTACAACCCGGAGCGAGAGTATCTGATGTCACTGAAGCTTTGCGAAAATACAATTTGACGTTGCAAAACTACGCGAGCATTCGCGAACAGCAAATTGGCGGGTTCACGCAAGTCGGTGCGCACGGCACAGGGGCGAAAATTCCTCCCGTAGATGCAACCGTAGTTCGAATGAAATTGATAACACCGTCGAGAGGAGTGATCGAGCTTGGTGTGAAGGAAGGCGAAGAGGACAAAAAAGTCATCGATCCAACGTTTGAAGCCGCGAAAGTAGGTTTAGGTTCCTTAGGGGTCGCCTCGGAGATCACGTTACAGTGCGTCGACGCGTACCAATTAAAGGAAGATACGTTTACGACCACGCCCGAGCGAATAGAAAAGAATCACGAGACGTGGATACGATCGTATAAACACGTGCGGTACATGTGGATTCCGCATACAGATTGTGTTGTGGTGGTCGGATCGAATCCGATTGACTCGAAGAAAAAGAAAAGTTTGCCAGGCTTTGGCACAGTACTTTCCTATTTGACGACGCCAAACGAACGCAAACAGAACAAATATCGCACCAAACCAATGATTGATTTGTTGAAAAAGTTAGACAAGGAGTCCGCGAAGAAAGCCGAACGAGAGAACGTCGGGTTCGGCGAACTTCGAGATTTGCTTTTGCGCATCGATCCGCTCAACGTGGACCACGTTAAAAAAGTAAATGCGGCAGAAGCGGAATTCTGGAAGCGTTCCCACGGCACTCGCGTGGATTGGAGCGATCAGATTCTCGGATTTGATTGTGGAGGACAGCAACACGTGTTAGAGGTTGCGTTTCCGTGTGGCACTTTAGAGGAAAAAGGTGAAAATTTGGTGTCGTCCGCGAACGCTGGTGTTTCCCATCCTTCTTCACTTCGAAAAGATTTACTTTTCATGCGCGATTTACGGAAAATGATCGCGGAGAACAACATTCCGGCGCACGCGCCGATCGAGCAACGTTGGACGAGTGGTAGTTCGAGTATAATGTCACCTTCCCACGGCGAAAAGGACTCTTTACACTCCTGGGTTGGGATTATCATGTACCTTCCGACGCAAGTCGAAGCCGAACGAGAGGAAATAACCGCGCGGTTCACTGAATACGGCGAACAAATGCGCGACGCTCTTGGCGACGAGTACTTACTCAAAACGCACTGGGCGAAAATTGAGCTGGAGAAGAATATGGTGCGTAGAAGTAAACAGGTCGAGCGCTTGAAAACCGCGTACGGTAAAGAAAACTTTCGAGCGTTTAGAGACCTTCGCAGAAAATTCGATCCGAAAGGCGTGTTAATGAACGAGCTCATAGAAGGGTTGTTTGAATCCAAATGATGATACGCGTTTGAGTAGTTTTAGCAGAGAATATATCATAGTATTAAGTTTGAATTAGATTGATGTAAATATTGTAAGGCAGCGTTGTCTAACTCCTTTATTTTGGATGTTTTTTTCGTGTTTTGCCTCATTTTTAACCTCCCCAATTGGTTTACAACAACAACTTCATTTGTGTAGCTACGAAAGAAGAAGAAGAAGACAAAGAAGAGGAGCAACGCGATGGACGAAGAGGAGGACACGACAAACAAGATGCCGTCTCAAGATCTAGATTTATTCTTAAATGAGTACGTGGAACAATTATTCAGTCAAGAGCTCGACGTAAACGCGATCGGGTTACGAACCGAAGTGGAAGATGACGCTGCCGGCTCGTTCTTACGCGGTGGTGGTGGTGGTGGTGATGGTACGAATGTTACTAATACTACTAATACTACGAATGCGACGACCGCCACCACCACTGATGGAAGGAAACGAGAACGGAGTAACAACTCGACGAATGAAGACGAAAATAATAACGAAGAAGTGCAAAATGCAACAAAAAAGAAAGAAACGACGGTGTTGAAACAAAACGCGCACGCTCAACGACGATACCGAGAACGAATAAAACAGAAATCAGAAGAGATGGAAAATCAAGTGAAGGCTTTACAGGAGAAAGTACGAATGTTGGAAGCGGAGAAGGCGACGCAAGTGCCAATCAACCAACAGTTGTTGGAGCATAAAAACAACCTGTACGAGTCACAGTTGATGATGTTTAAAAGAGCTAGGAGAGCGGACATTGAAAGTTCGACGATGTCATCTGCAATGACGATGAACACGGCGCTGAATGGGGCGATGTCAAGTAAAAATAATCGCTATGAAGCTACAATGGGAGAGATGGTGATGTTGAACGGTATGCCGGAAGTTCCAAAACAGTTTACGCTTCCAGAAGGCATCGATTCTTTGGAAGAGTTCAAGAAACAATTTCCTGAGTTGAAGCATTCTATCAATGGCGTCGGCGATGTCACTGCGAAAACTGAAGACGGGGGATTAGAAGAAGAAGAAGTGATTGTTGATAACACTTTGGAAAGCTTGCATTACAAGTGGATGAACCAAATTTCCGTTTTGTCGCTCACGAATATTGAAGAGAAAACAAATAAGAAAGGCGGCAACGCTGACGATACCGCCGCTAAAAGTGAGGGAAATGATGAAGAACGCCCCCTCTCCGTGAAAGAAGCGAGCGTGGATTTGATTAATAAAATGGTCGATGAAACGTGCACTCTGTGCATGCACATTGGGAACGCTATCGGTAGAGATAACGCCAAAATAAGCTTCGATTATTACGATAACATGGGTTTTAGAAAAGATTTTGACGTGCTTGGAAAGGATGAAGATTCAAAAATGAAGTTTTATTCGAACGTTGTCGCAAATTTAGGTTTGAGCGAGCAACAGAAGCAGGCGCTGATCGCCGTGCACGATATCTCGAAGGCACAGTTCAGAAGACTGTTCGAAGCGAGGGCTCGAATCAACGATGGAATGAAGGAATTGTGCGCCAAAGGTAAGGAAAATACGAAGGACGGAGCTAAAGGGTTGATTCGTTGGCTCACTGGAAGTTCAGAATCTTCTCGAGTCTTGATTTTAGAGTTACGATCGAACTTAGTCGACGAGAGAGCACTGGCGATGGACATTTCAATGGACGTTGTGCATAAAATTCTCGAGCCGAAGCAAGCTGCGAGATACTTGACAGAAATGTACCCAATGCACCACCATTCGGGTTTGGTTTTATGTAACGCTATATATAGACTGTGTAAATGATAAGAAGGCGAGTAAATTTTACGTTCATTTTACAATTATTGTACTACCAAGCCAAGTGCCCGCGCGACGTCTTTCTTCGACCGATATGACGAGCCGTCAGAACGATGATACGTCTTGTAAGGTGTCGCACTTTTTTTTTTGCATATCCTTGTCCATTTCTTTATCACCCAATCTTTTGCTTGTATCAAGTTGCCGCTTCCACCAAGTTCTTTGATGTACTCTCTCAGCGCTTGAACTCCATCGGCCACTTCTTCCGACTCCCACGCAATAGTGTCCTGTTCCTCCGCATCTTTTGCATTCGTCGCATTTGCGGCCTTCTGTTTTTGTTTATTTGCCACCGCTTTCGGGCGCTGTTGATTGTTTTTGTCTTCTTCTTTCGTTTTCACCTTCCAAAACGAGTCATCGATTCTTCCTATTCTTGCTGCTTCTAATCTACTCGCGTACGTCACGTTGTTCACTTTGCCTTTCTTCCTCTTTGCAATGTGCTCTTTCTCCCTCTCTTTCCTCCTCTTCTCCATCCACGCTCTCTTCTCTTCTGCGAACGTTTCTCTTTCTACTTTTCTGCGCACGCTTTGAAACGCCATCACGTTTTCGTTGACTACTTTTGCCATCATCCGTTCGTCCAAAACGTTCACCGTTTTTTGGTCGAACCAATCTCTCCTCGCGTCTTCCTCGTCCTCGTTTTCATCCTCCTCCTCGTCGCGTCCATTGATTTTTTTCTTCTCGTTTTTGGTGGTGTTTGACTTGGACTTGGAACGAACAAGAGATGTCGTCAATTCGCGCAAGAACTTCAACACAATCTCTGGTTTCTTCCCTTTGAACTTCTCCAACGACTCTTGCGTGTCCGATAACTCTTTCAAATTCTTCCTCGTGCGAGATTCCATCAGCACGATCGCCCGTTCGATGTCTTTTCGTTTCCTCTGTCTTCTGTTTCCTATAAAAGAGGCGTTCGGGGTAGCATTGGACTCGTAGAGTAACCACTGCTCGAAATCGAACGAGTCGTCGTTCACGCCGAGAAGAGGATTTCTTCTATTCGTATCGTTGTTGGTGTTATTGTTATTGTTATTATTATTATTATTCTCGTACTCGTCGTCGTTTCTTTCTTCTTCCTCCTCTTGTTCTTCTTCTTTCGACGATGATGAAAGCGGTGGTGGTTCTGGTGGTGACATCATCACATCATCCTCGTCTTCCTCCCTTCCCTTTTGTGATGAGCTGTGTGTCAGACTGTCAGACTGTGGCTTCTTTTCAACTTTTGTTTGTTGTCCTCTAAAACACACATCACAAAAAAAATCAGAAGACACAAAAATAAAGAAGAGAACAAAAAACTTTGATGACTTCTTCTTCTTTGTCTTCTTCTTCTCTCCGGTTGAGTTTTAAAGTCTCCTCGAGGAGGAATCCTGGCCTTTGCTCATCTTTTGCTACGTCGTCGTCGTCGTCTTTATTGAAGACGAAAACGAGTCTCAAAGGAGCACGACGCGCGGCGGGGAAAAAAGTAATCTTCTTCTTGGCAGCAACGAAAGACGGCGATCGATGTTTGGATGATATCACTCTTAATAGCATCAACAACAACAGACGACATTTCTTGACCTCCTCCGCGCTCGCTGCCCTCGCGGCTGGACTAAACTTGAACGCCGAGAACAACGCTGCGTTCGCTAAATTCAATCAGGACGACGACGAAGAAGAATGGATTGTTAACCCGAAACGGATTAAACTGGAAAACGAACCCGATGGATACAAGCCGAACGAAAACTGGACGGAGGCGAAGAAAGACGTGGAGATCGTGAGACCTCCTCCTGAACCGGTGAGAGATCCAAAAGACGTTTTTAAAAGCAACAGTAGTGCTAGTAGCAATAGTAGTAGTAGTTACGAACAACAAGAACCAGAAGAAGAAGAGAATGTGATTGAAATAGATATCGATTTGGTGGAGCCGGGATACGTCCCGGCCACACAAAAAGAAGTGGACGAAAAGACGCTGAAACAAGCAGTTAATAACGCCAAAATTAAACAGTTCAATAACGCGCCGGATGATTTTCCAACGTTCATCAGAGAAGGATACGAGGTGAACGTGGTTACCCCGAGCGGCTTTAAAAAAACAGAGGACGGTTTAATGTATTATGATTTCGCTAAAGGAAGTGGGAAGTTGCCGGGGAAGGATCAAGAGGTTACATTTCATTACGTAGCGTATAACGAAAATGGTGGAGTTATCGATTCGACTTATAGAAAAAATGCGCCTGCAAAAGCCCGATTGGGCATTAAAGGAATGATTCCTGGCTTCGAGGAAGGGTTAAGCACGATGAAACCGGGCGGGAAAAGACGGATTGTCGTGCCTCCGGAATTGGGACCGCCGATTGGTCCTGCGACGTTTTTCTCCTCGAAACAGTGGGAGGTGTTTGACATCGAGTTGATCGATTCCAAGAGCTGTAGTCGAGAGGGAGGATTGCCGGGCGGGTTCGGTTCCTCCATCGTGTGCAATTAGATTTGAAGGATATATTGATTCGTTTGTAAAAAAATGCGAATTGTTTAGTTTCACGCATCGTCGTTCTTTGACTTGCTCTATGAGTAAAGGATTTTTATGTAAACGTTACTGTACGCTATTTATTGTGTTTTTTACTTCTTACCGCCGAAGAAACTTTTCTTCTTAGTAAGCTCTGGTGTGCCCTTATCCATCGATTCTTTCTTTAAGAAGCGCTCGCCGAATTTCAGACGCTCTTTGTAATCATGTTTCCAATGTTCGAAGCGAGATTGCAAAACCTTGAACTCTTTCTGCACGTCCATGCCGTCGACCCCGCTGATTACACCCGCCGCAACTTCCCTGATGAATTCAACGTCATCGTCCAAGACGCGCGTCATTGAGTTAAACTCTCCTTTCATACCGTCCACAAATTGAATGACTCTCGAGGCTTGACCAGATGGGACTTTGTTCGCATGCGCGGAAGGCTTTTCCAAACGCGAAGGTTCTTGTTTGCCAGTCGGCGTCGAAGCGGACGGCGAACTCTGTTGATTTTGTTCATTTTGCATCATAGCAGCAACTAGCGCATCGTCCGCAGCGGTAATTTGCTCTCGTAACTCCTCTATTTGCCTCTCGAGCGCCATCTTTTCTTCCCTTTCGGCCTCCACAGATGCTCGCAACGCTTCGTTTTCGGCTTTAAGAGCCTTGACGAACGGATTGTTCAACGCGTCTACGTCCTCGGATAACGACGCCGCGGACGAATTTTCGCGATCTAGAGTGGATTCGGGAGAGTTGTTGCGTTTGAGAGCGGCGGCAGCAGCATCGGTCTCTGCTTTTACTTTTGCTTCTTCCTCTTCTCTCTTGCGCGCCGCCGCGGCAGCTTCTGCCTCCGCTTCCTTTCGAAGACGTTCTTTCTCCTCTTTTTCTCTCTTTTCTTCCTCCAGACGCATCTCGAGTTCGCGTCGCTCGCGCTCGGCGACACGCAATTGGACTCGCGCATTGAATGCTTTCTTTTTCGCTGCCATTTGAATCTTAAGCGCTGCTCTGTTTCGATCTCTTAAAGTGATGAACTCCTTTCGCTGTTTTGTGCCTTTCCAGCTCGCTTGCGCGATAATCGTCGCGGAACGGATGCGTTGGTACTCTTTGCGTTGCTTGAAACCTTTATACGAGGCCTGGATAATCTTTGAATAGTAAATCGCGTTCGATCGTGCATCTTCCAAGGCGCCTAAGACGCCTTGCTTGAAGAAAATTTTTGTGGTGCCAAACTTGACGTGCTCTTCGGCGTCAACGGAGAAATGCTCCAAAATCATCTTCGTGACAGTTTTACTGTCTACTCCGGAGGATTCAATAACATCTTTACCGACCAAGAAACCGAACCTGTGCGCAAAATCTTCGTAGAGCGAACGCGTCGGGTACCCAGCTTGAGCGATGCGAGTCGCCTCCAAAATACCAGCGCAAGCGCACTGGTGCAAAATGAGTTTTTGATCGGTTTCGGTTGGAACGAGGGAAGCGTTTGGCTTTACGCATCGAATGAAGTGCGGCTCGCACGAATTCAGCTTTTGAAGTAATCCACTCAACTGGTTGCGAAATTTTGTGCAAACGGTTGATTTCATTTTCGCTGATTTTGAGGCTTTCGTTACCATTGTTTCCATCGCGCGGTTGTGCAACGCTTCACCGATGTTTGTCTTCATAAACTCGAAAGTGTTATCTGTATACAAAGCCGTCGCCAAATCTAATGGTAACGCGTCTCTGTTCTTTTCGAGGAACCCTGCGCACTCGTACGTGACGCTCCCGGCGTAGTGAACGATATCAAACGAAGTCTCCGATGTTCCTTTCTTTCTCATGCACGAAAACTTTTCCATATTGGAGAGCTCGCTGACGATTTTCGCGTGGTACGTTTCATCCGTCGCGCCTGGGAAACTGGCCTGATCATCTAAAAGTGCAAACAAACCCATGGGTTTGTTTTCAATCACTTCGAGCGTAGAAGAGTTATCGACGAATTCGATTCTCGACCATTCGATGTTCTCTGTCTCGTAATCTTTCTGTTCCACTACGAATAAGTGATGGTTGAACATCTTCTGCATGGATTCGTTGGCATAGTTGATGCACAACTGTTCAAACGTGTTGTGTTGGAAGCTCTCAAAGCCGTAAATATCCAAAATATTCAAAGAAACCAAATCTTCGTCGTCTCTTTGCACGGCACCGTCGCGCGCGAAGGATTCGTTTATTTTGCTAACCAAATACTCGAACAACGCTTCGAACATGGCCTTCGCCAACGCGTCGCGCGCGTCATTCGCTTGCGTCAATGTCAAATCCGTTTCAATCTTCTCTCCACCAGCAGAAATAACACGCTTAATCAATGAACGCTCTAACGCCGCAGAATCCACCCCTAACAATTCACTCGTGTATTTCAAAGCGTCTTTTGTCTTTACAACAGCGGCGTCGTGACCAGATTCATTCAATGTGTCAAACTCGATGTTCCCGAGATGTAACACCGACGCGAGCGTTTGATAAATGTCGTCGATGGTTTTATCCGCGATACCAATCGCCTTCAACGCCTCCTTCGTCTCCTTGTGCTTGTTCTCGTCGTCGATTTCCACGCTCTTTTTGCTTTGAACGCCGAATCCGCCTAAATAGTTGAATCCCTCTTTCGCGTCGTCCAAGAACCACTTTTTCTTCTCTTCCTTAGACGCGCCGGCTAAGAGTTGGTAAAACACGTGGAACGATCGTTCTCTTTTCGAGTGGTGCACGACTCGAGACTTTTCCAAGAGATACGTCTCGATCATCGCCTGCGCTAACTTTCCGTTGGACTTTTTATCAAACTTGATGTCGATCAATTTACCAAATCGCGAAGAGTTCAAGTTTCTCGCCGTTTTTGCGTTCCCAAACGCCTCTAAAATCGGATTTGTCATTAACAAATCTCTCGAAACTGCGTTAAACATATCGATGTTGTGCTTCTCTTCGCCGTTGCTGCTGCTATCGTGAGATGTCGTTGCGGCTAAAAACTTCATGATAAACTTGGTCGTTTCTGTTTTCCCAGACCCGGATTCTCCCGAAATCACAATCGCTTGATCCAATTGATTCTCCATCATCTGTTCGAACGCGTTCGAGGCGACTTGGAAACAATGTGGAGGTAGATCCTTTACAGATGAAGACGAAGTTACATCCCCTTCCGCGCCAGTCGTCGTCGAGGATGCCGTCGCTTTCACTCCGCTCGCCGCGTTCCTCGGCGAGTAAAAGTTCATCACTTCCCGGTCGTATTTACTCGGCAACGGCTCGCACGGATTCAACGCGATAAGAATAGGTCCAGCCTTAGAGTAGATTTCTCTCAACGACGAATTCTTACTTTTCTTGGTGTTTCTCATGAACCGGTCCTCTAAGAAATGAACGATCGATGGTGGATTCAAGTTGGTCAATCTCGCGACGTCCGAAAGCGACTCAATCAAGTTGGCTGGATTACCTGCGAAAATTCTCTTATACGACACGCCTTTTAGCAAAGTCGTTTCGCCGTCGGAAACGAACGCGTTTACATCCATGCACTCCCCTTGTTGATCGTTCTTTACAACCGTACCTCGCAAGAAAACCAATCCTTTTTCTCCACCACCTTCTTCGAATGAATCGTCGGCCCCGTTTTGTTGTTGCTGCGAAGATGTTTCATCGGTTTCTCCTCCTCCTCCTGTGGAACCATCATTATTATTCCTTTCTTTTAATAAAGCGCTCAAGACATCTTTCCCGATTGGTTTCTCCGGGCACACGGACGTTCGACAATCGATATAAATTGGTGCGTTGATTACCAACGAAGAGAGAATCGCCGGGTTATCGAAGCTCTCGATAGCCGCACTCATGGTGGTATAACACTACTCTTCCTTCCCGGCGGACGACTTTGATATACTCCTTTTGGGCACACGACCTTTACCTCTTCTCTGTCTTCTGTGGCGTTTCGAGGCGACGTTTGGCCTCGCCTCGTTTCTCCGCAAAGAAAGAGAAGAGGAAGAGGAGAGCTCTCCAAATTAGGGTACAGCATTTTGCAAATTTTTCAGAGAGTTTCCCTTTCTCCCAATAAAAAAAAGGCAGCTTTCCTCCCTTCATTCATCAATAATAATAATAATAATAATGTCTTTCGGTCTGGACGACGCGTACGGCTCTTCCTCGGAAGACGACGACGTAAAAGTCGTCGAGAAGAACGAAAAGAAGAAGGAGGAAACTGCTGCTGAAGAAGAAGAGGTGCGCGTGGTGCAAAGCGGCGGCGCAACCTTGAACAAGAAACGTCCGCGAGAAGAAGAAGAAGACAAAGAAGAAGAAATCGAAAACGCGCCGGTGCTTTTCGAAACGCGTTTACCGCCACCTTTGGAAGAGGAAGAAAAGAGAAAGTCTGTCGCGAGAAAAAGATTTTTGAACAAGCAGCAGAAGAAGTTACTGATGAAGAGTAAAGGAAGAAGAAGAGAAGGAAGAGGTGACGACGAGGCTGAGGACGAGGAGAAGGACGACGACTACGAATTGCTGGAAGAAGAAGAGAGGAAAAGAAGAGACGTTTTAGCAAACGCGAAGAGAAACGGGGGCGGGTCTGGTCTAGGCATGTTCCTACCAAAACCAGCAGTAGCAGTGGATGCGGGAACGCTCGGTATTGGAGGCGATTTTCACGACGGTGGGGCATTTGGAGGTGGATTTGGAGGAGGAGGAGGAGGAACTCGCATAGACTTGCCCGGTGGAACGACGACGAAAAGAGCCGCCGCGGTAAAAACGCAAGACCGAGAACAAAACGAAACAACAACAACAACAGTAGCAGCAATTCCGACGATTCATCCCTCGCAGTTATACGAAGTAGACGACGATGGGAACTATATTCATCAAAAATTGATCGATTCTATGCAACAACAACAACATCCATCGACGGGAGGAAACGAGCAGGCGACAACTAAAGTTGAGAACAACAACATGAGTTTAGAAGATATGCTCGCAAAGTCCAACAAGATGGTTGAAATCACCCAAGATGACATACGAGGCTCGTATAATCCGTTATTGGCGAACGAGCGCGCAATTCAAAACACGAACGATATGGGTGGCTCGTTAGGGAAGGTTTCCGGAACGGCTCGAGCGAAGAATCAAGTGACTTCATTAGTGCACGACGCGAGACAGGCGGAATTGAAACTAGCGCAACAACAAGGCATGCGCCACCGAACGATGGCAAAATCAAAGTACGGGTGGTAAGATGTGCACACCCACACGCGCAATAGAAATAGCTGAAGATAGATGTATTATTATTATCATTATTGTTCATTATTGCAAACAGCAAATGAGGCTTCTCGTTTAAAAGCTACCTTTTTGTTTTGTTTTATTTTTAACCTTGCAGCTGGTTTTCGATGATGGAAATAACCGTCTCCGCCGGTATCATCCCTTCTGTTCTCAACGCCGGCGACGCCGCATCTTTCGAAACGAAGACTATCGTGGGTAAACCTTCAATGCCAAGTTGCGTAGCTAACTCTGTCTCCTCGTCCGTGTCCACTTTGATGCATCGCACCGCCTCGCCGAGTTGTTCCTTCACTTTTTCCAACTCTGCGGACATCAACACGCACGGACCGCACCACGTGGCGTAAAAATCAATCACAAGCGGTGTCGACCTGTCCGCCATGGCCACTTCCAACTGTTCGGCGTTCATTTTCTCCACTAATCCAGCTTTTACTACGACTGATAATGATCCGCTTCTTTTTTGTTGTTGTTGCTTAGTTTTGCGACGAGTTTGGTGGAAAGAAGAAGGTTGTTGACGACGAAACGCGAATAATTTCGACGACGCGGGAGGACAAGGAGCGCGACGAGAAGATGACGACGACGAAGTGGACGCGTAATGCGTGGATACTCTGGATTGCATCATCATCTTTGTTGTTATTATTGTTGTTGTTGAGTGTGTGTTTGTGTGTGTGTGTTGTGCGTTTTGTCTCTAAACAAATTATTCGCTTTATGTTGAAGTTTGTGTGCGAAATGAAAACCTCGTTTTCTTGTCAAATTAAAAAAACACTCCAGACAGACCAAAAACGCACATAAAAAAAAAAGTTTGACCGCCTTACACATATTTTAAGTAAGTGAACGCCTTTACCACTCCTACTGCGCAAACGTTAAACAAAAACAACAACACAGAATAGTGATGTCGTTCGCGACGAGAGTCATCGCCGTCGTCGACGCTTTGTTTCCTCGAACGAGCGTGAAAACCAAGCGCTATTTCGTGGAGAAGAAGAAGATATGCACGACGACGACAAAAACGACGACACCAGCAAAAGAAGAAGAGGAGCTTTTTTTCGTTCAACCAAAACGAGAGGAAGACGTGATGGAAGAGGAGGATGATTTTTACGAACTCTCAGACGCTCTTCCACACAACAACAAACGAGAAGAAGAAGACAAAGAAACAAATACGATGATTGCCAGTAGCACAAACAGCGCGAAAATTGCACCGAGAACACGTCTGTCTTCCTCCTCCTCGTCTGCCTCAATCGTCACGCGTAAGAAGAATCTTCGCAACGCCGCGAAGAAAGTGAACACCAACAACATTCGTTTGTCGTCATCGACGTCGTCTGAGGAGCAACTAATCGCGAGTGAAAATATCTCCGATATGCCACCGTTAGAACTGGATGATAAAGGCATCGAACGCGTCAAGTTACAAAAAAATGGATGGGAAACGTACAGGTACCAAGATAAATTCGATTGCAACTACATCAGCGCCGGGAAGGAGAACACGGGACCGATTGTCGTTTTAGTCCACGGATTTGGTGCGCACTCTTACCACTGGAGATACCAGATCCCGTATTTAGCGAAGAAAGGTTATCGAGTGTACGCGTTGTGCATGCTCGGGTACGGATGGTCCTCAAAAGCGAGCGAAGAGCAGTATTGCATGGAATATTGGGGCGAACAAGTGTCTGATTTCGTGCGAACGATTGCGAAAGCGACGGAGACAGACAAAGCGTTCATCGCCGGGAACTCCATCGGCGCGTTGGCGGCGTTGTACGCGGCATCAAAAGGGGCACCGGAGAGGACTAAAGGTCTGTGCTTGGTCAACGCGGCGGGAAATTTCGAGCCGAACGCGGCGCCGGGCCCAGAAAAGAAAACAATGGCACAAAAGGCCGTAGGAACGGCGCAAGATATGGAAGAGGCCGAGGAAAACAACACGTTACAAGGTAAACTGCGGGTAGCGTTTGGGAAGTTAGCCGCATATGGTATCTTTTATTTCACTAAGATTCGCATCAAAACGATTTTGAATCAAGTATACGATAATGATGTGGACGAGGATTTGGTTCGAAGCATTGCGATGGCTGCAGAAGATCCGGAAGCGAGAGAAACGTTTTACGCCATCTCGTTGGCCGGTTCTCGAACGCAAGTGAAACCGAGGGATTTATTAGAAAACTTGAACGCGCCGGTTATGTTGTTGTGGGGAGAAAACGATCCGTGGATGACGCCGACGAAAGCAGAAAGAATCATGGAGATTAAACCGAGCGCGACTTATTCTCCCGTGCCGGCTGGTCATTGCCCGCAAGACGATAATCCTACGGACAGTAACAACGCGTTCGTGAAGTGGGCGGAAACTGTGGCGTAAGAGACAAAAAGAATTTTTCTTTAGAAAACCAATGCCGACAAAAGCGAGCACGCGCGCACGCGCGAGTATAATCAAAAGCGAATCAAAGCGTGTACATTAGAATAATAAGAAGGACGACGAAGAATGACAAAATTGTGTTGATTTATATTTTTATGCTTACGTTAATATATCAAAAAATCCTCTGTTTTTATATATGTCACACACCCCCCCCTTTTACTCTTACTCTTAATTTTATAGCTGCGGTTTGAATTTGTTCTTTCATCGATTATACATCAACAAGTTTACTTCGCGACAACTTCCGTCTCCGAAATCTTCTCGTAGAGCTCTCTCACCTTCAAGCCAACCAAAGTTTGGAAGAAACCGGTACCGTTGTTGGAGCCCGGGCCGTTTTGGTATTTCAACATTTGTTGCGTCAATTCACCGTAGAACTTGGTGGAAGTGTTGGACAACAAGGATTCAACGTAGATCAACTCCTCCAACTTGTCAAACTGACCGTCCATCTCTAAGACGGAGACTTCTTCTCCGTAGAAAGTGTCTGGGCCGTAGAAGAACTTGATACCCGGGTACGAGCACGTCAACTTGCGGCCGCACGGGATCCAAGAGATCGTGGAACCTTCGTCGAACAAGTACGGGGTGTCAAAGAACTTGACGCCTTCCTTCATGATCATGCGCACTCTCAAGATTTTACCTTCGTTGTCATCCGGGATCAATTGCGTCGGCAAGACTTGGATGACGACATCCGCGAACTTCTTTTGCGGGTCAACAAAGGCATCGAAATCCGGCTTACGGGCTTCAATGGACGCCTTGATGGACTCCAAGGAGTGACCACGTTCGGCCATGTCTCTTTGGATCTTCCACGCGAACTTGACGTCGTCGGAGATGTCTAAGTAGATTTTGAAATCGTAGAAGTTTCTGACGCGGTCGTCGGCGAACGGGTGCAAGCCTTCCAAAATCAAAACTTTCGGGGAGACAATCTCTTCAGCCGGGTCAAAAACGCCAGTCACGTGGTTGTAGATCGGCTTTTGGACCGTTTTGCCTTCCTTCAAGGCTTTGACTTGTTCGTGCATCAAGTCAAAGTTTTGCTCTTTCAAGTTGAGCGCGGTCAAGCCAGATTCCTTACGGCCTTGACGGTCGTTCAAGTGGTAGTCATCCAAGCACAAGACGGTGGTGGTGTCCGAGATCAAAGTGTTGGAATCCGGGTTGCCCCCCTCAGGCGGGGAAGCCTTACCGCCGAACAAAGAAGTCATTCTTCTCATGAACGTGGATTTACCTGTTTGATTATTTAAAGATAAAGAGAGAGGTGCGTGAGCAAAAATTTGTTTGATATCTTCCACCATCGACAATCATCTGTCTCTCTAATCTTTCAATATTGAGAGATTTAATGGGATAAAAAGAGAATATATCCGCGGAAAGTGCGACCAGATGCGAACGATAAATCTCGCATTCCTCTGCGAATTCACGTAAAAGAATAGTACTATCACTTACCGCATCCAGAATCCGCGGCTAAGCCGATGATGACTGGTCCGTCAGCCTTGGCGTTCACGCGTAACGACGCTCTGGATTTCACTTGGTTGCGCGCGGAAGATTTCGCGGAAACCTTGGCGCCAACGAACGCGGATGATTGTAAGGAGAAGGCAGACATTTTAGATTAGATTTACTTAATGTAGTTTGTGGCTTAAAAGAGATTGGACAAATTCGTGTCGTGATGAACGCGAGTCGTTTTCTGATGAATGTGAGAACAGTAATCGGATAAACGCAAACTCACTCGAGAGAGAAAAAACGAGCTTTCCGGTGTTTAGGGTATCTCTTGGTTCGCAAAATTCTACTTTACACTATATGCTATATGCTATGTGCATTTGATAAGGGCTACAAACTACGCATGCGAGCTGCGAGATTCGTGTTCACTCTCTTACTCTCTCTTTTTCTCTCTCTCTCTCTGGTGCTCTTCTTCCTCTCACAAGACGACAAACTCTTCTTTTTCTTCTAAAGTCCATCATTTCCAGCTCCCAAAAGGTGCTTCACTCGATTTAAAATGGAGTCCGCCGAAGGATCGTACGGATGATCCGGCGATGGAATCTCCAACACCGCTGGAATCGGTTCAGCGTACTCGTTCACTAAATATCTAATCTCGTTGGCCACAAACTGTGCGATTAATACCACCGCCACGTCTTCTCTCGTCGTAAAATCCTTGAACGCATCTTCCATCTCTCGTCTCGAGGTGTCTGGTTTTACAATCAGAAAGTTTGATTTTCGTCTCGCGTCCAAGTTTCCTATCCCGGCGAGGAGAAACCCGGTGACGGTATCCTCGTCTCCAATGACGGCTAACAGAGATCCCTCGGAAGATGATGCGGCGACGGCGGCGGCGTTGGACGCGGTGGCGGCAGACATTAGTAGTATTTATGTGTAATTTTTCTTCGTCTTCTTTGGCTTCTTTTTTGTGGCGAGCACGAAAACGGCATATCAAAGACTCTTTTTTAAACGAGTTTAACGCGTTTTTCGAAGAAGCGGAAATAATAATGGAGGAGGAGGACAAGGAACACGAAGAAGAAGAAGAAGAAGAAGAAGAGACGACGATGGGGAAAAGCACGAGGACGAACATTAATAGTAACGATACTAAAATGGGAAACTGTCGAATGTGTGAAGAAGAGGAAACAACAACAACAGTTGGTGAAGGAAAATATCGCTGTCCGAAATGTCTCCTCATCTCGTGTTCGTTAAAGTGCATCAACAAACACAAAGAAAAGTTCAACTGCGATGGAAAACGAGACCGCTTTCAGTTTGTGAACTTGAAAGAGATGGAAGATAAACATGTGACTTCGGACTTTCGCTTTTTGGAGGAAGCGACGGAGGTTTTAGACCGAGCGAAGAGGAAACGAACGCTGATTAGTAGCAAGAACAAGAACGGACAGAGCAACAACAACAACAACAATAATAATAATAAAAGGAAACGCAACAGTAACAACAAGAAGAGGAAAAGCAACAACAATAAAACAAACAACAACAATGTAGAGTCAGAACCAACAAGAGTAGTCGTAGGAGTAGCACCAGCAGTGAAATAGTAATGTACGTAAGCGTGTATTTGAATTATATTTATGTTACAACAACACAGTAAAGAACCCAGCAAAGAACCAACGAGGTCTGCCTTTTCATCACGTCAACTCTTGAACTTTTACAATAGCCGTTCCGCTCAACTTTTGAATGATAACCACGCGATCGCCTATGACTAATCCCGCTTTCTTCTTTGCAAAATCAAACACCATTTGTAAAAGCGAATTCGCTTCGGAGTTTTGCGGGTTGGCTAACATCGGGACGATACCTCGGGCGAGTAAAGCGCCTCGCGCGTCGGATTCGCCTTCTAACACCCATCGAATAGAGTCTTGACGCAAATGAGGAATGACTAAGGAGACTACCGGCATTGGCGCGCGATATTTGGACACCATTCGCGCGGTTTCCCCGGTTCGCGTAAACACGACAATCAGTTTTGCACCGACTTTGGTTCCCGCACGAACCGCCGAGGACGCCAACGCTTCGGCTTGCGACACTTCTCCAGCTTCAATTTTTCGTTGCGAAATCTGCGCGTTGTAAAACGATTCGTGGTCGTAAAAGCGCTCGGCTTCGCGACATATCTTACGAACCATGGCAACTGTTTCCGAGGCAAAGTTACCTCGGAGCGTTTCGGCGCCTAAAAGCAACGCGTCCGCGCCGTCTAAAACGGCGTTGGCGACATCCGTCGCTTCCGCTCGCGTCGGTCTCGGCGCTTCTGCCATCGTGTCCACCAATCGAGCGACGATGGCGTGTTTTCCAGCGTAGTTACACCGCGCTAATATCATCTTCTGTAAGATAAACACTTTTTCAGCGGGCAATTCGGTTCCTAAGTTCCCTCTCGAAATAATCACTCCGTCCGCTTCTTGAATGATCTCGTCGATGTTTTTCAACGCCGAAGCGCGTTCAATTTTGGCGCAAATCTTCGTGTGAAACGATTTGTGTTCGTCTAATATTTGTCTACATTTTCTAACATCCTCGGCGCTGTCCGTGAACGATAAGGAAATGAAATCGACGTTATTCTTCACCCCCCAATTGACGATGTCGTTTTCGTCGTGTCGGCTTATCGTCGGCAACTTCTCGCCGACGTTTGATATTTGTACGGTTAACAAAACCCCTCGCATTAACGCGTCGTTATTGCACGTGCACACGATCTCTTTGTTTTCCAAATCAATACTTTCGACGGTTAAATAAACCGACGACGTTTCTGACCCGGTAAACAAATACTGCCCGATGAAAATTGAGTCACCGACCGCAACTATTTCGCACAACGAATCGCAGTTCACCACCGGAAAAAACTCCGACGTGGCTACCATCTTCTTCTGATCTTCTCGATCGTTGCACACCGACAACACGACTTTATTGCCTTTCTTCATTTCCAATGGAGTTTTCGGGGCGTCTTTATCGAAGGAAGACACGTCCTCCGCGGCTAACCGAACAGCCACTTCACTCCCGAACGTGTCCAACATCGTCGCGCATAAAATTTTCGTATTCTTCATCGCTTGTCGCAGATTCATCAGCGTTTCCGTGTGATATTTGTGCGATCCCCAACTGAAATCAAATCGCGCGACGGACATCCCAGCTTCTAAGAGTTTCGATAACTCCTCCACCGTTCGCGATTTCACACCGATCGTGCATATGACTTTCGTTAACGACGAAATCGTGTTCGATTTGTCGGTTTGTAATATGCGGGAGAGACCGATGTCGTCGATCGACTCCGTTCGATGAAACATTATTCTTTTTGAGTACGAGTATAGCGAGCGTGTCTGTAGTCAACAATCGAATCGAGTGAAGAAATAAAAAACTAAAAAGTCTCTCTTCACTAAAAAAAAGTTCGTTATATGTATTACGAATGTTGATGACGATGATGAAGTATCATCAGTAACAGAACGAGAGAGAGATCCGGTTTAACGCGTCTTTTAAAATACCACCACTCGTCGTCGTCGTCGTATTCGTGTGTGTGTTCTGGACGAGACGTATTACCGCCAAACGCATCGAATACAAAAATATGCCGTGAAGATGATGAAGAAGAATAAAAACAGAAGAGTCGTTTTCTCGTCAGATTTCCACGGAAACTTAAATATGCTCGAGACGTTTCTTTCCTACTCTGTGAACGACCTGGACGGCGATTATATCATTTTAGGAGGCGATATAGGTCCTCGAGGCGAAAGTGCAGGAGACAAAGAGACGGTAGAATATCATCACGGAGAGATGATGAAGCAAAAGAGATGGTTTCAAGAACAGTTTTGCGAGTTGGTTGAGAAATATTTTCCTCATCGAGGGGAGGAGGAGAAGCAAAAGAGGAAGAGAAAATTGTTCATTGTTCTCGGTAACAGCGATTGGCAAGTAAACGAAGCCGTTCTGAAACAAAAGTTTTCTTTTCCGTTAGAAAACGATTCGGTAAAAGTGTGTTCTGGATTGGGCGACGTGTTCGTGGAAGACGAGTGCGTGGAGTTCGTGTTCACCGCTCTCGTCGTCGCCTCGAATCACCGAAAAAAGGATTGGGAGAGAAAAGATGTAGACGCAGAAAACGTTCCCGAGAAGAATCAAAGAGCCGGGTTTATATCACGATATAACGAAGAACGAGAAGAATACGAAGTGGAGAAATATGCGGGGGTGAACGATGCGTGTACGAGACCGACGATTGCAAAAACATTAGCGGCTTTGCAACCAAAAATGGCTCCGTTAGAAAATTCTTCTTGTTTGACGAAAGTGTGGGTCAATCACGGTCCTCCGTTTGATACAATTGGTGATTTAACTCACAGAAACGAGAGAGTTGGTTCAAAAGCATTGAGAAATTTCATAGCAGAGAGAATGCCCGATATTACTTTACACGGGCACATCCACGAATCCGTTAAGGAGCACGGCAACGAAGCGTTCACTTCGAGGATAAAAAATACACTCGTCGCTTCCTCGGGAAACGATTTCATGAGCGACGTTTGTCACGGCATCTTCTTTGAAACGAACGATATCGCAGGAACCGTCTCACGATTCGAAGTTAAAGTCAAAGAGAGTAATAGTACCTACTAGTAGGTATGTAAACCTGTAGTTTTAGTTTTTTTCACAGCCGCGAGATAGATGAAAAAGTCGAATGAAAGTACAAGCAAGCCACACAAAAAAAGCAAAAAAGCACACAGCCGCCACATCATAAATTTCTACCTTCCTCTCTTTCTTATTATATACGCACACCACACACGCGCGCGCGAAAACGAGAAAAAAGAAACTCTAAACTCCAACACCACCATAATAATCGTTGAAAAGCTGTTCTTCTCGTCCGTCGTCGTCATTGAACAGAGTAACAATGGGTAAGAGTTCGAAAAAAGACAAATCCTCCAAAAAGGACAAGAAGAAAGAAAGCGCCTCCTCTGGTAAAAAAGAGAAACGGAAAGAGCGAGAGAAGGAAGACGATGACGACGAAAAGAGACCGACAAAGATAAAAGCGTTGACCATGATGGATGGGCAAAACTCCGACGGCGACGACGACGGAGGTGGGTACAACTCGGACGAGGTTCCGAATCGAATGGACGCGCGAACGCCAAATCCTTTGGCGTTGGAGAATTTCAGCCTCTCCCCGGAGGTTGTCAGCGCTCTTCAGAAAAAAGGTATCGACGCGTTGTTCGCGATACAGGCGCAAACTTTAGACACGGCGCTGAGTGGGAAAGATATCGTTGGAAGAGCTAGAACTGGATGCGGGAAAACCTTGGCGTTCGTGTTGCCTATCGTGGAACAGATTAACAAATCCGACCCGACGCCGGCGAGCGGAAGGAGGTTACAAGGACGACGGCCGGTGGTGTGCGTTTTGTGCCCGACGAGAGAGCTTGCGAAACAAGTCGGCGCAGATTTTGATTGGGTCGGACAAGCGTTTAATTTGAAAACCGTGTGCGTGTACGGTGGTGCGCCGTACAGAGATCAAGAGCAAGGTTTACGAAGCGGGTGTGACATTATCGTCGGCACGCCGGGAAGAGTGAAGGACCATTTGGATAGGAAAAATTTGAAGTTTGACAATTTGAAGTTTCGAGTGTTGGACGAAGCGGACGAGATGTTGAATATGGGTTTTGTCGACGACGTGGAAACAATTTTGAAAGTTTCTGGAGATATTCAAACCTTATTGTTTTCGGCGACTTTGCCTCCGTGGGTGAAGGATATTGCCAAACGGTTCTTGAAGAAAGATTACGCGACGATCGATTTAGTCGGCAACGAAAAACAAAAAGCGAGCGGTCAAGTGCAACACTTGTTGTTGCCATGTCAGTGGCAAGAGCGTGTGTCGTTGATTCCAGATTTAATTCGCGCAAAAGCGCCGACTGGAGGGAGATGTATTTTATTCTGCGACACGAAGAGAGATTGCACGGAACTGTGCGACGCTCTGCAATCGAGTTTGGAAAAAGGCGCCAAGGCTTTACACGGCGACATCGCGCAAAACAACAGAGAAGTTGTTTTGCAAGGCTTTCGTGATAACAAATTCCAGGTTTTAGTTGCCACGGACGTTGCGGCGAGAGGTTTGGATATTTCCGGAGTCGAGCTTGTCATTCAGTGCGAACCTCCGAAAGATCCAGAAACGTACATTCATCGCTCGGGACGAACCGGACGCGCTGGAGCGACTGGAATCTGCGTGACACTGCTCACGCCGAGAAACGAATGGGCTATTCCGAACATCGAGCGAAAAGGTGGCTTCCGATTCGTGCGAATCGGACCGCCGCAACCGGCGGAGATGGCGAAAGCAGCGGCAAAAATTGTCTGCGAAAAAGTTCGAGCTGTGCACAAAGGCGCGGCGAAGCTCTTCATGCAAGCGGCGAGAGATTTGTTAGAGGAAGGCGATGACCACGACGAAGGCAGAGACGCGGTTGAAGTTCTTGCGATGGCATTAGCACATGCGTGTGGACACGGTGAGTTGCGACAACGCTCGCTTTTAACCTCGACGGCGGGGAGCACGACGTTGATTTTATCCGCCGGCGGCACCGAAATCCGAACGCCAACGTATGTGTGGAATTTTTTGAAACAGAGATTACCGGAGAATGAAGTTCAAATCAATCGTTTGACGTTATCTCAGGACAATTTAAAAGCCGTTTTTGACGTCCCAGCAAAGTTGGCGGATAAGTATTGCGGGTTGAGTGAGAATTCTAGCGGGAGAAGCGCGATTACCATCGAAGTGTGCGAAGAGCTTCCTGAACTGAGTCAACGTCCTCAAGGATTTGGAAGCGGCGGTGGAGGCGGAGGTAGAGGAGGGGGTGGCCGAGGATACGGCGGCAGAGGTGGAGGCAGTCGCTCACCGGGCGGCGGTGGGAGATTTGGTGGAGGCCGAGGTGGAGGTGGAAGAGGTGGAGGTGGAAGAGGTGGTGGACGCTTCGGAGGACGTTTTGGAGGACGTAAATAAAACTTAGGTACAGTGTAGCACAGATTATTTATTATTTTAGATCCACGTATTCATCATCGAGTGTTAAACAAAACTATTATTATTTCTTATAAAAGTCTTCAATCGAGGTTGAGTATTTTTGCATCACGAGCTCTGACTTTACCTTCCTGGCGCAATCAGTGGCCACGCCGACGAGAATCAACAAACTCGTCCCGGCGAAACCTCTGAAGGTTTGCAACCCGGTGAGTTTCTCGACTCCGCCCGGTGTCAACGCAAGGAAACCTAAAAAGAGGGAACCAAGCAAAGATAGCCTCTCTAACACTCTCGTAATGTACTCTCTCGTGTTTTTACCCGGTCGAACACCCGGGATGGACGCACCTTGTCTCTTCAACTGTTCCGCGACATCTTTCGGATCGAGCTGTAAAAACGTATAGAAATAGTTGAAGAAACAGATCAAAGCTACGTTCACGGGTATGTACCCAGCACCTCCAGGATAAATAAACTTCGCTACAGATGTAACGGCACCGTTATCAGTAAATCTCGCCAATGTTGCCGGTAACGCCATCAACGAAGAACTAAAAATAATCGGCATGACACCAGCGGAATTCACTTTGAACGGCAAGTACGACGATTTCGATAATCCAGCTCCTTGCGAGTTGAACTTTGTCGAGTATTGCATGGGAATTTTACGCTCGGCTTCTTGAACGTACACCACGCCGAGCGTCGAAAGTAAGAATGCACCGAAGAACACGGCTAAGGTAAATGCTCCGTTCCCATCCGTTTTACTTTGTTCAACCGTTTGACCAATCGAGGAAGGCAACGACGAGACGATGTTGGCGAAAATCAAAAGTGACGTCCCGTTACCCAACTTCAACTCGTTCAAAACTTCACCGATATACATTAGAATCATTGCACCAGCTGTTAGAACTGCGGTTGATTCAGCTAACCACATGACGGAGAAATCGTCCACGTACGGTCGGACGTACAAGCACTGGCCTACGGCTTGGATCAACGCGAATGCGAGCGCCCCATATCTATTTTTTATAAGAAGAGAAATATACGGGTGAGCGTGCGTTTACATAGATTGGTACGAAAAAACGAAAGAAGAGCATCGAATTGCATTCTCGTTTCTCTTTAGCCTCTTCGTATAGCAGTAGTGTTCGCTCAATTCCGTTATTCTTTTCATGCGCCGGTGACGCTCAATCGAACGAGACCTAAAAGGTCACATCATCGCGAAAAACTACAGATTACTACACACTTTAACGGAGATCGAAAAGAATTCGTGCGAAAGAGTATTCCAATAACAATACGTACCGTTGATACTGCATAAACTGACGTCGCCCAGATTCACCCTCTTCCTTTTGGAGCTTTTGCAATTCTGGAAATACAGACGAAAGCAACTGAAAGATAATACTCGAGTTGATGAACGGCACGATACCGAGCGAGAAAATACCAAGCTTAGAAATAGACCCGCCGGTTAACGTATCCACGTAACTCATCACACCCCCAGTGTTCGAAAGTGACTCTGCAAACGCCGTTCTATCGACACCACTGATTGGAATGTACGCGCCAATTCTAGAGACGACGAGCAACGCAAGGATAGTCGCGACTTTTTGCGGAAGATCTCCAGAGAAGAAGTCCCCGAAGTTCCCATCGTCGTCACCACCGCTGGACGTCCCAAACGCGGACGTTTTCGTCGATTGTCTGCTACTGGTCGTGCGTTTGTTGCTACTCGTGTTTTCCTTCTTCTTGCTGTTTTTGTTGTTTTTGCTGCTGCTCTTTTTATTGCTCTTCGTTCTCATCATACCACCAAACCCAAAGAGGGAATCTTGCGCGCGCTCGTCAAAAGCAGAATGAGATGATGCCGATAATAACCCGAGCGGGTCCCAAGAGTCGAATGAAATTTGATCCCCCTTTTCCTTGAAATCCGCCGGTGTTCCCGTATACAAAGCGCTATGAATCACCACCCTGGAAGTTCGTCTAGTATTTTGCCGATGACGATGACTTCGACGAATTCTGGAAGACGACGAGGAGGAGGAGGTCGATGCACCCCGCATCGTCGTCGTTGTCGCAGAGGCAAACATGATTATCAGTAGCTTAGGTTGAGAGAGAGAGAGAGAGAGAGTGTGTGTGTGTGTGTGTGTAG
>Ga0181556_1000770_pt1 | contig 34059 bp, 31 predicted proteins | sample 011ome_14_FD_148651 | JGI IMG/M metagenome (GOLD analysis project Ga0181556, IMG submission 148651) | Coastal salt marsh microbial communities from the Groves Creek Marsh, Skidaway Island, Georgia - 011505AT metaG (spades assembly) | ecosystem: Environmental > Aquatic > Marine > Intertidal zone...
AAATTGTCATAACCAGTCTGTGCCTTGGCTTTGGCTTCTTTGGAGGAATTTTTTCACCTTCGCTCTTGATTGGTGCAGCTACGGGTGCTGTATTAGCCAAATGTTTCGCCCTTATCGGTTTGCCGGGGTTGGGCATGGCTTTGGCTTTAGCGGGTATGGCGTCTGTTGCGGCCTCCGTCGTTGGTGCGCCATTGGCGACGATATTTATCGTTTTAGAGCTCACGCTTTCCTATGAGTTCACGCTCATTACATTGCTTGCGGTGATCGTGAGCCAAGTCATTTCTTCCAATTTATTCGGAAATTCATTTTTTGATCGCCAGCTTTTGGATAGGGGGATTGATCTAAGATTTGGCCGTGGCAAGTTTAGCTTATCTCAAGTGCGCGTGATTGAGCGCGCTCATAATGATTTTGTATCCACGCCGTCAAATTCGACGGTTGCCCCCGTGTTAAAACACCTCAGCCAAGCTGGACAGACCGAGGCATATTGCCTGTCTCAAGAGGGTAACCTAGAAGGTAAGTTGTCGATTATTCACCTGATCAAGGCTGATAAAGGCCAGGCGGTGCGGGAGATCATGGACCGCAGGCCATTGCGTTTAAAATCAGATCAAAACATGCTCGAGGCAATAGAAGTGGCGTCAGGTTTTGTTGGTGAAACAATTCCGGTGATTGAGGAACCTGGCGGAAAAATGATCGGTGTGGTGAGTGAATCCGATTTGTTTTCCGCATATTTGGAAATCCAAGAGCAAGTTCAGGATGTCGAAAAATAGGACATTAGTTCACCGCAAGGGATTTGCGTAAGGCCTCAACTTTTGACCAATGCTTTCGCAAAACACCCCTCACCTGATGAGATTTCGTCATGTCATTTAAAGATGGCGGCTTGATGAGTGCACTGGACTCCTCCGATTGCCCTAGGCTCGCAATTAATCGCGCGTATTCTGGATGTATGACAGTGCGCGCCTGGGCATAAACACTTGCCTTAGATGCAAGCTGGAACCCCATGTCGACTTTGCTTTGCCCCGCAGTGCCGAGATTAAAGAACTCATAGTGAGTAGGGGCAGTTGCAAGGTTGGCAGTTGAGTTGCTTGCCGTGCTATTCATAGTCTCAACCGCAGTTTTAAATCCGCTGAAATATCGCTTGCCCCGATTTTCATCTGGTGAATGATAGTGCTGAACCGCATCGGCCCAGGAGCCGTGTTGTTTATAAAGCTGTCGTAGGAATTTCGCGGAGTATGTCACATTTTGGACGGGATCAATCATTTGCTCCAACGACTTAAATTCCTGGCTATGCCAATAGTGATTGATCTGCATACAGCCAACGTCAATATTGGTGCGCCCTTTCGCAGTTGCGGTGGTTAGGTAGTCAAGAGCTGAGGATTTTTTTTCAAAGTAAAGCCCTTTGCCCGCATGATTGAGCGCCCAGGGCCAGGCTTTGCGTTTGCCATTTAGGCTGCGACCGGACTCAATGCGTGCGATTGCCGGTAACAGGTGTTGCGGCAGACCGGCGTCCTGTCCAATTTGCTTCGCCAGCTCTTCGCAATCGCGCACAGTGCTCTGCGCTGATAATGGGAATAATGCCAAAATGATCAGGAGGGCGAAAAGGCGTTTCATCGGATCAAATCAAACAGGCTCTGTTGCCCAACTTTTGCAAAAACCTGCCGTAGGGCATCTCGGTTGACCAAGAGGCTTTGCAACTGAGTGACAACTTCGGTCAGATCGGCATCTGTTATTCCTGAAATGGCTTCGGCAACTGTAATCTCTTTGCGTGCGAGCAGTTCAGATTGCATTTGCGCGGTTGCGGCATAGGCGCCGACCTGGGCTTGGACTAAGGAAAAATGATGAATAGCTTGGTCTAAGCCGGAGAGCGAGGTTTGCAAATCGCTGTCTTTATCGACCAAAGTGACGGTATCTCCAAGTCGTCCATCACTCTGAATTTGCTGTAATTTAATTGTGTTGCTGGGCGTATCTTCGGCACCTGTGACCCCATCGGAGTCGATATGTGAGATGGTAAAGCCATTGCCATCTGTGCTGAGTAAAACCAGCCCGTTGCCGTCTTCTGCAGGCGTGGCACGCACGCCCGTTAATTCTGTTTTTGCATTGACCGCTGCGATCATGCTGTCCATCGTCCCAAAGACAATATCCGCAGATATATCGGCCTGTCCATTGGGGCCCTCAATCCGAAGACCCAAAGGGGTTGGATTGGGACCGATGTCAAAGGTCAGCAGCGCCCCATCGGCTGAAGTGACCGTGCTTTGCGTGGCGTATAGAGCTGATTTTTCAAGCGAGGTTTCGAACTCTTGCACGATGTCAAACACAGACTTTGTGCCCTCTTGGGTCTGCACGCGCATAAAACTTGAGACGCCATCCACGCCGGTTGTAATGTTGAGCGAGGCCGAGACGGGCAGGCTGTGCAATCCATTGTCACCGCTGTAATGCACAGATCCGTCAAGGTTGATTTTGAAGGGATCATCATTTGTTTGATAGCCGCCGAATAGGGCTTGCCCCTGCGTATCGCGGCTATTGGCCAAGGCGACCAGCGCATTTTTATGCTGGGTGACTTCCTTGCGGATGGACATGCGATCCGCTGCATTCAACGTGTCATTTGAGGCCTGGATTGACAGTTCTTTTAACCGGATCAGCAGGTTTTGCACCTGCCCTGTGACCTCATCCGTGTCCGATAGGCGCGCTTCGATCCTGTTCATATTACTGCGGAAGCGCTCGAGACCGGCCTGTAGATCTTTTGCGGCAAACAGTTTTGATGTTGCAATCGGATCGGTCGAGGGCCTGATGGGTTTCTGTCCAGAAGCCACCTGGGTTTGCAACTCGCTCAATTGAACGGAGAGACGGCTCAAATTGCTGATGGTTTGTTGGTTGAACATCTTGGTACTAATCGTCATGTTAAGATCCCATTCATCAAATCGAGCGTAACAGAGTATCGAGCAGCTCTTTCGCTGTGCTCAACACCCGCGCTAAAGCTTGGTAGGCTTGTTGTTGCTCCAGAAGACGCGCCGCTTCTGTGTCGAGGTTCACACCGGAAAACTCAGATTCAATCTCCATGGCCGCATCTCTCACCGCTTCGGTTGAGGCGGCAGCAATAGCAGAGGAGCGCACTTTGGCACCAACATCCAAGATCAATGCGCTGAATTTTTCTGAAAACCCGCCGCGTCCAGAGTTTTGATCAGTGGATTGCAGCGCCAAGAGCTGGGAGATATTACGCCCGTCGCCCTGGCCATTGACGTTTCCAGCCACGCTGAAACTGTCACCATCCATCAAGGTGCCCTTTAATATCAAATCAACGCCAGCCACATTAAACATACCGGTTTCGTCGAGATATCGGCTGGCAATCGTGTCGCCTGAAAGATGGTCTATTATTTCAATTCGGCCACTCGCCGCATCCGTCACCACCACATCCAAGGATCGTGGCAGGCCGACCGGGGCTGGGACATCTTCGCGGTCAAACTGCGCTGACAAACGCCGCGTGCCGCCCCCGGTTAGAATGACGATCAACTCTTCACTGGGGAGGTTGCGCAGTGAGATGTGTTCCGACACCAAGCTCTCTGCGGCGGCCTCAATGCCGATGGCGCTTTGGTCGGTGGTTGAGATCCGCAATCCGTTTTCATCGACGGTGAGCTGGTTCGGTGTCACCGATAAGCCCAGTGCAGTTGCATTTGCGCTGGGCAATATCCGAAAATCATCAGCCAGGCTGGCGCCGGTGCGCGTCAGTTGGAGTTGATAGATGCCGCTTGTTGGCTCGCTCCAGGTCACGGTTATGCCGGCTGGTAGGGGGGATGCGGAGGTGATGGACAGGTCAGCGTTACTGTCCAATGCAACTTGCACGCTATAGCTAACCCCCCCGGATTGAAACGTGAGGCTGCGGGGTGAACTCAAGGCGCTTGCGGTGAAACTGCGGCCCGTCATCACCTCGCTCTGCGTCGCCTCCGATACTCCAAAAACTGCGCGCGCCGCGGCGCTGGTATTTGGAGCCACTTGCAAAAATGCCCCCATTTCAGATCCATCGTGCGCGCTGACGGTGAGCTCTAAATTCTCATTGAAACTTGCGGAGAGGCGCCCGGCCTCCGGTCCTGTGATGTGAATTTCACTATCGGTCATTCGCAGTACGAAGTCTTGCTGCCCGAGGCGAAGGGTGATGCTGTCGCCTTCACTGGGTTTTTGCGTCAGCGCCACACCTTTGAGAACCGGTATAGGGGCCACGGAGCGGATCTGCTTTGCCAAGGCTGCTGCGATGGATTGACTGCTGAGGTCTGTCAGGGTGGCGGTGTGCACAGCCGCGTTGATCTTACTGTCGGATCCGTCTGTTTCGAGCGCGATCGAAAACTTGGCAGCTGCGGCGCTGGCCAGGCTCCCATCCGGCCGCGCTTCATTGCCATCCAACCCTTCACTTGCGGCGAAATCCAAGGCCATCCAGGACCCTCCGGGGTCAATTTCTCGACGGATAGATCCGTCTGAAAAGGGATCTGCTGCACTATTTTTGACGCCAAAATCTGTTGTGAGAGAGAATGTTTTTGGAACTGTTAAGGTGATTTCACCACCGAACCGTGCGAATTTGGTTGTGCTGCCGGCCGCACCCAATGTCACGGGCGCCGTTGTGCGCGGTTGACCGGCCTGACCAATCGGGCGGAGCTCAACGCCACTGCCCGCGGTCGCCACGTCACCAACAATAATGTCGTAGCCTTCGGCATTGTTGAGAGTCAGTTGCGAAAAATCGGCTGATACATGCGCGGTTATCCCCGTTTCAGAGGATCTTGCATTTATCACCACAGCAAGATCTCTGAGATCAGAATTGGACACTGTGCCAACGAAATCGATGGGCTCAGAATTTTCAGCCTTTAGAGAAAAATTAATCTGCCCATCGGGCACCGCAGAGAGGCGCAGGCGGGTCTGGGCCTGTGCTTTCACCCCCAGATCAGCGCTGAGTGCGTTCATCTCTTGGGCGATGTAATTTGCCATAACCCCCTGCGGGACCTCAAAATCTACGCCTCCCTCTGCCCCAATGGACAAAGAGATCGTTTGTGCTTGGGTGGGAACAGTGATGGGGAAACTGTCCCCAGACCAAACTGGGGGGGCGAAGCCACTGGTGGAAAATCGCAGGGTTTGCGCCCCGGATGGGCTGGATCGCTGAATGCTACTGCCTTGAAAATTATTGTCTGCACCACCATTCAAATACTGTGCACTATATTCGGCTTGATCCAAAAATCCATTGGCCGGGGTCAGGTAGTTGATCACTTCTGATGTGGTTAAAGGAACACCTGCGATTTGCCGGCCTTCGCGGGTGAAGACTTGAATTTGGGACGCCGTCGCATTGCCAATTGACAGGCCGCCAGAAATTGCTTCACCGGCCAAAATGGAACCGCTGGTCATTGCGTCGCCACCGCTTGCAATGGATAAAAGACCGCTGTTTCCAGAGGCAAAAAGTCCGAGATCGGCGAAATTTTTCTGATCAGCGGTGACCAGCGTTCCATTGTTCAACATCTCAGCGAACTGGGACATATTTGTGGCGAGGTCTTCAATGCGGCGTGTGTTGAAGGCGGATGCATCAAATTCATAGTCAACACCGCCAAGTGTAACGGTGAGGCTTGAAAGATTATTTTGTTGCGCGTCCGAGAGGCTAAAGGACAGGCTGTCCTGGGTTTTGAGAGAGAACAGGTCAATATTGCTTACCCCGGCGGGAATAACGCCAATAACGCCATCATTGCGTAAACGCGTGGCGGCGACGCTGCCGGAATCGTTTTTCAACAGCTGTGTTAATTCTGTCAGTCCGCTTGGCTCAGGAATTGAAAAAGAGCCAACCGAGATGCTGGCAGAGCCTGAATTTTCGAGGCTTTCTGACGACACGATCGCGCCTGCGGCCGCAAACTCTTCGGCTTTGGACAGCAAGAATTTCATATTGGCGGCTTTGCCCTGTGACATCGACAAAGAGATTTCGTCTCCATCGGCGGCCGCGCCACTGATCGCTAAGGTGACGCCTTGGAATTCCACAGAGCTTGTGCCGCTGGCGACAATTGTACCGTCTGGTTTGGCGGCATTCCAGATATTATTTGCCTTGTCATAGGTCAGGGTCAGCGTTGCGTCGCTGACCACACCCGCGGGTGCAGAGATTGATGTGGCAATGGATCCTAAATTCGAAGTGGATTGATGAACGTCAATTGCATCAAGTGAAAACATATCCCCACCGCGCAAACCATTGAGGGTCAACCCCGATCTGTGCACAGTGTTGAGGTCACCCATGACGGTTCGGGCCAATCCATCGAGATCGCGCGTGGTTTGTCCGATGGCCTCATAGGCTGCGACCAGGCCTGCGATAATGCCGGAGGTGATTTGTTTGGTGGGGCGCAGTGAGCCACCACCGCCGGCGTAGATAGTCACCTTACCCTCTTCAAAACTGGCCGAGAGGGCTGCGGCGTTTTTGCTTTCCACGAGTATGGGACCCGAGCCTGTGGAACCAAGGCTTAATGTGGCATCGCCTCGGGTTTGATAGTCCGCGGAGAGTCCCACAAACTCTGCGATGCTGGATATGGATTTATCCCGCTGATCCAACAGAGAATTCGCCGCATTGCCGCTGCCGCCTGCTGAAATCAGCGTGGCTTGGATATTGGCCAGGCCTTGGGTTTCAATGTTCAAAGAGGAAATCGCGCCTTCAATACCGCTTTCGATTGAGGTCTGAAGGGCATCCAAGGATCCAGCCAAAGCCGCAAAGGCGGAGGCCAGCGCCTTGCCCTGCTCAAGCGCCACAACGCGCCCGGCAAGATCCCCAGGCGCCTGGGCAATACTGCTGATGCCATTGAAGAAGGTGTTGATTGAGAAGGTCAGATCATAGTCTTCGGGCAAGAGCACCGACTCCAGAGTATTGAGCGCGTCTTTATAAGTATCGGCGCGGGAGAAATCGGATTGGCTGTCGCGCGCGCGTGCAGCGATGAAGCCATCAAAGGCGCGGGAAATATCCGACACGCGCACGCCCAGGCCAACTTGATCCGACACGCTCAATATTCCGCCTTGTGTCGCGGAAATTTCTTCCATTGAGGCTTCGCGCCGGCGGTAGCCTTCGGTGTTCAGGTTTGCAATATTCTGTCCGGTGACGCTGAGGGCTTTGCGATAGGCTTGAATGCCACTGCTGCCGATATCGTATAAACCAGCCATGGCTATTTCACCTGATCGGACAGGCCGGCGCCCAACTGTGTGACGATAGCTTCAGCAAGGCCTAGTGAAATACCGGTGGAGCTGCTGCGTGCGACTTCAACGTCCAGCATGCCTTGAAAGGTCTTGCTGGCTTCAGATGAAAACATGCCCTCGGCCAATTCCCCCTGGCGCGCTTGTTTTAGAAATTCGGCAAGAAAAATCGATTCATATTCTTTGGCCACCTCATAGAGCTGTTCTTTTTCGCTTTTGCTGCGATCCAAATGGGTCGGGCTCCAGGCGGCGCTGGCCCGCATTGTGTCGCGCGCCTGAGCCAATGCGAAGGATTGGGTCGACATGCCTGTAAAATCTGCCATCGACGGATCCCCCTAAATGATTATCAGCTCAGCACGCAGGGCACCGGCTTCGCGTAGGGCTTCTAGGATCGCGACCAAATCAGAGGCGGTGGCGCCAACCGCATTGATTGCGTTGACCAATGAGGAGAGTGAAACACCCGGATCAAATACGAATGCTGTCGCTGTTTCTTCTTCGGCCTGGATGTCTGTGTCAGGTGTGATCACTGGATCATTCGGTGCCACCACGGTTTGATCGCCATTGGTGACAACGGTTTGACCTTGATCGACATTGAAATCTTCGTTGACGCTCACGGTCATCGTGCCATGCGTGACGGCGGCAGGGGTCACGCGCACATTGCCGCCGATGACTATGGTACCGGTGCGCGAATTGATAATCACCCGTGCGGGAGGTTCGGCCTGCTGCACTTCAACGTTTTCCATCAAGGACATAAATGAAACGCGCTGACTTGGATCAACGGGAGCGCGCACACGGATCGAGTTTGCATCCAATGGCACCGCCACATCAGGGCCGAAAATACTATTGATCGCTTCGGCGGTATTTGATGCGGTGGTGAAATCACCGCGATGCAGGTTTAGGACCAAATGTGGGGTTTCCAAAAAGGCGCTGGGCACCATACGTTCCACAGATGCGCCGCGGGGAATGCGCCCGACAGTCGGCACATTGACCACAAGCGAGGATTGATCGGCCCCTTGGACGCCCAGGCCACCCACAACCAGATTGCCTTGGGCGATTGCATAGGTTTCACCATCGGCGCCCAGAAGGGGGCTCATTAATAGGGTGCCGCCGCGTAGAGAATTGGCGCCGCCCATTGTGGATACCGTGATATCGAGGGTTTGGCCTACTTTCGTAAATGCGGGCAGCTCTGCGGTGATCATAACCGCAGCTGCATTCTTAGCGTTAAGACCTGAGACATCTGTGACCAGCCCAAACCGAGACACCATAGCCTGCATTGACTGCAAGGTTAGACCAGAATTGCCATCTCCAGTGCCCGCTAAGCCCACGACGATCCCATAGCCAACAAGTTGGTTCGCCCTAACCCCAGCCACGCTGGCGATATCTTTAACGCGTTCGGCATGGGCCGCAGTTTGCGCCAAGAGCACGAAGAGAACGGCTGCGATGCTGCGCGTGAAAAGGGGAGGGAGGGTCATGGGTTCATTAGCCTCAATAAGGGGATAAATCAGTAAGAATGCGCTGCAACCAGCCCGCTTTTGCCGTATTGGCCACATCACCTGCACCGATATATTTGATCTCAGCATTGGCGATGCGATCAGATGATATGACATTATTTGAGCTGATATCTTCCGGGCGCACAATTCCACGTACGCGGATATATTCATCCCCATTGTTCAGGGTCAGCTTCTTTTGACCTAAAATCTCAAGATTGCCGCCTTCGAAGACCCGAGCAACGGTGACAGACATCTGCCCCGTAAGACTGTTAGATTGTGCAGCTGATCCAGAACCAGAGAAGCTTTGATCCGTTCCGGCACTCAGCGAGCTTTCCAATCGGTTCAGGCCTAAAATATTGGGCATGTCTAGGTCAAACCCGGTGGCTTTGTTGTTGGCGGCGTTTTGGGACTTCGTCGCCTGAAAGTTCTCAGCGAAAGAGACTGTCAAAATATCACCAATTCGGCTTGCGCGGCGATCCGTTGCAAAGAGCCCAGCTTGAGCGGAGTTGTAAATCGCCCCTGACGGGTAGCGGGTTTGCTGCTGTGGTGCAAAGGTCATTGGTGAGACTGGCTGGTATTCTGCACTGTTTTGCTCCTCCGAATAGGTGGAGACACATCCTGTCAACGATGTGAGCCATGTACAAAATATTACACCAAAGGATATTTTGGAGAGGTTCATTTTTACCTCCCTTACAAGTTATTTGACAAGAAGCGCATCATTTCATCCACGGCTGAAATCGACTTTGAGCTGACTTCATAGGCGCGTTGAGTTTCGATCATATTGACCAATTGCTGCACAACATTAACGTTTGAACCTTCGAGGAAACCCTGGCTTAACTTGCCAAAACCGGCACTGCGAGGGTTGCCTTCAATCGGTGCGCCGCTGGCGGCTGTTTCAATCAGAAAAGACTCGCCAATCGCTTGCAAACCCTGTGGGTTGACGAAGTTGGCAAGCGCGATTTGCCCCACCTCTTGCGGGTCTGATTGTCCGGCGAGCATGACCGAAATGATGCCGTCGGAGGACACGTTGATTTCGTTGGTGCCTTCTGGGATTTGAATTTCTGGCTGAACAACATAACCGCTAGAGGTTGTCAGAGTGCCTTGGCCATTGCGCGAAAATGTACCGTTGCGCGTGTAGCCCATTTGCCCATCCGGCATTAAAACTTGAAAGAAACCAGCGCCGTCGATTGCCAAATCCAGGGAGTTGTCCGTAGACAACAATCCGCCCTGTGTGTAAAGTTTTTGTGTATTCAGAAGCTTGACGCCCGTTCCAACTGCTGAAGCGGATGTCAACATTGTCCCATCAGCCGTTTGCCCGCCCGCAGATTGGGTCACCTGATACAGCAGGCTTTCAAAATTGGGGCGATCGCTTTTGAAACCGGTCGTATTCACATTGGCAAGATTGTTAGCAATAATTTGCATCTTGGTTTGTTGTGCGGTGAGGCCAGTTTTGGCGACATGCATGGCGGCTGTGGACATCTTCTAACTCCTAGACCAGAGGTTCGAATAGATTACTGCAAGAGCCATGCCAAAGCTGTGTCTAGTTTTGCGGAAGCCTCATAAGTTCGGCGCCGCCGCGGTCAATATCTTCCGCCAGCTTAATGAATTTAATATTCATTTCGAATTGACGTTGAGTCTCTAAAGACAAAACGAGTTCTTCAACAGCGTCTACGTTGGATGCTTCAAGCATGCCCTGAGCGATGGTTACTTTTTGATCGGGCGTGGGCACGCTGCCGTCAAATCTTCGTATGTGACTGTCGGCATGTTTGGTCAGCGTTTCCCCTACGGCTGATGTGAGACCGAATCGCCCAACTGAAACGTACTGGCCCGGGGGGCCATCAAATGGCTCAATCGAAATTTCACCGATATTCGATACTTTAATGTCGTTAAATGGTGGGAGTTGTAGTGGCTGCAAATTATCATCCAACACTTTTTCATTGGCACCATTCACCAAAAAACCATCTGGGCTTAGGGCAAAATCGCCGCGCCGTGTTAAGGATATGTCTCCACCTGTTGTAGGTTCCACATAAAAATAACCTGAAGAAACAATGGAAATATCAGTTTTTAGACCGGTTTGTTTGAGCGGTCCAGGACTGTCGGAGAATCCGGCTTTCCCGGTTTCCATTCTGAAGACACGGGCGGTTGCCTGATCCATCGCTTGCACGAATGCAGAGCCACCATCATTTGGAAGATCCTTGCGAAACCCTGGAATGTCCACACTACTCAGGTTGTTTGCAGAGGTCGTGCGGACATCGTTCATCGTTTTGATCGAGTTGAGTGCCGTATGTATCATTCTATCCATGATGAACTACTCCTGCCGCTCCACTTACATGCGGATGTTAATGATGGTTTGGGTCAAGCTGGTCGTGGTCTCAATGGCCTTGGCCGAGGCTTGATAGTTCCGTTGGGCGGTAATCAAGTTTACCAGCTCTTCGGTAATATCCACATTCGAGCGCTCCAGCGAACCCGAGAGGATATTCCCAAAGCCTTCGGCGCCCGCTTCGCCAACCTGCGGTGTGCCACTGACGGCGGTTTCCACATAGGTTGCGTTCCCAATCTGCTTTAGACCGTTTTGGTTGTTAAAGTTGGCGACAACGATTTTACCCAATGGATTGTTTTGGCCGTTGGTATAGTTGGCGCGAATTGTCCCGGAACTGTCAATTTCCAAACCATCCAAACGACCGGATGTGAAACCATCCTGCTCGACGGACAATACAGAAAAGGGCTGCGCGAACTGGCTGGAGAGGGAGTAGTCGATATCTAGGGAGATCGAGAACCCTTCCGCTTGTTGTTCATAGCGTACGTTGTTTTTCGGGCTCACCAGTTTACCTGTTTTGTCAAAGGTTAACTCGCCTTCGTCAATGTAAAGCGGGTAATAACCATCCACCATGCTTTCTGGCGGTGTGGTGACGACATCCCCTTGCGCATCGACATATAGGGCAATGCCGTCGGAATTTGTGGCTTGCACGAGGTTAAAGATCTTAGGAACCGATCCCACACCCAAAGGCACATCGTCCAGGCCAAGGCGCGCGGCGCCCTTGACTTTGATGGTAGACGTTTCCCCGGTGGTCCCGGTGGTGAAGGTGAAGTTATTATCCGTGGCGGAAAAGCGCACAGTCACACCGCCAACAGCCTCTCCGGTCAGGGGGGAGGTGATCTGATTGATCCTTTCCTCCAAAGCGGCTGCCAATGTGGTTCCCACATAGTTCCCCGCTGGGATGTCGATGATCCCCGCGATCCCGTTGACTGACACGTTGAAGCGGTTTTCATTGTTGGAGGAGGTTAGGCGGAATACTTCGGTCAAATCCCCCTGGGCTGCGCGCCCGATTGATATAGCCGGCGCAGCCGCAAGACCGCGGCCTTCTTGGAACGCAAAATCCTGCTTCGTCGCGCCAAAGCCGAACAAAGCATTATCGCCTCCGCCGATGATACGGCTATCGAGATCAATAACTTCACTTTGATCTGCAGCTCCGCCGCCGTCGGTTGAAATGATCCGACGACCGATTTGAATATTTGACGATTTTTGATCTTCGCCCACACCCAAAGCGCCATTCGCGTTAATCGTTTCTCCGGTAGACCCGCTGGCAACGGTAAAGGATTTCGTGTCGCCATTATATTGCACGTTGATCCCGTAGCGTTTGTCGTTGAGTCGGACCTCTTCGCCATCTGCGATAAAAGATTCTGTCGACAAAATTTCACCGCCGCGGATGAGCACTTGCTCTGCGGCACCGCTTGAGGGAATGCCCAATCCATTGGTGCTTTCAGCATCTGCTGCGCCGTAAACAGAGAAGGCGTTAAAATTACTTCCCGTTCCAGTGCCAAGCACGGTCCGATCGACGGTGAACTGAAAGCGTTGCTCCAATTCATCGTAGGTCATCTTGATCGGAGGGTTATTTTCGTCCACCCAGGAAATTTTCGAGCTGACGCTCGCACTGGCCAATCCAAGAGCCGTTTTGGCGGCTGATGTTCCGATCAACGTATCGCCAAAGGATATTCCCGATGCGTCAGCCGTGGTGGTTTGTGAAGTTGAACGCTGCGCTGAAGATCCAATTTCACGCACGACAATGCGTTTGGAGTTGAATGTCTCATAGGCACCTTCGACCGGGTTAATCGCACCCTCTACGAAGGCCTCAAGATTTTGCGATGTTTCAAACAAAATTGATAGGTTCGTTTCAGGCAGCTCGAATCTAGACTCCGGTAAATTCAAACCGGAAGTATCAATACGAAGGGTGCGGTAGTCTGCACCATCATTGATTTCAATCTCTGTTGTGCCTTCAATGCCCGTCACAGTTGCGTCAGATAGACCTAATAGCGTTCGAACAGTTGCGCCAACAGTTGAAAGATCTAGCGATGTATGCGCAGCATCAGAGCCGGTGTCTTGTTCAAATGCGACCTTTCCGTCTACAAGCCGAGCTTTCACCAGCCCGGTTACTTCGCCGCTGGTAATTTGTGTATTGGCCCATGTCACGAATGCATCTGCGGTCGCAAGGTTCTGGCCTGCGATATCTAACGTCTGCGTCTTTCCGCCAATTTCAATCGTGAATTTTGTGGCATCAGCAGAGGTTGTCGAAGTGTGATTATCTCCTACGAAGGTACCTGTTGTGGCCAGAAGAGCGTTCACTGTTGTTTTCGGATCAATCAATGAGTTTTCAAAGACACGCAGTTCACGGCCATTGAGATGGGTTTCAAAATCACCCGTGGCATTGGTAATGGGTCCAACAAGCCGTATTGCAGAGGACGCGGGTATGCCAAAATCAGTGGGCACGTTGATGGTTAAGGTATTTTGCGTGTTGTCATAGACGACGGCTTTTCCGGATGCGTCTAATACGCCATCCGTGACGCCTTCCAGTGAGAGTTTCTTGTCATACACGGATAATGTTGGACGATCTCCAAAATAAGAATAGGATAGGAACCGCTTATTATCGGGAGAGATACCTTCTTCTTTATGCGTAACTTCAATAACCTCTGGCGATGTATAAATTGACGACATCTCTGCGCCAATAGTTCGAGTAAATAGCCGACCCTCGACGCCCAGGGCTGAAGCACCAGAACCCAACGTGCCGTCCGAGTCATAGATATAGTCATTGAGCTCATCGTTTATTCTTGTTTGCGTGTGCGACAGAAATTCTTCACGGCTGAAGTCAGGTGACGCGCCTTCTACATCCAAGTTCATGAGTTTGGACACAGATGTGTCTTGAAGAATGTCTATCTCGATTTTGTTTTGCAGACCACTCAATGATCCATCTGCTCCAAGTTTGAATAAATCAATTGTCATTCTGTCATCAATATTCTGATAAACTTGGATTTTTTTGTCGTCTCCATAGGCTTCGTTGATTGCGCGCTCCACCTCTGCTGCGAGTTGTTCCGCGTTGTAGAGGCCCGGACGGACATCGATGGAGACGGGTGCATCACTGTCATCAACATTGACCGTTAAAAAATCTTTGCCCCAGAAAATATCACTATCACCTTTCCCACCTTCGCGCGTCGCTTTGAACAAAAGTGGATCGGTCACGATCTCAACCAATTTGTCGCCTTCTTCACCAAAGTCAAAAGCACTTTGCTCGCCGCGCAATGTGGCCGGTTGTGAGGAGACCTGTTGTTTAAGATCATCCAATTTGTAGAGTGGCGATCCTTTGCCTTCTAGGAAGTAGTTGTCGTCGGGCACTGCAGTGGTTTGATTGCCAAAGCGATCAATGAACAGTTGCTTTTCTGTGTCATCCACGGCCTTAACCAGATCCGGTTCGATGATTGTGTCATTGATCACCAAACGCGTGTCATATTTGTTGGTTGGGTCATCGCCGGAGGCGTTTTGAGTTTTGATAAAGTAAATCGTCGCAATCGTTGGGTTTCCTAGGTCATCAAAGATGGTGATGGATGTTGAGTTTGTGTAGGTATTGGGGTCATTTGCATCAAAACTATAGCCATCTTCGAATTGGCTTAACTGTGTGACAACCGGTGCATCCGCCGGGACGTTTACCCCCAGATCGATTTTCCCTGTCGCTTTGGGTTCACCCGAGGTCACGGGCAATTGCAATGGAACAGCGCTGTCGAGATCTTTGGCGGTCACCGAGCCGTCAAGGTTCACAGGATAGGTCATCAAATATTGGCCCGCGCTGTCTACAACGTAGCGATCATTGTCGACGTTGAAAGAGCCGTTCCGTGTGTAAACCGTTTGGGTTGAGGTCAAAGATGGTTTCAATGCGAAGAACCCCTGACCTGAGACCGCAAGGTCAAGCGCGTTCAGTGACGATGCAATGTTACCCTGGGTAAACTGCTGTTTCACCCCTTTTAGAATGGTACCCGAACCAATCGACGAGGACGCGTTTTGCAAAGGAGAGGTCGCGAAGATGTCACCGAACTCGGCCCGGCTGCGTTTAAAGCCCGTGGTCCCAACGTTCGCAATGTTATTTGACGTTGATGCAATCTCAGCTTGAGCACCATTTAGCCCAGTCAAAGCGGTATAAAATGACATGTTGTACCCTTTCTTAATTTCCGGCGACTGTTGAGCGCCTTAAGCGTGTTGTGTTGCTCTCAACGCGTTAACGAATGCGATCAATGCTGTTTGCACTAATCGTGCCATAATCTTGGACATCCAGCGTGGCGGTGGTAGATTCATCTCCGAAGGACGAGGCGGACAGCACTTTTGCGTAAACCGAGGGGCCGATGCTCTCCATGCCTTTGCCGGTGTTTGCCTCAATATCAACTTTGATTTTGCGCTGGGCATCTCGCAATGCGGCGGGGATATCCGTCCAACTGAACCCGACCAACCCCGTGCCCTGCGGCCCCAGATCTTCATTGTGCAGCAGCTCGCCGGTGACGGCATCGGAATAGCTCACGCGCGTCGCACTGGCTGCCTGCGGCAACTCAAAAACGCCATGAATTTCTCCATTGCTATCGGGGCGGGCCAGGCCGCCAGGCACCAAAACGGAATGACCAAGCAGTGTCGAGGCCGTGGCGATCCGGGCCTGTCTCATGTCGGCCGAGAGTGCACTTAGATTTTTATTGATCTCTTCAATGCCCGAAACTGTGGAGAACTGAGCCATTTGCGCGATGAAATCCCCGTTTTCCATGGGCGCAAACGGGTCTTGGTTTTGAAGCTGTGCCGTCATCAACTGTAAAAAGTCATCTTGGCCCAATTTGTCCGAAGATGCGCGTTGTTCGGCGGTTTTATTGGTGTTGATCCCAAGTTTATCAAATATGGCTTGTTGTGCCGCGGCCCCGGCTGAATCTACATTCGACATGATTTTTCCTTTCACCTAGCGGCCCATATTTACCGTGCGCATCATTAATGAGCGCAACGTGGAGACGACTTCTAAATTGTTTTGGTACTGACGAGATGCCTCTAACATTTCGACCATCTCTTCCTCGACGTTGACTGCAGATCCCCAAACGTAACCTCCTTCATCAGCTTTCGGATGACTGGGCAGGTGAACTCGTTGGGGTTGCAGGTCTGAAGTTACAATTCCGCTTACGTTCACGGACGCAATGCCTGAACGTTCCGCATGTGTGGCATATTCGGTCTCAAACACCGGTTTTATCGCGACAAATGCCTCTTCCTTACTTCCTGCAAAGCTTTTCGCATTGGCAAGATTGCTGGCTACTGTATTTAACCGAGTTAATTGCGCCGACATGGCGCGGCCAGAGATGTCAAAAATATTCTGAATACCAGCCATTTTATTCCCCTTTAATCGCGGACATGAGCCCCGATATTTTACGATTTAAAAACGTCAAAGAGGTCTGGTAGCGGATAACGTTTTCTGAAAATTCCATCTGCTCAACCGACAATTCAACAGTGTTGCCGTCGAGTGATGGGTTGATTGGCGTGCGATATTCAAGCGAACCGCCTATTGAATTTCCGTTGCTTGTGATGTGATTGCTGCTTGTGGTCGTGATTGGGCCGGAGGGCATAGCCTTAGCAAGAGCCGCTTCAAAATCGATATCCCGTGCTTTAAAATGCGGTGTTGCTGCGTTAGCGATGTTTGACGCCAAGATATTATTGCGCTTTGATCGCAATGCTAATGCGTCATCATGTAAACCGAAGTGATCGCGGATACCGTTCATGTCTGTCTCGTTTCTTCAACTCTTTAAGGGATGCTCCCTATCTTGGAGCGATAATTGCAAGTTGGATGCCAAACGGACCTAAGAAAGAAAAAAAATGTTAAAGAACTCAGAAAAAGCTCCAGCGCGGGAAGACGCCAGTAAAAAACTTTCTGCAAATTTAATGCGTATCCGCGCCAAAATTCTTAAGACTGTGCAAGACGAAACCTTGGATGATGCCCTATCTGTGTTGAAAGAGCGATATAGCGTGGAGAAAGATGTCGACATTCGCCTGGCAACAATGGCGGCGCAATCCTGGATCATTCGGCAAAAATTTGTCCGTATTGGGTTGGATGAACCCTCATCTGTAAAAGATCATATGGAGGAGCTTCTGCCCAAGAATAAATTGGCGGCTATGAAGCCAAGGGCCAAATCAGAAGAGCCTGTTGCACCAGAAACACAAGACGGTCCCACTGGATGGCAATTGGTCAAAATCATAGAAGAAACCGAAGTCAACGGTATGCAGTTCTTTGAGAATACGACGATTAATGTCAGTGATGCTGATGCTGAGAAACTGATATCTGCAAATAAAGCAGAGAAAGTAGAAGCTGAAACGCCGCCGCCCACCCCGAAAAAGCCGGCCAAAAAAGCGAAGGAATAATCATGAAAGCCACTACAATAGCTGGTCTTCTGGCCCTTGGCGTTATTGCCGGTGTTGGGATTACAAGCCTGGGATCCCTAAAAAGGTTTGAGCATCGCACAATGAGCTGTTCCAACCCAATGATCGGCCCATTTGAGCTGGTAGTCAACAGGGCTAAAGTTGGACAGACTGCACAGTTAACCCAACCACAGGGGAATTTTACCTTGATTATTACAGCCATCTCAGATGGGGTTATTATCGCAGATCATGACCAGAGGCGTCTGCGGTTTTCCATAGATTTTACGAATGAAAAAGTATTGGTACAAGAGAACTCAAAACTCAAAAGCTCAAAATGTAAAACCACAGAATTTTCCATGTGAGTTCGCTTTTAGCTGGGAGAAGCTAGGAATTCGGCCATTCCTTCTCTGAGATGGCCAATCGCAGATTTCTTGATTTGTGAGACCCGTCCGGTGGTCACCCCAAGGATTTCTGCAATCTCATAAACATTCAATTCTTCTACATAGTAAAGCTGCATGACCAATGCTTCGCGCTCTGATAGCTTTGCCAATTGGTCCCTCAAGCCTCTTTTCATTTCCTGATTGCTTAAGGACTCTTCCGGATTGGCTTCTTTGGAAACGAACCAAATGGAATGTGCATCATGCATTTCATCTAGCGATTGATGTGAATTTGCCTCAAAAGCCTGTTGCCACCGGCGTAATTCTTCGGTCGTCAATTCCAAAATCTCAGCAACTTCATCGTCTGATGGAGCGCGTTGCAACTTTCGCTCTAGGCTTAGGATCGTTTTATCTACTTTTTGTTTCATCGCGATCGTCGTGCGACATAAATTTGAGCTGCGCCTCAAATGATCTACGATAGACCCGCGGATACGGATTTTGGCGTAGCTGCTAAAGGTTACGCCTGGTTTTTTGACGTATTTCTGGCTTGCGTCAATTAAGCCAATATATCCGACCTGCAGTAAATCATCCACTTCAACGGCACCCTTTGCCCGTCCGTAGAAATAAAACGCGAGTTTCCGCACCGTTTGTAGCTCTGACATAATCAGATCTTCCGGGTTCGGTTTCTGCTCTTGGTAATATCCCTTACTAACAGTCATGACCCCTCTTTCGGAACGGTAGATCCGTCGAAAAAACGTATCCCGTCAAACGCGTTCATTGGAGCTTTCAGTGTTTCCCGCGCAAGCGACTTGAAGGCCATGAGTTCCTTCTCATGAGCCTTAGATGCGGTGGAAAGGAGCGCCTTACGCTGTACAACCGCGCGTCGCATTGCGTTTGAAAAGGGGATATGCCCTGCAAAGGTCAGATTTACATCTAGAAATTTCGTGGCAATGCTCTGGAATTTTTCAAAATTTTTGAAGGCTTCCGCGCCGTCTTTCGCCATATTGATGACGATAGAAAAATGATGAAGCTTATGTTCATATTGGGCGGCCTTAATGACCGCGTAGGCATCCATGAAACTTGTGGGTTCCGCAACCACCACGACCAGCACGCGCTGGGATGCGGCAACAAACGCCAAAGCACTGTCACTCGCGCCTGCAGGGGCGTCGGTAATGAGAATGTCTGTTTTACTTTGCAAAGAGTCGACATTTCGAATGAGTTGATAACGCGCGCGCGCGTCAATGTTCATCATGTCAACCAGGCCACTACCTCCCGCTAAAAGCTTCACGCCATCGGGTCCAGTCTCGATGATTTCTTCAATTGTTAAATCACCATTGAGCGTATCGTAGAGTGTTTTTTGAGCATTTTTACCCATCAATATGTGAGAATTGGCTAACCCAAAATCTGCATCAAAAAGGCACACTCGATGACCAAGTTGCGCGTACATAATCGCCAGGTTAACGGCAATACATGTCTTTCCTACGCCACCCTTACCGCTAGCGATTGTGATTGTGTTGGTCATCTTGTGGCGTCCACATCGGATTTAACTGGATCTGTTATAGCTTCTTTATCATACTCTTTGTCGATAACATATCCTAGCAAATACTGTTCCATAATATCGCAAGTCGCTTTTGCAAGGTTTCCGCTAAGCGCAAGTGTTCCAGTTAACCAGCCAACTTTTGCTGATTTTGTGAGAAGTTGCGAAACCTCGGGCACGGAAAATTCTGTCTCATCTAATTTTGTGAGCACAATCTGTGCATTTAACTGGTTTGCTTTGTTGAGCTCATTGGCCAGTCTATTAACAGCTAAACCACTGGGTATCGCCATGACCACTTTCAGCTTACGATCTCCAAAGTATTCTTGGAGGTCTGGCCAAATCTGAATGACCGCGTCGGTTGTGCAGGCCATATCTATAATCTGAATCGTGTTGCGCGCTATGGGGCCCCAATCGTTTGGTTGGGAAATCGGCCAATGTGCGATTGGCATACTCAGCTGATGCGCGTAATGGGGCAATAGCCCTGTTTGCGGCCGGGTCGTATCCTCCATACTCACCAATCGAACAATACGCGCCTCCATCATTTCACTCAGCAAGGAGGCAAACTTAGCGGCGAGAGTCGTCTTGCCGCAACCAGAGGGGCCGACCACCAAGATGACGTCGGCATCAATCGTGCTAGAGGCCTCATTGGACACTACGCGCTCTGAGAGATGCGCGATCAGATCGGCATTGGTGGTGGGCAGCCCAAGGGCATTTTGTCTGGCGATGGCCGTATCAATCAATGTGCGTTCAAAGCCCAAGTCCACCAACTCATGCTGAACATCACGGGGAGCGGTTGGCTCCTGCGGCACCGCGTTTGGCACCATTGGCGGTTCTGCCGCAGGGCTGACGATAAGGTCCAAATGCTCCTCAATTCGCGTGAGGCGCGCCTCAAAGCTTTGGTGCGGCTCTGGCGCCATGGGTTGATGGGCATTTTTGGGCAAAGGGGGCTCAACTTTCAACATGGCAGCTTCGCTTACTTCTACTGGGGATGGCGCCGGTTCCTGCGCCAAAGCTTGCGCGGATTGCGCGCCGGTTTGGGGCGACAAGCCTCCCTCGACAGAGACCAGCCGCAAGACATCCGCGGGCGCAGGTTTGGGCGCTGGAGTCACGGCTGCGGTCGCTGAGACAGTGAATTGTTTTTCCATCTCTTTTTCAAATACAGTTTGAATGGCTTTGGGGCGACGAGGAGAGCTATTCAGCGGATCAAGGCTCGCCTTAATCTGCACCAGGCCATCTTGTTGGGATGTGGAAAGGATATAGGCATCAGATCCAAGTTGCCTTACCACTTCATCCATAGCCATAGCGCTATCGGGAGCTGTCACTGTGATTGTGGGCATGTTTATTCCCTTCATACGGTTTCAGGTTGGCGTTCTGATGCCTTCGGCTCATCAGCGCGGTCGTCATCAGAGGCAAGGGCATCAAATCCGCCGATTGTGGCGTAGACTTCAACACGTCGGTTTTCCGGCAATTCCGTAAAGCTCAGGATGATGATGTCTGGCACATGGCTGCGGACGAAGTCGGAAAACAACCGGCGAATTTGGGGCGCGACGACCATGATGCTCGGGCGGCCTTCAGCGCTTAGCTTCTCACTTGTTTCATTGATAGAACGCATGAGTTGCTGGGCTAAAGTACCTTCTAATATCAACCCTTCATCGCCGCTCTGACGCGCGGTGCGCAGCATCAGCTGCTCAAGCTCAGGTGTAAGGGTCATCAATGGCAAGACAGTGCCAAGTGGCGCGACCTGCTGGATCAGAAGCGGGGCCAAAGAGGGGCGCAGGGCTTCTGCCATTTCATTGGGGCCCATGTTGGGACCAACAAGATTCGATAGGCCTTCCAGCACGCGGCGGAAATCAGAAATTGGTATACGTTCAGACAGCAATCGGCGTAAGACGAGCGTCAGCACGTGAAGTGGAATTAATTTTGGCACAATGGATTTAACAAGGTTTGGGCTGATTTCGGACAGACGATCCAAGAGGGTTTGCACATCATCTTGTCCAACCAAGTCAGCGGCATGTTTGGTGAGCAACTGGCTCAAATGGGTGGAAATCACAGAGTCAGGCTCAACCACGGCATAATCGTGGGCTTCGGCTTCTGCTTGCTGCTCTGGGCGGATCCAGATGGCATCAATGCCGAAGGAAGGATCTTTCACTTCAATTCCATCTAGCTGAATATGTGTTCTGTCACCGGGTAGGGCCAATTTGCGGTCGGGATATATGATGTCCTCTCCAACGATGGTTTGCCCGATGCGGATTCGATACTGGTTGGGCTCTAAGGACAGATCATCACGGATGCGCACGCCAGGGACCACAAAGCCCAAGCCGCGAGAGACTTCCCGACGAATACCAGTGACGCGGCTCACGAGAGGGCCCGATTGTTCTTCATCGACCAGGCCAATTAATCCATAGCCCAGTTGCATTGAGATTGCTGAATAATCGGTGATATCTGATAACAGTACAGAGTCCGCCTCTGGCTCCTCATCATCCGCATCGGCCAGCTCCTCTAGCTCATCGTCGATCACCTTTTGAGCCTCTGATTGGCGGGAAAAATAAGCAGCTGCGGCCGCCATGCCTGCAAAAGCGATGAACAATTGGTTCGGCATGCCTGGAACCAATCCAATTATGAACATGACGACTGCGGTGGGGATCCAAGCGCGTGAGAGGTTGACCTGGCCGCCAATATGTTGAGCCATGTCCTGGGTTGAGGAGACGCGGGTGACGATGATGGCTGTGGCAATCGACAACAGCAGCGACGGGATTTGGGCCACAAGACCATCACCAATAGAGAGCAAGATATAGGCTTGCGCGGCATCGCCGACGGCCATGTCATGCTGCGCGATACCAATAATCAGCCCGCCCAAGATGTTAATGGCAAGGATCAGCAAGCCAGCGACTGCGTCACCTTTGACAAATTTTGAGGCCCCATCCATGGAGCCATAAAAATCCGCCTCATTGCCAATTTCTTGGCGGCGTGCGGTCGCTTCTTCTGGAGTCAAAATGCCTGCGTTCAAATCGGCGTCAATGGCCATTTGTTTTCCGGGCATGGCGTCTAAGGTAAACCTTGCGGATACTTCCGATACTCGGCCGGCACCTTTGGTTATAACCACGAGATTGATAATCACGAGAATGATAAAAACGAAGATGCCGACTGCGTAATTCCCAGCGACTACAAAATCGCCGAAAGCCTTGATGACCTGCCCTGCGGCGTCACTGCCTGTATGACCTTCGCTCAAAACAATGCGCGTTGAGGCCACATTCAAGGCCAATCGCAAGACCGTTGCGATCAAGATTAAGTTTGGAAAAGAGGAGAAATCAAGTGGGCGGTGGGTGTGCAGGGCGACCATTAGTATCAGCAGGGACAGGACGATATTGACCACGAAGAATGTGTCCAAAAGAAAGACTGGCAATGGCAAAACCATCATCGCGACCAAGATCAAAATGCCAATGGGCAGAACAGAACCGCCCATGGCAGATTTAAGGTCAGCTGTCAGGATTTGGTTGCGTGTCAGATCCATGACATGGTGCCCCCGTCAAAAACCCGACCACTGGCAAAGCGAGCATGCGCAGCCATAAGAGTCGTGTTTATTGAGTAAATGGACGATTTCACGGTCTTGTGTTCCTTGTTTTGGTAGGCGGCGAAAGCCTTACAAGCTAGAAGAAGCAAAACCCGTGCCAACTGATTAAATCTTTTTTAGTGGGAGAAGACTGCTTGGCATGGAACCTGCAGGGTTGAGGCAATGAATTCCCACAGGAGCTATGAACAATGCGCCATCATTCGACCCAAAAACCGTCGCGACCCTATGTTCGGACCATTGTGGCCGGGCTTTGCGCCTTGAGCCTGTCTGGTTGCAGTGATCTTATGTCCGGCTTTAACTTAACCGGAAAAACTCAAGCCGAGATTACGTCGCAAGAGCAAGCCAAAGAATTGAAAGTTGTGCGGACGGCTCTTAAGTCCGACACGCCGAAGAAAGCGGCCAGCCCTCTGTCATCTAACTTGCCCGTGCCAGTAGTTGCCGCATCGGCAACTGTTCCAACAATTTCCGCTATCGGCTATTCTTCGATCGGATCCCAACCTGGCAAGACTTTGAACCAACGCCGTCTCATGGCCATCCGAGCCGCGCGAATGGACGCCATGCGCATGCTGACAGAGCAGGTGCATGGATTGACCGTGCAGGGGGATACGCAGGTCTCCGAGAATGTGGTGCAATCTGATGTCTTCCGCGCATCCCTGGCGGGACTGATTGCTGGCGCGCGCACGGTTAAGATCGAACCAAAGGGCTCTGACACCTATGCTGTAACGCTCGAAATTGATCGCGGTACAATCCGGCAATTGCTGCGCGCCAACCGTAGCTGGTGATCGTGATGCGGGCCGGCGGTCAAACAGTTTTACGCGGCATCAAATATGTGCTCATCGCCGTCACATTTATTGCGGCTATGCCTGTATCGGCCGAGGGTGAAATAAAACGCGTTGAGGCCGTGGGACAGGCGGTTGCGACCGGCGCAGCCTCTGATGCGCGCCTCAGGTCCCGCGCCTTGCAAGATGCGCTCTATCAGGCGGCCCTTAAGGGTGGCGCAAGGATAAACGGTTATAGCGTCACCTCTAACGCTGTTTTGACAAGTGATGTATTGGTGGTCAGACCAGACAGTCAGATTCTTGACTATAGGATAGTGGAGGAGAAGGTGACCCGCTCCACCGCAAGGATTGCTATTCAAGCTTATGTTGGGCGCATCGATACACCGCCCGCTTGCGCTCGCCGGGCCGTTTTGGACATTGGGCTGCAACGCCCGCAGGTGAAACTAGCGGCTTCTGCGCCCGCCTGGCTGATCGCAACTCAAGAGGTGACCGCAGCTCTGCTGGAACGCGACATTAACGCGCTCGAAGGTGTGACCCTATTTCAGGCATCCGATGTTAGCAGGCAAAGCCAATCCAGTCTGGCGGCGGAGTTTGACTATACATCTTTAACCCTTGGTGTGCTGCAAGAGGCTGGTGCCAAGGCTCAAGCAAAAACCCTATCCACTACTATTTCTTTAACCGCCGTTAAAAGCGGTGCGTTCAAAAACGCTCTGATGGTCCAGGTTGAAAATAAATTGTTTGATCCCAGCTTGGAGAGCGCGCCTTTGGTGCGCGTGGAAACACGAGAATTGTTACTGCATCGCACCACGCCAATCCAACTGGTGAACGTAAATTCCCGCGCGACTCGGCAAGAAATCTTGACACAAATCGGAGCTATGGCGCGTGATATGGCGCGCGATATGATTGTTCAAAGGATGTGCCAATCCCTCTCTGCTAAGTTGGTCCTGCGCGAAGGAACACTCACAGCCCCTTTCGGCCGGAATGATGGCCTCACCCGCCATCATCTTGCCTACACACAGGGCAGGGATACGCCCTATGAAATTCTGGAAATTGAAGTCCTGAACGATCAATCCGTAGAGGTTCGTCCTTTGGATAGTTCACGAAAAAGCGCATTCTTTGAAGGTCAAACCATTCAATTCATGGAGCTGAAATGAGACTCTTTTTGCACCGCCTCGCGCAGCTAATCTCACCGATCATAGGCGCCATTGCCGTTTTCTCACCGGCATCTGCCAATACAATTGTGACTGGATTAGATATCAAATCTGCAATCTTAGAGCGGCTGGCACATGAAGACATTATGGCCGTGCCGAAAGTTGCTGATCATAGGCGTTACTACAAATGCGATCAGACACTTCTTGTGGAGGCAAAATACCCTGGAAAATGGGACACTGTGACGGTTACCTGTCCAAATCAAGATGTCGCATTAGCTTGGTCTGTAATGATCCGCGTTGTGGACGCGTCCCTTGGATTTAGGGAAAATAGTCAACCGGACGCTAACAATTCACCTAAAGTCGTCGTATTACTAGCAAGCGTTAAAAAAGGAGAAGTTTTAACGCCCGACATTATGACACTTATTCCCGCACCACGCGGATCAAGAATAGGCTCATTTTATAGGGTAGAAGATGTGGTAGGACGCAGGACAACTCAAGCTCTAAGCGCAATGCAACCGCTCCGCGCTCGCAATTTAGAATTCGATTGGGCGCTGACAACTGGGCAGCCGGTGCAAATTGTGCAACGAATATCCGGCCTAGAAATTTCAACGATCGGCGAAGCCCTTGATAATGCGCAGATTGGTGATATTACGGACGTAAGAAATATAAAGTCGGGTAAAATAATTGCGGTTCGTGTAAAAAGTTCAAGAAAAGTTACACCAATCGCTAACATCAACTAGATCTGCGTCGTTAATGGTTTATCAGGAGGATGTCATGGTTGACTCTATTAAACATAACATGCGGCAAATGCTTGTGCCAGGCGCACAGGATGCCAAGGCGGCGCCGCCCCGAGGTGGGCAAGCGGCCGCAGACGTTACAGCGGTCTCGGCGGGTTCTGTCGATGCCAGTAGCTTGTCTATAAAGGCTTCGGTCTCTGCGTTGGTGGAAACACCGCCGATTGATATCGAGGTTGTAAGCCGGATCAAACAACAGATTGAAGCCGGGAAATACCCTGTTAATCTAGATTTGGTCTCCGAGCGCCTTATGGAAAGTTACCTAGAAATGAAGGGCTGAACTGTTCGCAGTATTTGGTGGTCATCGCAATGGAAATTGAAAAATCATTAGATGAAGCCGCGGCCCTCATTTCAAAATGTTGGGATTTAAGAAACAACCCCAATGATCTAGGCGTTTGCAGAGTTCAAATTCAAACTTTAGTCTCAGATATGATTGAGCAAAGTCAGATTGAACGGGGAGCGTTTCCCGTAACCGAGCAGGTGATTCAAAAATTGGCCGAGCTTGTGCGTAAATTTGACGAATTAGAAGCTAAACTTGATAATCATAAATCAGCTATAGACGCGGTGATTGCTAATGCGGTTCAATCAGACCGCAAATAAACAAATTTATTAAGAATTCAATTCTCAGCGAAAGCAGAATTTTCAAAAATTTCGACAGATTTATTTTGAGCGGCAATCAAATCGATAGATTCCAAGTAGTTTGCAACATCCCTACTGCCTTCAAAACCACCTTTTATACCCATAGCTTGTGCAATCGAATACCAAATATAGGCGGTTTCGTAGTCCGGCTCTGTTAAAAATTCAAAGTGAAGTCGCGCGAATTTCATGATTGCGTGAGATGTGCCGTCAGCCAATTGTTTGGTCAACCGTTCCACAATTCGAGTGTGGTTGCTGTCCATGTCCTCTGCAGGCAAGATGCCCGCGAGTTCGGATACTAAGGTCTGTGCGCGGGGCTCTCCGCCGAGATCCGACAGAACCGCCCAATAGTAGGCTTCCGAATAGTTTTTCGGCTGTCCCATTCCTGCCTTAATCAACAGGGCAGCATTGAACTGAGCGTCACTAATATCATCTTCGGCAAGATTTTTGAAAAGCATGAGCGCCTTACGATAGGCTTTCGCATGGACTGCAGTGACGGCTTCCTCAAATTGCTGGTCGGTATCCGTTTCGTGGGTATTGGCGCAAAGGAAATTTGGTAAAACCAGGAATGCGAGTAAAAACCACAAGGGCAATATATGGCGCGGTACGCTCATTTTCCGGCCACCATAACCAATTGCAAATACAGAACTCTGGACTTAAACTTTGATCCTTGCTGCTGTTCATAAACGACAATTTTAGGTCGATCCGCAGTGGTCTTACTGACCTCTACAAGCATAGTTGATGGTAGGTGCACACCACTGTCCGCCAGCGCCTGTAAGGGGTCCGTCATAAAGTCTTTTTCAAATTGCAAATCCAACCAGGCGCGTGCTAACGCCCGGCCCAGAATATCGGGCAAGCGATTGCGAACCTCTTCACGATTTGTCAGAATGACGTCTCCATCTGCCAGCAACAGTTTCGATTCTTGTTTAGGCTTGCGTAACGCAATCGCAGTCGATGCCGTAGGTACAGCTACCAATGCAGTTGAGACTTTGCGTTCCATGTGGCGACCTCAAGTATCATCCTTGCGAGCAAACTGGAGTATTTGCGATAAGAGTATATTTAAGTACATATTTAATTTACTGGCAACACACAAGAAGTTAGATGTTACTAACATCTTAGTATAGGATTTTTATTGTATTAATTATATTGTAGACATAGTCTTATGTTGCGACGCTATGAATGGTAAAAATGACAAGTTGACTAAGTTAACCGCGCACAAAAATGATTCAATCATAGTTGGAAGCTCAAAGCCAACGATGGATATGAGGCATCTTATAGAAATTGTTGCTTCTTCCAACGGACCTGTATTGGTCTGTGGTCCAACAGGAGCTGGTAAGGAGTTGGTGGCAGAAGAAATTCATACGCACAGTGCGAGATCAGGCAAGTTGATAGCGCTAAATTGCGCCGCTATTCCGGGTGATCTTATTGAGTCAGAGTTATTTGGGTATGAAAAAGGTGCCTTTACCGGTGCTGACAAACAACGCATTGGTCGCTTTGAACAATCCCACCGTGGAACACTTTTCTTAGATGAAATCGGAGATATGCCACTCGCTTTACAATCCAAATTACTGCGCGTTTTGGAAAACCACTCAATCCAGAGAGTTGGCGGCAAGAGCGATGTTAAATTGGATTTAAGAATTGTCTGTGCGACACATAAAAATTTGCAGGATATGGTTGAGGAAGGTACATTTCGTGCAGATTTATTTTATCGATTGAATGTCTTCCCGATCACGGTGCCACCTTTAAAACAAAGAGGTGAGGACGTTTTGGAATTGCTTACCGTACTTATAGATAAACGGCGCGAGCAATCTCCAGGCGTTCCCCTGCCCGTGTTTTCACAGACCGCTTTAACGGCCTTGATGAGTTATGATTGGCCCGGGAATGTGCGCGAACTTAGAAACGTTGTGGAACGGGCTTTTATAATCTTTTCGGGTGCGGAGGTGAGTGGCAAACATGTCCGTGAAAACCTCTTAACGCTTCGGGTGCCTGGCGTCGTTCCTGAGGAAGAAAATAATGCGATGTGGGAGGCAACGCGTGATTTGCCAGGTCATGCGACGGGGCAAGTGTTCGGTTCTGACGAGGCCATATTGCCTCAACCGGAAGACTATCGGAACTGGTTTGAGCATGACGACCACATTGATTTACGTCGTCATTTGCGCGACATTGAAGTTGTGTTGATTGAGGCTGCGCTTCAGGAAACAGGGGGGATGGTAAGTGCAGCAGCTGATCGACTTAATATTGGTCGAACCACGCTGATACAGAAGATGAATAAGCTGATGATTGCGAAAGATATTAAAGTTAGCTCTCCTTCGCCCAGGCATCCATGAGCGTCGTAATATAATCACCAGTTGACTTAAGTTGGGTGACTGCTTTTTCCATTTCTGCAAACTTACGAAGCTCTCGAGCCTGTATAATATCGGCCTTTGTCTCCGCTTCGGTAAGCTGTTCCTTGTATTCGCTCGACCGGGCATTCAGATATGTTTCTTTTTTGGTGATGTCCCCGGAGGTGGCCGTAATCGTCTCTAAGTAGGTCGATAACTTATCGACGAGGGACTGACCAACGTAAACTTTGGTGCTGAGATCGCCATCCGCTTGTACATGGTTTCCGGCGTTAATGACCAACCCACTAAATGTGCCGCCGATTTTGTAAAATTCCCGGGCCCCTGCGCTGTTAATTCTCGAAGATAGCGATATTTCATTGAGCGTCGCGGTATCGCTGGCGGCATCATAGGCAAAGCTATGTACGCCCTCAGGTGGCGTTGCGTTGGAGCTAAAGCTGACCTCTAATGTGTCGAGTTCTATGGCATTTAGGGAGTTGTAAATCGCATCTAGCTTCTCTGGATTGTTGATTAGAATTGTCTCTAGTTGAGTTTCATCGAGGCTTAAACTTCCGTCCCTATTGGTTTTAACGCCTACCTCTGACAAATATACTGGATTATCTCCAAATCCATTTAGGGGCGCTGTTGTGATTGAGCTCAATTCACGTTTGATGGCAGATATGGATGCGTCACCGGCCAATGCGCCAGGTTCTGTGCCATTAGCCCCTCGGGCTGTTGCCGCTGCCAAATAACTGCGCATTGTATTGATTTGATCGATCAGCGCTTGCAAGTCAGCTTTAGCGGTTGTCAGGTTTGTGGCGACTGTTAGATTAACATTTGAAGTTGTGACCTCATTAAGCGTCAGGGTCGTACCCGCTACAATATCAGATATACTGTTGGTTTCGCGTGAAATAGTAATGCCGTTGACAATCAGTTCGGCATCCTGCGCAGCAGTAATTTCATTGCCGCCGTCAGTCGTGTCAAAATCTGTTGGCCCGCCAGATGAGGCGGTCAGACGCAATGCATTTTCAGCGCCATACTCAGACATGACACTCAAGGAAAATGTGCCATCCCCCTTGGCAATAACCTGAGCTGTCACTCCGCTTAAAGCATTTAAAACATTTGAAAACTCGGACAGGGATGTGCCACCGCTGGCGATTGTAACCGTTTGCGCTGTGCCGTCCGGATTCGTTGTGAACACATTATTTACGGACCAAGAACCTGTTTCTATCGTTAAATTTCCCGCTGGAATTGTCGCGTCGAGAGAGGCAAAACCTTCGAATTCTAGCACCTGCCTTGTAGCCAATTGATTGGTCTTTACAGACATAGATCCGGTTTCTAATGCGCTCATATCCGTCACGGCAATGGCGGTGGCGGCGCTGGAGCTCTGAACTTGAAATATGCCGGTTGCACCTGCAACACTCAGGGCACCTTCCAGAGTTGCTGCGCGCGCGCGAAATTTTGCAACCTCTGAAATCGCGAGGTCGTTTTCGCTCACCTGTTTGTTGATGAGTGCTTTTGCAGGTTCAATTTCGGCTGCAACTATACTGTCCACCAGCTGCGTGATGTTTAGACCGGAGCCGCCGCTGTTTAAAGTACTCAAATAATCAACAGCCATGAACTTATGCCCTTTGCTTTACTCTCTTTTAGTCTAACGACCAGCTTCAGAAGATTTTAAGTCTTGTGAGTGGGCTAAAAACTGATTTCAATTTCGATACGGCGGTTTTTTTCGCGCCCCTCGGGTGTGTCATTATCCGCGACAGGCTTGGTTTCGCCGAGGCTAACAGCTTTTAACTTGCCGGCGGGCACAAGTCCGGTGGATTGCATAGATTGCACCACGCTCGCAGCCCGCGCTGCGGCCAAATCCCAGTTGTCTCTATAGAGCGCGCCGTTAGATATTTGAACATTGTCTGTATGGCCGGTGACTGTCACTTCGCTGTTGGATGTCATAGAAGCAAAAGCCACGCGGCTTAGAATATCTGTTGCGGCGCCTGTGAGATCTGCTGAACCTGAGGGGAAAGCGCCGCCCGAACCTACTGTGACAAAAACAGAACCATCTCGACGTTCAACGGTCACCAAACCTTGTTCAATTTCATCTTGTAGCGCTACTGCCAATTGATTTTCGGTGAGCGTCGCATTGGCAAGAACGGCTTGTTCGCGTTCCTCGTTTTCTTGTTCCCTCGCGGAGGGTCCGGGCCCATTGCCCTCGGCGTTAACGGCCATGGACAGCTCTTTCAGCTGTTGTTCCAAGCCGCCCAAAAGAATTTCGCTCTTCGCTTGTCCACTGGCGTTTCGTGCTTCGGCCAAAGCTGCCAAAGTCTCTTCCAGCAGACTGGGTAGATCTTTTTCCGTTTCGTTAGGGGATGGGAAATTGATTACAACATTTTCCCCCAGCATTTCGACGGAGACATCGCCATCTTGAATGGCGGATTGTAGCGCTGCACCCAATTCAGCCGCATCCATTTGTGCCGCCGTGCGTTCGCCTTGCATGTCACCCGTCTGTCCGGTCCCTTGATTTTGGCCAAAATCGTCTTGACGATTGCCGTCTACTGAATCTTCTTTTTTACTATCAACCTCAATTTCGGGTTTCTGCAGTTCCGTTGTTTGCTGCGTCATTTCTTGGGTGACAGAGGGGCTAGGCGAGGGGCTAAACTCAAGAGAAATCACGGTTGTCCCCTTGGGTTGTTCCACCACGGGCACAGTTTTTTGGACGCCGAAAGCGTTTTTAAGGGATCCGGAAATCATTTTAAATTTTGGTGTATTGAATTCTGCAAAGGACAAAATCAGAACAAAAAAGGCCATCAGCAATGTAGCCATATCGGCAAAAGTTGCCATCCAAGCCGGCGCGCCGACTGGCGGACACTTTGGGCATTCGTCTTCGTCTTCGTCTTCTTCAATATCGGCAGGTTCAGCCATAACAGCCTCCGGTGTGGCGCAAGTCGGTGTTTATGATGTTACGCCGCTTCAAGTTTTGCTTGTTGTTTCGGCGGCAAGTTTGCTGCCATCTGGTCTTGGATCGTGCGCGGGCTTTCGCTTTTGGCAATACCGCTCAGACCGGAAATGACCATCTGGCGATAGGTCGTCTCGTGAAGCGTATAGCCTTCCAGCTTCGTGAGCATGGGAGCGAACAGCACATTGGCTATAAACGCGCCGTATAGGGTGGTCAGCAAAGCCACGGCCATAGCAGGGCCGATCGCTTTTGGATCCGCCATATTCCCCAGCATGAGCACCAAACCAACCAAGGTTCCGATCATGCCCATTGCTGGACCGATGTCGATCCAAGCTTTGATGACGCCGTGATTAGCCTCATGGCGCAGCTTCATTGCTTTGATCTCTTGGTTCATTTGCCTTACCAAAGTGCGCTCATCTGCGCCATCGACTAACATCTGCAAACCTTTTTCGAAAAATTTGTCGGGAACGGCCTGACCCTCAAGAGCCATCATGCCATCTTTCCGCGCAACAGCTGCCAGTTCGATCATGCGCTCAATCATAGCATCTGGCTTTTTAACGGGGGGTAAAAACGCTTTTGACATGGCGCCAAAACTGCCCAGAAAAACGGGCAGGGGCGCTGTATACATGACAGCAAAAAATGTTCCGCCAAACACGATCAAGATCGATGCCGTATCAATGAACGCCCCGAGGCCGCCCCCAGAGAGCATGGCGCCCACGATCATGCCAACTGCGCCCACCAGGCCAATAAGAGAAGCTAGATCCATTCTGAGTACCTTTTCATCGTTGTCGACATTTCATCTTCAATTTTCGTACCAAGTTGGAATTGGTCGGAAACTATATTGTTTAACTCCGCACAAAAAAGTCGAAGGTGGTATACATATTGCTGTATGTAACACACTAACTCTAGCGGTGAGAGAAAAATGTTAAAAAAACTAGTTTTGATATTAGGGCTGATTTTGGCGACTTCAACTCATGCACAATTCTACAAACAGGGAAACTTCGTAACCGATTTGGAACAGGGTATCATTTGGCTGCGTTGCTCATTGGGTCAGCGATGGGATCCGACAAAGGAGCAGTGTCAGGGGGAGGCTATGCGGCTCAGCCATGCCGAGATAGACCAGGCAATTTTACAGGCAAATGAACAGCTTGGAGGGAAATGGCGTTTACCCAGCCTGGCAGAATTGGAGGGTATCGTTTGCCTTGAATGTCCTGCGCCAAAAATTGATAAAAATGTTTTCCCAAATACTGCGAGCGAGCCGTATTGGACATCGGAGGCAAATTGGATCGCCCCACGCAGCCGTTGGAGTGTCAGTTTTATGACGGGCCTGAAATATGGCAGGTTCTTCCCACAACAGCAATTAGCTGTCCGTCTTGTTTCGGATCGTTAGGCCGTTTTAGAGCGAGGAAAGAAGTCAGCGTTGATTTTTCTTACTCCATTCTCGCAACGCCACATAAATTCCGGTTGCAAAAATTATTGCTGAACCAAACCAGGTCCATTGATCTGGGAACTGACCAAACACCATCCAACCGTATGCGGTGCCCCAAATTAATAAAGTGTAGTGGATCGGTGCTAGAACTACAGTTTGTGTTAGCTCGAGGGCTTTAATAACCAATATTTCAGCTAAGGCTGCCAGTGTCGCCAACGCTCCAATCAATATAAATTCGTTACTTCCAACCGGTGTGCGCCACACTAGTGGAAGTGGAATGGATAAAAGAAAGCTCGCGGTCAGCCCTGTATACGCAACCGTTGTAATTGTGAGATCGGAACTGCTCAAAATTCGCGATACTATTTGGCGAAATGCATAAGCAAGCGCTGCGATCACAACCAAAAGTACTGCTGGTTGAAATGAACTAAAACCAGGTCTGATAATTATCAAACACGCAATAAAGCCGATGGCGATTGCAGTCCATCTTCGAACACCCACGCTTTCTCTCAGAACCAGTGCACCCAAAATTGTAACAAAAAAGGGTGCTACAAAGCTTACTGCTACAGCATCAGCAATAGGCACTACTGATATTGCAAATATAAACATTAGGGCTGAAGCTGCTGCTAAACAGCCTCGCAAAACCTGTAGATAAAAGTGATCGGTTTGTAGTATGACTGTCCCTTTAATTACTAACAAAACTACAATTCCCATAAACAGGCCTAATTGCCTTGACCATGCGACTTGGAGAGGGTGAAAACTTTCAGTAAGAACTTTGGCCATGGTATCCACAGCAGCAAACAAGAACATGCCTGCTGCAAAATACAAAATACCCATAAAACTTTTTTGGGGCAATTTTTTAATTTTTGAAGTGAATATTGGCATTATCTACTGTCCGGTCATGCAGTGTAAGATGATTAACTTGCTACGATTATGGAAACCTTTTCCAGGTTTGGTTTGCGTTCGGTGAATTCAAAACTGTAGCAGTACGAACCTTGGTTGACGCTTAACTTTAGACTTTTTTTACTGTTTGAGAAGCTTTTCTCGTAAGACTTCGAATGGCGCCCTACCGGCCAGTGCCGTATGTGGGCGATGGCAGTTGTAATACTGTTCCCATTCTTTGAGCTTGGCTTTGATGTCGATGTCATCGACG